>Ga0316204_10001724_pt1 | contig 55942 bp, 57 predicted proteins | sample 6monrhotite_MG_2_FD_205661 | JGI IMG/M metagenome (GOLD analysis project Ga0316204, IMG submission 205661) | Microbial mat bacterial communities from mineral coupon in-situ incubated in ocean water Damariscotta River, Maine, United States -... | ecosystem: Environmental > Aquatic > Marine >... | reverse complement strand
GCTCTCCTTAAGCGTTTTTCTTCCCGCCAATTTTGGTTTCTTTTCCCGCCAGCAAATTCTGGATATTGCTCGTATGTCGCCAGATGAGCAGTAAAGACATAATGGCAGATGCCCATATCCATTCATGCGGCAACCCCAGCAGCGCGGCATAGATTGGCGCAGATATCGCAGCCAGCAAGGCTGAAAGCGATGAATATCGAAACACCACTGCTACCAACAACCAAACCGCCAACGCCCCCAAGCCCATCCAAATATTCAGTGCTAGCAGCACGCCCAAAGCCGTTGCCACACCTTTTCCACCCTTAAATTTTAAGAACACAGGAAATAAATGTCCGAGGAAAACCGCCAATGCCACCAAAGCAACAACTACCTGCGCATCCTCAAGCACAAAGTGCATCGCTAGAAACACCGCCAGCCACCCCTTCGCCGAATCACCCAACAAAGTCAGGATTGCCGCCGCCTTCTTGCCACTGCGCAGCACATTTGTCGCACCGGGATTACCCGATCCGTAAGTGCGTGGATCAGCAAGGCCGTATATCTTACTCATCAACACCGCAAAAGAAACCGAACCCAACAAATAGGCAAGGACAACAAAAACTAGGGTCATCATCTGGAATACCTTAAAATACGAACCGCGAATTCTACTCGAATGCCATCACTACAACCAAACATCAAGCTGACCACCATGGATATCATCTTTTTACGCGAACTTAAAATCGAAACCCTTATCGGCGTATACGAATGGGAAAAGCGCGTCCCACAGACACTGCAAATTGATCTAGAAATCGCCCTGCCTGACAACCGCGCCTGCCAGACCGACAACATCGACGACGCCCTAAACTATGCCGACATCGTGCACCACCTGCAAGACGTCCTCACCAGCCGCCACTTCCACCTACTCGAAGCCCTCTCGGAACACATCGCACAAATCATAATCAACGATTTCAAAGCCCCTTGGGTAAAAGTAAGCGTAGCGAAGTTGCAGGCGATACGGGGAAGCAAGATGGTGGGGATTTGTATTGAGCGTGGGCAGGTAAAATAGCGTTCGTCCAAACAGAATACCCAAACAAGCGGGGTTCACTCGCGACACTACATCGTAGTGCAGAGGCTTGAGGTAAAAAGTTCACTATTAGTATAGGGTAATTACAGCACATCACCATTTGCTAAAACCGATCATTCGTAGGGCATCAATAAGCGTAGCGCATTGCACCGGATAAAAAGCAAACATACGGCGCAATGCCCGTTGGTTATTGCTCCCTACGCGGACTCATTAGCAACCGCCCTTGACAACTATAACATGCATGTTATTATTCACCCGTGACTTACTCTATCGAATTCTTTGATGAAGAGGTTCAGCACACCGTGCTGACATGGCCTGCGGGCATCAATGCCTGCTTTACTCGCATCACATTTCGCATGGCAGAGCACGGCGCGAATCTCGGCATGCCTTACACCAGAGCAATGGGTAATGGACTTTTTGAGATACGCGCCAAAGGACACGAAGGAATTGGACGGGCTTTCTTTTGTACTTTAGTAGGTCGGCGCATCATCATCCTGCACGGTTTTATTAAGAAAACTGACAAGACACCAAAGCACGAACTCGACATTGCGCGACAACGCATGAAGGAGATAAAACATGACTAAACACACCATACCGTTCGACCCAGCGGCGCACTTGAAACGCTCACTCAAAGACCCCGAATTCAAGGCCGCTTACAATGCTTTAGAAGACGAATTCTCCGCACTTGACGCACTGCTGCAAGCGCGCAAACAAGCAGGACTCACTCAAGCTGAAGTGGCAGAACGCATGGGCATCGCCCAATCCGCATTAGCACGTATCGAAAGTTCACTAGGCAGCCGAAAGCACTCGCCATCACTCGCCACACTACGGCGTTATGCAGAGGCGTGCGGTAAGAAGCTTACTATTGCTATTGGGTAATTGAACTGAGCCCCCATTTTCCAAAATCGCTTATTCGTAGGGTGTCAATAAGCGTAGCGCATTGCACCGGATGAAAAATAAACATACGGCGCAATGCTCGCTGCTTATTGCGCCCTTGTGGACTGCGCAACTCGCCCTAGCGGGGCACACAAAACGTGCCCCACTACGGAGCTCAAACAGTGCTCGCCTAAACCTCCGCCTGCTTGCGATTGATCGAGGCGGTGCTCAGGGGAGGGAAATACGAAAATCAAAATCACCGCGTGGACACGATGTGCCCACGCTGCGCGAGCTAAACGCTAAATATCGATTGTACGACCCCATTGATTCTTCGTTGTTGAGTGCGCCCTGCTTAAAAAAACCAGCCAAAACCTATTGAAAGCTGACCAAGTGCTTTTAGATTGTCGTGCTCTTGATTGGCAATGGTTCGATGATTTGAAGTGTTGGGAATATTATTATTATCAAAATTGTCATTAGAGGTAATATATCCTGCGGGCTCAAAGCCAACATGAAAATAGTAACCGTCATTTCCTTGCCAACCTACCTCGCCCATTAAAAAAACGCCGTTGAGTTGAGAGTTATATTGATATGGAGTACCGCCAAACAAAGTTGAGCTGTTATACGTAAGAGTTGAGTTTGCGTAGCCTCCACCTGCACCCAGATAAAGCCCGCTGTTCTCCCTTGGGAAGTAACGGTAAGTTGCCAACAGCATGCTTTGTTGAGTTTTGAGTAGTTCTTCGCCTAATAAATTTGTGCGAGAAGTGCCATTCGCGTTTAGTTGAGTATGTAGTTGAGTCATCTCACTTAAGTTGTGGTCGTAAAACAAAGTGATTCCTGTAAGCGCACCAAACCCAACGCCGAAACCGAGCCCTTCTTTTTCTTTCATATGCAATGCCGAATATGTGTTTGCGTCAGACTCTTCCGCATGCCCTGAGTTTGCTAAAAGTGTTAGCAAAGACCCTACCAGAATTACAAAAAATCTTTGTGTAATTAGTTTGTTCATTTTTTCTCCTTGTTATACAGCAAAGTGCCTCGTCTGTTCGTGAAGTCCTTAGCAAACAGTCTTGGCAGTTTGACAATCGGGGAGACCACGGTTTTCAGTCACTGAATGGGAAAACCGTGGTATGAATATTCTGTCCCCGAAGATTCATAGCTTACTGAAATGTACGAGTTACATTTGTCTGACTTCCGGTTGCAGGAAAGTCGAGGTAATTTCTGGAAACAACCTTCTCTGTTCCGTTAGTATTTTCCCGTAATACAGTCGTGCCGCGATAAAGTTTGACATTGCTTGTGTTGTAGAAATCTATGTATCTCGTATAGAGCAACGAGGTGGCGGTATCAGATGCAACAGACCATGAGTATTTTGATGATCCTTTGATTGTTGTCTTGGTACTATCCGTGTAGGTAATCGTATCCCCAAAAATACCTGTATCTCCCGCTTTGATTGTAGTCGGCAATGTGTAGTTTGCGGACATGACTTCCCAGGAAGTGCCATCGTCATATATGACTGCATAATAATTGCTAGAGTTGAAGTAAGCATTGCCGGTAACAGAATCTGTGGTGGTTTGTGTATAGCCACTTGTAGTCGTTTGGGTTAGCGTTTCGCTAATTACTGATGTCTTTTTCAACAAAGCAGCGCCATTGAGAACTACCGAGGAAGGCGCTCCGCTTGTCATGCTCCCATTTCCTGAAAGTTGGGTTGTGCCATAACTGCCAGAAATTGTGTAAACGGCAGTGCTTGCATTATTTATGTCATTTGCATTTGCTGTTGTTACGTCAATAGATAAAGGTGTATTTAAAGTTGTGGTTGCTGGGGTTGAAGCTGTTGAAGTCGATCCTCCACCAAGGCAACCAGATAAAGCTAAAGCGGTAGATAGCGTTATTGAGACAATGATTTTTTTCATTCTTTCATCCCTTTAAAGTTGAGCTGCAATTGAATATGTTTATGTATAACGTTATTGCGCATCGCATGATTCTTACTGGAACTCAGCTTCAGTAGGCTGCGCATTCAACTTCATTGCCGCTACCCGCCCCTCGCCCCTGCTTTCGCTACGCTCTTCGGCATCTCAATTAAGTAATGCGTAGTGCGAACTTGACAGTCTAACGCATACAACCGTATGCAGACAAGTCATGGTGTTTAGGCAAACCTTGCGCACCATGAAGGACAAAAAATTATCGACGAAGATATTTGGCGAAGTGTTGCAGGAACTGCGCTTACAACAGGCACTGACGCAAGACCAACTCGCCGAACGTGCAGGAACTGAGCGTAGCCATATCAGCGCGCTTGAGCGTGCCGAAAAAGGCCCGGCACTCGCCACGATTTTTAGCCTCGCTGACGCTTTGAAAATTCCTGCGGGGGATTTGATCGGCCTCGTAGAACAACGATTAAAGACCCGTTAACGCTGACTGTATTTAGTCGGACAAAGAGTGGCATGAGATCGCCTGCGCTTGGGGTCACTCGATTGGAAGGAAGTCACGGGGTCAGGTCTATACAAACTGTATTCAATCCACTTCACCCGCAACGACGAACGCCAAGGTCAAAGGCGCGGGGTCAGGTCTAGATTCGTAGCATAGTAGCGGTATATCAAGTCCACCCTAAAGTCTCTTACAAAAACACCCCCACGGAAACACCAAACCGTGCAGCCAACGCCTTGGCCTGCCGCGCATTGAAGTCGCGCCGCCCAGACAACAGCTCCGACACGACACCCTGACTACCCAACTCGGGAAAATCACTCTGGCGCAGCTTATCGCGCTGCATTAGGTAACGTAACAGCTCGGCTCCAGTCGCATCTGGCGGCATGTTGTCTTTGGCTTCGTATTTGGCAATTAAATCGCCCAGATATTCTACCAATCGGGCGAGCGGGTGTTTTTCGTCTGCGCCTCCGGCATCGAGTGCGGCATCGAGCGCTTCGACCAAAGCGGCATATTCTTTCGCATTGCGCGCAGGTTGCAGCACGGGTGCGACATAGCTCCAGTGTTGTATTGCGGCTTTAAGCTGTGCGTTCATTTCCAACCTCCTTGGTCATATTCCTTATGCGTCAATACTGCCCTAATGAATACCCGTCCCGTATTGAAGTGGGTAGCTGCAATCAGGCGTAGTTTGTTTCCTCCAATGTCGAACACAAATATATCGCCGACTTTATCGGTGCTAGAAAAGAGCGTGCGCAACTCTGCAAAATTGTGCCACTGGGCTTTTTTGCAGAGGCGACACCATTGATCCAACGCACTAGCACATTGAGGGTGCGCCTTTTGTGCCGTGACAATTTTGCGATGGCTAATAATGTGCATAAGGTAATTATCCTTAAAGCCTCTGTTACACCACTGAGAGCAGCGAATAGAAACGAAGCATTATCACGGTTTGATCGCTTACCAATCGGTCAAGCATGCGAAACCATTGTGGCTTTGATTTTCTCTGTATCTCTGTGGTGAGAATACTAGGATTATATCTCAATAAGAGATATTGCAAATAGGTGTGAGCTTGGTTGCACAAGTTAATACCCACTGACTAAGCATGAGCGCGAGTTATTGTGTTCACGATGAAGAGTTAGTAACCATCGCCTACCGATTTACTATGACGACTAACTCTTTCGTCCTGATCTGTGAGTCACTGCACGCTTAAGCAACCCTCCCACCGCATAGATCGCCAGCCAAGGGTCCAGCAAATAATTCCACAGATTATTCGACTCATACCAGCCGACACTCCACGCCAGCACGGCAAGCGAAATACTCAATGCCAATAACGTGTATTGCTTCACCCACGCCAGTAGTGCAACAAGTAGTAAGCCAGCGATAAAGCCTATATTGCCGAAGCCCCAACGATAGGGATCGTACATGCCTAGCCCCAGAGCAAAGGGGTAAAGTACAACGGCGGCAATGACGACGAAGAGAAGCGTTTGAATAAAACCTAAGTGTTGTAGGAGCGAGTCCTGCTCGCGAGCTCTTGAACGTCCTAACGCCGAATTCAGCCATTCGCGCTGTGCGAGCAGCAGCAATAACAAGGTAGGGATACTCAAATCCGCCAAAACTCCCCGCATAAATTCAGCGGCTGATAAATTTCCAAACGGTATCAGCAAGGCAATAAACAACACGCAGGCAAGCGCTAACTTAGGCTTGGCTGGCAAATGCTTTATGCCGGGCAAACGCAAAGTGAGCGCCAACAGAGTGAGCGCGACGCCAGCCAATCCGGTGATGTCAGTGAAGTGCATCATGGGCGGAATTTTCTAGATTTTGATTTAACCACGCCTGGTTAAACCAAATGTGTTTGATAAAGGTTCTGTTCCAGGTATAAACGAGATGAAAGTCGCCATGCTGCGTCTGGATCATATACGGGTAAGAAAATTCATAGCGACACCTTCCTGTCTTACACACTGTGCGCTTCGTCGAATCGACGTACTGTGCAAGTTGCGTGCTTATATTGGCATCGCTTTGTGAGATCAGTGTCTGCACATTCACGTTAAAGTGCGCCTCATCCGGCTGAGCGCTGGCCGCTACTTGGTCTTCCAGTTTTTTCACCTCGCGCCACGTCTTGCCCCCATCCGCCGAAAGCATCAATGACAGAGCTTCACGGCCATGTTCCAAATCATTCAATACCACCAACATACGTCCATCCGGTAGCGTTACGCCTGTTATGGCCGCATCAGGATTGCGCAAGCCGGACTTCAGCGGCGCAGACCAATGTTGCCCTGCATCTTGCGTGCTGACCGTGACGACACGCAACGGTACTAGCGCGCCCGCATAGCGCATTAAAACTTGAGCCGTTTGCGCGCTCTGCATCAGCATGACGGGTTGCAAAGTGCCTTGCCCTCCGGCGGCTAGACGCTGCTTGTCCAGCACCTTGCCGTTTTTATCTATACGCAACATTTCGGCAAATTTGCTGATAAATTCGTGATACACCGGAACACCCATCGTGCCATCACTGTATAAAAAAGGCGGACCTTTCACCAAAGTGCTGATGTTTATAAATGGCGATGTGACCAAGCGACGCGGCTCGCTCCAAGTCTCTCCCTCATCATTAGATGTCATGGTGGCAATCGAAGCCCCCGCCCATCCACCCACCGAGACGGTGACATAAAACATACGTAGACTACCATCCGCCGCACGCCCCACCACGGGGTTGCCTAGTTTGGCAACCATGCGATGCAGCGCGTGTTGCGTTTGCTCGCGCGTTACGGTCACGGTTTCACCTCCCCATTGCGACTTCAGCGGGTCAAATACAGCGCTATGAATCGCAACATCTTTCGCTCCTTCATGACTACCCGAAAACCAAAAACAGCGAATGCGCCCGTCACGTAATTCAATAACCGAGGCGGCATGCACTTGAACAAAGGTTTTGGATGAGGCGAAATGTGTCTCAAAGCGAGCCGGAGAGGCCGTCACTTCCACTGTTGGCACTTGAAACGACGTGGCAACAGGCACGCTGCTAGCCTTATAAAAAGCACTGGTATATGCAATCAACATGATGCCCGGAATAAGCATCCGCGTGCCCTGCATCAGCGACACCCTTCAGTCAAAGGCAGGGTAGATGTGGTTTGCGGGGATTCGATCAATAACTCTTTGGTAAATAGTTGCTTAAATACCTCACCATCTAAGATGCGCCTAATTTCTTCAGGACTGTGACGACTGCGAATTTCCAAACGCTGACCAATGATTTTGCAGCCCTCGCACTTCTCATGCAGAGGCACTTGCACAGCAAACAAATTATATTTAGCCGACAATTCAGCGACACTCTGCACTGGGCGGAAAAAATAGCCATGCACATGCGCTCCCGGCAACAAGAAACGATAACCCTCATCCACCGCTCTAAAGTTGCAAGGTGTCCAGACATCTTTACCTTGGGCATAACGCTGTGCCTCAGCACTAAAATTACCGGGCGCACCGTCGAATGGACGTAAGAATGCCGCCAACACCAACAACACCAGCAAGGCCACTACATTAATCAAACCCCGTGTGTAGCGAGCCCAGAAAATCGCCAACAAGGTAAGGAGAATCGTTGCAGACAACAATAAGCTAAATCCCAACGAATACAAATGAGCAGAAGGAAATTCATGCTGCAAACGCCAAGACAAAAATGTGATCAGCACCAATACACAGGAAGCAAACAGCAAGCTCAACACAAAAGCCAAACGACTAATGCGCTGCCAATTAAGCGCACATAACACCGCCAGCCCCGGCATTGCCTCCAACAAATAACGCGCCGTGCGTTGACTAGGCAAGCTGAATACAATGAACAACACTGCCATCCATATCCACAACATTTTCTCTGAATCCGTCAACAAGGCACGGCGTCGATAAGAGTTCCAAAACAGCCCCACAACAGGGAAAGCCAGCAAACCCGCATTCATAGGGTAACCCACCAGCAAAGCCCATATACTGCTACCGCCCCATAACAAGGTAGTGAAATAGCTACTACGGCCGGGATTAAACTTGCCCGCATTCTCACCTACCACAAATTCACGCCACACAGACTGAGGATCGGGATCAAACACAAACCATAAGCTGAACAATGCCAGCGACACAATGACCGTGATTGCGACTTTCCAAGAGTCCTTAACCAGAAAGGCTTTAAAACGATAATCACGCTGATGCAAATACCACCAAGCCAGCGCGAATGCCACCGGCGCAACCAAAGCAAAGGATTTATACAGCAGCCCGATACCGACCTCGACACCCAGTAACAAAGGTATATTAAAGCGCGAATCGAATGCGCTCGCTCGCCAATACAGCAGGGTAAAAAATGGGATAAAAAACCAGAAAACTTCCGCCGGATTAACCAAAAATGGGCGCCCAAAACGATAGGTGCTGTAAAAAGCGAGAAAGCACAAGGCACCGATAAAACCCGTCTCCCATGACTCAGCCGGTGTCCCACCCTGATTCCTCGTCAGACGCAGGCCAAGGAGAAACACCAGTACAGCGGTCAGCAGAGTGTAAATCACGCTCGGATAACGTAAATTCCACCAAGTCCAATGCTTCCCCCAATCTGTCGAGGCAATCCCCTGCCAAAACAGCAGCGGCGGCTTGGTATTACGCATATTATTCAGTTGCGATTGCAAAGGCAGCAAGTGCCCGCTAGCCGCAGTTAATCGGGTAATGTGCGCATAAGGGAATTCATCACCGTTTTTGGGAATATGCGGGCTATCTAGCCCATAGAAATAGGTAAATATGGCTAGCAAGCTAGCCAGTAAATAGCCCTTAAAACGTAGCGAACTCATCTATGTTCATGTCTATGTTCATGCGTAGCTGATTTTAATACCGACTTATCCAATAACTTCGCGCGGCCAAATGTCCAAATATCGTTCAACAGGAAATTCAACACGCTAGTCATACCAATAGCAATAAGGTTGGCGATTTGATAAAAAATATGCGGCGCGAGTAAATTGGTAAACACCACTTGCAATGCAATACTTAGCCAGCATGCCATCGTATATTGCCCGAACTGTGACAACCAAGAACGATGATGGCTCTGCGGACGGTCCGCCCAAGTCCATAAACGATTCCAAAAAAAGTTATTCAAGGTTGCCAAAAATATCGCCAACACCAAAGATAAATTCAACTTAAGCTCGGTGGGATGCACCGCGTTGAAAATATGCTCCTGCGCAATATATAACACACCGATATTCACCAAGGTGCCAGATGCACCAACTGTACCGAATTTCAAGAAACGTTTGGATAACAGTCTGCGCAACAAAGAAGAAAATTTCATTCGTAAATTTAAACCAGTCTTCATGCAATTCCTTCTAAACTTAACAGTTCACGCGCCTTGCCAAGCACTTGCTCAGGCGTGATCAGCTTCAAACATTGATTATCTCCATCGCAAGAAGAATTTCGGTGATTGTAAGCAGTTAGACACGGCGAACAAGACAGCGCCGTATACAAACAATGAATATTAGAAGCCAGTGGGCTATACAAATCAGGCGTCTCCGGGCCAAAAAACACCAAGGTAGGTAAACGCGTCAAAGCAGAAAACTGCCCCGGCCCACCATCATTGGTAATCAACAAAGCCGCATGATTGAAAATCGCCAATAAGTGGCGCACCGACTTGGTATACCCCGTGAGATCAATACAGTGCGAATGCGCGCAATGCACCACAATTTCTTGCGCCAAAGGTTTTGCATCGGCCAAGCCGATCAAGGCCACGACATAACCCTCTTGCAGCAAAGTCGCGCACAACTGCTTATAGTATTCCGGTGGCCAAGCACGTATCGGCAAAAGACCACCATCGGGATAAACTAATATTAACTTCTTCCCGACCAATACGGGAAAGTCAGCATGTAACGAAGCACCGACCTGCTGTAACTCACCCTCTGCGAATTGCAGCAAAGGGGGTGCAGACAATTCGACGCTCGCCGATTTAGCGATAGGTGTACCGCTGGACTCGATAGCCCTCACCATGGTCAAAAACTGCTGGGACAAATGACGGTAGGGGTTGTACATCACAGGGCGCGTAATGAAATCGCCGCGATACAAACCCTCTTGGGTATGCGGGTGAAAGCCTACTCGCACTGGCGCACCAGACAGGTAAGCGAAAATGCTACTCACGCGCGAAAACAATTCGCAATCAATCACCACATCGAACTTGAGTCTGCGCATCGTCCGCAACGCACCCAAAATATCCGACAAAAAACTGCCCATGGCTTTATCGTTAAGCGTAATCACATTTTCACGGGGCATCACACCGAGCAAATCCAGCACTTCGCGGTTCTTGGCGAACATCAGAATATGTAACTCTGCGTCAGGATACTGCTGTTTAAGCTTGGCAAACATTGGCTGCGCCAATACCAAACTGCCCATCTCCGACAATAGGATAATGAGAATCCGCTTAGGTGGATTAGCAACAACAGGCGTGCCAAATATTGCACGACGAAAGCGCTCAAACCACGTGAGCAGGCCACAAATAGGCACTCCGGCAATACGATCAACCGCTCGTTGGAAATTGATATTCAAAAAGACATCCAATCACTAGGAAAACTGGGGCACATTGCCCGATGCTCAAGCCCGTCAAAGGGGCACTTTAAGCTGCGGCATTATCGGTTAAAGCGAAGCATTCAACAAGCTTAGAGGCAATGGATTTATCTCTAAATCCCTCCCAATCAGACATTTTTATCCTCTAGGATGATGTTTGGCATGCAGCGCCTTCAATCTTTCGCGTGCGACATGGGTATAAATTTGCGTTGTGGAAATATCAGAATGACCTAACAACATCTGCACCACGCGCAAATCTGCACCGTGATTTAACAAATGCGTCGCAAAAGCATGGCGCAAAGTGTGCGGTGACAGCGGCTTATGGATACCGCCGTGTAGCGCATGCTTTTTGATGAGAAACCAAAACATCTGGCGCGTCATCGCTGACCCACGTTGCGTAACAAATAAGGCAGCACTCACTTTACCTAGCAGCAACTCAGACCGCGCCTCCGCGAGGTAACGCTTAATCCAATCCAAAGCCTCTTCACCAAGTGGCACCAAACGTTCTTTACTCCCCTTGCCCATCACTCGCGCCACGCCCATATCCAAGCTCACCTGAGCCAGAGTCAAATTCACCAACTCAGAAACACGTAGCCCGCTGGCATACAAGACCTCCAACATGGTGCGGTCACGCATACCGAGTGGCGTTTGCACATCTGGCGCCTCCAACAACAGCTCAACATCTTCTTCAGTAAGGCTCTTGGGCAAACTGCGCGGCAATTTGGGCGTAGCAATTTGCAAAGTCGGATCTGTGTTAATTTTATCCTGACGCAACAAATAACGAAACAAACGTTTGAGACTGGAAATTGCACGACTCGTACTCGTTGCCTTAGCTTTTTGCTGTGTAAATAGATGAGCAAGAAAACCTTGTATATCGGCGTGTGAAGTTTCCAGCAAGGTTATACCGCGCTGCTCCTGCAACCAGTCTGCGAATTTATTCAAGTCGCGTCGATAGCTGTCCAAGGTGTTACGCGACAGGCCATCCTCCAGCCACAGCGCATCGCAAAATTCATCAAGTAAATCAATATTATTCATTTACGAAGCTAAAAGCGTTTATCCACAGATTACGCAGATTAACGCAGATTTCAAAACCTAGGGGTTAATCTGCGGACAGAAAATTTTTCTAGATTTAAAAAGCGAAAATCCCATTCGTATTTTCATGTCTCAGCAAGCAACGCTTAATATCCAGCGCCTCATTATCTGCACGATGCATAAATCCACCCAAGCCCGCCTTGCTCACCACACGATGGCATGGAACGACAATAGGAATCGGATTATTACCACACGCCTGTCCCACCGCGCGCGGACTGGAGTTAAGCTGACCAGCAATGTCACCATAAGTGAGCACTTGCCCAGACGGAATATCGCGCATGGCTTGCCATACTTTTAATTGATGTGCGGTGCCCTGCAACTGAAGCGACAAATCAAATTGAAAATCCGCCTCTTCAAAATACGCTTGTAACTGCGCACAGACCTCGCTTGCAAAATCATCACTCGGCGCTTGCTCAGCACTGTGCGGCGCAAGAAAATCAATACTCGTCAGCACCTCGTCCACACAACGAATACCCAGCATACAAAATGGAGCGCTTAGCTTAGCTTGATACACTGAATTCGATTTCATTCTACGATCCGCCTTTCTGCATGTTCTGGGCAACACTCTGTGTCTCAGCAGTGAGGTCTTTAGGGCTGCAATGCGAATCATAGCGCAACAATAACAAAGGGGAGCCGAAGCTCCCCTTTGTTGACTACTTTGCATACAAGCTTATGCAGCTACAACAGCCTTTACCTTACGCGCAGGCAATTTTTCCTTGATACGTGCAGACTTACCTGAACGCTCACGCAAGTAGTACAACTTAGCACGACGTACATCACCGCGACGCTTCACTTCGATACCAGCGATAGCGGGAGAGTAAGTTTGGAACGTACGCTCCACACCTTCACCAGCAGACATCTTACGCACGATGAATGAAGAGTTTAGGCTCTTGTTACGCTTAGCGATAACCACACCTTCGAAAGCCTGTACACGACGACGCTCACCCTCAACCACGTTCACGCTAACGATTACTGTATCGCCAGGTGCAAAGTTAGGAATTGTTTTACCCAGACGGGCGATTTCTTCTTGTTCAAGAGTTTGAAGCAGATTCATTTTAAGTCCTCTTTTTCTACGGAAACTTGTTCCTGCTGGTACTGAGCCAGTAGCCGAGCTTCCTGTTTTGTTAACTGGCGTTCTGCCAGCAAATCTGGGCGACGTTCCGCAGTCCTACCTAAAGACTGCTTCAATCGCCACTTCTCTATTTCAGCGTGATGTCCCGACATCAATACATCTGGAACACCCTCACCGTCATATACTTCTGGGCGCGTATAGTGTGGACAATCCAGCAGGCCATGCACGAACGAATCCTGCTGCGCCGATTCAGCCGCCCCCAATACACCGGGAAGCTGCCGCACTAAACTATCTATCAACACCATCGCTGCCAACTCGCCACCGGACAATACATAATCTCCGATGGAAAGCTCTTCATCCACATGCCGTCGAATCAGTCGTTCATCTACACCTTCATAGCGACTCGCCAGCAAAATCAAACCTTCGTCACGCGCCAACAACTCTTCTACCACTGCGTGAGTTAGTGGGCGACCTTGCGGAGACAAGTGAATCACACAACTCTTCGCCAAACCGCGTTCAGCCTGTGCAGCTTTCGCCGCCGCAATAGCTTGAGCCAATGGCTCCACCAACATCACCATACCAGGGCCACCGCCAAACGGGCGATCATCCACAGTACGATGATTGTCAGAAGTAAAATCGCGCGGATTCCACGTCTGCAACTGAAATTTGCTCTGCTCGGCTGCTCGCCGAGTTACACCATAACGGGTAACTGCATCGAACATTTCTGGAAACAGCGTTATGACATCAAAACGCATGTTAGTAATCCGCCTGCCAATCCACGCGTATTACTTTTTCATCCATACTCACCTGCTGGATCACGCTGTCAATAAAGGGGATCAATATCTCCTTAGCTTGCGCATCGCGCACACTAAGCACATCGTTCGCACCCGTTTCGAGCAGGCTATCCACCACGCCCAGCGACTCGTCAGTCAGATTCACCACCTGCATGCCGATCAAATCAGACCAGTAGTATTCATCTGGCTTACCTTTAGGCAAGCTATCGCAATGTACAGCAATCTGCAAGCCTTTGTACTTCTCAGCTGCGGTGCGATCCAAAATGCCTTCCAACTTAGCATTCAACACTTTACCGTGAACTTTAGCTTCTAGCACTTTGATCTTACGCCAAGGTTGCGTGTCATTTCCCACGTACCACTCGCCGTAATCAAGTAAGCCATCTAGATACTCGGTAAAAGTCTGCACCTTCACCCAGCCGAGAATACCCTGCGCAGCGACAATCCGCCCCATGATGACCATGGGGTCAGCTACATCAGGCTTTTGCTGCTGCACCAGCCTGCTTAACCAATCTAGCTACGGCATCGCTCAATTGCGCGCCTTGGCCTTGCCAATGAGCAACGCGAGGCAAATCCAAGCGCAAGCCCTCTTGACCTTCAGAAGCCAAAGGATTGTAAAAACCTACACGCTCAATGAAACGACCATCGCGACGATTGCGAGAATCAGCAACAACCAAGTTGTAGAACGGACGATTTTTAGAACCGCCACGAGACATACGAATGATAACCATAGTCAAAAAACCCAATAAATGTTTATCTGGCAAATGCCAAAGGGCGCGAATTTTACGCTATTTCGATAAAAAGAGGCAAGCACAAGAGCAACTTTCATATTATTGAGCTTCGGCATTCCTAAATTCACGCAAAACTCCTATAAAAATCAAACCCCCACCTTGCCCCTCTGAACCGTTTAACAACTCATCGCAAAGACAGAATCTCCCAGCCGTGCTGCTGAGCATGCTTAAGCAAGGTCTCATCAGCATCGACGGCGACTGGCCTTTTTACTTTAGCTAGCAGCGGCAAGTCATTCAGCGAGTCGCTATAAAATACCGTTTCCGCAAAACTTGACCAATCCCAGCCGCGTTCACTCATCCAACTTTCTAGACGGGTAATTTTCCCCTCGCGAAAGCTGGGCACGCCAGCCACCTTGCCGGTAAACTCTCCATTCAGATGTTCAGGGTCGGTCGCGATCAAATGCGGCACGCCAAATTCACGCGCAATCGGTGCGGTCACAAAGCTGTTGGTGGCGGTGATAATCACACAGATATCTCCGGCATCACGGTGTTTAGCCACCAGCTCACGCGCCGCATCGCCCATCATCGGACGAATCTTGATGCGCATAAAATCTTCGTGCCAAACATCCAAAACTTTGCGCGAATGGCGCGACAAAGGCTTTAGTTGAAAATCCAGAAATTCGTGGATATTCAAAGCACCGGCCTTGTATTGATCGTAAAAAGTTTGGTTTTTAGCCTCAAACAACTCGCGCTCCAGCACGCCCTGCTCAATCAAAAACTGCGACCACTCGAAATCGCTATCACCACTCAACAAGGTGTTATCTAAATCAAACAAAGCCAGATTCACTTCATACTCCATTCTTCTAAATTAAGCTTAAAACCGCAGTTCAATCCGCAGATTGCGCAGATTAACGCAGATTCTCAAGCGCTTGCCGATGTGCGTATACGCACCAATAGCTTATTCAACTGCTCAGCATTAGTTTGTTTAATCGGCGAACATCTGTCTAATCTGCGGACAACAGCTTTTCTAAGATTAAGCTATGCATACGAATACACTAAATTGCGCTATCCGCAACATCACCCAAGCGCATCACCTCTTTCAACAGGGGCACTGTCGCTGCACGTTTTTTCAGACGCAAGCAATGCGCATCCAGCTCATCCAGCATCGCCAGCAAATATGGCAAATCACGCCGCCCGTGACGGAGCAGATACTGCGTCACCTCTCTCGGCAACTCAAAACCTTGCGCCTGAGCATGCAGATGCAAAGCCAGTGTTTTCTCCTCATCATTCAACACATGCACCTGATACACCAAGCCCCAGCCCAAACGCGTGCGCAAATCATCGCGCAGCTGCAAATGCGCAGGCGCAGCATGTCCGCTCACCAACAACATACCGCCGCTTTCGCGCAAACGGTTATACAAGGCGAATAATGCAATCTGCGCGGCCTCATCCAATGCATCCACATCATCGACCGCGACGACCTGCGCCTCATGCGGCACTTCTGCGTGCGCATATACTGCCGACAAGCCACTAGCAACAGCGCTCTCAATCGCCGCTTTCAGCAAATGACTCTTGCCACCACCTTCCTCGCCCCACACATAAAATCCGCGTTCGCCCCCCGCACTCGCGAGCGCATACCGCAAAGCTGAATGAAGCTCCAAATTGCGTCCAATTACAAAATTATCCAGCGTGGCATGCCATTGCGGCGCAATACCTAAAAGCAGTTGAGTCATATTGATCCGATACCAAGGACGAGTATTTCAAACTATAAATCTTAAAATCCGCAACCACACCACATAGCGACTCACCTGCGTTATTGAAGCCTTGCTTTTCTCTGTGCCTCTGTGGTGAGTTTTTTAGATTTCAGCAAACTCCAACAATGCACAACAAAGCGTGCATGTCTCATTTCAGGTAAAATTCGTCCGTCAAAAACTCGTCGGCCTGAACGGGCGGCACTTTACCTTTAAGAAAGCGAGAACTCAACTTGAGCACCCCTTCCAATAGCCTCTCCTACCGCGATGCAGGTGTCAATATTGACGCTGGCGACCAATTAGTCGAGAACATCAAACCTTATGCCAAGCGCACCATGCGCCCTGAAGTATTGAGTGGCATTGGCGGTTTCGGTGGCCTAGTCGAGATTTCGAAAAAATTTAAAGAACCTGTACTGGTATCCGGTACCGACGGCGTAGGCACAAAGCTCAAACTAGCATTTGAGCTAAATCGTCATGACACAGTCGGCATTGATCTGGTTGCCATGAGTGTGAACGACATACTGGTACAAGGTGCGGAACCATTATTTTTCCTCGACTATTTTGCCTGCGGCAAACTCAACGTTGCCGATGCCACCGAAGTCATCAAAGGCATTGCTTATGGCTGCGAACAATCAGGCTGCGCACTCATTGGTGGCGAAACAGCCGAAATGCCAAGCATGTACCCCACCGGCGAATACGACCTCGCAGGCTTCGCCGTTGGCGTAGTAGAGAAATCCAAAATCATCACTGGCGATGACATCAAAGCAGGCGACATCGTATTAGGAATGGCTTCCAATGGCGCACATTCCAACGGCTATTCCTTGGTGCGTAAAATCATCGAGCGCTCTCATCCCGATCTGGATGCCAAGTTCGACGGTGAGCGCACGCTAGCCGATTGCATCATGGCCCCTACACGCCTATACGTAAAGCCGCTGTTATCGCTCATGCAGCAACTCACTATAAAAGGCATGGCACACATCACCGGCGGCGGCATCACCGAAAACGTACCGCGTGTATTACCTAACAACGTGGTTGCCGACATCGACAGCAGCACATGGCAAATGCCAAAGCTATTTCACTGGCTACGCGAAGGCGGCAATGTAGATGCGCAAGAAATGTATCGCACCTTCAATTGCGGCATTGGCATGGTCGTCATCGTTGCCGCGCAAGATGCAGATACGGCAGTTACCCATTTGCAAGCCGCTGGCGAAACCGTATCGCGCATTGGTGTCATTCGTGCACGTAGCGGCGACGAGCATCAAACTCAAGTTAAATAAAATCTCACCACCGAGACACAGAGAAAACCATGAAATTTTCACTTCACCCTGCGGCGAACCATTCCAACATCAGCCAAGTTAATGGGGGGGGTTGATTTGACGTTCTCTGTGTCTCTGTGTCTCTGTGGTGGATTGATGCAATGAAAAAAATCGTCATTCTCATCTCTGGGCGCGGCAGCAATATGCAAGCGCTGCTGGAAGCCGACTTGCCTTGCCAAGTCGCTGCCGTCATCAGCAATCGGGCTGACGCGCAAGGTCTGGACACCGCTAAAGCACGAGGCATAGCCATCGCCGTTGTCTCACACAAAGACTACGCCGACCGCGCAGCTTTTGATACTGCATTAGCGGAAGTAATTGACCGCTACGCGCCAAATGTTGTGGTATTAGCAGGCTTTATGCGCATCCTTACCGACGCGTTTGTTGAACACTATCGTGGCAAACTAATCAACATCCATCCTTCATTACTACCCGCATATACCGGCACGCATACTCATGAACGCGCCATTCAGGATGGCGTACACATTCATGGTTGCAGCGTACATTTCGTCACCCCCACGCTAGATGGTGGCCCCGTCATTATTCAAGCCGCAGTCCCCGTTTTGCACAATGACACAGCCGAAACCTTATCGGCGCGCGTACTCCATGAAGAGCATCGCATTTATCCGCAAGCATTAACTTGGCTGTGTCGCGAACAAGTATGGATGAATGAAGACGGCAAGGTCGCCAGCAACCATTTAGAGCAAGCGGGAGCTGCACTAATCTCTCCCTGTCTAGACTAAACATATGCCGCAGCAGTAGCATTCAGCTCCCGCCGTGACAAAGCTCATCTCCACTCCCAGCAGACGCATTGCACTTGCCATAGTGCTATCTGTCTTGCTGCATGGACTGACCTTATGGCTGCCTGAAATACAACTCCCCAGCAATGAAAAAGAGCTTCCTCTACTGGTCGCAAAACTAGAGGCTCTACCCAAAATCAGCAGCAAGGTCATCGCTAAACGAAAGCCACGCCCCAAGCCTCGCCCTGTTGTGCAGCCTGCTCAGGAGACCATTCTTAGCGCTAGCGCACCAGTTGCCGCAAGTGCACCGAAAGCAAGCGAGCCAGCTATACCTGCCAGCGCGCCGCTTCCAGCAAGCGCGCCTGAAGCATCCGAACCGCCTGCCAGTTCTCCTGTACCCGCAAGCGCCCCTAAAGCGGGAGAGCAAGCCCTGCCTATTAGCGCACCAGTTACAGCAAGCTCAGCGAACGCAAGTCAAGAACTCATGCCCACCAGTGCTTCACTCCCAGCTAGTGCGCCCGCAGAAAATAAAGCCATCGCTGCAAGTGCGGTCAGTACTGCCGGCGCTCCGGTAGTCGCTGAAGCAATTACACCCGCCAGCGCACCGCTTGCCGCCGAAGATACCCCCCCCGCCCATCCGCCTTTACCCAAACATGCGCGCTTACGTTTCAATGTCTTTCAAGGCGAGCGCAATTTCAAGGTCGGAGAATCAATACACAAACTCGAAATCAAAGACGGACGCTACACGCTCACCGCCGACATTCACACCACTGGATTAGCGAGCATGTTCAAAAGCTATCGCATGCTGCAAACCAGCACAGGCAGCGCGACCAAACAAACACTCAGACCGGAAACATTTAGCGAAGTCATTACTGATGAAAATGGTAAAAAATCCACTCAAGGAGACTTCGATTGGGCGCAACACATCATTCGTTTTTCCAATGGCAAGCAAGCCACGCTGCCTTCACAAGCACAGGATATTTTAAGCATCCTCTATCAATTCCCGCCCATGACAGAACAAGCCCAGAACATTGCGGTCAACATCGGCACTGGCAAGAAATTTGAAACCTACCATTTTGAGGTATTGTTTAAAGAAAAACTCGACACCCTTATGGGCCCTTTACATACCATTCACTTCCGCAAAATACACGCGCCGCACGATGAAGGCTTAGAGATCTGGTTCGCTCAAGAATATCGTTTCCTACCGGTAAAAATTCGCTATCTAGATCGTGACGGGAACATCGCCGCCGAAGCGATCATCACCTCTATACGTGTATCAGACGAATAGTCGGCTGTCCTTCTGTTAAACTACGCGCCCAAACAAGCTTAAATAGCGTTCTGCTACATACATACAACGCTCTTGTATCTAACTACACCATCAATCCACCGCTATTAATCTGCATCACTCAGTAACTGAATTATTAAAGGCCCACCATGCTCATTACCGAATACCGTCTCGATCTCGTCATACAAGCGCTACGCACTATTTTACCGCTGGAACATCCCGCCGACACCTCGCTACGCTATTTTTTCAAAGCGGAACGCGTCGGCTCCAATGAGCGCGCCTTGATCGCAGAAACCGTATTCGGCGTGCTGCGCCATCGTTTGTTTTTGGAGCACGCTTGCACCACACCAGAAAACACAGTGAATAAAACCACGCCACGACGTTTGGCTCTAGCTTATTGGGTACGCTTCAGCGGCTACAATGTGCGCGAACTCACCCCTTTACTCAAAGCCACCGAAGCGGATTGGCTAGGCGTGGTAAAAGGCATCAAAATTGATGAACTTGATTTGTCGATACAAGCAGAACTCCCAACGTGGATCATAGAAAAATTACGCACACAGCGCAGCAACTCTGAAATTCTTGCACTAGGCGTATCTATGCAAAACCCCGCCACTCTAGATTTGCGTGTCAACACCTTGAAGGCCAACCGCAATGAGATTTTGAGCGGACTCGCAGCCGAAGGCGTAGAGGCCTCTGCCACACCCTACTCACCAGTTGGCATCCGCGTTATCGGCAAGCCTGCGCTCAACAAAAGCCCGCTGTTCCTCGGCGGGCGATTTGAGATACAAGATGAAGGTAGCCAACTATTAGGCCTACTGCTCGCACCGAAGCGCAATGAAATGGTCGTAGACTTTTGTGCCGGAGCTGGCGGCAAGACACTGATGTTAGGTGCAATAATGAATTCACAAGGACGTTTGTACGCATGGGATATCTCGCAAAAACGTCTCACCAATCTGAAGCCACGCATGGCGCGCTCAGGTTTGAGCAATGTGCAACCGCAACTCATCGCACACGAAAACGACAACAAAATTAAACGCCTAGCCGGAAAAATCGACCGCGTATTAGTCGATGCGCCATGCAGTGGGCTAGGCACACTACGCCGCAATCCAGACCTAAAATTCCGCCAATCCGAAAAGAGTGTAAAGAAGCTAACCCCAACGCAAGCATCCATACTCGCCTCAGCCAGCAAATTACTCAAAGTAGGCGGACGTTTGGTATATGCTACCTGCAGCTTGCTGCACGAAGAAAACCAAGCCATCGTGGAATCATTCTTGAGCCAGCATCCCGACTTCACCCTACTCCCCGCAGGCAAAGCGCTGGCACAACAAAAGATCTCACTTGAAATGGGAGACTATCTGCAACTCCTACCGCAACAGCATGGCACAGATGGCTTCTTTGCAGCAGTGATGGTACGTGGCAAAGCTGCCGAATCAGCAGCTCCCCAATAAAAAATATAGATACTAGCTTAAAAGAAAGAGCTACTCGTTGAACTAATGCACTTCCTAATTCATGGCAAGCAGCTCTCTATAGGGAGCCATGCCGAAATATCTGGTTCAGTAAAATAATGCTGAGATCAAAATACTAATTGGGTGAAGAACGGACTATGTTCCCCGTTAGAACAAATAATAATGGCGACCTCCGTCGCCATTATTTTGCCCGTCCGGCCCATCTAATCCTGCAAAACTAACACCCTCCCACACACCGGATACAGCTACTCTTGCCTATTCCTGCGTGCGTCCACCGAAGCTTACGGATCCGCCACCATCTTTAAAATAAGACTCTATAAGTTAAGTTTCTCTGCTGCTTTAAAAAACCGGCGGTCAGCTCGCGAAGCGTCCCAATCCGATTCGGAAATATCCGTCAGATTTTTGATGACTTTTGGTTTGGAACTTTTGCACAATAACCAACTAAACCACTAATATATTGTGTAATTATATTACATCTTGTAAGATCACAAGATGTAATGGTTCTGCCATGTTCAGTGATATACGGGCGTGCAATTAATTGAAAAAGGAGTCGTCATGAAACAAATCATGCAATCTTTCCGATTAATAGTCATTGTTTGTGTACTGTGGACAGGGACTCCAGTTCAAGCGAACGAGCAAGTCTTTACCGTGTCAGTCGTGCCGCAATTCGCATCAAGTCAAATATACCGCAATTGGACACCCTTTCTGCGCCGACTGGAACAATTAACTGGTTATCATTTTAAGCTGCTTGCCTACGATAAGTTCGCCCGCTTCGAAAAGGAATTCGGCGCAGGCATCCCCGACCTGATTTTCTTAAATCCCTACCATCTGGTAATCGCTAAACAGCGGCAAAATTATCAGCCGCTGGTACGTGACAGTGCACCACTATCCGGTATTCTGGTGGTACGACAAAACAGCCCGGTGAAAATTCTCGCTGACCTAAATGGCAAAACGATTGCATTCCCCTCACCCAATGCGCTGGGCGCCTCGCTTTACATGCGAGCGCTCCTTACCAAAGAACAACACATCAAGTTCACCCCTGTTTACACAGGCAGTCATCAAAACGTCTATCGGCAAGTGCTGCTGGGCGATGTAGCGGCAGGTGGCGGGGTCAACAAAACGCTAAAAAAAGAACCAGAAGCGCTCCGTTCGCAACTAAAGGTGCTGTATCGCACACCCGAAATCGCCTCCCACCCACTGGCGGCGCACCCACGCGTAAAGTCAGCGGTACGCAAGCAAATTATTGCGGCCATGCTCGCGATGAATGCCGACCCGCAAGACAAAAAATTACTAGCCGCAATACAAATGCCACAGCCGGTTGAAGCAAACTACCAACGCGATTATGCATCGTTAGAAAAACTCCGACTTGATCACTACTACGAGCACGAGCACCAAGCAGAATAAAGGACGCCGTAATGAAAAGCTCGACACATAGCTGGATATTTCGACTCTGGCCCCGACGTTTTGTCAGACAGGTGACCCTATTGACCTCCCTGATGATCGCGTTGGGAACGCTGACACTGACCAGTTATTTGGTTATCGAAGTGAGCCAGTTTGAATTAAGCAACTCGAAAGAACGCCTAGGCGCAATAGCTGAAACCATCGGCTTGGGACTCACCCACCATATAGCGGTACACGATTACGCGGAAATTGAACAACTATTGCTGCATGCTACCAATTATCCGGGCATGAGGTCGCTCACTGTAGTGGACACATCAGGCCGAACGCTAAGCGAGATACGGCGCAAGAAAGGTGAGGCTGCAGAAACGATTTTCAATCACGAAAAACTGACTCCGCCCAGCGCAAAATCAAATCACTTTGAATGGAAATTTGGCTCCCGCAGTCAGGGTAATTCGCTGGCACTTGGACTGGATGCCTCCGAGCTTAATCTCTGGCATCCCATCGAAAATGGAGATTTTGGCTGGCTGAAAGTATCCTACTCAGTGGAAAATGTACTCGATGACGCCCTGCATCTGATCAAAAACAGCCTGCTGATTGCAGTGGCCGGAATTGTGCTGCTGATTTTGACGCTGTCGCATCTCTTACAGCCTAGTCTGCGCGCTCTGAGCAAGGCCACTGACTTTGCGCATGATCTGACCCATATCCGTGGGCAACAGATACAGATGCATTCCGGCAGCATGGAAATTGAGCAGTTGGAATACGCGCTGAACATGACCTCGCAACAACTTTTCACTCAAGATACGGCGCTGCGCCGGTCGAGTGAAAGCTTGCAACGTCTGCTTGACTCAATGGCCGAGGGAGCCTACGGAATAAACGACAAAGGCATTTGTACCTTTGCCAACCCAGCATTTCTCAAAACACTGGGTTATGACAACGTAAGCGAAGTGCTAGGCCAACCCATTCATGTCTTAATCCATCATTCGCACGCGGATGGCAGTCCCTACCCAATAGACGAGTGCAAAATAAGGTGTGCGTGCATTACAAAAGAACAAGTGCATGTAGACGATGAAGTGCTCTGGCGCAAAGACGGAGTAGCCGTTCCGGTAGAGTATTGGGCCAGCCCCATCATGCATGATGGCAAGCTTCTAGGGGTAATTTCCACCTTCGTTGATATTAGCGAACGTCAACGTATCAACCAAATGAAAAGGGAATTTGTCTCCACAGTGAGCCACGAGCTGCGCACACCACTGACATCAATCAGTGGTGCACTGGGTCTGCTTGCTGGGGGCGCGCTAGGCGAAATGCAAGGGCAAGCAAAACAAATCATCGAAATGGCGCACAAAAACAGCCTGCGTCTAAACTTGCTGATCAACGATCTGCTCGATATGGAAAAATTGCTGGCCGGTAAAATGAGCTTTGAATTTCAGGTTCAGCCACTGATGGAGCTAGTGGAACAGGCGCTGGAGAGCATCCATGCTTATGGCGAAAAATACGGCGTGCATTTTAAATGCATCGCACGCGAAGAAGTGCAAGTCAACGTTGATAGTAATCGCCTGATACAGGTCTTAAACAACTTCCTGTCTAATGCGGCGAAATTTTCGGCACAAGGCGGGCAAGTCGAAATCACGGTAAAACGAGTAAATGCAGCGGTGCGAGTTGAAATCATTGATCACGGCGCAGGCATTCCTGAAGCGTTCAGAGGCCGTATTTTCCAGAAATTCTCTCAAGCCGATTCAAGCGATATCCGCCAAAAGGGCGGCACTGGTCTCGGGCTTGCGATCAGCAAGGAATTGATAGAGCGCATGGACGGCGTGATCGGCTTCGACTCGCAAGAGAAACATGGCTCAGTGTTCTATTTTGAATTGCCGCTGAACACTACGCGAGTTACAACTCGCTAAAATGAATCCAAGAGAAGCGCTGGAGAAGGTTTATCAGTCAAAGTCATTAATGTAACTTGAATTAGCGGCTTTATCACGTCGCGTCCCCAGATGAGAAGTCCGACATCAAAACCATCGGAGCTAGCCAGACAGCTAAACCCCGCCAGCGTCGTTTGCTAGGTTAGTCAGATGGTTATTAGCTGCCTCCGTATCTTTTTCTTGCTTCACCAACGTACCCCCCTGAACCAAAAAGGCACAAGGGATTCAGTTTACACCTTTTGTTTTATATCAATCAAAACGGAATATCATCGTCGAAGTTATCAAAATTACTTTTTGCCGCCGGAGCTTGAGCAGGCCTAGAAGCAGGCGCACTACGTGCGGGCGCGGAAGACTGATTTTCCACCACTTCAAAACTACCACCACCGCTGGCTTTACTTCCCAACATCTGCATTTCATTAACAACAATATCAGTGGTGTAACGATCTCTTCCTTCTTTATCTTGCCACTTACGGGTTTGAATCTTGCCTTCAATGTAAACCTGAGAGCCTTTTTTCAAGTACTCGCCAGCCACTTCGGCCAAACGACGATAAAACACCAAGTTATGCCATTCAGTTTTTTCTTGTTTTTCGCCGCTCTTGTCCTTCCAGTTTTCGGAAGTCGCCAAAGTGGCATTTGTCACGGCTTCACCGCTGGTCATATAACGGGTCTCCGGGTCTTTGCCCAAACGACCAACCAAAATTACTTTATTCACCGACATGTCACGCCCCTTTCACTAATTTTTCAATCCCATCCTCATCAAAGCCACTCATCTCGACTTTGACACAAGCAATTTGTTCTTTTGCCACCACGAATACTTCACTCACGCCCTGCAATTGTGCCAGAGACTGCTGCATTTGGCGCGCCGCTTCTTCACTCATTTCTGACAGATGATACGTCTTGGTCGTCAATGCCCGTGGTGCTCGCATTGTAGATGCCACCGCCAACCAGAGCAGCAACATGAATACCGCAAAAACGAATACCGAGTCGCCGCCAAAATACTGCATCAACAAACCACCCATCACCGAACCAAAAAAGGCACCAAAAAACTGTACGCTACTAAACACGCCCATTGCTGTGCCTTTCGCTGCCAAAGGCGCAATCTTGCTGACAATTGAAGGTTGCGTCGCTTCCAACACGTTAAACGCAGTAAAGAACAGCAACAAAGATATTGCCACACCCCAGACGCTAGCCTGTAAAAACACCAGCGCAATCTGTGCCACTGCCGCCAGACCGATGGCAAACATAAATACCTGCTTCATTTTCGCCTTCTTCTCAGCGATGATAATCGGCGGCACCATAAGTGCGAAAGCAATGAGCATTACAGGCAGGTACACCTTCCATTGATGCTGCGCATCCAGCCCGTCGGCACGCAAAATAAACGGTACTTGCATAAACACCGACATCAAAATCGCATGCAAAGTAAACACGCCAAAATCCATGCGTAACAAATCTTTATTACGCAACACTTCGGCAAATTTGCTGCTATTAGCCTCCATGTCGGAGTGGAAGCGGGTGATTTTTGGATTGGGAATAAACCACAACACCACAGCAATAGATACAAAGGCCAGTACACCCACCATGGTAAATATACCGGACATACCGATGTGCTTATACAGCAAGGGCGAAAGGATCATTGACACGGAAAACGTAACACCGATAGTCATGCCGATCATCGCCATCGCCTTGGTACGATGTTCTTCGCGCGTCAGGTCGGCAGTCAATGCCATCACCGCCGCGTTGATCGCTCCCGATCCCTGTATCACTCGCCCGAGGATAATCCAGTAAATGTCATCCGCCGAAGCTGCAATAAAGCTACCCAATGCAAACAGCAACATGCCAACGATAATCACCGGTTTGCGGCCGAAGCGATCTGATAACCAGCCCGCAGGTATTTGCAAAATCGACTGTGTCAGTCCGTAAGCACCGAGCGCAACGCCAATAAGGAAATGACTGTCGCCGCCCGGCAAATCCTCAGCATACAAAGCGAAGATCGGCAGAATGATGAATAAGCCCAACATACGTAGGCCATAAATACCCGCCAAACCAATACTGGCGCGGCGTTCAATTGAAGTCATAGCAGAAGCTAAAGCAGTCATAGGTATACAAATGTGGGTTGGGGAAAGGCATATATTAACAGGTATGAGAGGGCTTCTGAGTGACAGAGGCATGTTTTCATACGTGTACTTATAATGCAGGTTTAGTAAAGGTAGGGATTGCCTCGACATTGATCTGTTCAAACCGACTGAAATCGTCAAGTTTGGCGACTTCCCCCCCTGCTATTAATAGGCAGAAAAGGATTTCAAACAGCAATTCTGGGTGACTAAACCCCTCGAAAACCCGTAAAATGCGCACCTTCGCAAATTATGTTGGTTTTAGTACATGCTCACTTTTCAGCAAGCCATTCTTACGCTTCAAAACTTTTGGGACAAACAGGGCTGCGCACTGCTCCAACCTTACGACATCGAGATGGGCGCTGGCACATTTCATCCGGCCACTTTTCTACGCGCTATCGGCCCAGAGCATTGGCGCGCTGCTTATGTGCAGCCATCGCGCCGCCCCAAAGACGGTCGTTATGGTGAGAATCCAAATCGCTTGCAACATTATTACCAGTTTCAGGTCGCACTAAAACCTTCACCAGACAACATTCAAGAGTTGTATTTGGACAGCTTGCGCGCCTTGGGCATTAACACACAGAAACATGACATTCGCTTCGTCGAGGACGATTGGGAATCACCTACATTGGGTGCATGGGGCTTGGGCTGGGAGGTATGGCTGGACGGTATGGAAATTACGCAATTCACCTACTTTCAGGAAGTCGGTTCACTAACTTGCAAACCTGTACTGGGCGAAATCTCTTACGGCCTAGAACGTCTGGCGTTGTATTTGCAAGGCGTAGAGAACATCTACGATTTGGTGTGGACGAAAAACGGCGATACCGTCGTAACCTATGGCGACGTGTACCACCAAAACGAAGTAGAACAATCAAAATACAACTTCGAGCATTCCAATATTGAAATGCTGTTCCGTCACTTTAATGAATACGAAAGCGAAGCTAAACGCCTGATCGAAACCGACTTGGTATTACCCGGCTTCGAGATGGTAATGAAGTGCTCACACAGCTTTAACCTGCTGGATGCACGCGGCGCAATTTCTGTGACTGAGCGAGCGGGCTATATCGCTCGTGTACGCACATTGTCGCGTGCTGTAGCTCAAGCTTATTATGACTCAAGAGAAAACCTCGGCTTCCCGATGTTGAAGAACGGGGGGCGCTCAGAATGAAAACCAAAACGACTATTTCACCACAGAGACACAGAGACACAGAGAAAAGCAAATCAGCCATGCGTGTTTTTTTGAGATTTAACAGTATCTCTGTGGTGAGGAATTAAAAAATGAAACAAACCCTATTAATTGAATTACTCACCGAAGAACTGCCCCCTAAAGCACTGGAAAAGCTGTCCAATACTTTTGCGGACGGCGTGTTTGCTTCTCTCAAAGAGCAAGTGTTCACCAGCGAAGATAGCGAGTGCACTGCCTATGCAACGCCGCGTCGCTTGGCATTAAGCATTAGCCATGTCAGCGTATTGCAAGCTGACCGAGTCATTGATCGCAAAGGCCCATCAGTAAACGCCGGCCTTGATACGGAAGGCAAGCCCAGTAAAGCGCTGGAAGGTTTCATGCGCTCTGCCAGTGTGAGCTTTGATCAATTACAGCGTGTAGGCGAAGGCAAAGCGGAATACTTCGTTGCCAAAATCGAGCAAAAAGGCCAAGCACTGGAAGACTGTCTTGCCGACATCATTGCCCAAGCATTGAAAAAACTGCCTATCCCCAAACTCATGCGCTGGGGCGATAGTGAGCAGCAATTCGTGCGTCCGGTGCATGCACTGACTGTACTGCACGGCAAAGATATTATTCATGTCGAAGTGCTCGGACTAAACAGCGGCAACGTCACCCGAGGGCATCGTTTCTTGTCTCATGAGGCGCTTACCATCCCTCATGCTGACAATTACGAAGCTACGTTGGAGCAGGAAGGCCACGTTATACCTAACTTGGCAAAACGCCGCGAAATGATTGCACTGCAATTGGACAAATGTGCCGAGCAACTCAATTCGACTTGGGTTGGCCATGCGAATATTGATTTGAAAAAACTAATCAGTCTGTCCAATCAAGAGCGCAGCATTCTAAGTACCTTGCTAGATGAAGTAACCGCACTGGTGGAATTGCCAGCGGTGTATATCGGTGAGTTTGAACCGGAATATCTTGAAGTGCCGCAAGAATGCTTGATTCTCACCATGCAGCAAAATCAAAAATATTTTCCGTTGTTGGATAGCGAAGGGAAATTGCTCAATAAGTTCCTCATCGTTTCTAATATGAAAATTGATGACCCACATCACATCATTAAAGGCAATCAGCGCGTGATACGTCCGCGACTGGCCGATGCACGCTTCTTCTACAATCAGGATCGCAAACTGAAATTAGAATCGCGCGTAGAAAAACTAGGCCAAGTGGTTTATCACAACAAGCTAGGCTCGCAATTACAACGCGTGGAACGCATCACCACACTAGCTGGCAGCATTGCGCATTTACTGGACGCGAACAAAGCCGATGCAGAATTAGCAGCGCGTTTATGCAAAGCAGACTTGCTCACAGATATGGTCGGCGAATTTCCTGAATTGCAGGGTGTAATGGGGCATTACTATGCACTCCATGATGGCGAGAAAGCCGAAATCGCAGAAGCGATAGAAGCTCACTATCACCCTCGCTTTGCCGGAGATAACTTACCCCAAAGCAAAATTGCCTGCGCCGTTGCACTGGCCGACAAACTTGAAACCCTGCTTGGCATCTATGGCATAGGACAGGTACCAACTGGCGACAAAGATCCGTTTGGTTTGCGACGTCACGCACTCGGCGTGTTACGTATTCTGATTGAGACGCCACTCGACCTACCCTTGCCGCTGTTACTTAAGATCGCCGCCGACAACTTCCCTGACGGTATGTTGAGTGCCACAGTAGCCAAGGACATCGAAGGCTTTATGCGAGATCGCTTGCGCGGTTATTTGCGTGATCGCAATTTCGAGCAATCCCACATCGAAGCTGTGCTATACACTATAGGTGGACGTTTGCATGAAGCCCTGCCGCGTTTGCAAGGCGTGCGCACTTTTGCCGCGCTGTCCGTAGCCAAAGACCTCGCTGCCGCCAACAAACGTGTACAAAACATTATCCGCAAAAATCAGGAAGAATTGGGCAGCGCGATGGTCAACGCTAAAGTTGACACCCAAATCATGACCGACGAAGCCGAACGTAACCTGTATCAAGCCATACAAGATATTGCTCCATTCGCACAGAGCTACTTTGATCGCGGCGATTACGGCCAAAACTTGAAAGCATTGGTGACACTCAAGCCCTTCATCGACGACTTCTTCGATCAAGTGATGGTGATGGCAGAAGATAAAGTCATACGAATGAATCGTGCCGCACTGCTGCAACAACTGGGTACGCTGATGAACCAAGTAGCGGACATTTCTAAATTGGCGGCTTAAAAGCTGTGAAAGGTTAAACGTGAAAAGTGAAATATTAAAAACAAAACCGCTCGCGCTAAGTGCGCGTCACATTTCACGTTTCACACCTCACCCATCACGTTTCACGTTTCACATTTCACGTCTCACGGCCCCAATATGAAACTAATCATTCTAGACCGCGACGGGGTCATCAACTTAGACTCCGATCAATTCATCAAAAACCCTGCTGAATGGATTCCCATCCCCGGCAGTTTGGAAGCCGTTGCGCGCTTGTGTCAGTCCGACTATCGCGTAGTCGTCGCGACGAACCAGTCCGGCATCGGGCGCGGCTTATTTGATATGTCTACACTAAATGCAATCCACGACAAAATGCATAAAGCTTGCGCATTGATGGGCGGACGGATTGATGCCGTATTTTTCTGTCCACATACAAATGAAGCAGATTGTGAGTGCCGCAAACCCAAGAGCGGCATGATTAATGAAATTGGACAACGCTACAACACTGAGCTGAATGATGTCCCCGTGGTAGGCGATTCCTGGCGCGACCTTGAAGCCGGAGCACGCATGGGTGCGAAACCTTTTCTGGTACTGACCGGAAAAGGTAGCAAAACCCAAGCTAAAGGCGGCTTACCGGAAGGCACGCAGGTATTTCCCGATTTGGCTGCTGCTGTTACGCATATACTCAGCTAATATGGTCTTTATACGCTCTCTTATATTTCTGTTGCTGCAACTGATCTGGACACCGATCTATGCAACATTCTCGCTGTTCACTTTCCCATTCCCAGCCTTAACTCGTTACCGCATCATCTCTGGGCTAGCCTATAGCATGATGTGGCTATTGCGTGCCGTGTGCGGCATTCGCATGGAAGTGCGCGGCATTGAAAACATCCCTAAAGAACCCTGCATCGTACTGAGCAAACATCAATCAGCGTGGGAAACTTTTGCTTTGCAGACCGTATTCCCACCCCAGGTTTGGGTACTGAAACGTGAGTTACTATGGCTACCATTTTTCGGCTGGGGGCTGGCACTCACTAGCCCTATCGCGATCAATCGCAGCAAAGGCAAGGAAGCGATACGCCAACTCCTGCAACAAGGTAAACAACGTTTGGCGGCTGGATTTTGTGTCGTTATTTTTCCCGAGGGCACGCGTATGCCGTATGGAGAACGTGGTAAATACAAAATTGGCGGCGCTTTATTGGGGGCATCTAGCGAAGCTTTAGTGGTTCCCGTTGCGCATAATGCCGGACGACACTGGGGACGCAACTCCTTACTAAAATATCCCGGCACCATCACCATGAGTATTGGCAAGCCAATTGACACAAAAGGCCTCAAAGCGGACGAGATTAACCACCAAGTGGAAGAGTGGATTGAAGCCGAGATGGAACAAATAAAGTAATGCTATCCAAGCTGCGCCGCCAGTCACCCACTCCTGCCGCTGAGCAACGCAGCATTGAGCTGGCTGGCGAGCCTGTCATTTACACGCTCAAACGTAGTGCCAAGCGGCGTAGCATTGGTCTGCGTATTGATGATAGAGGCCTAACTGTCAGCATGCCTTTGCGTGCCTCTGAAAAATGGCTGCATAGCGTGCTCAATGAAAAAGCTAACTGGGTCACTGAAAAACTTAGCCGTTGGAATAACCAAAAAACCATTGCTCCGCAGTGGGTGGACGGCGAGAAACTCTCGTTTAGAGGTGAAACCTTCACGCTGCGCATCATCCCCAGCCTATTCAATTTAGCCGTGCAATTACACGATGAAGAATTGCACCTGCATCGCATCGACATCGCTGACAAAGTCAAAATTGAAAAGGCGATTACACTCTGGTATCGCTGCGAAGCCGAACGCGTCTTTGCCGAATGCGTCGCCCACTACGCGCCACTCATGCAAGTCAGCCCCCAGCAAATCAAACTCTCCTCAGCTCGCACCCAGTGGGGAAGCTGCACTTCGCGTGGTGTTGTGCGCTTAAACTGGAGCTTGGTTAAGATGCCACTACACCTAATTGATTATGTAGTTGTGCACGAACTTGCCCACCTGCTTGAAATGAACCACTCTGCCGCATTCTGGCATATCGTAGAAAATGCTTGCCCAGACTACGCACAACGCCGCATTGAGTTGCGTCAGTACAGAATTACTGAATAAGCGTCTAACATCACCTCACACTCTAATTAGGTAATCAAGCATGACTAAATTAAAACTGCACTGGCAAATTCTCATTGCACTGATTCTGGCAGTAATTGCTGGTTCGCTAGCGGGGAAAGATAGCGCAATATTTGGCCTAAGCTTTTATTCCGTGTTTGATTTTATCGGCAGCTTGTTTCTGAATGCCCTAAAAATGCTGGTCGTCCCTCTGGTGGTGTCTTCCATTATCGTAGGAATTGCAGGTATCGGTTCGGGCACTGCATTCCGTAAGCTCGGCTTAAAAACGCTGATGTATTACGTCACCACCAGTCTCTTTGCCATACTTATTGGTCTACTGGTTGTAAACATGGTGGCACCCGGAATCGTCGATGGTGAACCTGCAAAACACTTAGTTGGATTGTCTGAAAACAGTGCTGACATCGCGGCCAAAGTAGAAGGCAAAGGTACTGGCGACCTAGTTGGAATTTTCCTGCGCATGGTGCCTAGCAATGTCGTCGCGGCAGCAGCGGATGGACAGATGTTAGGACTGATATTTTTCAGCTTGTTATTTGGTTTCTTCATGACAAAAATTGAAGAACCTTATGCGGAAAACATGTACAACTTCTGGCAATCCACATTCCAAGTCATGATGAAAATCACGGATTGGGTAATGAAATTCGCCCCCATTGGCGTATTCGGCTTAGTAGCCAAAGTCGTCGCCAGCACGGGTTATAGCGCTATCGTGCCTTTGGCTTGGTTCTTTTTCAGTGTCATTCTGGCCTTGGCGGTGCACTTTTTAGTTGTACTTCCCCTGCTGTTAGTCCTAGTCGGACGTGTCAATCCACTACGCCATTTCCGCGCAATGGCTCCGGCGCTGTTAACGGCATTTTCAACCAGTTCTTCAGCGGCAACATTGCCTCTCACCATGGAATGTCTAGAAAAAAATGCTGGCGTGTCTAATCGCACCACCAGCTTTGTACTCCCCCTAGGCGCTACGGTAAATATGGATGGCACCGCCTTATATGAATGTATTGCGGCGATGTTCATCGCCCAAGCTTATGGTATTGAGCTAGGCTTCGTACAGCAATTCACCATCGTACTAATGGCCCTAGCCACCTCCATCGGTGTTGCCGCCATACCGTCTGCCAGCCTTGTTGCGATTGCAATCATTCTTGCATCAATTGGCTTGCCGGTAGAGGCCATTGGTTTAATCCTAGCGGTAGACCGGATACTGGATATGTGCAGAACCTCAGTTAACGTCTTCAGCGATTCATGCGGAACAGTCATCATCGCACGAGTTACTGGCGAAAAAGGGATACTCGGCGAGACGTGATTAGCTACTAGCTTATGCAGTTTTCAGCCTCTCAAACATCATCTAATGCTGCGCTGCCAATGCAGCCATTAGGTCTTGAGCTTGCCAGAGATTGAAAACCTGCGTAGTCCACCTATTTTAAAATATGCAACTACTTGAGCATCCCCTGTTTCTCAATAAACTGGACGATTTCTTCTACTCCTTGCCCTGTTTTTAAGTTGCTAAACAGAAACGGCCGCTCTCCTCGCATACGTTTGGCATCTCGCCCCATGACTTCTAACGACGCTCCCACATAGGGTGCCAAGTCGACTTTATTAATGACCAAAAGATCTGAACGGGTGATGCCGGGGCCGCCTTTACGCGGGATTTTTTCACCTGCACTGACATCAATGACGTATAGCGTGAGATCAGAAAGTTCTGGGCTAAAAGTCGCAGAAAGATTATCGCCACCACTTTCAACAAATATCACGTCCAGACTTTCGAAGCGTCTGCACAGTTGATCTACGGCTTCAAGATTCATGGAAGCATCTTCACGAATAGCGGTGTGGGGACAGCCCCCAGTTTCCACTCCAATAATGCGATCCGCGTCCAATGCGCCGTTGCGAGTCAAAAATTCCGCATCTTCTTTGGTATAGATATCGTTAGTGACCACCGCAATGTTGTACACATCACGAAGCCGTTGGCACAAAGCCAGTGTCAGCGCAGTTTTACCGGAACCAACAGGACCACCAATACCAACCCGTAGGGTTTCTTTTTTATTCATTAGCGCATTCTTTCAATATAATATTTCATGACCTGAACATGCGGCTGTACTGGGTCTCATGACAGCATCCAGCCAAGGCAAGCCCAGGTGCAAAGTTACTTATTCCCTCATCCTTCAAAGAACAAGCCCTTGCCACCAATCCAGACAAACGATCGCCCACGGACAGCAATATACGCTGTCCATCGGTCTGCCCAAGCGGGATGACTTTCATCGACACACTCACCTGATTTTCCAGCCATGACCAAGCATAAGCCTGCACCGCTGCTGCAAGCGGAATCTTCCAAATGGCAACCGCACAAGCGTAGGCGACAGGAAAACTGAGCGAAGTCAGCGTCTGAAGCCCCCCGTGGACAAAAGGTTTACCGGTGTCCAAAGATTCAAGTAAACGTAACAGGGAATAGCCCATTTGCAGTGTTTCCGCATGTGATTCCGCCGTCTCCCTACCCGCACAAAACACTTCATTCCAGTGCTCTATCTGCGAGCGATCATCCGCACGCCACGCCTGACACATACGCCACAGCACGGGCAGTTCGAAGCTGCACAAAGAGTATTCCAATACATCAGTTATCCATATCTCAGCACTGGCTAGATCGAATACCGTGCCCTCCTCGATAGCCCATTCCAATCCTTGCGAATAGCTATATGCACCAACCGGAAGCATGGGGCTAGCTAGTTGCAGCAATCGCGAAAGAGCTGTTGCGTCAATCATTCTAAAAGCCTCACCACTGAGACACAGAAACACAGAGAAAAGCGAAACCTCAATGATTTACAGGCGTGGCGGCAGTAATCCATCGGGTTAGCTAGGAATGCGATGGGTGCTGTTGCTTTTACTTTGTATCTCTGTGGGTCAACAGCGGCGTTAAGAATCATGGCTTTTTCTTTGACGTTGCGGCGGGCGTATTAATGGAACAGCTTCATCATCTTGTTGATGGCGGTGACCGCCACCATAAGCCCCCGCTTCTGGCTCAAATGCAGCGTTCTGGTTTTCTACATACACCCCCAGACCGAGTAGCATTTCTTTCAACACATGATCTTGCTCCAAAAGTAAGCAAGCATCACCAACTTGTAGCGGAATATGCCGATTACCCAGATGATAAGCGGCACGCATCAATTGAATCGGCGTGTCTGCGGTCACACACATAATAGGTTCATCTGCGGCGACTACTAGTACGATGCGTCCGTCGCTGCCTCGCAAGCGATCCCCACCGCGCAGAATAGTGCCACGCTCCAAAAACAAGCCAGCTTCCTCACCGGATTCCAATTTAATACGCAACCGACTTTTCTGACGGCGCTCGAAGGGTAAAACTAACTTGTCATCATGCTCCTCACCAAGTGGGAGCTGTTCGCTAATGTTTAGCATCAGAATAAAAAATAACGTTGTGCCATCGGCAATGAGCTAGCGGGTTCGCACATCAACAATTGTCCATCCGCATGAACTAGATAGGTTTCAGGATCTACCGTAATTTCTGGTGCGTAGTCATTGTGAATCATGTCTTTTTTGGCAATGTTGCGAGTGTTTTTTACCGCCGACAAAGTCTTCTTCAAACCCAAGGCTTTAAGCTGCGGATTATCCAGCGCGGCTTGCGACACAAAAGTCAGCGAGCTAGCTGGCAACGCTCCTCCGAATGCGCCAAACATCGGGCGATAATGCACAGGCTGTGGCGTAGGAATTGAAGCATTTGGATCGCCCATGGCTGCGGCAGCGATCATCCCACCCTTGAGTATCAGGCTAGGCTTCACGCCAAAGAATGCCGGTTTCCACAACACCAGATCTGCCAGTTTACCGACTTCAATACTCCCTACTTCGTGCGCGATGCCGTTCGCTAGTGCTGGATTGATGGTGTATTTAGCTAGGTAACGCTTGGCACGAAAGTTATCGTTATGCGCACTATCATCTAGTAACGCTCCGCGTTGCTGCTTCATTTTATGAGCAGTTTGCCAGCAGCGTAAAATCACCTCACCCACTCGGCCCATGGCCTGTGAATCACTGGAAAACATGCTGAGCGCGCCCAAATCATGCAAGATGTCTTCGGCTGCAATAGTTTCGCGGCGGATACGACTTTCGGCAAATGCCACATCTTCAGCAATAGCTGGATCGAGATGATGACAAACCATCAGCATATCCAGATGTTCATCAATGGTGTTGATGGTAAATGGTCGCGTCGGATTGGTGGACGAAGGCAACACATTTGGCAATCCTGCCAGCTTAACAATGTCTGGCGCGTGACCGCCGCCCGCACCCTCGGTATGAAAAGTATGGATAGTGCGTCCTTTGAATGCTGCCGCTGTGGTTTCGACAAAACCGGATTCATTCAAAGTGTCGGTATGAATCGCCACTTGCACATCGTATTTTTCAGCCACCGATAAACAGTTGTCTATCGCCGCTGGTGTCGTACCCCAGTCTTCGTGCAGCTTTAAGCCCATCGCACCTGCTTCGATTTGCTCTATCAGTGGATCTGGCTGAGATACATTGCCCTTACCAAGAAAACCTATATTCATTGGAAAAGCATCTGCCGATTGCAACATGCGATGAATATGCCAAGGCCCAGGTGTGCAAGTGGTTGCAAACGTCCCCGTTGCGGGGCCGGTACCACCGCCTATCATGGTGGTAACACCAGACATCAGCGCTTCTTCTATTTGCTGCGGACAAATAAAATGAATATGCGTATCTATGCCGCCAGCGGTAACGATCATACCTTCGCCCGCAATGATTTCCGTACCCGCTCCGATAGCGATGGTGACACCCGGTTGAATATCCGCATTCCCAGCTTTTCCAATAGCAGAAATACGTCCATCCTTAAGGCCAATATCGGCCTTAACAATACCCCAATGGTCTAAAATCAAAGCATTAGTAATGACAGTATCAGCCACTTCTTTAGAGGTTTTTTGTCCTTGCCCCATGCCATCGCGAATTACTTTGCCGCCACCGAATTTTACTTCTTCACCATAAATCGTAAAGTCGCGTTCTACTTCGATAAACAAATCGGTATCGGCCAGACGCACCCGATCTCCAACAGTTGGGCCGAACATTTCCGCATAGGCGCGACGACTTATTTTGACTGACATAGTGCTCTCCAGGATGCAAGGTAGCCGCTGATTAATTCGTCATTCCCGCGAAGGCGGGAATCCAGCGCCTTAATTAAAAATGCATTTTTTTCGTAAAAAAACAGCAAAGCCGAATAAATCAGCGTTTCCCTAGCGGTTTTTTGCAGTTTTGCGGGCAATAAAACGGCGTGCGCCCCAGATGCCAATAACAATCGCGATAGCCGCCATCGCCAGATGATCCGGCTCGCTCAACAAATGAACTAACCCCGCTAACAATCCCATGTGATGCTCACCGGGATGAGCCACAGCGCTGAGCGGAGCGAGAGTAAGTAGCGTGAAAATCATTTTGCGTAACATCGTGTACCTCCTTATGTAATCAATATCCTGATCAAAGTCCGCGTGGGCACAAAGGCGTGCCCACCCTACGTATATTTCGTTGCGAGATCAAAGCGCGTCCATTACACGCCCTTGAAACCCGAACACTTTGCGATCACCGTCCAGCGCCACTAGCTGCACTTTGCGCGACTGCCCTGGCTCAAAACGAATCGCCGTTCCCGCCGCAATGTTCAAACGGTAGCCGCGCGTTAATGTGCGATCAAAGTTCAGCGCATCATTAGCTTCCGCGAAATGGTAGTGAGAACCAACTTGTATAGGACGGTCGCCAGTATTTGAGACTTCGACATCTAAAACCTGCCGTCCTACATTGAGTTCAATCTCTCCATCCATTGTCACTATTTCTCCTGGAATCATAGCGGGCTCCTCAAATAATCGGGTGATGTACGGTGACCAGTTTGGTTCCGTCTGGGAAGGTGGCTTCGACTTGGATTTCTGGGATCATTTCCGCAATACCATCCATGACATCATCGTACGTAAGCAAAGTAGTGCCGTAGCTCATTAATTCAGCCACCGTGCGCCCATCGCGCGCACCTTCCAGAATCGCAGCGGAAATATAGGCGACAGCCTCGGGGTAATTCAGTTTTAGCCCCCTAGCTTTACGCCGCTCTGCCAATAGGCCGGCGGTGAACAGCAGGAGTTTGTCTTTTTCTCTTGGAGTCAGTTCCATATTGATCCTCTATATTTTCAGTTCATTTCACCCTAAAAACCTCACCACAGAGACACAGAGGCACAGAGAAAAGCGAGGGGTACTGTTGTTTTTACTCTGTGTCTCTGATGAAACTACTAGCCAATCGACTAAAGCTGGCAAATACACCAGCCAAGTCGCTGGTTATGTGGTTCAATTACGGTTTTAAGCTCATGTATTCCAAATTCTGGGGCGCTGTGCTGCAACGCTCGCATAAGTTGGTCGCAATATCGCCCATAGCGCTTCGAAATAATGCCGCGCTTCTTGCGCACTGTGTCCTAAATAACGTCCAACAAAAACTTCCGGCAAAGCAGTTACCCCCACTCGCCCCTCATCCGATGGCGAAACAGCACGACAACTTTCCAATATATGCGCTGGTGTCACACCTGCCGCGACCACAAATGTTGCGCTCACCGGACAGCCCCGCAAACCCGCTGGAGAGTTCAGCAATTTATCACCACCTTGCAAGCTGGCATGCTCTCCCCAGATTAAACGTGAAGCGCGAAAAATCTGCAAACTCTGGCGCAACTTTCCTTCACGGAATTGCTCACCACATGCCTGCCGTCCAAAACAGGTAATTTCCCAGCCCGCATAGCGAGCCGACTCGGCAAGGTCTACTCGTGCATCCCATGTCACTTGCGCTGCATCATATAAAATATTTTCCTGCGGCAACCATTCCAGCACAGCATCTTCAGCTGCACTTAATTCAATCTTCTGCGTAGCTTCAGCACCATTTGCCTTGTACCACTTGCCCGCGCCCGGCGTGGTCAGCAGCGCGTGCGCGCCCTCGCCCACACTCGCCTGTATTTTCAGGCGATCCCCGCCAGCCACACCGCCCGGCGGATGCAAGATAATCGCGTGACAGATACCCTCTCCCTCTGGATGAAGTGATTTCTGCACTACCAGCGGCCCGTGATGGCTGCGTTGCGTTAATAAGCTACGAGTGCCGCGCTGGGAAAACCCCAGGATCAATTCTGCTTCCCAGGCTGCGTGCCCGCTAGGGTTCAATTCGACGGTTGTTTGCATACCTCATAGTGCCACGAAATCACGAACATTATCCTTATCCATGTCCGCGCCTGCGCCTTGTTTAATCACCTGACCACGTGACATCACTAGATAATGATCCGCCAGTGCGCGCGCAAAATCGTAATATTGCTCTACCAGCAAAATTGCCATATCACCACGCTGCGTCAACGTGCGAATGACACGCTCAATATCTTTAATGATAGAAGGCTGAATGCCTTCCGTAGGCTCGTCTAATATGAGTAATTTTGGACGCGACACCAGTGCACGCGCGATAGCGAGTTGTTGCTGTTGACCGCCGGAGAGATCGCCTCCACGCCGGTGTAGCATATCTTTCAAAACCGGAAACATTTCAAACACATCTGCTGGAATAGTAGAGGCCGATTTGCCTTTTACCACCGCCAGCCCCATCAGCAAATTTTCTTCTATAGTCAGGCGCGGAAAGATCTCTCGTCCCTGTGGCACATACGCCATGCCCGCAGCAGCGCGACCATATGTAGGCATGCTAGTAACGTCACGCGCATCAAAAGCAACCGTCCCACTTTTGATCGGCAATACCCCCATCAAGCATTTCAGCAAGGTAGTTTTACCCACTCCGTTACGCCCCAACAAAACGGTACACGCGCCCATCGGAGCTGAAAATGCCACATCGCGCAAAATATGGCTACCACCGTAGTATTGATTGAGCCCTGTCACTTCAAGCATATTACCTTCCAAGATACACCTCGATCACTTTCTCGTCGTTCTGCACCTTGTTCATATCACCCTCCGCCAATACACTACCTTCATGCAATACCGTCACCTTGCGTGCGATGCTGGCAACAAAGTCCATGTCATGTTCGACCACGACGATTGAATGCTTGCCTGCCAGCGTGTTGAGAAGCTCGGCAGTGCGCTCTGTTTCTTGATCCGTCATGCCTGCCACAGGTTCATCTAACAACAATAACTGCGGTTGTTGCGCCAGCAACATGCCGATTTCCAACCATTGTTTCTGTCCATGGGAAAGCAGTCCGGCACGGCCACTCGCGTGCTCTTGCAAAGCGATTGTTTCCAAAATGGCGTGAATGCTGTCGCGCTCTTCCCCACTCAATTTACCGAATAGCGAATGCCAGATACGCTTATCTGTTTTGAGCGCCAGCTCTAGGTTTTCAAACACCGTGTGCTGCTCGAAGACCGTTGGCTTCTGAAATTTTCGTCCAATTCCAGCCTGCGCAATTTGCGGCTCGGTCATACTAGTCAAATCCATAGTCTGACCGAAAAACAGGCTGCCCGAATCAGGGCGAGTCTTACCGGTAATGACATCCATCATGGTCGTTTTACCCGCACCATTAGGGCCGATGATGCAGCGCAGTTCGCCCACATCCACCGAAAAACTCAATTTATTCAGCGCGCGAAAGCCATCAAAACTAACCGTCACATCATCAAGGTAAAGCACCACACCGTGAGAAGTATCCAGCACACCGCGCTGATACATATGACTTCCCTCGCCACCCTGATTCTTGAGTGGGGTATCGTGTATCGCGCTCATGAACGTTTCTCCATGAGTTTTTTAGCTAAGCCCATCACGCCATTTGGCAAATAAATTGTAGACACAATAAACAGCAGACCTAGGAAATACAGCCAGTATTCAGGGAAGCTGCCAGTAAACCAGCTCTTTGCCCCCACCACAAATCCGGCACCTAAAATCGGACCGACTAATGTGCCACGACCACCGACCGCAGCCCAAATAGCAATTTCAATCGAGTTGGCGGTAGACATTTCGCTAGGGTTGATGATGCCGACCTGCGGCACATACAAAGCACCCGCAACACCACACATCATGGCGGACAACGTCCAGATCGCCAGCTTGTAATGCAGCGGGTTATATCCCGAAAACATCACCCGAGATTCAGCATCACGAATAGCCGTCAACACCCGCCCAAATTTACTCTCGACGATACGACGCGACATCCACAGCATGGCAAGCAAGGTCAATCCACTCAAAGCAAACAGCAGTACTCGCATCTCCGAAGTGGCAATGGGCACACCGAGCAGGCGCTTAAAGTCGGTAAATCCGTTGTTGCCGCCAAAGCCCGTTTCATTGCGAAAGAACAGCAGCATAAAGGCATAAGTCATCGCCTGAGTGATGATAGAAAAATACACCCCCTTGATGCGCGAACGGAAAGCAAACCAGCCAAAAACAAAGGCCAACACGCCCGGCACTAGAACAACCAAGAGCATCGCCACGATAAAATGCTCAGTACCTACCCAATACCAAGGGTATGCCTTCCAATCGAGGAACACCATGAAGTCTGGCAAATTACTGTGATACACCCCGTCTGTTCCAATTTGACGCATCAGATACATACCAAAAGCATAGCCACCCAGCGCGAAAAACAAACCATGACCGAGACTAAGAATACCGGTATAGCCCCAGATCAAATCCATCGCTAAGGCCACCATGGCATAGCACAATATTTTCCCGCTAAGCGAAACAGTGTAATCCGAAACATGCAGAATATTACCTGTGGGCACCGCCAAGTTTAGCAGCGGTATCAAAACACACAAAAACACAATAGCGACGGCATAGCCTAGCCATTGCGAGCTACCCATCATGCGTAGTAAAAATGGTTTATAAGCAGATGTCATGAGAACCTCAATCCACAGAACGCCCCTTCAAAGCAAATATGCCTTGAGGACGCTTCTGTATGAAAATTATGATGATGACGAGCACGATGATTTTGGCCAGCACTGCGCCAGAAAAACCCTCTAAGAATTTGCTGGCGATGCCCAGCCCCAATGCTGCATAAACAGCACCTGCAAGCTGACCGACGCCACCCACCACGACCACCATAAAGGAATCAACGATGTAGGTTTTACCAAGGTCCGGCCCAACATTACCGATCTGCGCCAGCGCTACTCCTGCGAGACCCGCGATACCGGAACCCAGCCCGAATGCCCAAGCATCCACACGCGCCGTATTCACACCCACACAACCAGCCATGCTACGATTTTGCGTCACTGCCCGCACAAACAAACCAAGCCGCGTTTTATTCAGCACAGCCCACACCAAGAGCAACACTGACAAAGAGAATAAGATGATGGCAATTCGGTTATAGGGCAGCACTAGATTGGAAGCGATCTCGATACCGCCCGACATCCAACTAGGGTTTTCAACTTGCACATTCTGCGCACCGAATAAGCTACGCACCGACTGCATCAAAACCAAACTAATACCCCATGTAGCCAGCAAAGTTTCCAGTGGTCGCCCATAAAGATGACGAATTACCGTACGCTCCATCACCATGCCGATCAGCGCCGTCACCATAAAGGCCACCGGAATGGCAACCAAGATATAAGCATCAAACCAGCCCGGCAAATAGTCCCGAAATAGATTCTGCACAATGTAGGTGGCATAAGCGCCCAGCATCATCATCTCGCCGTGCGCCATATTGATCACGCCCATCAAGCCATAAGTAATGGCAAGCCCCAGAGCAGCAAGCAGCAGAACGCTAGCTAAGCTAAGCCCAGTAAATATCGTACCTGCGTATTCGTAATAGGACAGTCGATTATCGATAGCAAGCATGGAAGCAGAGATAGCCTTGCACACTTCAAGATCTGTTTCGCCGCCCTCTTCCATGCGGCTGGCAAGCAACTGTTTCATTTCGGTGCTGGTACTAGATGCCAACTCTTTAGCCGCCTTCATGCGCAGCGCCTTGTCGCTGCTACTTAGCTCTATCCCAGAGCGAATCTTCACCAGCAAGGCGATAATTTCTTTATCTTTTTCAATTGCTTCGGCCTGCCTAACTAAAGGCAGGGCAGATTCATAGACATCGGATTCACGTAAGGTTTGCGCAGCTTGCAAGCGTATTGCGACATCCGTGGAGCGCAAATTAAGTGCCGCAATAGTGGCCTCTAACTGTCCACGCATACGGTTGTTATTAACCACATCCTCCGCATCAAACGGCAAGTCAATGAGTTTCCCCGTCAACGCATCTGTCGCAGCACCATCTTCGTCAACGATCAAGACTTGCGTGCCAGCCAAACTAACACTGCCATCCAGCAATTTTTCCAAAAAAGGAATCGCCTCTGCATCACCAGTTTTCACTATCGTGCTCAATGTCGCGATACGCTGATCGTTATCGTCAGATGCCAGAATCACCATGTCGGTGGGCACTAATGCATATGCGCTACTGGCAAACAACAATTGCCAACCCAACATCCATGCGATTAATATTTTTTCAACCCGCATTGGTTTAGTACCCGTAAGAATTCGTTGCATCTAAGAGGAAGTGAACTTGCTTTTGGAGTGCTAGAGTAAAGGCGGAAGGCTTTAAGCGAAATACGTCATATTGCGTATATCGCTATAAGAAAATGTGGCTGCAAGCACTTACACCAATTTATGTTTAAATAATTTTTGATGTACACCGATATGACTGGTGCAATATAAATGCCGCTGCGACAATTAAGCGCAACGGCATCTAAGAACTAAAAACTCAGTTACAAATTACTGAACTTCTGGCTCGTCTTTCTTTACGTCGTTGCCCGCAATGTATGGACTCCAAGGTTGAGCTTTAATCGGCCCTTTGGTTTTCCACACTACATTAAACTGGCCATTAGACTTAATTTCGCCAATGAACACGGGCTTGTGCAGATGATGGTTTTTGGCATCCATTTGGATGGTAAAGCCGCTTGGTGCTTTGAATTTCTGACCACCAACCGCAGCAATAACTTTGTTTACGTCGGTTGTGCCAGCTTTCTCAACAGCTTGCTTCCACATGTGAATACCAATATAAGTCGCTTCCATTGGGTCGTTGGTAAGTGGCTTGTCGGCACCAGGTAAATGCTTGGCCTTAGCGTAAGCTGCCCACTCCTTCTTCCAAGCAATATTGGTCGAATTCTTCAAACTCATGAAATAATTCCATGCGGCCAAATGTCCTACTAGCGGCTTGGCATCAATACCACGTAACTCCTCTTCGCCCACGGAGAATGCTACAACTGGTACGTCTCTCGCTTTTAAGCCCTGATTGCCGAGTTCCTTATAGAACGGCACATTCGAATCACCGTTGATAGTTGATACCACTGCGGTCTTCTTGCCTTCAGAAGCAAATTTCTTGATTTTAGCAATAATGGTCTGGTAGTCCGAGTGACCAAATGGTGTGTACGCTTCCATAATGTCAGCATCATTCACGCCTTTGCTCTTCAGGAAAGCGCGCAGAATTTTGTTAGTCGTGCGCGGATATACATAATCCGTACCCAACAACACGAAACGCTTAGCACCGCCACCGTCTTTGCTCATCAAGTATTCAATCGCAGGAATCGCTTGCTGATTAGGCGCTGCGCCAGTGTAGAAAACGTTCTTTTCCAGCTCTTCGCCTTCATACTGCACTGGATAGAACAACAGACCATTCAATTCTCTGAAAACCGGCAATACAGACTTACGGGAAACAGATGTCCAGCAGCCAAAAGTAACCGCCACTTTGTCTTTAGCCAAAAGCTGTCTAGCCTTTTCAGCAAACAGCGGCCAATCCGAGGCTGGATCAACCACCACAGGCTCAAGCTTGCGACCGAGCACACCACCGTGCTTGTTGATGTCTTCAATCGTCATCAAGGCCATGTCTTTCAATGCTGTTTCAGAGATAGCCATCGTGCCGGAAAGGGAGTGCAAAATACCAACCTTAATTGGTGATTTGTCAGCAGCTTGAACCATCAAGCTACTACCCATGAGAGCCACTCCGGCTGCGATAGCCGTCATGGTTTTAATAAATGTGCGACGTGATTGCATAGTCATAACTCCTTTAATAGTCATTCAATTGGGCAAAATTAAAATTGCAGTTGCATACCGAGCACGAACTTATTTGTACTAAGCGCGGCCACATCAGACTTTGTATATGTAGCGCTGAGCTTGGCACTTGATCCATCAATAATGTAATTCAGGCCAACATCAGTTTGCTTAGTCTGCACAGCAGTGACATCCTCTTCAAACGTCTGGTAACGAAGATAGGGCTGAAACTTTCCCGTTCCAATTTTTTCAGGCAGAAGAAAACCAGCTCCTAGCAAAGTTGCTTTACCGGGTGTAACACCACCAGTCACGTCCGCAGCAGCGGCGGTAGAATCAAAGCCATAGCTGTAATAAGCCCCTTCCAATGTCAACACGCCGCTATCCAGATTTTTTTCCATCAGCGCATCAATATTCCAAGCACTGTAGTCGGCTTTGGTAACATTGTTACCAACACCATCTTTTTGCGTCTGCGCAACCAATGCTACGGTAAGAATATCGACTGAGCCGTAATATGTACTTCCGGTGTAGTAAAGCGGTGCGGGTTCCGCATCCCAAAAATTGTAAGCCACTCGTCCCGCATAAAGAAGACTTGCATCACGGTTCGAGGTGGTCGTGGTGTTTACATGATTGCGGCCTTGGAACACACCTACTGAATAGACGATCTTCTTGGCTAATAATTTACCCCATGCCAAAACACCATCATCACGACCAAAGGCTTTACTTGGATAACGTGATACGACGCCGGGATAAGCCCAGCCTAACGCATAATACGGGCCGTCCAAATTGGCACGATCCGTAGGTGGCAATACACGACCTGCAAGCACATTAAACTCAGGCGAAATATCAAACTGTGCATATCCGTCCTTCATTTGCACGCTGCCTGCCGCATTTGTGTCCGTACTAAAATAAGCTTTGATATTTTTATCCAAAGACGCACTAATTTTTAAGCTCATGCTATCCAGATTAAAATCCGCCGAGCGACTAGCTCCACTTGGTGCAGCGTCACTAGTGCTGGTAAAGCTACTGCGCATTTCCAAACCCAATCCGATAGATTTATCTTCACCGAATGGAACAGTTGCTCCAGCTTGCGCGCCCATTGCCGAACACAATCCAGCAGCAGCAAGCGCAGCAACTATTACTCGCTTGTTTGAGATGCCAATTGCAAATTTCTGTTTCATTTGTTGTTGCCCCTATATAAGCCCACGTTTAAACCCGTCTTGTTACGGCGCTAGAATAGGGGTGTTTGAATGGCTTTGAAATACGTCAGATTGCGTATACTCGGAGCTTAATCTGCATTGCGTATTGAGCTGAAAAACAGGGCTAAGTAGCCCCTGATTTATTCGTCATTCCCGCGAAGGTGGGAATCCAGTGCCTTAATTAAAAATGATTTTTTGCGAAATTTAAAACAGCAAAACCGAATTAAGCAGCGTTTCCCTAATTAGGTTTCACCACCTATAACTTAGGGGCGTAGCTACGCATTTTTTCTGTTGCTTTGGCTGCTGCGGCAGTGCGAGTTTCCACACCTAATTTTTCAAACACACGCTCAAGATGTTTATTAACTGTTCGGTGGCTAGACCCTAGGATGTCACCGATATCGCGACTGGTTTTACCCTTTACCACCCAGTACAACACCTCTGCTTCACGCGTAGTGAGCTTAAAGGCTGCAATTAAAGATTCAATCTGCGCAAAATCGGATTCTTCGCGCAGCATTAGCAACCATTCGCCCTCATCGGTCTGTGATGAAACACTCACAAGCAGACGTTTCGCATCAAGTGCAAAGCTCAGCGGCAAGGCTTCATCTCCTGAAGCTCGTGCTGCAATGCTACGCCCCAACCAATCCAACAAGGGCTGAGGAGCACGCCCGTGAGTCTCTCCAAAGAACTCCTGCAACATACGTCGAGCCAAAGGTGTCTGCCAAACTAACACGCCATCATGCGGCGTAATGGATAAAGAGGCTTGCCCAAATGAATCTAGAGCAATACGCGCTTGATCACTCGCTCGTGCGCGCTGCAAATGCGAGCTGATACGAGCCAACACCTCGGGAGGTTTGATGGGCTTTGCCACATAGTCCGTGCCACCCGCCTCAAATGCTGCCACCACATGTTCAGTCTCGGTCAGCCCTGTCATAAAAATGATCGGGATGTGTTGGGTGGCATAGTCTGCTTTCAAGCGCCGACATACTTCAAAGCCATCTATGCCAGGCATCATGGCATCCAGCAGAATGATATTTGGTACGCCTTGTCGCGCGCGCTGAATAGCACTTTCGCCATTGATCGCAACCAGCACCATATATCCCGCGTCATCTAGTGCATCATGCAACATAGATAAATTCTCGGGAACATCATCCACAATCAGCACAACATCTGAAGGGCGCAAATCAGCATTCATTTTTTGCACCTGACAATCCTTTCCGTATCAAATCGGACAAGAGCTCCAATTGAAACTGTCCAACAAATATTCTCACCTGTTGAGTAAACTCAGTATGAGCCCGCCCTTTGGCATCTATTTCATCTATCTTTTTCAAAATGCCGCGAATGTATCCCAATGACACTAACTCATCGAGTTCCTGCAACATCTTTTCGTCTGGATACACTAACTGTTTACTAAGGCGCACGGGTAATGCTGCTCGTGGCTCATGATCTAGCCACTTGATTTCAAGCTGCTGTCCAACCCAGTCTAGGAATTCATCCACCTGCACTGGCTTAAGAATAAAATCGTCAGCACTCACTCCAACATCATTCTCCAGCCCTTTATCGAAAGCATTGGCGGATACGATAGCGATACGAACTTGGGATAATTGCTGTTGACGAATACGGCGTATAGTTTCCCATCCATCGATACCGGGCATTGCTAAATCCATCAAAATCAGTTGGGGTTGAAATATTGGCAAAATTTGCAGACAATCTACGCCCGACTCAGCCTCCATTAATTCAAATCCCAGTGGCTCAAGGATACTAACGAGTAGCTCTCTGTCTACTTTTTCATTATCAACAATCAAAATTTTACGTCGATCACCCGCATAGCCGATTCGATGGCGCACGCGAGCAGGTTCTGTTGCGGAGATATATGCACGAACTTCTGGGAGGAACAGTCGCACCTGAAAAACACTACCGACTCCAAGTGAGCTTTTGACAGAGAGTTCGCCTCCCATCAAATCAGTCAACATCTTGCTAATGGTCAAACCCAATCCAGTCCCTCCTGTCTTGGTGTTGCCTCGCGCAAATGGCTCAAAAATATGCTCTGCCTCTTCTGAAGAAATTCCCGGCCCGCTATCTTCAATTTCGAACACCGCCATTTCACGCGCATATTTAACGTCAAAGCTGACCTTGCCATATTCAGTAAACTTTACGGCATTTCCCAGCATATTAATCAGAATTTGTCCTAATCTGCGCTTATCTGCACGAACAGCTAGAGGTAATCCTTCCTCGAATTTATATACAAAATCTAAGCCCTTGTTATGCGCTTGCAATTCAAACATTTGTACTATTTGCTGAATAAAACCCACAAAGTGCAATGGCTTTACATCCAGCTTCAATCGCCCTCCTTCAATACGAGTAATATCAAGAGTACTTTCAATCAATGACAGCAAATGATCTCCACTGCGGCGAATTACGCTAACGGCTTGCTTACGATGAATAGGAATAGATTCATCTGCATCCAAAATTTGGGCGTAGCCTAAAATACTATTTAGCGGAGTGCGTAACTCATGGCTCACAGTGGTAATGTAGCGGCTCTTTGCGAGATTGGCCTGATCGGCCAGTCGCTTTGCTTCTTGAAGCATCTCATCAGTAAGGCGATGCGACTCTATTTCCTGCATAAGCAAGTGAGTTTGTCGGTTAGATTCTTCCTGTGCAACTCTTCGACTTTCACTGGTCAATACCAGCCACCAAGCCACAATGCCGCTAAGGAATATCAAGGCCGCGAAGATTTTTAAAAATAACAGCTCAATCTGAGGTGCCCAAACCCCTATATCCTTATACAGCGTGTATTGATGGTAATAAATCAGCCCCAGCACTGCTGCCAGCATTCCTATAATTGCCGTCATCAGCATTAGGTAATGCCCTAAACCCGTTTCCAGTGGACGCCAAAGCGACTGTGGCAATATTCGTCGCATGAGTTGCGAAGCTTGTGTACCGATACGAGCAGAGTCAGGTTTGCACAGATCATTGCATCGTGCATCCAACGTACAGCAGAGTGAACAGATCGGCCCTTGATAAGCAGTACAGTGCGCCACATCCTCAGACTCATATTCCCTTTCACAGATGCTACAAAATAAAGATACGGCTTCGCCTGACCGCTTTTCTGGAGGGCGCGCAATATAGTATTTCCCGCCTGTATACCAAGCGATAAGCGGGGAGGCAATAAGCGCAGTAAACAAGGCAATAAATGCGGAGAATGACTTAAGGTGTTCGCCGAACAAACCAAAAAATGCAGAAATAGACAATAACGATGCCAGCGCCATCGCCCCTACACCTACGGGATTAATGTCGTACAAATAAGCGCGCTTAAATTCGATGCCGGGCGGGCTAAATCCAAGCGGTTTATTGATCACTAAATCAGCTACAACTACAGCTATCCAAGAAATCGCCACATTAGCGTAGAGACCTAACACCTGCTCCAATGCCTGAAACACATTCAGTTCCATTAACATCACCGCGATCAAGGCATTAAATACCACCCACACCACTCTACCCGGGTGGCTATGAGTTAGCCGCGCAAAGAAATTTGACCAAGCCAAAGAACCAGCATAGGCATTTGTCATATTGATCTTGATCTGGGAAATACACACGAATAGCACGGTTGCAGTCATTATCAAGTCACGGCTATCAAAGACATAGGAGTAACCCAGCAAATACATCTGAGTTGGATTATTCACTTCTCCCCAGGCAAAACCATAACGGGTAGCAAGATATGCCAGCATTGCCCCTGCCAACATTTTCAAAATACCAATCACAATCCAACCAGGGCCAGCTACTAACACTCCGGCATACCAGCGAATTTGATTCTCCGCTTTCTTCTCGGGCATAAAACGCAGGTAGTCTACTTGCTCACCAATCTGCGTAATCAATGCCACCCCAACTGCTGTTGCCGCTCCAAACAAATAAATATTAAAATCTGAAGTGCCCGCCTTCCCCTCAAAACTGAGCAAGCCAGATAGCAAATCGGGCTCTTTATACAACACCATCACCAATGGCAACATCATCATTAGCAACCAAAGAGGTTGCGTAACCATCTGAATCCGGCTGATTAGGGTTATGCCATGCGTCACCAATGGAATGACGACCAGCGCACTGATGAGATAAGCTAAGTACAGCGGGATATGAAAATACATTTCCAACGCATAACCCATGATCGCTGCTTCGAGCGCAAAAAGGATAAAAGTGAACGAAGCATAAACAAAGGAGGTAATGGTTGAGCCGATGTATCCGAAGCCTGCACCACGCGTTAACAAATCCATGTCTACACCATATTTCGCGGCGTAATAGCTGATAGGTAATCCGGTAAGGAAGATAATCAGACCAACCGCTAAGATTGCCCAAAAAGCATTGGTAAATCCGTAATTGATGGTTACCGTCCCGCCAATCGCTTCCAGCACCAAAAACGAGGCCGCACCAAATGCGGTATTTGCAATGCGGAATTCTGACCACTTACGAAAGGAGCGCGGCGTATAGCGGAGTGCATAATCCTCTAAAGATTCATTCACGATCCATGTGTTGTAATCTCGACGGACTTTGATGACTCGCTGAGTAGCGTCAGCCTTAGAAGGTGAACTAGTGTCTGATTGATACGATTCCATAATACCTAGCTAATATTGACAACGGCGTGCTCAATTAGCTAAAGCACGAATCAAGCCCAATTAAAATAATTCACCAATATCTATCAGACAAGCAATTCTTAACCATGCCATACGGATCTTCCGCACCAAACATAAGCGCTATGCTTATACATGGTGCCATCTAATCTCTTTCAATCTAATAGCATGTGCATTCGATCATTGAATGTAATTATGGAGACACTACTTTTCTTTGCGCTTCTGTGGTGGGTGATTTGCTGTGATATGCAAACAAAAAGGACTTGTAGCCGATTGGCGCAAGTCCTTTATTTATCTGGTCGGGGCGAGAGGATTCGAACCTCCGACCACTTCACCCCCAGCGAAGTGCGCTACCAGGCTGCGCTACGCCCCGAAGCCGCTAATTATAGCAGAGCCGCATATTCATTGAAGCAATTTTAACTGCGAATATTTGACTAAATCACGCTTGCAGCAGACTTAGAACGTCCCGAATTTCACTTTTTAATTCACGGAGATTAAAAGTTGATTTTGCTACAACGGGAGCAACTTCCGCTAGTTTAGTTGCCTGTTGATCCAAACGGCCGCGCGCACCACTGATAGTAAAACCATCTTCATACAATAGCTGGCGGATACGTCGAATAAGTAGCACTTCGTGGTGTTGGTAATAGCGACGATTGCCGCCACGCTTCACCGGTTTGAGCTGTGTAAACTCTTGTTCCCAATAACGCAGAACGTGCGCTTTAACCCCGCACAACTCACTCACTTCACCTATGGTGAAATAGCGTTTTGCCGGGATCGCAGGCAGTTCTGAATTAGGAACTTGCGGTTCCATTATAGCTCTTCTCTACCATGCTCTTAAGCTTTTGGCTGGGGTGGAAGGTCACTACACGACGTGCAGTAATGGGAATCTCTTCTCCAGTTTTGGGGTTACGTCCAGGGCGTTGTGGCTTATCACGCAACTGAAAATTACCGAAGCCAGATAGCTTAACGCTTTCACCCTGCTCCAACTGAACGCGAATTTCTTCGAAAAATGCTTCTACCATGTCTTTGGCTTCACGCTTGTTCAAACCAACTTTTTCAAACAACAAATCAGCCAATTCGGCCTTAGTCAACGTCGTCATTTACTACCCTCCTTAAACTCGCATTTGCGCATCGTGCTGCTGTAATACCGCCACCAGCCGTGCGATGCTTTTATCTATCTCAATTTCAGTTAAAGTCTTTTGAGTATCTTGCAATAACACTCGGAAAGCAAGGCTTTTTTTACCTTCTTGCACTCCTTTGCCACGATACACATCGAACAATCCCAGCTCTACTACATATGCTACGTTTTCCTTTTTCATAGCAGTTAATAAGCGTTGCACAGGCACATTCTCATCCACCAATACTGCCAAATCGCGACGCACTAGCGGCAATTTAGACACTTCAGATGCCGTAGGAACTTTAGCTGCTAATAAAGCAGGCAACTCAATCTCGAACCAAACCACCGCTTTTGCCAAATCATATTGTTGCTGCCATTGCGGATGCAACTCACCTATCCAGCCAACTGTTTTGCCGTTCAAAAACATACGCGCAGAACGCCCAGGGTGTGAAGCGGGATGGGCAACCGCTTCAAAATTCAAACTATGCGGTGAGAACAAAGCTTCAACATCACCTTTCACATCGTAAAAATCCACATTGCGTTCGGCACTTCCCCACTGCTCTGAGCTAGCAGCACCAAATACCAATCCAGCTAAGCGTTCATGCTGTACATATTCGCCTTTTTCATGTGAAAAACAAGCACCAATCTCGAACAAGCGCACCCTTGATTGCTTACGCGCAAGATTGAAACGTAAAGAGGACAATAGACCGCCCAACAAGTTGCTGCGCATCACACTCATTTGGCTAGCAATCGGATTTTTCAGCACAATAGGATTGGTATTTCCAGCCAGCGTGCGCTCCCATTCCGCATCCACAAAAGCATAATTAATCACTTCCTGATAATCGCGAATAATCATCCTTTTGCGTAACTTCATCAAAGGACGCTGCGCCTCGTTCAAGGACAGCATCGACATCGTTGCTGGTGCTGGTACAGCTTCGATATTTTCGTAGCCATAAACCCGCGCCACTTCCTCGATTAAATCTTCCTCTATCGCAATATCAAAACGAAAGCTTGGTGGTGTCACTTGAAACATTTCATCCTGCTGCTGAAACGTCATACCCAGTCGAGACAAAATTGATGCGATTTTCTCTGCGCTAAGCGTAACTCCCAGTACACGTGCAACACGGGATACACGCAAATTTACGGGATTACGCTCTGGCAAACTACCTTGCACATTATTCACCACTTTAACTTGCCCACCACAGATTTCGAGAATCAAGTCTGCGGCTCGCTCAAGCGCTCTTTTATTACCTAAAAAATCAACACCACGCTCAAAGCGATATGACGAATCGGAGCTAAAACCAAGCTGGCGCGATTTACCTATAATCACTCCGGGTACAAAGAATGCGCTTTCTAGAAATATTTCTGTTGTCGCTTCATCGACTGCGCTGTCAAAGCCACCCATTACACCTGCTAGTGCAACAGGTTGCTTGCTATCAGCGATCACCAACATGTCTTGTTGCAGGCTTACATTTTGTTCATTCAGCAACTTCAAGCTCTCGCCCGCACGTGCGAAACGCACCTCGATATCACCTTCAAGTTTGTTCAGATCAAACGCATGCAAGGGCTGACCTAGCTCTAACAACACATAGTTGGTCACATCAACCAGTGCACTAATGCTGCGCAGGCCGCAGCGCTCAAGACGTTGCACCATCCATGAAGGTGTTAGCGCCTTAGCATTAACACCTGTCATCACATAGCCGCTATAGAGCGGGCATGCTTCTGGGGTGCTCACGCTCACTTTGATTTCCGCATCGCCGCTTAACTGGAATTTAGCATCCGCTAGTGCTGTTAACGGCGCATCGCTTAAGGCTGACACTTCACGCGCAATTCCGTATAGCGATAAACAATCGCTGCGATTCGGGGTCAGCTTGAGCGTAATCAACTGATCGTCCAAGTCTAGGTATTGACGTATGCTCTGTCCGACAGGCGCATCGGCTGGCAATTCCATCAGGCCGTCGCTCTCTTCTGCTAGCCCAAGCTCTTTTCCCGAACACATCATGCCGAAAGAAGCGATGCCACGCACCTTAGCTTGTTTTATTTTGAAGTCGGCCAGTTTGGCTCCAACCATTGCGCAAGGCGCTTTCAAGCCAACGCGAACATTTTGCGCACCGCAAACAATACTCAAGGGTTCACTGTCACCTACGTCTACAGTTAATAAATTAAGTCTATCCGCATCGGGGTGTTTAACCATAGTTAACACCTGCGCCACCACCACTTTATCAAAAGCAGGCGCTACGGCTTTCATTTCCTCGACCTCTAAACCCGCCATAGTCAGCAAATGCGCCAACTCCTCGCTAGTCAGCGATGGATTTACAAAGGTACGAAGCCAAGATTCAGAAAATTGCATACTTTAAATAAAAAACACTTTAAGAAGTTATAGTTACTGTACAGAGTGAGCGACTATGCGAATTGTTTCAAAAACTGCATATCATTCTCAAAAAAGAGTCTCAGGTCGTTTACACCGTAGCGCAGCATTGCCAAGCGCTCTACACCCATGCCGAAAGCAAAGCCGATATATTTCTCGCTATCAATGCCGACATGTTTCAACACATTGGGATGCACCATGCCGCAGCCGCCGATCTCTAACCAGCCACCTTTCCAACTCATATCCATTTCCGCCGAAGGCTCGGTAAACGGAAAAAACGAAGGACGAAAACGTACCTTCATATCTTCGCTTTCAAAGTAGTTTTGCAGAAAATCTGCAATCACACCTTTAAGATCGGCAAAACTTACCCTCTCTCCTACCCACAAGCCTTCAACCTGATGAAACATCGGTGAGTGAGTTGCATCCGAGTCCACGCGATACACCCGACCTGGCGCAATAATGCGAATATCCGGCATTCTTTCGAGGTGCTTATATTTTTCCACATGCGCTTGCATGTAACGAACCTGAATAGGCGATGTATGCGTCCGCAATACGTGCTGATCGTCAATATAAAACGTGTCATGCATGGCACGAGCAGGATGATCGTCAGGAATATTTAGTGCTGTAAAGTTATAGAAATCGCTTTCTATTTCAGGGCCTTCTGCAACGGCATAACCGATGGAGTGAAACAAAATTTCAATGCGCTCCAAAGTGCGCGTCACCGGATGCAAACCACCCACCCCCAGACCGCGCCCCGGCAATGTCACATCTAGGGATTCGCCAGCCAGTCGCGCTTGCAGTGCTTGCTGTTGAATTGCCTCACGGCGCGTTTGTAGCGCAGCCTCTATTTGTTGCTTTACTTGATTGATGCGCGCCCCTGCCGCTGGACGTTCTTCGGCTGATAGTTTGCCCAAACCTTTTAACAGACCGGTCAAACTGCCTTCTTTACCGAGATAACGTGCCTTAACGTTTTCCAGTTCAGTAGCATCGTCTGTTGCGGAAAAAACCTTTAGGGCTTCATCGAGAATTTGTTGAAGTTCTTGCATCGCCATATCATTCCCCGCCCCTAAAAGGGATGGTTGGGAGAAATTAAAATAAAAAAGGAGGCTCTCGCCTCCTTTTTTGCACTTCTTACAACTTACGCGCTGAGGCTAGCCTTTGCTTGTGCGAGAATCTGCGCAAAGGCAGCTTTATCGAACACGGCCAAATCAGCCAACACCTTGCGATCGATCTCAATCGAAGCTTTTTTCAAGCCGTTCATAAATACGCTGTAAGGCATACCCAACTCGCGTGCTGCCGCATTAATACGCGCAATCCACAAAGTGCGGAATTGACGCTTCTTTTGACGACGGTCACGGTAAGCATATTGCCCAGCCTTCATTACCGCCTGCTTGGCGACACGATAGACGTTTTTACGGCGACCGCGAAAACCTTTAGCTTTCGCTAAAACACTCTTATGGCGCGCACGCGCCGTTACACCACGTTTTACTCTTGGCATTTTCTATACTCCTTAAGCGTAGGGCATCATGGCGCGTACAGACGCCTTGTTGCTTGCATGAACCTCAGTAATACCGCGC
>Ga0316204_10001723_pt1 | contig 55972 bp, 56 predicted proteins | sample 6monrhotite_MG_2_FD_205661 | JGI IMG/M metagenome (GOLD analysis project Ga0316204, IMG submission 205661) | Microbial mat bacterial communities from mineral coupon in-situ incubated in ocean water Damariscotta River, Maine, United States -... | ecosystem: Environmental > Aquatic > Marine >... | reverse complement strand
CTTTGGCTTCAAATGCCGCTTTCGGCCAGGCTGCCATAACTAGTTGTGGTGTTAACAGTCCCGCTGCCGCGGCTACTCCTGCTACACCTGCACTCAGGCTGCCCTTTAATAGGGTTCTTCGTTTCATGAAATACTCTCCTGTAATCAAAGTTGTAATGGTTATATTCGCAAGTCATGTGCCACAATTAATTATCACTATAAATCAGTGATATAGACTAAACGACTAACACAAGGTTCACGCTGAAATTGCAACTTGCACGATTAGAATTGCATTCTAGCTATCGAGGAACGGCGATAACTTACTCAGAATCCACTTGATATGTCTGTAGCTTACGCCACAAGGTAGATTTATTAATTCCCAATGTATCCGCTGTCTTTTCACGGTTGCCTGCATAGAAATCCAGCACTTTAAACAAATACCGACGTTCTAACTCTTCGATTGTGGGGAAGTCAGCATCGATCGTTTTAGTACCCATGCTTTTAGCTGCGAGCTCATCGACTGGCTTCACTTCCAGTTGTTCTCCATTAGATAGAACAATGGCACGCTCAACTGTATTCCTGAGTTCACGTATATTTCCTGGCCAATGATAGTCGCATAATAATTTCATTGAGTTCGCATCAAAATTTTTGGCCTGTCGCTGATAACGCTGATTAAATTCATGTATAAATTGTTTACATAATAACGGGATGTCTTCTCTGTGTTGACGTAATGCTGGAATGACTAGTTTAATGACATTAAGGCGATGATATAGATCATGTCGAAACAAGCCTTTTGCAACCATCTCCTCAAGATTTTTATTTGTTGCAACAATGAAACGCAAATCAATATCTATAGGTTGCACTCCACCCACACGTGTCACTTGCTGCTCTTGCACAACACGCATTAGTTTAACTTGCATGTTGTCTGAGATATTACAAATTTCATCCAAAAAAACTGAACCACCAGAAGCCACTTCCAGCAAACCTTGTTTAGTTGATGCCGCTCCTGTAAATGCTCCTTTTTCATGGCCGAACAACTCACTCTCAAGCAAGGTATCTGATAACGCACCACAATCGATAACAATAAAAGGCTTATCACATTCTGCACTGTTTTCATGGATCGCTCTGGCAGCTAATTCTTTTCCTGTACCCGATTCACCTTCAATAATTACGTTACAACGTATTGCGCTAACTTTATTAATAGTATTGTAAACATCCTTCATAGCCGGTGATTCACCCACCATGTTTTGTACCTGTTTAGCTTCTTTCAATTGGCGTTTTAATAATTTGTTTTCCTGTTTTAAACGCGACTGCTCCAACGTTTTTTCAATCATCAGCATTAGCTCATCCATATCGAATGGCTTTTTAATAAAATCAGCTGCACCTAATCGTAGCGCTTCAATAGCATCATCAACTGTCGAGTAGGCAGTTGTAATAATCACGGGCACTTTTGTATCGTGCTGTCTTATATTGGTTAATAATTCTATACCGGTCATGTTTGGCATGCATAAATCAGTAATCACCATGTCAGCACCGTTTTCAATAAAAAATTCCAGTGCTTGAGTCGGTTTTGTGAAAACACGGCAACCAAACTCGGTATCCTCACAAAACCGCAACATTAGCTCTCCAGCCTTTACGTCATCATCTACAAACAACAATACCGGGTTTGCACTCATTGTTTTTTCCTTATTATTTTCTTTTTTATATTTTGCATATTACGCTAAAGCTGAAGGGGCATTTGAAACAGGCAAGATAACAGTAGCCGTAACACCACCATCGCTATTGTTTTCGATCACTAATCGTCCATCATGTCTTTCAACGATACCCAAACTAATTGAAAGCCCTAATCCACTTCCTTCACCTACTTCTTTTGTGCTAAAAAATGGGTCAAAGATACGCTCTAAATCATTTTGTAAAATGCCTTTACCATGATCTTCTACATGAATTAAATGCTTACCAGGTTGAGTTTCCATGCTAATAATTATCTCTGAATCACGTTCACTGGCTTGTATTGCATTCAATAATAAATTAACCATAACTTGCTGGAGCTGCCCTCTATCCCCTTCAAGTATAATATCGTCATCAACTATTAAGTGACATTCAATCTGCTTGCTCTTTGCGTGTTGCGCTACCAATCGTTCGGTTTCTTCTAACCAGTCGTGTGCATTGAACCTTGAATAATGAGGAGGAACTTGTCGAGCAAAGTTCAATATACCTGTAACAATAGTCGTAGCACGCATCGTTTCTTCTCTTAAGGAACCCAGGTCTGCTAATAATTTTTTTTCTTCTTCTGGTAAACTTCTTTTCATTAGTTTTACCAATGATAATATATTGTTTAAGGGGTTGTTTATTTCATGCCCTATACCTGCCGCCATTTCACCAATGCTAGCAAGCTTCGAGGATTGCATCATCATCCTGTGCGCGTTATCTCTTTCTTCCTGTGCTAACTCCAGGGTATCGGCCATATAATTAAACGAACTTTCCATTTGCTTTATTTCATCAGTACCGCCAACACGTACGCGAGCGCTATGCTCTCCATCTGCATAACGTTTTAATGTTTTAGATAAATCAGCAATAGGGCGCACAATCTTCTTTGCGCCTATGTTGGCTAATATCATACTTATGCCTACAGCAACAAATACCAGTATTAGTATTGCCCAGCGAATTTTATCGAACGGTGATACTAATAAATCATAGTTAACTCGCGCGGAGATAACCCAACTTGCGAGCTGATTAGGGTAGGGAAGGTATTCATGATAGTAAGTAATTGACTTGCTGTCTTTACTCTTAAAATGGCCATCTGGTTTAGTCCGCACTTCATTCCATAAAAGAGTTTCATTTTCTTTCAGGTAAGTATTCACGGTATCTTTTTGAGTCAGACGAAGTCCTGTACCGTCATTATATAAAAGCATTCCATCACGGTGGCTGTTGTCAGGGTTAAGTTCTGCCACCAATAGCTTCCCATTATGCTGTCGTGGCACTACATCCAAAATCTTATCTACTAGGTCACCACTAAAACCAACCATTAAGTACCCAACGGTTTTTTTATTGTTTACCAGTGGATATACCGCATCGAGCATAACGGGGCCGCGACTATTTTCTTCGTTCTCCCAGCGACTTCTAGGTGAAACCATAAAACTCAATTCATCTGGTGTTAAATCTCTTAACTGTTTAACAAACTCAGGCTCGTTTATTTCGTCTTCTACATAAGGCGTGCTTTCTATGCCATCAATACTACTAGCCACACCAACACCAAAACGTACTTTTATGAGTGTATTCCCCTCATTATCAAGCACGCGAATAGCCTTAAATCCGGGTACGACACCCTGAAAACTTGATAGAAAACGTTCTAACCGATCTGATAATTGAAAATAACTCTGATGTAAATCACCTTGAGTCATAGTAGCCATAACGGGCAGATAATTTTTCATTGAACGACTACCCGCAAGCGATAAAATCATTTGCCTTTCATAATACAGTCGGCGATCAATTTCTGAAACAACACTATTCAAGCTAGCCGTCATTTCCCGATTAACCTCTTTAAGGTACTGTTTTTCACTATACGTAATGGCCGACAAAGTAAATACAGTCAATGGCAAACTAGACGCCAGTAATACCCATAGAAAAATATTTGTCTTTAACCGCACAATATCACCCTAAAAAACTGATAAATAGATCTAGCAGATTTCATGCCCGACAGGTAAAATCTAGCTGCATACTTATCATAAACCGTGGATCGATCATTTAACATGCAAAATTGCTGGGCCAAGTATTTATTTCTCGCTGTTATTGTCTTTTTAGGGACATCCTCCATGTTGTCTGCTTGTGGCAAAAAGGGCAAGCTCTATCATCCTGATCAATCACAACAACAAAACAAACAAAATTAATGGACTACTTTAATTACAATAACGGTGAACTCTTCGCAGAGTCTGCTTCAGTCACAAAAATAATCAAGCAATATGGGTCTCCTTGCTATATTTATTCACGTGCAACCATTGAGCGACACTGGCAGGCTTTTGATCAGGCATTCGGTCAACGCCCCCATTTAGTCTGTTATGCTGTTAAAGCTAACTCCAATATTGCTGTACTGAATGTTATGGCCAGACTAGGATCTGGTTTTGATATTGTTTCACGAGGTGAACTTGAGCGCGTATTGCGAGCTGGAGGCAGTGCCAGCAAAATCGTGTTTTCAGGTGTAGGAAAATCACAATCAGAATTGGTTTTTGCCATTAAAGCTGGCATTCGTTGTTTTAATGTTGAGTCTATTGCAGAACTTGAAAGACTCAATCAGCTTGCAAGTGAATTGAATACGTCTGTGCCTGTCTCTATCCGGGTAAACCCGAATGTAGACGCCAAAACTCATCCTTATATCTCTACAGGACTAAAAGAAAATAAATTCGGTATCGATATCACGGAAGCCATATCGATTTATCAACAAGCTGCCAAAATGTCTCATATTGATATTCAAGGTGTTGATTGTCATATTGGCTCCCAGTTAACTGATTCAGCTCCTTTTATTGACGCTCTAGCGCGTGTACTTGATTTAATAGATCAACTAGCAAACCTGAATATTGATATCAAACATCTGGATATTGGTGGGGGTCTTGGAATTTGCTATCAAAATGAAAATCCGCCTAAACCAGCTGATTACGCTAAAGCGATTCTCGAACACCTTGGTAATCGCGATATCGAAATCCTCATTGAGCCGGGCAGGGCAATTGTCGGCAACGCTGGGATTCTAGTCACAACCGTTGAATACCTAAAACACACTGAGCATAAAAACTTTGCCATTGTTGATGCTGCCATGAACGATCTGCTTCGGCCTGCTTTATACTCAGCCTGGCAAGCAATTGTGCCAATAAAACAAAAAAATGATGCGAAGCTACAAACATATGATGTCGTAGGCCCTATATGTGAAACCGGTGATTTTCTTGGTAAAGACCGCGAACTAAATCTTCGACAAGGTGACTTACTTGCTGTTCGCTCATCAGGTGCTTATGGTTTTGGTATGAGCTCAAACTATAATTCCAGACCACGCGTAGCTGAAATAATGGTGGATGGTGACAAAATACATTTAATACGACAACGTGAAACAATTGACGATCTAATGGCAGGTGAGCAGTTACTACCTTAATCATACCTAATGCAGATGAAATAAAGCGATTTTTGCATCGTCTGAAAAATATTGCCGTTATCGGCTTATCACCCAAGCCAAAACGTCCTAGCTATAAAGTTGCAAGTGCGATGCAGTCATTCGGTTATCATATTATTCCTGTTAGGCCGGCTATTACTGAAATATTGGGTGAGCCCGCCCACGAAACTCTATCAGAAATTAAGGAACACATCGATCTTGTTAATGTATTTCGTGCACCTGAATACATCGATGGCATCGTTGATGAATGTATCCGATTAAATATACCCGCTATTTGGTTGCAAGATGGTGTCATAAATGAGCCTGCTGCGATTCGTGCGCAACAGGCTGGATTGTTCGTTGTTATGAATAGATGTATCTATCGAGACTATATTGCGCTTTTTAACGCAAAATCTAATTAAATTTTTAATTGGCAACAATAGGTACAACTAAAATATCAACTCGACGATTCAAACGGCGTCCAGCGGCAGTCGCATTACTAGCAACCGGCTGTGACTCGCCCTTCCCATAACTGCTTAAACGTTGAGTAACAACCTTTCTTGCCAATAAATACTGTTCAACTGCCTGGGCTCGGCGTATTGATAAACCCTGATTGTATTGAGCAGAGCCGGTGCTATCAGTATGACCAATAATTAATAATTCTGTTTTACCGTATTTATTCAGAATCTTTGCTAGTTTATTCAAGCTATAATGAAACCCTGTCTTAATGGTTGTGGCATTAACATCAAAAGCTGTCTCAGCCGTCATACTGAGTAACAAACGGTTTTTATCCAGTTTTTGTATGCGTATTACACCCTTATCCATTTCGGGTTTTAATGCTTTTTCCAGATCTTTTTTCTGGCTATCCATATAATAGCCAACCGCGCCACCACCTACAGCGCCACCTACTGCACCAATTAATACAGCCTTATTGCCATGTTTCTTTTTTTGAGTTAATCCAACGCCTGCTCCGAGAACAGCGCCAATGAGCGCTCCTTTTTCTGCATCCGTCATGGGACGTTCATTACCATATTCGTCCTTAACACAACCACCCAAAGCGAAAGTAAAACTCATTATCAAAACTATTACTATCTTATTCATTTTCATACCCTGCTATATTTTTCACTCTTATCAATAAAATAACATCTTTCAACCAAATGTATAGATTAAAATGAGACTTTTATCTTATTTTATGGATAATAATGTGATGCAAATCAATTTCACAAAAATGCATGGTCTGGGTAATGACTTCGTAGTAATAGATGCCATTAATCAACCCATATCTCTGACTTCAGAGCAGTTCCAATTTATTGCAAATCGGAGGCTTGGGGTTGGTTGCGACCAGATTTTACTCGTCGAGCCCTCGGAGATGCAATCTGTTGATTTTCGTTATCGTATTATTAATGCCGATGGCGGTGAAGTCGAGCAATGCGGCAACGGTGCCAGGTGTTTTGCACAATTTGTACTTGATAAAGGCCTCACAAAAAACAATCGCATCACTGTTGAAACACAATCTGGTCAGATAGAACTGAATATTGAACCAAATGGTAATGTACGTGTAGATATGGGTGAACCCGTATTGCAGCCTGGCCTAATTCCATTTGTAGCAGACTTTCAAGCGACCGAATATGAAATTGAAGTTAATCATCAGGTACATTCTATTGGTGTTGTTTCTATGGGTAACCCACATGCTGTCATACGGGTTAACTCCACTGAGTCTGCAGCTGTACATAGTTTGGGACCTGAAATTGAGCATCACGGCCGTTTCCCAAATCGTGTAAACGTTGGCTTCATGCAAATCATTGACAGTCAAAACATTAACCTGCGAGTATGGGAACGTGGTACCGGTGAAACTCAAGCATGCGGCACTGGAGCATGTGCCGCCGTTGTTTCTGGCATTCTCAGGGGATGGCTAGACTCTCGTGTTATAGTCAATCTACAAGGCGGCCAACTTGTGGTACAGTGGAATGGTGAAAATCATTCCGTCATGATGACAGGGCCAGCAACCAGCGTCTTTGAAGGGACCATTCTGTTATGAGCATACAAAAAGAACCAAAATACGACTCGTACGAAATCACCGAACAAAATGTCGTTGACTTCCTTGAAACTAATCCTGATTTCTTTAAAGACCACGAAGAAACATTGCTAAAATTAAAAATATCACATCATTCTGGCGACGCTGTTTCAATACTTGAGTACCAGATCGAAAAATTACGTGAACAAAATACGCATGTGCGCAAAAAATTAATGGAGCTAGTCAATCTGGCACGCGAAAATGATCGTTTAAGCCATCGCGTGCACCAGTTAACTTTGTCGCTTATTACTACAGATTCTGTCGACAATGTTATAGACACACTTGAAGTGATCTTTAAAAAAGAATTCCAGGCTGATTTTATAAAAGTATATCTTTTTTCTGATCCTAGCCTAATTGTTGAACGCCACCACGATGCCATTATTGACATGAATGAACTCGTCTCTACACAGTTCGATAATTTCTTCAAGATTAATCGCCCATTATGTGGGCGATTAAAACTACAACAACTAAATTTCTTATTTAAAAAACAGGCAGAATCTATAGGTTCATCTGTACTTATTCCATTAGGTAAACATAGTAAAATTGGCATGATTGCAATCGGCAGTGAAGATCACCAGCGTTTTCATTCCAGTATGGGTACTGTTTACTTATCACAAATGTCAGATATTATTACGCAAACTTTAAAACGATTTCTATATCACAAGTAAAAAACGTACGTGTGTGTAGACCAACAACATATCGATGATTTTTTACAATACATAAAGATTGAAAAACGTCTTGCTGAGCTAACGCAAAAACATTATCTGCGGGACCTGAAATTATTTCTAACTTTTTGCCAATCTCAATCATTGAAATCCTGGTCTGAACTTGACAGTCACCATATTCGTGCTTATATCAGTCTACGCCACCGCAATGGCTTATCCGCTACCAGCCTACAACGCGAACTTTCAAGCATTCGTAGTTTATTTAATTATTTTTTACGTGAAGGAATAACCGCTAACAACCCTGCTATAGGCGTTAGCGCACCAAAAAAATCGCGCGCGTTACCTAAAACTCTGGACGTTGACCAGCTTAACCAACTTCTTAATATTAAAATAACCGACCCGCTTTCAATACGTGACAGCGCTATATTAGAATTGTTTTATTCTTCTGGTTTACGACTGGCTGAACTCGTCTCGCTTAACATAAATGACATTGATCTCAATGATAACTTGATACGTGTTACTGGCAAAGGCTCTAAAACGCGTATTGTTCCGATAGGAAAAATGGCTAAACAAGCTATTCAACGCTGGCTAACTATTCGTTTAGAGATTGTTCGCAATGATGACAATGCTGTTTTTTTGAACCAAAAGGGAACTCGATTAAAGCCTCGTAGCGTACAACAACGATTAAAACTATGGGGAGAGAAACAGGGGCTTGATAGTCAACTGCACCCACATAAGCTGCGTCATTCATTTGCATCTCACATACTCGAATCAAGCAGTGATTTACGCGCTGTTCAGGAACTACTCGGTCATGCTGATATTAGCACGACACAAATATATACCCATCTCGACTTTCAGCATCTGGCTCAGGTTTATGACAAAGCACATCCGCGGGCAAAAAAGAAAAAGTAATTTCTACATAGCATTCTTTTTACCATGCCTTTCCTGAAAATGTTTTTCAAAGCCTGCCGGCTTCTCAATATCGCCTGCATAAATATAGGCTGCTATCTTTTCAGCGTCTTCTCTGTTGATATCAACAGGTGGCATAATATTAAACCTACGTATTGCTCCACGCATCAGGCTTTTACTTTCATCCTGCTTTTTCACCCAATCAGCTACCGCCATCACAAATGATTCCTTGTCTGAATAGGTTCCTATATAATGCATTCTTACTCCCACAATGGGTGGCGCAACTCGCTGACTCATATTCATCCCACCTGTAATTCCATGACATGATTCACAATGTGTTTTGTATAGCTGTTTGCCTATATTTTTATCTTCACTAGCCATCACAATATGAGAAAAGACTATAAAGAAAAATACATAAAATACCTGCCTTACCTTCATGTCTAAGTCTGTTCCTCAAAAAATTCAGCATTATTTCGCAAATCATGCGCCAAGGTTTCCAATTGCTTTGCCGTTACTTCCAACTGCTCTACTAGCGTGGTATCTATTGCGGCCTCAATTAGTAAAGCAAGCTCATCGTAATGCGTGTTTACCAATGAGTCTCCTGAGGCTTCAACAAGCTCGCGAAATCGTTCTGCAACATCTCGCGCATGTTTACTACGATGCATAATTATTTTCCTTCTACATTTAACGGTGGACTCTCAAGTATGTGTTCACCTTTTTCATAAATATGGGCTGCCGAGCCCACAATCAATGAATCAGGTGGAGTGGCTACTTTCAAATTTTTATTAGGGTAATCCAAGTTGCTCAAAATAAATTTCATTGCATTTATGCGAGCGCGTTTTTTACAGTCTGATTTAATCACAGTCCATGGCGCATCAGCTGTATCTGTATAAAAAAACATCGCTTCTTTGGCTTCAGTATAAGCCTCCCATTTATCCAACGACGCCAAATCAATCGGGCTTAACTTCCATTGCTTAAGTGGGTCATGGCGGCGTTGCTGAAATCGTCGAAATTGCTCATTACGACTAACTGAGAACCATAATTTGAATAACGTAATACCACTTCTTACCAGCATTCGCTCCAGCTCTGGAGCCTGACGCATAAACTCAAGATACTCACCTGCCTTACAAAACTTCATAACACGCTCAACGCCAGCCCGGTTATACCAGGATCGGTCAAACATAACGATCTCACCCTCACTGGGTAAATGTTGCACATATCGTTGAAAATACCATTGACCCTGCTCTTCATCACTGGGTTTTTCTAATGCGACAACACGTGCTCCACGAGGGTTCATGTGTTCCATCATACGTTTGATTGTTCCACCCTTACCGGCAGCATCTCTACCTTCAAACAGAATGACAACTCGCTGTCCCGTTTCTTTCACCCAGTTTTGCATTTTCAGTATTTCTATCTGCAATTCCTGCTTCAACGTCTCATATTCATCACGTTGCATTTTATCTTCATAGGGGTAATTCGCATCAGTAAATACCTTGCGCTTATCCTGTTTCTTAACAATTTTTGATTTTGCCAAAACCTGATCTGGACGATTCTCAGATAACTTCGGCATGCTAAAACTGGCATCTTTATTCACATTAACCCCCTATTTACTGACACATTATATAAGCATAGGCTAATATAAATAATTAGCAAATGATCTATATCAATATTTAGGCAATCACATTAGGTCGTATTTTAGAAACGTCTTTTTAAACGATATACAGCAAGTTCTTTCAGTAACCAATCCTTTGTTTCAATTGGCTTTCGATCTTTACAAATTAACATATGGTGTTTATTACTGGCTGTGCTTTTCGTTACTGCCAGCCTTACAAAGTCCTCGGTACTCCTGATATTGTCCCGGAAAAATTTATATTTTTTTGAATAAATATTACTGCATCCATACCCTGATATAGGCTTCCATTTAATTTCAACTCACAAGAGGATCGTTCGATATAAACCAGTAAATGAGCGATTTCGTGTTTTTTATTCGGCGCCACATCTGCACAGCTAAACACCGGCAGCAACAACAGAAACAGACCAATTTTAAACATGCCCTTCCTCTAAATGTTGAATATGTGCAATCTGCGCGGAAAGCTCAAGCGAGCAAGTCCATTTATAAGCCAGATTAATGTTCTCAGCAGTGGCATAAACTCCGTGACCACGGACAATCGCAATTTTATTTTGTGATAATGCTCTGGATATTTGCTCGGGTGATTCTTCCAAGTAATCCTGATACTCAATTATTAACACGGGCACATGAGGAAAATAGTACTGTCCTTCAAAATCAATCGGCCTGAAATCCTGGCCATTCATAGTTAAAGCCACGCTATGAGGCCCATGACTATGTAACAATACACGTGCATTCTGGTTACACTGATAAACTGCAATATGTAACGGCGCATCGAGTGAAGCACCTTCGGTAATTTGTCCGTCAATCGAGCAGGGCACGAGATCATCCGCTTGAATAGTATCGGCACAGCAACCACTGGGAGTGGCCCAGATCGTATCGCCATCCCGAACAGATGCATTACCGCTATGCGAATCATTCAGGCCATACTGGCGTAACCAACGATAATGTTGAATAAGCTCTTCTTTTAAATCCGTCATATAAAACCTATTAATTATATTTAGTCTGCAAATGATTACCTAATAATGCCTGTATTTAATAACATGACAACTTTTGTTTAAGTTATGTCTACCATAGCCTTCGTTTTTATCGATAAACTAAATAACTAATGCCATTTGAAAACCCAAAAAATGACACTATATATAGGTAATCTGTATAACCCTTGATATTTTTAGCTAAATAGACAATAAAAATTCATGTACAATCACGCACTCCCACAAGATTGAGGATGTAACGTTGGAACAATATCGTGGCACGACCATTTTATCGATACGTCGTAATGGCAAGGTTGTCATTGGTGGCGATGGCCAGGTTAGCCTGGGCAACACAATTATGAAAGGCAATGCGCGTAAGGTTCGCAGACTTTATCACGATAAGGTTTTAGCTGGTTTCGCAGGCGGCACTGCTGATGCATTCACCTTATTTGAACGTTTTGAGGGCAAACTCGAAACTCATAGCGGTAACCTTACTCGTGCTGCAGTTGAGATGGCAAAAGACTGGCGCACAGACAGGGCATTACGCAAACTGGAAGCGCTACTGGCAGTTGCTGACCATACTTCTTCGCTTATTATCTCTGGTAATGGCGATGTTATAGAGCCGGAAGATAGCCTCATGGCCATTGGGTCGGGAGGGCCGTTTGCACAATCCGCAGCACGCGCACTTTTAGATAATACTGAACTAGATGCGCGCCAGATCGTCGAAAAAGGCTTACATATCGCCGGAGATATATGCATTTATACGAATCACAACCTGACAGTTGAAGAGCTGGAATATTAACAATATCGTATTATTTGGAGCATTAGATTAATGTCTGAAATGACACCCAGAGAAATCGTCCAGGAGCTGGACAAACATATTGTCGGTCAAGACGATGCAAAACGGGCGGTTTCTATCGCCTTACGAAACCGCTGGCGCCGGATGAATGTTCCCGTGGAGCTTCGCTCTGAGATAACACCGAAAAATATTCTGATGATTGGCCCCACCGGTGTCGGTAAAACCGAAATTGCACGACGATTAGCAAAGCTTGCCAACGCCCCTTTCATAAAAATTGAAGCCACTAAATTCACTGAAGTTGGCTATGTTGGTCGTGATGTTGAGTCTATAATACGTGATCTTGTCGACTTCTCTATAAAAATGGTTCGTGAGAAAGAAGTGGGGAAAGTTCAAAATAGGGCTGAAGACGCAGCCGAAGAACGCTTACTCGATACGCTTTTACCCATGCCCGCGTCATCAAGCAGCTTTGGATTCACAGATACCGACTCAGCCCCAGCAGAGGACAGTGAAACCCGACAGAAACTACGTATAAAACTTCGACAAGGTGATCTTGATGACCGCGAAGTCGAAATAGATGTAACAGCGCCTTCCGTGGGTGTAGAAATTATGGCTCCTCCCGGCATGGAAGATATGACCAATCAGCTACAAGGCCTATTTCAAAACATGTCTGGTGGCAAAACAAGTAAACGTAAATTAAAAATTTGTGATGCACGCAAATTAATTATTGAAGAAGAAGCTGCAAAACTAGTCAATGAAGATGAACTGAAGCTATCAGCTGTTCAAAATGTTGAGCAAAATGGCATTGTTTTTCTTGATGAAATCGACAAAGTGGCAAAACGATCAGAAGGCGGTGCAGACGTTTCCCGGGAAGGCGTGCAACGTGATTTGTTACCACTGGTTGAAGGCAGCACTGTCAGCACCAAATATGGCATGGTAAAAACCGACCATATCCTATTTATCGCGTCAGGTGCTTTTCATCTAGCCAAACCATCTGATTTAATTCCTGAATTACAAGGTAGACTACCCATTCGTGTTGAACTCAAAGCCTTGAGTGTTGATGATTTTATTTCCATCCTAACCGAGCCTGACGCTTCTCTAACTGAACAATATACTGCGCTGATGCGCACTGAAGGCGTTGAATTAACATTTACACTAGAAGCTATCAAACGCATCGCTGAAATTGCTTGGCATGTGAATGAAAACACAGAAAATATAGGCGCCAGACGCCTACATACTGTTGTCGAACGCCTACTTGAAGTTATTTCATTCGAGGCACCTGACCATGATGGCAAAACCATTAATATTGACGAAGACTATGTCAATCAATACCTTAGCGAGCTGTCTCAGAACGAAGACCTGAGTCGCTACATACTTTAAATATATACGTTAACTCGTATTAGCCGGAGATATACCATGAGCAACCCAAAACCAACCGCCATCAATCTGCACAAAATGTCTCGTAAACTTGATATAAGCTTCGACGATGGCCAGGATTTCTCTTATAGCATCGAATATCTGCGCTGTTTTTCTCCATCCGCTGAAGTTCAGGGACATTCGCCAGAAGAAGCAGTGCTACAACTAAAGAAAGAATTCGTTGGCATTGAGAAAATCGAACAAGTTGGCAACTATGCCATTTGCTTACATTTTGATGATGGACATCATACCGGCATCTACTCGTGGGAAACGCTATACAGCCTAGGTAAGAACATGGAGTCTAACTGGACAAATTATCTCCAAAAACTAAAAGATGCAGGCCACGAGCGTTCAGAAAATAAAGCCCCGGTTTAACCCGTAATAAACGGAAGTCATTAACACAAAAAACATTGCTACGAATGCCGTAACCTGCAATTTTCTTCACTTCGTGGTTTAATAAGCAAACACGAATTTTGGACGCTGCTATGCAAAACAAATCTGACCAAAACGACACCACTCACTTTGGCTATGAAAAAGTCAATGTTAGCGAGAAGGCGGGTCGTGTCGCTGAAGTATTCCACTCAGTAGCAGGGCAGTACGATCTGATGAACGACCTCATGTCGTTCGGCGTGCATCGCTTATGGAAGCGGTACACAATCGAGCTCAGCGGCGTTCGAGCGGGACAAAAAGTACTTGATATCGCAGGCGGCACAGGTGATCTTGCAGCTAAATTTTCATCCCTCGTAGGCCCTCAAGGTAAAGTTATCCTGTCAGATATTAACTCTTCTATGTTAAGTAATGGCCGGTCACGATTAATCGACAAGGGTATTGCAGATAACATGGAATATGTACAAGCAGATGCTCAATATCTGCCATTCCCTGATAACAGCTTTGATTGCATCACTATCTCTTTCGGATTACGTAATGTTACAGACAAGGAGCTCGCATTGCGCTCTATGTATCGCGTGCTTAAACCAGGTGGTCGTCTGTTAGTACTTGAATTCTCTAAACCCGTAACACCTGGCCTAAAACCTGTTTATGATCTTTATTCATTTAAATTACTACCGCTTATGGGTAAATTAATTGCAAACGATGAAGACAGCTATCGCTATCTTGCAGAATCTATACGCATGCACCCCGATCAGGATACGCTTAAAGACATGATGATAAACTCCGGATTTGATCAATGCGAATATCACAATCTCAGTGGCGGTATTGTTGCTTTACACCGAGGATATAAATACTAGACTGTATCCGTATCATGACTATTCCTGTTGCCATAACAGCTGTACTTGAAACTGCCTTTAATCGTTATATTGAACTTGACCCTAACGGCCGTAAACAACTTAATCGTCTTGTCGGTAAAGTTATTAATATCCACTTAACAGGCCTTGATCTCAATCTTTTCATTATTCCCGGAACTAATTCTGTGCACATTATGTCGCATTATGATGGTGATACTGATACACATCTTAAAGGCGCGCCTTTTTCATTATTAAGAATGTCACTCGGTAAAAATTCAGAACAACAACTTTTCTCCGGAGATGTTGAAATTTCTGGCGACACAGAAACTGGACAGCAATTTAACCGCATACTAAATGAACTTGATATTGATTGGGAAGAGCATTTATCTCACATCACAGGCGATGTTATTGCACATCAAATAGGTTATGGCTTTCGGCAATTAATCGACTGGGGTAATAAGGCGAAAGACTCAATATTCAAAGATACAGCTGAATACCTGGAAGAGGAGTCGCAACTTGTCACCACTCCCTATGAAATTAATGACTTTAATCATAATGTAGACAAGTTAAGAAATGATGCTGAACGATTAGCCGCACGCATTACACGGCTTCATGATAAACTTTTATAAAGAAAAATTAATAATACGAGCGCATAGCATTGATTAAACCTTCACAAATATTACGGCTGTTGCACATTAACCGTGTGCTGGTTAAGAACAACCTTGATGAAATCATTTTTGCTGCTCACTTATTACGACCTTTCCGTTTTATGTATTATGTTGCCCCTTGGAACTGGGTTAAGAGAAAACGTGCTTCACATGGTGAGCGTATACGATTAGCACTAGAAGAGCTTGGGCCAATATTCGTTAAATTTGGGCAAATATTGTCTACCCGCCGTGACCTTTTGCCAGACGATATTGCAGAAGAACTTGCCAAACTACAGGATAGTGTTCCGGCATTTTCAGGACAACTTGCATTAGAAATTATCGAAAAAGCATACAACAAAAGCATATCTGAGTGTTTTAGTGAATTTGATATATCACCACTGGCTTCTGCCTCTATTGCACAAGTACATTCTGCCACCATGCACAACGGTCAGGAAGTCGTTGTCAAAGTTTTACGGCCAGGTATCGAAAAAATCATTAAGCGTGACCTTGATGTGCTTTATTTAATAGCCGGCCTCGCTGAAAAATATTGGCAAGATGGTAAACGACTAAGACCAATTGAGATAGTTGATGAATTTTCAAAAGTAATTTTCGATGAGCTTGATCTTGTCAAAGAGGCTGCCAACGCAACTCAGTTACGTCGTAACTTTGAAACATCAGGAATGTTATATGTACCTGAAATCTTCTGGCCTTATGCAAAACGTAATGTTCTCGTTATGGAGCGTATTCATGGCACACCAATAGGCGACATAAACAAGCTCAAGCAACTTAATATCGATATGAAACCTCTGGCTGAGCAGGGCGTTGAAATATTTTATACTCAAGTGTTTAACCATAATTTCTTTCATGCTGATATGCACCCAGGAAACATTTTTGTTTCTGATGAAGGTCAGTATATAGCGGTTGATTTTGGCATTGTTGGCACCTTAACTACGGCCGATCAACGTTATCTTGCTGAAAATCTTCTTGCATTTTTTAATCGTGACTATCAACGTGTCGCCGAATTACACCTTGAGTCTGGCTGGGTGCCAGCCTCTACACGCGTTGATGAATTTGAATCAGCCATTCGTGCTGTATGCGAGCCTAACTTCAATCAACCACTAAAAGACATTTCCTTTGGTCAGCTACTATTAAGATTATTTCAGACTGCTCGTCGGTTTAACATGGAAGTACAACCGCAATTGGTGTTATTACAAAAGACCCTATTAAACATAGAAGGCCTTGGCCGCCAGCTTTACCCTGACCTCGACCTTTGGACAACAGCCAAGCCTTTTCTAGAAAAATGGATGAAAACTCAAATTGGTCCTCAAGCATTTCTTAATCGTCTCCAAACCAATATGCCAATTTGGTCAGAAAAATTACCAGAACTACCTTCTTTAATGCATGACTATTTACGTAAAAGTGTTGATGGCTCTCTTGAAGTTAATTTTAAATCTGAACAGCTAGAGCAATTACGTCAAGATATCAATCAAAACTCTAAACGCACCATTACTGCTATTGCTGCGGCTGCGTTCATTATTGGAGCCACAATTACACTTGGCTTTAACCTTGAGGAAACTACAAATTTACTTGGATTACCCATCAGTACATGGATGCTTGGAGGCACAGGTTTAACTTTATTTATTATTTCATTAATAAAAAAATAAAATACCATACTGGCTAGTGTTTTTCGGCCTTTAGCCTTTCTTTATCTTCGTACATAGAATGATCAGCTTCTTTCATCAAGTCTTCTACTGTTTGTCCTTGCTGTGGATAAATCGCCGACCCAATACTAATACCTACGTGAAATTCATTCCCATCTAAACTAAATTTTATGATAAATGCATTTCGTATTTTATCTATTATAATTAAAATCTCATCTGGTCTTTCAATGTTCTCAACTAATATTAAAAACTCATCGCCACTTCGACGTGCCAACGTATCACCTTCTCCTATGCAGGCTGATAATCTTTCAGCCGCTCTCCGTAAAACTTTGTCTCCTATCTCATGCCCATAAGTATCGTTAATTATTTTAAAATTATTTAAATCCAGAAAAAATAGTGCCAACATTCCTTCTTTTCGCCTTACTTGTGCCATAGCATGGTCTAATCTATCATAGAGTAAACTCCTGTTTGCCAGGCCTGTTAAACTATCATGATTTGCTAGAAAAAATAATCTATCAGTTGTTTCCAGTTTCTTCATCTCATTTGCATGGTAACTTCTTGCATAGGACATCAAGACACTAAAAGATGTAATACCCACCACAAACACAACTATTATTAGCCACTAATTAATATGCTCCCAACCCATTTGTTGTTGTCGGTACATCCGTAAATTTTCTATTCCACTATCAATCACCCGTTCATCTATCAACAACGGAAACATTAATTTTTCAATAGCCGATTTATTTTTACCTTGATAATGATACAGATGACCTTTTCTATCATCAGAACCAAAATCTCTGTGATAAAGCACGACTGTGAAACCTTGTCGTTGCTTTTCTATGGGTTTGATTAATGAATTTGATTTCACCACTAATACAGCGAACTTTGCATCTTCCAGATTGTCTCTTTTATGATTAAAGGCTTGATTCCGTAAAACCTGCCGATGTAATAAATATACACGCGGGCCTTCGATGAGTTTAAATGGTACTGATGCAACTGAGCTCTGTGTTTTTATGCCTTCTATAAAAGACTCTCGAAAAAAATTATTTGCTTGAAGATCCAAACCAAGTACTTTTTTTGATTCAGCTTGAAATGGCTCCATAAACACAATAGGTAGGTAATAATTAATACTATTATCTACCTCACTCCAGGTCCGGTTACCTGAGTAATCAAATGATTTAATACTAAAATCTTAATATATATTTTTATACTTTTCTATAAACGCTGCTTTATTTTTTTGTTTTACCTTATCAACAATTTCAAACATAAATATATGCGGGTAACGACTTTGCATATATCGTGCAAACGCCCTTACATTTACCTGCTCATCTTCAACAGATGCATTTATTGTTGCCACAAAAGCTTCTAGTATTGTTTCGTTGATACTTACACGTTCATTTATTTCTCTTAGTACTGCTTCCCCTTGTTCACGAAATTCTTCACGAGATTTTTGTACGTCATTCAGGATGCCAAACGTCATCACCATTCCAACAAACACAATCCATGCTACGATTACGTAGGCATAAATATTTCTCGTTCTAACCGGTACGTTTGTTTTTATCATTTAAACTCTTTTCCACATTACAAAACAGCAATGCTAAACTATATTTTTCATATAACAGATTATCATGATTAAAATTCTATATGTTACTTTCTAACTACGTATATACACGGACAAATTATTATGGGACGTTATAGAGCCCCTCAAAAACCAGGCTCTTTCTATATTACAGCTCAGGGCCACGAAACGTTAGTGCAGGAGCTGGACTACTTATGGCGCGTAAAACGGCCAAGAATCACACAGTCAGTTTCTGAGGCTGCCGCGCAAGGTGATCGTTCAGAAAATGCTGAATATATCTATGGTAAAAAGCAATTACGTGAAATAGATTGGCGCGTACGCTTCCTACGAAAGCGCTTGGATAACCTCATTATCGTTAATCAAGCTCCCGATAACATTAATAAAATCTATTTCGGCGCCTGGGTAACTCTGGAAAACAATGCGGGCCAACAATTTATTTACCGAATTGTAGGGCCTGATGAATTTGATCCTAACAATGGCTGGATTAGTATGGATGGCCCCCTTGCTCGGGCACTAATGGGTAAAACCTTTGATGATAATGTCATAGTTAATCTACCGAATGGCAAAAATGAGTACTATGTTATTGATATTAAATATAATTTTACTTGAATGTTTTTTTTGTTTTAACATAATTTAATATATTTTGAGATCTGCCGTTACAATATTAGTTACAACTTATTATAAATATACGAATAATGCTAAATTCCAAACAACTAGAACAAGAGATAGATCAAGATTTAGTTGATGAATCAACCATCGGCCCAGATCATTACGCTGATCATCTTGCTGAAGTAAACGAAACTCAGGATGTTATTTCTAATACTGATATTGTTAATGAACAAGGTATCCTGCTTTGCAAAAAAGGTATGCAGATTACCAAAAAGACTGCTGCCCGGCTTTTGCAACACAAACTAACTGAACCTATTGAAAACAGCATCAAATTATCAAATAGTATTGATAATCAATTTTTATATAAAAAATTAATCTTCATCCAGGAACAGTATCCTGACATGCAGAATATTCATACCCAATTAAATTTCGCAAATATTTGTAAAGACCAATTTATTTCTACATTACTACAACCAATTGTTATCCAGAAATTAACGGTTATGAATGAACAAATTGGTGAACAAATTAACAAAGCTGTCTTTACTGCATGGTTTAGTATGTTGATCGCAGCTGAAATGGGCCTTAGTAAACAAGATCAAAAAGATGCTTTTTTAGCTGGTCTACTACACGATATTGGGTTCATTCACTTGTCACCTGAACTACTCAATAAAAAAGGCTCATTATCTGCTGAAGAATGGCGCGCAATACAAAGCCACGTAGTAATTGGTAAATTAATGCTGGAAAAATATGACAACATTCCTTTGACCGTTGCCAATGCCGTTTTAGAACATCATGAACGTTGCGATGGAGCAGGCTACCCAACAAACAGGAATGAAGATAACTTAAGTGTACTTGGACAGATTGTAGGTATTGCTGACAGTATTTATGCAATAAGAACCCAACAATTTACGAAACATAATCGTACTATGTTTGATCTAATGCCTTATTTACAAATGAATGCACATACATATTTTTATGATGTATATAAAGCAGTAGCAACTATTATTAAACGTACCGGTTTAAAAATGAGCGTACCTAATTCTGCTGATATCAAATCAATGGCGAGCAAAACTTTATTACGTAGCCAAGCACTAAGCCACGCGATCGAATATATGCAGTCTTGCAATGTCACTGACCTCTCTTCTGCATTACCTAACAACAAAGGCAAGGCGTTATTTAAAATCAGTCAACAAGTTATAAAAATGACTGCTCAATCTGGCCTGGTCAAAAGTGAGCTACATACCTGGCTAGGTGACCTGACGCGCGATCCTGATATCAACGCAGTTGCAGAACTTAATGAAATAGACTTAATGCTAAACGAACTTCACTGGCAACTCAATAATGCTTACCGGTCATGTGATAGTTCTCTCCAGCAAACTAATGTTTCATCAGAAACATTGTTTAAATTACGAGAAATTTACAATGTGGTTGGCTTATGCCTTGGTGACCTAGAAGACAAACTCTAACAATCCAGTTTGTGAACGTTTTACTATTTAAATTTATAGTAAATAACAACCGTCAAAATAGTTAATGTCAGAATCCACATTAACATAAACAAAACATAAGACTGACGTGCCTTTTTCTTTTCTAACCATGTGCGTGGCCTTACACCCTTAAATAAAAATACTATTTTTGCCGAAAGATTCACACATACTATATTAACTGCCAATAATAATCCTGCACCTCCCGCTAATTCATATTGTCCCGCACCTAACATAATGCCAGCTGTTGCAACGGGAGGTAACAATGCTACTGCTACCATCACCCCGACTAATACAGACGATAACCCGGTTGTTAGTGAAAGCGCTGCAGCTAAACCAGACGCAAGTGCAAGCACTACCCCATCTATTCCAACATAAGTCCGTGCCAATAGTTCTTTACTCTCTAGGGCTGCTGACCAATTGAGTCCTAATATCCAACAAAGAAAAAATGACAAACCAATTCCGACCAATTTGGTATTGAAGGCTCTAGACATTAACGCTCGATCACCCAAAGCTGAACCCAGTGCTAATGCAATATTGGGGCCTAAAAGTGGAGCGATTACCATCGCGCCAATAACCACAGCAACATTATCTTCAATCAATCCAATTGCCACCACAATAGTTGATAAAATAACTAGTAATAGATAAGTACCATTTAGGCGAGCACCTTGTTCAATCTGGCTATATAGTTCTTCACGTGTGAGTGTACTTGGCCCCGAAGATTTCTTTGAGGTTTCACTGGTTTGTACTAGAGGCCAAACAGCTTCAGTATCGTATAGAATTACCCGGCTGTCTTCACTACCAGATAACATACTCTGTAAAGTATCCATAACTCGCTGACGATGTTCAGGTTGTACTAATAGTTTAATACTGCAACGTCCACTTTCGTCAACCGTGCCGTGCCAGACATCTGGCACCTCATATTGCTCACCAACACCTTTAATAGTATCCAGGTGGCCTATATCTGTAATGACTTCAATAACCTTCAATGTTTCTATCCATTTCTAACCAACGCCGTCTCAACCTCATTTTTTATTTCCTCACCTACCAATACCTCTATCAGTGTAAGTGCAAAGTCCATTGCTGTACCGGGCCCTCGTGATGTGATTACGCGACCATCTTTCACGACTGCAGCAGAATCATAATGCAAACCCGGTATATTCATCTTATCAATCACGCCTGGATAACTGGTAGCTTTTCTATTATCTAGTAATCCTGCTGATGCTAATACCTTCGGTGCTGCACAAATCGCAGCGATATACTTATTATCAAGTGACATTCTATTCAGTAATTGTTGAATACGGCTATCGTTATCTAGATGATCTGCTCCGGGCAGACCTCCTGGTAAAACAACCATATCGTATTCTTGGGTGAATGCTTGATCAAGTGTCATAGATGGCACGAGAACCGTACCTCGTGAACAGGTAACAGGACCATCTTTCAATCCTGCAGAAACAACAGTAATGCCGGCGCGAACTAGTAAATCAATAATCGTTACGGCTTCGAGTTCTTCACAGCCTTCTGCGATAGGGATAAGGACGCTTGCCATAATTGCTGCCTCTCATTTTTTATTTTAAGCAATTCCGAAATAGCAACGAGACGTACACCCATACGATTCAGTTGAGGTAACATCTCTTTTAACACTTTGATTGTCGTGGCATACGGATGACCTATTGCCACTGCGCTTCCTTTTCTTTTTGCTATCGCAATCATTTTAGCAAACTGTCTTCGTACTGATTGCAAATCGGGGTCATGATCAAGGAACACGTTTCGTCTCAAACCAGGCACGCCTTCTTCAACAGCAATTGCTAGCGCAACACTTGCCGATGTCGTGCGGCTATCAACAAACAATAAATTACCGTTACGCTTCATTTCTTTCATAAGCCAACTCATGTGGCCAGGGTGCTGAGTAAGCAAGCTTCCCATATGATTATTTATGCCAATTGCATGCGGTACAGAGGCGAGGCCTTTCTGCATTTCCCAAATAAACTCCTGTCGAGTCATGTGTAAAGATAATCCGCCTGGACCCATTGGATTTTTTGCAACAGATTCCATTGGCAAATGCAGAAGCACATCTTTTTTATATTCATGTGCTAAATTTGCGAGGCGTCTTGTTGCATCAAACATCGGTAAAAAAGAACATGTAATAGCACCGGGCAATCTAACAACCTGTTCATGACGAATATTATCACTTCCAAGATCATCGATAATTATGCTTATAACGGCCTCGTCGGCTGAAGCTACTGGTGTATAAGCACCTAAACTTAACAACAAGCATGTAATGCCTGTTGTTATTAAATTAAATTTCTTCATTATTATTTACTAATTTGTCTTGCGATTGATAAGCCTTTAAGTAAATTAAGCGCTTCGAACAACTGATAATCCTTTTCTGCAAGATCTACTTTCTTTTTATCGACTTTACCTTTTTCTTCTTTTATCTTTTTGCTGTTGCCATTACTTAAATGGCGCGCCAGATCTTTTTCTTTTATTGAATCCACGTTACTTTTTTGGCTACGTGATATTTTTGCACGCTCTACTTCAATATCAGGCGTAATACCTTTCGCCTGAATCGAACGTCCTTTCGGTGTGAAATAACGAGCCGTTGTTAATTTAACTGCACTGCCACCTCTAGCGGGCATAATTGTTTGCACTGAACCTTTTCCAAAACTTTTTGTGCCCATAATAATTGCACGGCTGTGATCTTGTAATGCTCCTGAAACAATTTCAGACGCCGATGCAGAACCACCGTTAATTAATACAACCATCGGTGCTCCGTCAATAATATCACCTGGCTTGGCACTAAAACGCAATCGCGAATCCTGTACTCGGCCTTCTGTATATACTATCAATCCACTATTGAGGAATGCATCCGATACTTCAACTGAAGCGCCCAGCACGCCACCTGGATTATTGCGTAAATCAAGTACTAGGCCTTTTAATTTTCCACCTGCCTCCTTACTTAATTTGGCAACAGATTCTACAAGGGATTCTGATGTATGTGTTTGGAACTGTGTAATTCTTATATACCCATAACTATCACTTAGCAATTTACTCTTAACGCTTTTGACTTGAATCACCGCTCGTGTAATTGCTATTTTCAACGGCTTCTCTTCACCTTCACGTAGTATAGTGATTGTTAAAACACTGCCAGGCTTTCCTCGCATGACTTTAACTGCATCATTCAAGCTCATACCTTTTACAGGCTTATCGTCTAGCCTAATGATCAAGTCACCAGCCTGCACGCCTGCACGCTGTGCTGGTGTATCATCGATAGGGGAAATCACTTTAACAAAACCCGCTTCCATACCTACTTCTATTCCCAAGCCACCGAACTCACCTGTCGTACCAATTTGCAAGTCTTTAAACTCAGCTGCATTCAAATAGCTCGAATGTGGGTCCAGCCCCGTTAACATTCCGCGTATGGCATTTTCAAGCAATGCTTTATCATCTACTTCTTCTACATAATCATTCTTGATACGCGCGTAGGCATCTGTAAAAGACCGAAGTGCTTCTAAGGGGATAGGGGCACTTTTCGTTTCCTTGGTTGCCATAACACCAGAACCGACTGATAGTAGTAAACCCATCACGACGCCACTGGTTAAAATAATTAGATGTTGAGGCCTAAATTTCATAATCACTCCTGTCGCTGCATCCCGCAATACGACTCTATATAAACAATATTAGTAAAAAATAGCATATCCACGTACAGACTGATACGCTTTTAGCTATCAATTTGCTGTCTGGATCACATTTAACTTGCTGATTTCCTTAATAGCATTATCTTTGACTCACAATTCCCCGATGAGTTCGACGACACCATTTCAAAGGATTAACCGGCTTGCCTTTATAACGCAACTCAAAATACAGCTGACTACGGGCATGACCACCACTATTACCTACTGATGCAACGCTATCTCCTTCTTCGACCCATTCTCCGATTTCCTTAAATAAGCTTTGATTATGGCCGTACAAGCTCATATAACCATCACCATGATCAATAATAACCATCAGACCGTACCCTCGAATCCAGTCTGCGAAAGCAACACGTCCACGTGCGATCGCGTGTACCTCATCACCTTGTTTGGCTGAAATCAACACACCCGTCCAGCGCATGGCTCCTATCGACCGCTTGCTACCAAATTTTGCTTTGATTCGTCCATTTGCTGGCCATGCTAACTTCCCCTTACGTTGAGCAAAGGGCTTACCTTCAAGGTCTTTTGCAGGAATGTCACTTAGAGCCTGTTCAACTGCTTTTAATATCCGCTGCAGCTCTTTTTCATTTTGTAACAAGTTAACCAGTTTTTTATCTTTACTGATTATCTCTCGCGTTAATTTACGTAATATTTTCTTACGTGCATTACGACTCTTAACTAACTCCGTTTTTCGATCAGCCTGTTTCTCTTTTAAACTTTCCAGCCTTTTCTTTTCTTCTATAATTTTTGTTTCAACAAATTGTAATTGTTTTAACTGTTCAATTACGCTGGTTATTTGATCCGTACGAGATCGATTTAGATAATCAAAATAAACTAATGCGCGTTGAACAGTTGATGGATCACCTTGATTAAGTACAATTTTTAATTGTTCTTGCCTACCCATAACATAACTGGCACGAACCTGGCTTCCTAATTGCTGACGTTGATGTGATAGCCCTTCACGAAGCGTTTTACGCTGTGTATATAGGTTTTTAAGGTTTTTTTGTTGTTTACGGATTTGTTTTTTTAAGCGTCTTAACTTGCGATTAATTCGACTGATGGATTTCTCCATCTTGCGTAAGTCTGTTTGAACTTTACTTTTTTTAGTGCGTACGGTTTTGAGTACATCGCGTAATAAGCTTATCCGGCCACGCAGTTGCTCGAGCTTAACCGCATTCTGTTTTTCTTCTGATAATTCTGCCTGAACAGGCGTACTGATAATAACAAGTAAACAACAACAAAAAATTATAATGAAAATTCGATGCCACAATACTTGTGACAAAATCATTCTTCAATAAACTCCATGAGGCTGTGACCTGTCATCTCTGACGGTTTTTTCATGTCCATACAATAAAGCATACTAGGTACAACATCGGCCAACGAACCTGTATTTGACATTTCAGCATCGCGGCCAACGTAAATAAAAGGAACAAGATTAGTAGTATGCGCGGTATGAGGCTGGCCAGTATCTTCGTCAACCATCTTCTCGGCATTACCATGATCTGCAGTGATTAACATTTCACCACCGACATGTTGCATCGCTTCATATACTCTGCCAAGACACACATCTAATGCCTCAATAGCTTTTACTGCTGCATCAAAATTACCTGAATGACCGACCATATCAGGGTTTGCATAGTTACAAATAATAACGTCGTATGTACTCGAATGAATCGCATCGACTAATTTATCTGTGAGTTCGGGTGCATTCATTTCAGGCTGCAAATCGTATGTAGCAACCTGTGGAGAATTTACCATTATGCGATCTTCTCCATCAAAAGGCTCTTCTACACCACCATTAAAGAAAAAGGTTACATGGGCATATTTCTCTGTTTCTGCAATCCGTAACTGGCGCAAACCCATATTTGACAAATATTCGCCAAATACATTTCGCATTTTATCGGAAGGGAAGGCCACCGGTATCTTAAATGTCTCGTTATACTCAGTCAGACTAGCAAATTGAGCCAGTTTTGGCGCTCTTCCGCGGTCGAAACAATCAAAATCATCCTCAATAAATGGTCGTGTTATCTGCCGTGCCCGATCAGAACGATAATTCATGAATACCATGATATCACCATCTTCCACCATCAATTTTTCATTACCTTCGGGCACAATGGCCGTTGCTTTAACAAATTCATCTGTTTCGCCACGGTCATAGGCCATATTTAGCCCATCTTTTGCTGTATTTGCCGTTACAAAAGCCTCTCCATGCGCGATCAGGTCATAGGCTGATTTGATACGCGGCCAACGATGATCCCGATCCATTGCATAGTAACGGCCTATAATGGAAACCAACTGTCCACCACCAATCTCTTTAAATGCTTCTTCGAGTTTCTCGAGGGATGATTCAGCACTTTTTGGTGGAGTGTCACGGCCATCCAGGAAAGCATGTATATAGACTTTGTTCGCTCCCCTGTCTACGGCTAGCTTGACCATGGCATGAATTTGTTCTTCATGACTATGCACGCCACCACTAGAAAGTAAACCAAGTATATGAACAGCCTTATTATTTTCTATGGCGATGTCGACGGCATCTGTCAATGTTCGATTGGTATAAAAAGAGCCCGTACGAATTGCACGACTTACGCGAGTAAACTCCTGATACACAACACGACCCGAGCCCAGATTAAGATGGCCCACTTCAGAATTACCCATCTGATCAGCTGGCAAGCCAACAGCCGCACCAGAAGTACGTATCAGAGTATGGGAGTATCGCTCCCAAAGTCGATCCCATACTGGCGTATTGGCTGCAAGTACAGCATTTGATTCAGTTTTTTCACTATAACCCCAGCCGTCAAGGACAAGTAGGGCCATTGGTCTTGGTCTAATTGACATGATTTTTAACTTAATTCCACTGACGTAAACCCAGAAACTACTTTAGACATAGCTTAACTCGAAATGGATGACGCGCCAACCCTTTGTTTTTAAAAGGGTAATAATTATAACACATTAAAGGCAATCAATAGTTTCATGGATATCATAAACACTGTATTATTGTATAATGTTCCACTAATAAAAGGCAGTATTAATTACATCATGAGCACTGTTTTTGGAAATAACACAAGTCAGTCTGCTGACGGTAACGTGAATATGATTGAAAGCCACGAACCACTAATTACGCAGGACGAAGATATTGATCGTGCTTCCCGCTCACTTAAGGCTATGTCTCACCCACTGCGCCTCAAGATACTATGTACTCTTGGTGATCGTGAAGTTAGTGTGCAAGACATTGTCGAAAATGTCGGCACATCACAGAGCAATATTTCTCAGCACCTAGCCATTTTAAGAGATAAAGGTATTCTTGCATCACGCAAAGATGCAAACCGGGTATATTACCGGGTAGGTGATCCTAGAACCTTACGCCTCATTGGCATGATGCGAGAAGTCTTCTGTACCCAAGCTATATAGCGGACTTGTTGATATAACTGAGATTTGATAAGTTAAATCTCTTTTTTTGGCGGCATCTCTGATAGCCGTTTGTATATCTTGCTAACCTCAAGAAATTTATCTTATGAATAACTTTACAGAATTTGTTGGAAACCACCTTTTCCTTTCCGTTTCATTTTTCGGCCTGCTCACATACTGGATTATGGGCGAAATTAAGCAGCGCACAAATGGAGTAGGTGCCGTCTCACCTATGGATGCAACACAATTAATGAATCACTCTAATGCAGTTGTCCTGGATGTACGTGAAGATAAAGAGCTAACTGAAGGCAGTATCGTTAATGCTATCCACATACCACTTGGTGATATTAACAATCAGATTAAAAAAATAGAAAAATACAAAGAAAAACCTGTAGTAGTTATCTGCCGATCTGGTCATCGTTCTGCATCCGCCTGTAATACATTACGCAAACAAGGCTTCGCGCAAGTCTATAATCTTCGTGGCGGTGTTATGGCATGGCAAAAAGACGGCATGCCTTTAGTAAAAAAATAAATTAAACCAAATATTTTAAGAGAATCTACATGACTGACACAAACGAACAAGAATTCGGAATACACTCTATTTATCTTAAGGATGTCTCATTTGAGGCACCTAATTCTCCAGAGGTTTTCAAAACACAATTTCAGCCTGCTATAGAAATGAATTTAAATCTAGAAACCAATCATCTCGAAGATAATATTTACGAAGTGGTTTTATCCGTAACCGTTTCGGCTAAAGCAGATGATAAAGCTGCTTTTCTTGTTGAGCTTCAACAAGCGGGCGTCTTTACACTTAAGGGCTTTGACGAAGATAGTCTCGGGCCAATGCTCGGTATATATTGTCCTAATGTATTGTTTCCATATGCTCGTGAATCTGTAGCCAATCTTGTTACCAAAGGCGGCTTCCCACAATTATTACTCGAACCTGTAAACTTTGAAGCATTATATGCTCAACACATGCAACAAACTGACGAAACGGTTCAATAAATCATCGTTAGCAGATTTAATAAATTATTATTAAGTCTGCTATAGTCGATATATGCCTGAAAAAAAACAAACTTCACTTGCCGTTATTGGCGCAGGATCCTGGGGCACAGCGCTTGCTATATTGTTTGCTAAAAATGGTGTCCACACAACTATTTGGGGTCACCTACCAAAACACATGCGGGCATTGATCGAATCACGTTGTAATCAAGAGTTCCTCCCTGGCTTTAACTTTCCTGACAACCTGCACCCTTGTATAGAACTGGAAGAAGCGCTTGAACAAGCCGATGATATTTTATTAGTTGTACCCAGTCATGTTTTTAAAACAACGTTAGTACAACTAAAACCACTCATACCAACAAATAGTCGCATTGTATGGGCTACAAAAGGTTTTGAAAGTGGTACAGCTAAACTCTTACATGAAAATGCTGAAGAAGTAATGGGAACAGACAGCTCGTTCGCAATTATTTCTGGCCCCACTTTTGCAAAAGAGGTAGCTGCTGGTTTACCCACTGCTTTAACCATTGCATCAAAAGACACTCAATTTGCTCAGCAACTGGCGGCAAAAATGCAAAACAGTACCTTTCGTGCTTATACCTGCAACGACACTATTGGTGTAGAGCTCGGCGGTGCAATAAAAAATGTACTCGCCATTGCAGCCGGTATTGCAGATGGCCTTGGTTTTGGTGCCAATACCCGTGCGGCCCTTATTACGCGTGGTTTAGCTGAAATTATGCGATTAGGTAAAAACCTCGGGGGTGAAACAGAAACATTTATGGGGCTAGCCGGCATGGGTGACCTTGTGCTCACATGTACTGATAATCAATCTCGTAACCGTCGTTTTGGCTTGGCGCTTGCTGGAGGAATGAGCCCTGATGAAGCACTAGCATCCATTGGTCAAGTCGTAGAGGGTATTCAAGCTGCTAATGAAGTAAACCGTCTAGCGGAGCGTCATAATATAGATATGCCTATAACCAAACAGGTATACCGCGTTTTATATGAAAATCTGAAACCAAAACTAGCCGTACAAGAGCTTTTTGCCCGAGAACTAAGGGCTGAGTTTGAAAAATGAAGTGTTACTCAATACCTAATCACATTCCAATGTTTATCTAACATTTTTTACTTCTACACGAACCCTTACAAACAAGCTTTTCCTTAAGATAGCTTCACTATCTGGCCTATAAGCCGATACTTCTTTAAATAGTATCAATATAAGTTATATAACTAGAAAATATGAATATTAAAGAATAGGGACAGGCACTAATCTGAAATGCGCATAAGAAAAAAGTTTATTGTCAGCATGTTGTTTACTGCGTTGCTACCACTCATGGTTTCGATGGGTCTGGCGTTATGGCATAGTACTGAGCAAACCACACACTTAACGCTTGAAACGGTACACGGCAGACTTGATACTGCTGCGCAAAAATTATCCTTGTTTTTTTCTACAAGAATCGCTGAGGTTTCTACTTATTCACAAACTACTTTATTAAAATCAATGGATTTTCCCTCTATCAGACCCTTCTTAATGTCTGAATTAAAACGTCATAATAACGTGTATGAAAAATTCATTTTAGGGACACCAAAAGGGCATTTTTATAATACGTCTGGTGGCAATCCTGATGTCGATGGCCTGCGTACTTTCAATGATCGAGATCCAAACGCTAAACCTAAACACATTCGCAAACGTGATTACTGGCAACAAACCGTTGGTAAAAATCAGTCTAACAATCAAATTACCTATGTTTCCGACCCGATGATTTCCTATACAACAGGCGCAAAGCAAATTGTAGTTGCCGCAAGTATTTTATCTACTGATAACCAGGTAAAAGGAATGATTGGTGGTGCACTTCCATGGAGTGACATTAAAAATCGTATCAAAAATGTTAATAACGAAGTTATCAAACAAGTTGGCCTAAACGCAAAATTTTTTCTCATCTCACATACGGGCACCTACTGGTATCATTGGGACCAAAGCAAAGTCGTACATTTAAAACTATCTGCTGATGGTAAACCCTTTATAAATGATATTGGTGAAAAAGTAATTATCAAAACAAACATTAAAGAAGAGCAATTGCCCGAACTCATAGCTGCTGGTACACGCATGGCAAAAGGTGAGAGTGGCCATTCATCATTTACTCAACCAGAAACCGGCATAACAAATTACCTGGTATACAGCCCCATACCCTCAGCTAATTATTCCATTGGACTCATCGTACCACAGGAACAAATATTAGCGCCCGTTGCTCACTTACAATCCGTTTTTATCTTTACATTTATTATAGCTACCATTTTTGTTAGCTTAATTGCTTTTATTGTGTCTTACAAAGTTTCATCTCCTATTATTTTGTTAAATAAAATAACTAAAGCCATTAACAAAGGCAACTGGTCAATGAAGCTCATACCAAAAGGACACGATGAAATACGTGAACTCACAGAATCTTTCAATATTATGTCCGACACACTACAACGGCGTGAACAATCACTTAAAACAAGTGAAAAAAGGCTTGAAAACATCAATGCTGATCTTGAAATCCGAATTTCTGAAAGGACGAAAGAATTAGAATTAATTAATGGCTCATTAAATCAACAGATAAAAGAACGTGCTATCGCAGAAACTTCTTTACGTAACAGTGAAGAGCTATTAACCAACACGGGGCATCTTGCACATGTTGGTGGATGGAAGTACAGCGTAATAAATAATGAATTAAATTGGACACGCGAAACATATGTCATACATCGTTTACCATGTGATTTCCATGTAGACATTGATAATGTTGCTTCTTATTTTGAAGCACAATCACGGCCTGTTTTCAAAAAAGCTATTAAATACGCACTCGATAAAGGCAATGCTTTTGATCTTGAGTTATTACTCAATAAACAAATATGGGTGAGAGTAATATGTAATCCCCGCATTGAAAATGGCAAGGTCATAGAATTAATTGGTGCATATCAGGATATCAGTGAATTAAAAAAAGTTGAGCAATTAAAACATGAGTTTGTATCTGTCGTCAGTCACGAATTACGGACACCACTGACATCTCTCCGCGGGTCATTATCACTATTAAAATCAGGCAATATTATAGAAATAAAGAATGATTCTGCACTACAAATGCTCGAAATTGCCGATCGCAACTCAGAAAGACTACTCTTTCTTATTAATGATTTGCTTGATATAGAAAAAATAGATTCTGGAAAAATGGATTATTTTTTCAAAACATTTAAGCTTTCTGATCTAATACAACAATCAGTATCTGAAAATGAATCGTATGCCAAACAACATCAAGTATCATTCTCATTAGAACAAGCTATCCCGGATGTTTTTATTAACGTCGATAAAGAGCGTTTTTTACAAGTGATGTCAAACTTATTATCTAACGCTGTGAAATTTACGTGCCCCAACACTAACGTAGATATCTCTGCTTCACTCACTGACAATAAACATGTCAGTGTATCTGTACGTGACTATGGTTCTGGTATCCCGGAGAACTTTAAAGATAAAATCTTCACTAAATTCTCTCAGGCAGATAGTTCTGACACGAGACAACAAAGTGGAACTGGACTGGGTTTGTCAATCTGTAAGGCTATCGCTGCTCAAATGCATGGTGATATCACATATAAAAATATGCCTGATGCAGGAGTAATATTTTATTTTTCCATGCCTATTCATCAAAAAAGCTGAAGTAGTATATACGCACCTCAATTATAAATATTATTGTTATACCTTACGCTTTTCCAGGCTCGCCATAGAGTTCCATTTTTGAACCCCAACGCGCTTCATAAAAAGGTTTAGTTTCATTTATAAAATACGATGAAATGTCATCGTCTTCTTCGATAATAATGAAGTCGATAATTTCTTCATCTTCTGTGATATCTCTTGCGACCAATCCCGCTTCTTCTATTACCATCTCCAGATCACCATTGCCCTGTAATCCAATAATAAAATTTGGTTCATCATCCTGGCTTTTATCATGGATCAACGCTAGATAGGCTGCTTTTATATTTGCGTGTTTACTAAATAATGTTATCAGTGAATCTACTAATAGAGCAGGGTATTCTCCTGGCTGACCCAGTATTACTTCGGTATCTGTTTCAATTATTCGCTGTGATGATTTTTCAATCGAGCCTGTTGCTAGTAAACACTCTATTTCATCTGAGAAAAATTCTTTGCCGTATTCCGAATGAGGGTTCATAACCAACTTTGAACCTAACGTCATTTCGAATAAATCACGAACAGGTATCTCAAGATATGAGGCATCATCTTCAACTGAGGCTTCTAAACTATCTAATGAACTAAAAAACGGGATCGTCAAACCGCCATCTGCTTCTTCCCAGCTCTCTATCGCAATTTCATTTCCTTCTTCCGATTCTCTATTACTCTCTTCTTCGTCAATATTTCCTAACACTAGCACTACAGAATCGAGCAAAAGTTTACAAAACTCTGGCCGATGTGCAGGCTCATTAGCGGCTAGTCGTAATAACGTTTCCAGTTTATTTTCAGGTGCATCAATAATATTCATACTAAACCGTCAGGATTTTGCTTATTTTTAATCATACAGCACCATCAAAACCTTGCTGTCTCCATGCTTCAAATAAAATAACTGCTACTGCATTCGATAAATTCAAACTACGACTATCTGCCAACATTGAAATCCTAATGTTATTCTCTTCTTGTAAATCTGATCTGATGCCTCCCGGTAGTCCTCGCGTTTCAGGCCCAAATATAAACGTATCACCGGGTTGATATTTTACGTCAGCGTAAGATTGTTTTGCCTTGGTAGTACAAGCAAACATTCTTTTAGTTTGGTTTTTTTCACGAAAGCCATCAAAACTTTCGTATACCTTTATTTGGGCAAATTCGTGGTAATCCAGCCCTGCGCGTCTTAGGCGTTTATCATCCAGCTCAAAGCCAAATGGTTTAATTAAATGCAACTGACTCCCTGTATTTGCACATAAACGTATGATATTGCCTGTATTTGGTGGTATCTCAGGCTCAAATAACACTATATTGAACATTATACTATCCTGCTCTTACTAAAATAGATCCCTTGGCGCATTGACTAAGGATATGCGAAAATAACATCTTGAATATCTTACTACACGGGAATCTTTTTTGAGCAAAAAAATTAATTCACCACTGCGATCCGAGTTTTGTGGTTTAACGTTCAATACGCCTCTAGTGCTGCTTTCTGGCTGTGTCGGATTTGGTGAAGAATATACACGTGTCCAAGGATTCAGTAATCGTGACGTTGGTGCTGTCTGCCTGAAAGGTACAACAGGCGCTGGACGGCTCGGTAATTCACCACATCGTGTTTATGAAACACCTGGTGGTATGTTAAATGCCATCGGCTTACAAAACCCAGGTGTCGATCATGTTGTTGATACTATTTTGCCAACACTGGACTTTGATGAAACCCGGTTTATCGCGAATGTCTCTGGGTCTACGATTGAAGAATACTCTGAAGTTTGCCAAAAATTTGATGACTCAGATATAGATGCCATCGAAATTAATATTTCATGTCCTAATGTTAAAGAAGGAGGCGTTGCTTTTGGTAATGACCCGAACATGTCTGCACGTGTTGTCGAAGCCTGTCGCAAAGCCACTAATAAGCCACTGATCACCAAGCTTTCTCCTAATCAGACTGATATCGCTCAAAATGCACAACGCTGTATTGAAGCGGGTAGTGATGCCTTTGCTGTTATTAATACACTTATGGGCATGGCCATTGACGTTGAAAACAGAACTCCTGTTATTGGAAATAACCAAGGTGGCTTATCTGGACCAGCTATTAAACCAGTTGCTTTATTAAAAGTACATCAGGTCTATCAAGTCTGCCGTGAACATAGTATACCCATCATAGGGCAGGGTGGGATCCTAACCGCTGAAGATGCACTGGAATTTATTATTGCCGGGGCATCTGCTGTGGGTATTGGTACCGCACTTTTTTATGACCCACTGGTATGCCATAAAATTAACCAAGGCATTCTGGCATACATGCAACGCCATGAGATAACCGAAATAACTCAATTAATTGGCACACTCATTATGAATGATGCTCGCCCAGGCTGCCAATAAAGAACGCTAAAGGAACAGCTTCTTTATTTGATTGCTCAATTACATACTTAGTTCTTTTATTTTCCTCGTGAGTGTATTTCTTCCCCAGCCTAATAATTTTGCTGCATCCTGGCGTTTGCCCCCTGTATGCTTTAATGCAACTTCTATTAATACTCGCTCAAACTCTGGCGTCGCTATATCAAGCAAATTTTGCTCGCCACTCGACAAACTATTATCAGCCCAAATCTTTAATCCTTCTTGCCAGCTTTCATCAATTACTGTTGCTGACTTTTCACGAGTTTCATTTAGCTCTGAAGGCAGATCTTCTAATCTTATCTCTCTACCTGAAGCCATGACAGTTAACCAACGGCAGGTATTCTCAAGTTGCCTTACATTTCCTGGCCATTCTAATGAAGCCATATATTTATAAACTTCTGGACGAATAACTTTCGGCTCAACATTAAGTTCAACTGCCACCTTCTTTAAAAAGAAATCGCTTAATAGTGCGATGTCTTCGCTTCTTTCACGTAATGCGGGTATTTGAATACGAATGACATTTAATCGATGAAATAAATCTTCTCTAAAAACACCTTCTTTTACGCGTTCTTCAAGATTCTGATGTGTTGCTGCAATTATTCGTACATCCACTTTTATCGGCGTGTGCCCACCAACACGATAAAAGACGCCATCAGCGAGCACACGTAAAAGCCTTGTTTGTAACTCTGCTGGCATATCACCTATTTCATCCAAAAATAAACTGCCACCATCAGCTTGTTCAAACCGGCCTTTGCGCATGGCTTGTGCACCAGTAAACGCTCCTTTTTCATGACCGAATAATTCAGACTCAAGTAGATCTTTAGGAATCGCCGCTGTATTTAATGCGATAAATGTATTTTTTGCGCGAGGACTATGTCGATGCAGTGCAGCTGCAACTAGCTCCTTACCTGTACCTGATTCACCATTGATCAACACCGTAATATTTGAACGTGATAATCTTCCTATGGCCCTGAATACTTCTTGCATGGCAGATGCTTTGCCAATAATTTCTGGTGTAGCTTCTACTTCTGTATCACACGCTGTTACTGTTTTCTCATCATAATGTTGTATCGCGCGTTTCACAAGCTCAACTGCATCGTCTATATCGAACGGCTTGGGAAGATACTCAAACGCTCCTCCTTGATAAGCTGATAACGCACTATCAAGATCAGAATGCGCTGTCATAATAATCACCGGTATTTCCGGGTATAGTTGATTAATTTCTTTTAATAACTCTATCCCATCAATCCCAGGCATTCGCACATCACTAACGATAACTTTTGGTGCCTCGGTTTGTAATTTCTCTAATATTAAACTACCATCGACAAAAGTCGTAACATCTAAGTCTGCTTTTTCCAATGCTTTTTCTAATACCCAACGAATCGATTTATCATCATCGATTATCCATATTGGACTACTCATGCTCACTCTCCAATGGAAGTAATATCCTGAAAACTGTGTTACCAGGCTCACTTGTAAATTCAATTAAACCGTTATGTCGATTCACTAATGATTGCGCAATTGACAAACCTAATCCTGTTCCATCTGCACGCCCTGTTATCATTGGCAAAAATATTTGTTCTTGCATTTCTATAGGTATGCCAGGTCCTGTATCAATAATCTCAATCATGATAATTAATTTGTAACGATGGCTACCTATTGTAAATTGTCTTTTACTTCTAGTTCGCAATGTTAATGTCCCTTCTTCCCCCATTGCCTGAATAGAATTCTTCGCCAGATTTAATAATGCCTGGATAATTTGATCCTGGTCTGCACAAATCTCAGGAATGCTTGGATCATAATCTCGCATTATTTTTATCTCTTTGGTAATTCCAGCCTTTATGAGATTTCTCACACGCTCAAGGAGCACATGAATATTAATTTGTTCTTTTTTCGGTAATGCTGAAGGGCCTAACATTCTGTCTACTAAACTTTGTAAACGATCTGCTTCAGAAATAATTATTTGCGTATATTCTTTTAATTCATCACTTTCCAGTTCACGTTCTAATAATTGTGCAGCACCACGTAAACCACCGAGGGGATTTTTTACTTCATGCGCCATGCCTCTCACCAACGCACGAACTGCATGATTCTGTGAAATTAAGTGTTCTTCTTTACTTATTTGCACCTGGCGTTCCATGTGCTGAATCTCTACTAATAAGTTAGGTTCTGCTGAAGGCTCAATAAGGGGTGTAATATTACAATCTACCGTTAATGTTCTGTTTCCAAATAAAGCTAACTTCACTTCACGTTTTGTAAACGGGTGGCCACGTTCAACAGATTCTTTCATACGATCAGTTAAACTTTGATTTTCTATTACAAGGTGTGTCCATGATTTACCACAGGCTTTGCGCCGGCTTATTTCAAACAGCATTTCGCATGCAGGATTGATATAGAGAATCATTAACGACTGGTCCAACAGCATGACTGAAGTACCCATGTTCTCCATAATACTTTTCTGCATTGAATCGGTAAGTTCTACTTTTGATAAATCTTGCATAAGTACCAACTTGCAATAAACAATCCAAGTTTTCTATTTTTCACACATTTAAATACTTTTTTACTGAAAAATATAAAACTATCAATAAAATCAAAAAGATAAACAATTCACTAATTTAATAAATGATTACTGAGACAGGATTAGTTTTTATACTAAACCATGACATATATAATTATACACCGCTACGCACCAAAGTGGTGCATTTAATTATTTATATGCCTGGTGAGACTGCTTGTTGTTGAGCTTTTGCCTTCGCTTTTGCAACTGCTTTCGCTTTGTTTGCGGGGGATAAAAGTGACTGACGTATAAGTTGAAATGTTATTTGCTCGCTAGTGATAAGTGCCTGTCCGCTTGCATCTATGACTTTTGCACTTATCGTATGTGCTCCGCGGTCCAGTCCGGTAAAGCCATGATTTAGTCCAGGTACCTTGGTATCTTTGCCATCAAGATTAATAATTATTTCATGGCCTGTTTTAAGTTTTGGTGTAAGCTGCATTGAAATTGTAATTTTACCCGCATTATCACGAATAGTTGCTTCATTTATAGGACTAGTGATTTTTAAACCACTATATTTTTTTTTATCAACTTTAGCTGGCTTGCTTGTTGATGAACGAGACTCAGTTGCTGTTGAGGAAGAACCTTTATATAAATCTAATCCAGGCAATTTAACAGTCTCTGCATTTTTCTGTGGCATATCAGAATAAACAACGGCCCCATTATCATCAACCCATCGGTAAATTTCAGCTTGTACTGGATTACTCAGTATCAACCCTAGAATGACTAGTTGTTGTATCAATTTCATATTGTCTGTTTCCTGATCTTTACTATGCCTAATAAAGTATATGCCATAAAAACGCAAAACGCCCCCAAATGGGGGCGTTTATCGTCAATCTATTGAAAAATATTACAGGCTATAATACATATCAAACTCAACAGGGTGAGTAGACATACGTAAACGTGTTACTTCTTCCATCTTCAGCTCGATAAAGCCATCAATCATATCATCAGTGAATACGCCACTCTCTGTAAGGAATTTACGATCTTCTGATAATGCTTCCAACGCTTGGTCAAATGAATGACAGACTTGTGGGATTGCTGCTTCTTCTTCAGGAGGCAAGTCATACAAATCTTTATCCATTGCGTCTCCAGGATGAATCTTGTTTTTGATTCCATCAAGGCCAGCCATCAAATATGCTGCGAAACATAAATATGGGTTAGCCGTTGAGTCACCAAAACGTACTTCGATACGGCGTCCTTTAGGATTAGAGATAAAAGGAATACGAATTGAAGCAGAACGGTTACGAGCAGAATACGCTAGCATTACAGGTGCTTCAAACCCTGGAACCAAACGTTTATAACTATTGGTTGAAGAGTTTGCAAATGCGTTTAGCGCTTTTGCATGTTTAATGATGCCGCCGATGTAATAAAGTGCGATGTCTGACAAACCACCATATTTCTTACCATCAAACAAGTTTTTACCGCCTTTAAATAAAGACATATGTACATGCATACCATTACCATTATCACCAACAATTGGCTTAGGCATGAATGTAGCTGTTTTGCCATAGGCATGGGCTACATTTTGTACAACGTATTTTAATTTTTGCACTTCATCAGCTTTTGCAACCAATGTGTTAAAACCCGAACCAATTTCACACTGGCCCGCTGTTGCCACTTCGTGATGATGCACTTCTGTGTCTACGCCCATATCATTTAGTGCAAGACACATGGCAGAACGGATATCGTGTAATGAATCAACTGGCGGTACTGGGAAATAACCCCCTTTAACGCCAGGACGATGTCCCATGTTGCCATCAGCATAAACTTTTTCTGAGTTCCAGCTAGCTTCTTCAGAATCTATTTTAACGAAACAACCAGATAAGTCTGAACCATAACGAACATCGTCAAGAATAAAAAATTCATTTTCAGGACCAAAAAACGCTTTGTCAGCGATTTTGGTTGATTTCAAATATGCTTCAGCACGGTTAGCAACCGAACGTGGGTCACGTTCATAACCTTGCATAGTTGCAGGCTCAAGAATGTCACACGTAATATTCAGTGTCATATCATCGAAAAACGGGTCGAGAGTAGCAGTAGAAGCATCAGGCATAAGGATCATGTCTGATTCATTAATGCCTTTCCATCCAGCGATACTAGAACCATCAAACATTTTACCTTCTTTAAAGAAACCCGCGTCGATCTCATGTGCAGGCAACGTTACGTGTTGTTCTTTACCAATACTATCGGTAAAGCGCATATCAACGAATTTTACATCGTTGTCCTTAATCATTTTTAAAACTTTTGCGGACATTCGCCACTCCTCCAGGATTTTCTTTATAAAAAACTACGTACGTCTGGTTAATTGTCCGGACTGTAGCAGCATCAATAAATTTTAGACTGAGTAATCAGCATAAATTATGCCGGATACATTATTGAATGTAATTCAATTACTTATCTAAATATAAAGTATATAACACCGATCAAAAAGCACTAAAATAGTGCGTAAATTTTCCATAACGCACTATTTTAGTGCTTCAATGAAAGCAAACGCGTACATCACCAATTTCATCCAGTGTTTTACTGGCATGAATCAATGCATCAGATATTACCCGACCTGGCATTTCTTCACTACATATTTCTATCGGTAATTGTAGATCTACATGAATCTTACCATCTAAATAATGTAATGTAATAGCTTCAATTTGCCCAGCAACGGGTAACTCCGTCCAGCTTGTTCTCAATTTTTCCAAAATTTCCCGCCGTAAGGGAAGGTGGCCACAAGGCTGGACGTTTTCATCATCTTCAGGATCAATGTGCACCATGACATCCGTAACATCATCAAACTGCTTAATTAAACGATCGCGTACGGTTTCGCTAATATGATGACCTTCGGAAACACTCAAACGCGAACCCACCTGTATATGTACATCTATCAATGCATCAGCCCCCATGCGACGGGTGCGTAACAAATGAAGATCTTCAACACCATCTAAATCGTTAATATATTCCCGGATCTTTTCAACTTCCTCTGCATCCAGCGCTGTATCTACTAATTCTTGAATACTACTCCAGGCAAGATCCCAACCAATTTTGGCAATCATATAGACCACACCAATCGTTGCGACTGCATCTAGATATGATAAGCCGGCCATGGATCCGATTGTTCCGACAAGCACGATCACTGATGAAATAGCATCACTACGACTATGCCAGGCATTAGCTTTTAACATGTTCGAGCGCAAACGTTCTGCTGCACGCATTGTATACTGATATATGACTTCTTTTGAAATAATCGAAATGAGAGCAATACTAAAAGCTAGCCAGCCTGGATGCATTTGAAGTTCAGGATTAAATAATCTTACTGTCGCATCATAGCCAATACCTAATGCAACAACAATCAAGGCAACACCCAAGGCAACCGTTGTCACCGTTTCAATTCGAGCATGACCATACGGATGATCTTCATCTGCTTCACGGCTACCGTGTTTAGCTGCAAACAAAACCATCACGTCTGTTACCAAATCAGATAGCGAGTGAATACCATCAGCAATCAATGCTTGTGAACTGCCAACATAACCACCCGTGATTTTTCCTACCCCCAGCACCAGATCAAGCACTGCACCCACCAAAGTGACGTGTTTAATTTCATGGTAACGTTGATCTACATCCATATTTATCGTATCACTTCTATTTTGATAATAATTTGTACATCATCTTGCTTGGCATCCAATACTTTATGCCCATTAATTCTGCACCAGGCGCCCACATCATTTAATGCTCCTGGGTCTGTACATGTAATTTCCAAGATATCACCGTTTTCTAGAGCTTGAACTTTATCTTGTGTTTTTATTACGGGCATCGGACATAGTAGTCCACTAGCATCAAGTTTATATTCAGACATACCAGCTTTCCGGCATCTCTGAAATTAACATGGGTTTTATCTTTATCAAATCACTATCACCATTCATTTGGCGTAATTCTACTTCTACTTCTTCAGCTTGTTTGCCTTTACTAAAACGTGCAGCTATACGTGCAGCTAATTGCAAATCTTCTTTAGTGGGTTCTCCATCAATCAAAACCAATGGTCCGGAATGGCTAATCGTTTTAATCGAAATAAAACGATTTTTATATCCTTGCATAAAATTAACTTCGCCTTCTTCACGCGCAACAATCAATTTAAAGTTTTTGGCAGGTCGAACATGACGACCCACTTTCAATAACATAATGTCATCCATTTCATATTCTTTATTGCCACGTGCATCCCAAAGGTCTACTAATTTTTTTGAATAATGTTCATCTGTAAGAAAACAACAACCACCTGCAGGTTGAGCATAATCTTCAAAACCATATTGTGCTGCTAATGCCATTTGTGGTTTTCGCGAACGTCCATGAAAATTAAGTAACTCATCACGACTTACCCAACCTTCGCGTTCCGGTAATGTAGGCTCAAAATGTTTCGCACACAACGGGCGTAATAAACGTTCACCCGCGCCAGACTCTTGTGCAATAACTGGCATAGTATCTTTACGTTGTGACATGGGTCGTTGCCCCATTACTTCACCTGTAATAATAAAATCAAAATCATTTTTTTCAATCCACTCCAATGCTTCCGACACCATGAATGTTTTACAGTCATGACAGGGATTCATATTTGCCCCATACCCATGTTTTGGATTAATTAAAACATCTTTGTATTTTTCGATAACATCAATAATGTGAAGTTTAATGCCTAAGGTCTCAGCAACCCAAAGCGCATTGTTTCGTTTTGGTTTTGCTTTATCTTTTTTACGAATCGCATGCGTATGACCTTCAACGCAAAAGCCCGTATAAAAATTTATACCCTCAACATGAACACCTTGTTCCATAATGACTTTGGTAGCCAAAAGTGAGTCCAGGCCTCCGGAAATAAGGGAAACCGCTTTAATTTGTCGTGTCATGATAGATTTTGAGGGTCTTTGCCAATCAGGAAAGACATTATACACGGTGAATAAGCGACATGAATAGTATGGCTTTTTAAGTAAAACGAAGCCCTACTTATTTATAATTAATCAAATACGGTGATTTAGACAAACACATTGACATAATTCCTACAAAATAAGTAATTAATTACTAAATTTGCTGCATTTTTGTTTAATGGCAGGCTCTGACCACGCTATAATCACCTCCTTATTACAGTTGTAGTTGGATTTATTGAAGATGGCAAAGAAACAATCAGTTGATGTCTCAACTTTTCAGGGACTTATACTCGCATTACAAACATATTGGGCTGAACAAGGCTGCATCTTGATTCAACCTTATGATATGGAAGTGGGTGCGGGCACATTCCACACAGCTACTTTTTTACGTTCTATAGGCCCTGAATCCTGGAACGCCGCTTATGTTCAGCCATCTCGCCGACCAACCGATGGCCGCTATGGTGAAAACCCTAATCGTCTTCAACATTACTATCAATTTCAGGTAATGCTTAAACCTTCACCATTAAATATCCAGGATCTTTACCTTAACTCATTGAAAATGCTAGGAATTGATCCGTTAGTCCACGACATCCGTTTTGTTGAAGATAACTGGGAATCACCCACGTTAGGGGCCTGGGGTCTTGGTTGGGAAGTCTGGTTAAACGGGATGGAAGTGACACAATTTACCTATTTTCAACAGGTTGGCTCACTTGACTGTGAACCAGTAACCGGTGAAATAACTTATGGTCTTGAGCGCATTGCTATGTATCTACAAGGCGTCAAAAGTGTATTTGACCTTGTTTGGACAATCGGACCAGATGGGCCAGTAACCTATGGCGATGTTTTTCATCAAAATGAAGTTGAAATGTCAGCCTATAATTTTGAGCACGCCGATGTTCCTAGTCTGTTTGGCTGGTTTGATACTTGTGAAAAAGAAGGCAATAAACTCATAGAGCTTGATTTACCTCTACCTGCATATGAAATGATGATGAAGGCCTCTCATACATTTAATTTGCTTGATGCACGCCATGCTATCTCTGTAACTGAACGTGCGCGCTTTATTGGTCGAATCCGCGCATTATCACGTGCTGTTGCTACAAAATATTATGAAAGCCGTGAAAAACTTGGATTCCCCATGCTCAAATCAAGCAAGGAGGGCAAATAATGAAATCACGTGATTTGCTCATCGAGATTGGAACTGAAGAACTACCACCAAAAGCACTGAAAAAATTATCTGATGCTTTTCACGCCGGCATTAGTGAAGGACTTGAAAATGCAGAACTTAGTTTTGAAACAATAACACCCTATGCCTCACCTCGTCGTCTAGCAGTATTGGTAACTGCTTGTCAGGAAAAACAGGCTGATAAAAATGTTGAAAAACGTGGTCCAGCTTTACAGGCGGCTTTTGATGAAGACGGCAATCCAACACAAGCAGCTAAAGGCTTTGCGAAGAGCTGTGGTGTCGAAGTCGACGAGCTAGAAAAATTAGAAACAGACAAAGGAACCTGGCTTGCCTACAAATCTGAGCAAACAGGTGAAATAGCGCAATCATTGATTCCTGCTATTGTTCAAAAATCACTTGATGCCTTACCTATCCCCAAGCGCATGCGATGGGGTAGCCTTAAAGAACAATTTGTACGTCCCGTACATTGGGCTATTTTATTATTTGGTGACGAAGTTATTAACGCTGAAATTCTTAGTGTAAAAACAGGTCAGGAAACAAGAGGGCACCGTTTTCATCATCCTGACACTATATATATAGGTGAACCTGCTGCCTATGCTCCTCTACTGGAAAGTGAAGGTCATGTCATCGTTGATTTTGAAGCGAGACGTGAAGCTATACGCGGTCAGGTATTAGAAATTGCAAAAAACGTCAATGGTACTGCCATCATTGATGAAAAGTTACTCGATGAAGTAACTGGCATGATCGAATGGCCACAAGCTATTTTGGGTAACTTTAATAAACGTTTTCTTGATGTGCCATCTGAAGCCTTAGTTTCTGCGATGAAAGGACATCAAAAATATTTTCATATCGTTGATGATGCAGAAAACCTCATGCCGCATTTTATTACCATCAGTAATATTGAAAGCAAAAACCCTAATATGGTACGTGAAGGTAATGAACGTGTTATTCGTCCACGACTATCTGATTCAGAATTTTTCTGGAAACAAGATCAAAAACAAAAACTCGTAACCCGTAATGAAACATTAAAAAATGTTGTTTTCCAATCAAAGCTCGGATCAGTTTATGACAAGGTCATCCGTACTGCAGACCTTGCTGCCAACATTGCAGACCTAACCGGTCTAGATAGTGAAAAAGCCAAAAGGGCGGCGATTCTTTGTAAATGTGATCTCATGACTGATATGGTTGGCGAGTTCCCAGATCTGCAAGGAATCATGGGGCGCTATTATGCTGAACTGGATGGTGAAGATAAAGAAGTTGCCCTCGCTATAGATGAGCACTACATGCCTCGTTTTTCAGGCGATCAACTACCTTCTACTGATGCGGGAAAATGTGTATCCATTGCAGATAAAATAGATAGCCTGGTTGGTTTATTCGGTATTGGACAACCACCTAGCGGCGATAAAGACCCTTTTGCACTTAGACGTGCAGCACTAGGCGTGTTACGTATTGTTATCGAATGTAATATGGACCTTGATTTAAATATCATTATTAAAAAGGCCATTAAAAATTATACCTATCAAAAAGCAGCACTAGCAGTTAGTGAGACAACAAATAGCGTCTATAACTTTATTCTCGCACGCCTACAGGTCTATTATGTTAATGAAGGTTATGCTCGTGATGAAATCGAAGCGGTTTTATCACTTAAACCAACGAAATTTAATGACTGTGAGAATCAACTCAAGGCATTATCTGCTTTTAGAAAATTACCTGAAGCAGAAAGCCTAGCTGCTGCCAATAAACGTATTTCAAACATCATCAAAAAATCTAAAGATGATATTCCTGAAAAATGTAATTCATTCATACTTGAACATAAAGATGAAAAAATGCTTGCAACTGTTGTTCATGACATGATCCCTCTTCTTGAACCACTCTTTGAAGAACGCAAATACGAAGAAGCCATGAAGAAATTAGCTGGCCTTCGTAAATATGTTGATGCTTTCTTTGATAACGTCATGGTAATGACAGAGGATAATGTTCTGCGTATTAACCGCCTGGCATTACTAAAATCAACACGTAATTTATTCCTCAAGGTAGCAGACCTCTCAAAACTTCAATAGGTAAATCATGAATGCTCAAAACCTTAATCGTGACTCTTACAAAGATATGTTAACCATGGTTCAGGCTTTTCACGATAAACATAATTTTAAAAATAGTGGTGGAGAAGAGTTAACTTATCGTCTCGCGCTTATGACAGAAGAATTAGGTGAAATATCCGCCTGTGTTACAAAAGGTAAAAGCACAGAGGATCTTGCAGAAGAAACAGCTGATCTTTTTATCTTATTACTCGGTACAGCGATTTCTGCAGGTTTTGATCTTAATGACTCTTTCTGGAAAAAAATGGATAAAATCATGAAGCGTGACGCTAAAATGATTAATGGCCGTATCCGTGTTTCCGAATTTAGAGATTAATTTAGTAATATGAAATTTATCAAATCTTGGGCAAACATCATCATTAATAATAATACCATTGAGACACTGGAATAGAACTATGCCTAAAGTACGCGCTATTCTTTTTTGGATAGGTTTCAACCTGTGCACTTTTCTTGTTATGGCAATACTTTCTATATCGTTTATATTGCCTTTTCGTATAAGATTTATTATTTCAAAAGCGTGGCCATTTTTTAACATGTGGTGGCTTAAAGTAACGTGTAACCTTTCTTATGAAGTACATGGCATGGATAACATACCAAATGAATCGGTCATTTTTATGAGTAAGCACCAATCAACCTGGGAAACCATTACCTACCAACTATTTCTACCTCCTACTGCTTGGGTTTTAAAAAGAGAATTACTCTGGATTCCAGTTTTTGGTTGGGGTGTAGCTATGTTGAACCCCATAGCCATTAATCGGAAACTTGGCAAGGCCGCATTAAACCAACTACTCGAACAAGGTAAAAAGTACCTCGATACTGGTGTCAGTGTTATGATTTTCCCTGAAGGTACACGCACCACTGCCGGGGAAAAAACCAAATATAAAGCCGGTGGTGCATTACTAGCTGTCAAAACAGGTAAAAAAATTATTCCTATCGCTCACAACGCTGGCTATTACTGGCCAAAACAACAGCTTGCTAAATATCCTGGCACCATTAAAGTAAGTATTGGTCCTCCTATCTTTACAGAAGGAAAAACAGCAAGTGAGGTTCTAATGGAAACCGAAACTTGGATTGAAACAGAAATGCTTAAAATTGGTGGTAGACAGTAAACACACAACCTATACAATAAAGTAATCCATGTTTATGTCACCGAGACGATTATCATGACTACTTCTTCAGAAAAAACTGATGCCGAAGAGTTTGATTCTTCAAACATGCCATTTGTTGCACCCTGCCGCATAATTGCACCTCTTGCCCCTTTAAACTGGCTCCGCCTTGCCTGGATAGATATGAAACGTGCTCGCAAGCAAAGTTTAACGTATGGTCTGGCCATGACTCTTATCAGTTACATAGTTGCTATTGTTGCGTATCTTATGGGCAGTTATATGCTACTGTTTGCTTTATTGTCTGGGTTCTTTTTTCTCGGGCCTGTACTTGCTATGGGGCTTTACTCTATAAGCTGTCAATTACAAGAAGGTAAAAATCCAAAACTGGGCTACTGTTTACGAGAAGGCAGGCGTCACATGAGTAATGGTCTAGTATTCGCATTTGTGTTATTAATCATATTTTTAATCTGGGCACGTGCAGCATCCATGGTACACATATTTTTCCCTGAACAAAGTTCACCAAGCTGGTCAGACTTATTACTATTCCTTAGCGTTGGTAGCACCATTGGCGCTTTTTTCTGCGCTATTATCTTTACTGCCAGCGCCTTTTCTTTACCTATGATTATGGATCGTAAAGTCGATGTGGTGACTGCTGTTATAACCAGTGTTAATGCAGTCTTCCGCAACAAATTACCTATGCTGGTTTGGGCAACGATAATCGTTCTATGTGTTTTAATTGGTTTTGCAACAGCATTTATTGGTTTGATATTTCTGTTACCCCTAATTGGGCATGCAACCTGGTATGGCTACAAAGAAATTATTAATGCTGACAATTGGCCTCGATACGATACGCTAAACTAAACTTTAAGGCCTTTATTCTGTTTTCGGGTAAAAACCCAATTATTACCAACGGATAGTTTTTTATTATAACTGTAGCCTTCCGCATCAAAATCTTTAATGTCTTCTGGGTTGTTTATTTTATTCTGAATAATATATCTGCTTAATAATCCGCGTGCACGTTTCGCATATATGCCAATCATTTTGTAATCACCATTTTTATACTCTTTAAAAGCAGGCGTGATAATGGTGGCATTAAGATGCTTGGGTTTTACTGATTTAAAATATTCATTCGATGCTAGATTAATAAGCGTTTCAGATTTAATTTTCTTTAAATGTTTATTCAAGCCTTCAGTTATTTCTTCACCCCAAAACTCATATAAATTTTTTCCTCTTAAAGTACTGAGTTTTGTTCCCATTTCTAATCGATATGCTTTCATTAGGTCCAGTGGCCGTAATAAACCGTATAAACCAGATAAAATCCTCAAATGCTTTTGGGCAAAATCAAAATCTGTTTTTTTAAAGCTCTCTGCATTCATTCCTGTATAAACATCGCCCTTAAAAGCAAGAACGGCTTGTTTAGAATTTTTGGTAGTAAATTTTTTATCCCAGGTTTCATAGCGAGCAAAATTAAGCTCAGCAATTTTGCTACTGACATGCATCAATTCGGAAATATCTAACGAAGAAAAATCACGCATACGATTAATCAGCATTTCTGATTCATCCAGGTAATCCGGTAAGGTATACGCTTTTGTTTTTGGTACTGTTTCGTAATCCAGCTTCTTTGCTGGAGAGACGACTATCAACATTTTTTAAACATCCAGATTGGCAACAGCCAAAGCATTTTTTTCAATAAAATCACGACGCGGTTCAACATGATCGCCCATCAATGTTGTAAACACTTCATCTGCTGCAACCACATCTTCAATTGTAACTTGTAATAACCTGCGTTGATCCATATTCAGTGTAGTTTCATATAATTGTTCCGGATTCATTTCACCCAGACCTTTGTAGCGCTGTATATTCATACCCCGTTTAGATTCTTCCATTAACCAGCTCATCATCTGTTTGAAACTGCTAACCTCACATTTACGTTCACCGCGTTGAACAAATGCATCATCGTCTAATAAACCATCAAGTTTTTTACCTAGATCCGTCATAGATCGGTATTCTGCTGATTCAAAGAATTCACTTTGTATAATCTGTTCATGACTAATGCCATGTAAGTGTTTAATAACTACTATATTAAATGCATCGCTATCCTCGACCGGGTTATGTCGAATGTCAAATTTAATCGAAGCGTTCTGATCATCGTTCATACGTGCTTGCAGTTCTTCACACCACTGGGTAATACTCTCTTTATTATTGAGCGATTCTTTGTTAAGTGATTGAATATAAATAACTTTTTCTAATATTTCGGGTGATATTCTTCTCGAAAGTCGTTGTATAGTCGCCATAACACGAACATAATCATTAGCCAAAGTTTCAAGTTGCGCGCCTGTTATTGCAGGTGCACTTTGATTAACATGTAATGAAGCATTATCCAATGCCAACGATAATAAATAAGTATTTAGTTCTGTATCATCTTTTACATAATATTCTTGTTTACCTTTTTTAACCTTATACAAAGGTGGTTGGGCAATATAGATATATCCATTTTCAATAAGTTCTGGCATTTGACGATAAAAGAATGTTAATAACAATGTTCGTATATGAGACCCATCAACATCGGCATCTGTCATTATAATGATGCGATGATAGCGTAATTTTTCCGGGTTAAACTCATCTCGTCCAATGCCGCAGCCTAATGCTTTAATTAATGTTCCCACTTCAACAGAAGACAGCATTTTATCGAAACGTGCTTTCTCAACATTCAATATCTTACCTTTCAGTGGCAATATTGCTTGATATTTACGATCACGGCCTTGTTTGGCTGAGCCTCCTGCAGAATCACCCTCCACCAGAAATAACTCTGATAACGCAGGATCCTTTTCTTGACAGTCAGCTAATTTACCTGGCAAACCAGCTAAATCAAGTGCGCCCTTACGTCTAGTTAACTCTCTAGCTTTTCGTGCAGCCTCACGTGCTCTCGCTGCATCAATAATTTTAGCGACAATATTTTTGGCTTCGTTTGGGTACTCTAAAAGGAATTCTTGAAGTTTTTCAGACATGCTAGATTCAACAATACCTTTTACTTCGGAAGACACCAGCTTGTCTTTAGTTTGTGAGGAAAATTTAGGATCGGGTACTTTAACTGAAAGTACCGCAGTTAGCCCTTCTCGTGCATCATCACCTGAAACATTTACTTTTACTTTCTTAGCACTACCTTCGGATTCAACATAGTTATTTAATGTTCGCGTTAAACCGCCTCGAAAACCAGCTAAATGAGTACCCCCATCTCGTTGAGGAATATTATTAGTAAAACAAAAGATACTTTCCTGATAGGAATCATTCCATTGCAAAGCTACTTCTACAACTACATCATCTTTTTCAGCCATAAAATAACAAACTTTTTCATTCAATGGCGTTTTATTTCTATTTAGATGCTCAACAAAAGCCTGTATACCACCTTTATATTCAAAGGTATCTGTTTTATCAGTCTTTTCATCAGTAATTTTTATGCAAACCCCTGAATTTAAGAAGGAAAGTTCGCGTAACCGTTTTGCAAGAATATCAAAATGGAATTCTGTGGTAGTAAAAATTTCAGAACTGGGTTTAAAACGTATCTCGGTACCCGTATATTCTGCATCACCTATAACTTTTAACGGTGCCTGAGGCACACTATCTACATATTCCTGATAATGTACTTTTCCTTCTCTGCGAATTGTGATTGATAAGGCTTCAGAAAGCGCATTAACTACAGAAACTCCTACGCCATGTAAACCACCAGATACTTTATAAGAGTTATCATCAAATTTACCGCCAGCATGTAATACTGTCATTATTACTTCAGCTGCAGAAACACCCTCTTCTTCATGTATATCGGTTGGAATGCCACGACCATTATCCGTTACTGTAATTGAGTCATCACTATGTACAATAACGTTTATCTCAGAACAATGTCCTGCTAGCGCCTCATCAATTGCATTATCAACTACTTCGAATACCATATGGTGAAGTCCAGTGCCATCATCGGTGTCTCCAATATACATACCAGGCCGCTTTCTAACTGCATCTAGGCCTTTCAATACTTTTATATTGGATGAATCGTAGGTATTTTCACTCATATTTCATTCCTTGGGACACCTTATAATACTAAGGATAACAGTACATCACGTTTACAAACAATATTATATCACTTCTGATAAAACACCGTGTTCCACGTGGAACATTTTACTTGGTCGATTACTATTAATTATCGATGACAATGTTTTTTTCTCTATTGAAGTAAGAAACATTTGTACATCCATTTTCATTAAAATAGATAATAATGCTTCTCTGTTTTTTTCATCAAGTTCTGCTGCTACATCATCAATTAACAAAATACACTTTCTATTAGTTTTATTCGTATAAAGGCCAGCTTGTGCCAATAAAAGACTTGTAACTAATATCTTTTGTTGTCCTCGTGATATGCGTTCATTTGCTAAAACACCCTCTACTAGTATTTTTACATCCGCTCTTTGTGGGCCAACAGTCGTATAACCTCTTTCCATATCCTTTTCTATCGCACTTACTAATGCCTCAGAAAACTCCATATCCTTTTGCCAACCCTGTTGATATTCAACTCGGCTATCTAAATCACCTAATATTGGTTTCACATAATCAACTAATAGGATTTGTAATTCTCTAATATATTGTTTTCTCAATTTATCAAGAATGACCCCACTTTCTATCAACTCATTATCCCAGACACGGATCAGTTCTTTTTTAGCCTTACTTCGTAAAGCCATATTTCGTTGCTTTAATGCTTTTTGATATCGTTGCCAGGCAGGATAAAAAGTGTGTTCCACGTGGAACACACCCCAGTCTAAAAATCTTCTTCTAAATTTAGGCCCTTCTTCTAAAAGCTGGTGACTATTGGGATGAATAACTTGTAGTGGTAAGTTTTTTACCAATTCTGACACTTTGGTTATTTTTTGTTCATTGATGCGAATTTTTACTGTTTTTGCATCTTTTTGTACCCCAAATGGCACAATTTGACCTTTTTTTGAATTTAGTTTTGCATACACAGCAAGACTATTTTGGCCCTTTTGCAATATTCTATCGAAACGATTTGTTCTAAATGAAGTCGCTCTTCCAAGAAAATAAATAGCTTCAAGTACACTGGTTTTACCAGAAGCATTTGCTCCAACAATAATATTTAGGTCTGATGCAGGTTCAATGTCTACAGATTGTAGATTTCTAAAATGTCGTATCCCAAGATTAATAAGCGCCATTGGCTAATAAAATATTTATTTATAATCTCATCGGCATAATGACATAACGGCAATCTTTTGCTTCTGCTGGTTCTATCAAACAACTACTATTTGAATCTGTTAACGAAATAGTAACATTTTCTTCAGGAATCGCATTAAGCGCGTCAAGAATATAATTAACATTAAATCCTATTTCTACACTTTCGCCCTCATATTGAACTTCAATTTCTTCTTCTGCTTCTTCTTGTTCAGGGTTATGAGCTTGTATAGCTAATAATTTATTTTCAAGGGAAATGCGTACGCCCTTATATTTTTCATTTGAAAGAATTGATGTTCTTACCAATGCTTGTTTTAATAAATCTCTTTGTGCACCAACAAATTTATTAGCAGCTTTTGGTAATACTTTGTTGTAGTCAGGGAATTTTCCATCAATTAGTTTAGATGTAAAACGTAAATCTGGTAATTGTATTCGTATATGATTTGAGCCTAGTTGAACGATTGCTTTTTCATCTGAGTCCTCTAACAATCGTGCTAATTCTTGTATACCTTTTCTTGGCACAATAACCTGATGATCATCATCATCTGCAGTTGTATTCGCATTTACTTCACAAATTGCTAAACGATGACCATCTGTTGCTACTGTTCTTAATTGTCCTTCTTTAATTTCTAATAATAATCCATTGAGGTAATAACGAACATCTTGTTGCGCCATTGCAAAATTTGTTCGTTCAATTAATTTTTTTAATTCTCGTTGGGGAAGGCTAAATTCTTTTTGTATTTGAATATCTTCAATTAAAGGAAATTCTGATGCTGGTAGTGTAGATAAAGTGAATTTACTTTTAGCTGATTTAACCTGGATACGCTCATTTATAAAACTAACATTTAAATCTGATTCATCAGGTAAGGTGCGGCAAATATCTAAGAATTTTCTTGCTGGAATGGTTACTTCACCACCATCCGCAACATCAAGATCAAAATTAGCAACTAATTCTACTTCCAGATCTGTAGCTGTTAGTGAAATTCTTCCATTATCTGCTTGTACCAAAAGATTAGATAAAACTGGTAATGTTTGTCTACGTTCAACTACACCGATAACAAACTGAAGAGGTTTGAGTAAGGTTTCACGTTTTATCTTAAACTTCATTCTAGTTTCCTATTTATTAAATAATATAATATATAAAATATCTTATTATTGTTATTATTACTGAAGCCATTAATTGTGGGTAACATAAATTAATGTATATTTATCAATAATATAAACAATTTTTTTAACTGTATAATCACTGTAAAAGTCTTTTATAGCTTGTTATAAACCTGTGGATAAGAGTTGGATAAAGTTTTCAGCAAACTTTATAAACAGGTTATCCACATCATGTGCTTAAAATTCTTAACAGGCTTAAATAGTCTTCTTTTATACGTATTTCTGTTTCTTTTAGTTCTTTAACTTTACGACAAGCATGAAGTACCGTTGTATGATCTCGGCCCCCAAAAGCATCACCAATTTCAGGCAAACTATGATTAGTTAGCTCTTTTGCTAATGCCATCGCAATTTGCCTTGGTCTGGTAATAGAACGTGTTCGACGAGCAGATAATAAGTCATGCACGCGAATTTTGTAATACTCCGCTACTGTTTTTTGTATATTCTCTATGCTAACTAATCGGTCCTGTAATGCAAGTAAGTCTCGTAATGCTTCTTTGGCAAAATCCAAAGTAATATCGCGATTCGTAAAATGGGCATTAGCAATAACACGTTTTAGCGCGCCTTCGAGCTCTCGAATATTGGAACGTAATCTTTTAGCAATAAAAAAAGCAACTTCATCTGGCAAATTAGCATTCATTTGTTTCGCTTTACCAATTAGAATTGCGACACGTGTTTCAAGTTCAGGAGGCTCAATAGATACTGTTAAACCCCAACTAAATCTAGATTTTAATCGTTCTTCAAGGTCATTCACTTCTTTTGGATAACGGTCGCAAGTTAAAATAATTTGCTGTTGACCTTCAAGTAAAGCATTGAATGTATGGAAGAATTCTTCTTGTGAACGTTCTTTTTTTGCGAAGAATTGAATATCGTCGATGAGTAAAGCATCGACAGATCGATAGAATTTTTTAAATTCATTCATTGCGTTCTGTTGCAATGCTTTAACCATGTCGGCAACAAATCGTTCAGAATGCAAATAAATTATTTTTGCATCTGGTTTGTTTTTTAACATCATATTGCCAACCGCGTGCATAAGATGTGTTTTACCGAGGCCAACACCACCGTAAATAAATAAGGGGTTATATGCATCGCCTGGATTTTCACTAACCTGCAGTGATGCGGCTTTAGCTAATTGGTTAGATTTGCCTTCAACGAATGAATCGAAAGTAAATTCACGGTTTAGATTACTTTTGTGAGATACCGCTGGTGTCTTATTTGAACTATTATTCGCCAAATCATTTTTTTCGCTGGTAGTTTGAACGCTGCCAACGTTTAATTTAAGATTTGGGGCGGGTTCTGGTGATAAAGAAGCGATAGATTCTTGTATTGATTCAAGAAAATTGTCATTTATTTTATCAAGTACGAATTGATTAGGCGCTAATAATTGTAAAGATTGATGGTCTTCGATCGCGTGTAGAGGCCTGATCCAGGTATTAAACTGATGTTGTGGTAGTTCATCTTCAAGATATTGAAGGCATTGACTCCAAAGTTGTGACAAATAGCTTCCCTAGACTGCAAGAGTTGTTAATAACTTATAATTTTTTAGAGTTTATCCTGTTTTTTCAGAGTTATCCACAATTAAAAGTGGATAAATTTTTAATTATTAGTATTGACACCAGAGCACTCAGGCAGTAGGATTGCCGGTTCGTTAAATCCGGATTTGTCCGGAAGTTTTATTAAGGTAATTGTCATGAAAAGAACGTTTCAACCAAGTGTTTTAAAACGAGCTCGTACACACGGTTTTCGTGCAAGAATGAGTACAACTGGTGGTCGAGCAGTTATCAACGCGAGACGTGCAAAAGGTCGTAAGCGCTTAACTCCATAGCGATACATTATATATAGTATGTCGTTTTACGGCATATAATAGTATTTACAGCCTAATCTAGTTAGTAAAGTCCTTATTTAAATCAAGGTAGAATCTTGATAGAAGAAACTGATCAATTTACCTTCCCCCGATCAGTTAGACTGCTCAGTCAAAATGATTATCAACAGGTATTTAAAAATCCGATTCGATCTAGTGATCAATATTTTACGATATTGGCTATCATTAATAATGGTGGTTTAGCTCGGCTGGGCCTGGCGATCGCTAAAAAATCCATACCCAAGGCCACACAACGAAATCGAATAAAGCGAATGATAAGAGAGAGCTTTCGTCATCAACAGCGTAATATGATAAGTATTGATCTAGTTGTTTTGGCTAAAAAGGGCTTAGACAGAATAACTAATGAAGAGATGCAAGTATCACTAACAAAACATTGGGCTTATTTGGTGAAAAAATGCGAAAAATCCTGATTTTCATTATTAGGGCATACCAATATATAATAAGCCCGCTCCTGGGTAGTCATTGTAGATTTTATCCAACCTGTTCCTCTTATGCGGTTACTGCATTAGAAAGACATGGTGTGTTCTACGGAAGCTGGTTGGCAATACGACGAATTTTAAGATGTCATCCATGGTCTGAGGGCGGTGTAGATACTGTCCCTGAAATTAACAAACTAAAGAAGTAATAATAAATGGAAAATCAAAGGCTTTTTATTTTTATCGCACTGGTATTTTTAGGCATGGTTATGTATCAGGAGTGGGAACGAGAATACGGCGAAAATGGTATCAAAGTAACAAGTAACCAATCAGCGCATTTAAACCCACAATCGAATTCGGTAACCCAGGTTTCTAGTATTCCAACTGCTGCTTCTTCAAGTCCAAGTTCACCGAATGATGTTCCAGTAGCAAGTCAGTCACTTGAAGCAAATGGCCCAACTATTA
>Ga0316204_10001722_pt1 | contig 56064 bp, 60 predicted proteins | sample 6monrhotite_MG_2_FD_205661 | JGI IMG/M metagenome (GOLD analysis project Ga0316204, IMG submission 205661) | Microbial mat bacterial communities from mineral coupon in-situ incubated in ocean water Damariscotta River, Maine, United States -... | ecosystem: Environmental > Aquatic > Marine >... | reverse complement strand
ATGAAGCAATTGAAAAACGCCCGGTATTATCGCCATCAGCCTGCATTGTTTCCCAAGTTGTACCACCATCCGTTGATACGTCAACTGTTACAGAGCTTAGAGTATGCTCAGGGCGTGTGCCATTACTTAGAGGGCCATGTAGTTTTTGTCCTGCATATACAGCAGGGAATATCATGAGATTATGACTGTCATGATTCATCTCCATCGCTCTTGTTTGTGGTTTATGGTTCATGTGCATATGACTATCGGGAGATTCATTTGGCATTTCTGGATTTTTCATATCACGAGTGGAAATGAAAACGGTTAATGCGTGGCTGGTATCGCTATTTTGTGTGATTTCGTGCAACCATACTCGGAATGGACGAGTTTCTGTTGCGTCCATCATTGTTGTCCACTGATAATTGGAGTTGTTAATTAAAGAGAAAAGCACATCGACAGGTGCCTCGTTATCCATGGACATGGGCATTTTTACTTGAGGATGAAAGACAGCAGAGTGGGTTTTATCAGCTTCACCATCATCGTTTGTGTCTTCTTTAATTTTTACCGTATAGCTCCACAATCCCATAGGTACAGCATTTTCACCCATACCTCTTTCTGATGCCATTACATAGTAGCTGTCCATGCTGTAAATCCCGTTAGCTGACTCTGATGTATCGGTCATCATGCTGTGAGGGGTAGAATGAGTGTGCCCAGATATCATACGCATATTTGGATGTTGCATAATACTAACAATTTCATCGTCACTACTTGTATCAATTGCAACGCCACTTTCATCTTGCAGTGTGATTTTATGGTTGACGTGTGAAACCCAAAACCCTTGGGGGATTGGAGGATTGGCTTCAGTATCCAGTGAAATAGTTATCACACGGCCTGAGTCAGTTGTGATTGTTTTGCTTGCACCAGCTGTATCGTATTTAATTTTAGGTAAGTTGCTCGCAGGGGCAGGGACGCCTGAGGTATTGCTGCTACTGCCAGCAAAGCCACTATAAGCCGCCAAAACTCGTGTGTCTAATGGAAGCGTGTTATGTAGGGACTGCAAATTATGCGTACCCAGCATTATGGCATTTGTGCCATCGAAGCCATCAAAGCTATCGTCAGAGAGATCTTCGGCAATGGCATTCAACAGCCCAGCTATATCGCTTGAGCTGAGCGATAGCTCGGAAGCTAATTGGCTGAAAGCGCCAGCTCTAAAGGCGGCATCTCGATCTACCTGTGGACGTTCTGCGGCCAATGCGCTATCAAGTGTTGAAGGTGAGAACGGTTTTGCTTCCATATCTGGCTCATAACCAAAAGCCGCTTTAAATGAGGCTTTTGCTTGTTCAATAGTTTTTTCATGGTCTTTAACCAGGTAACTGATGACGGATGAGCCAGGTGTAATCGGAGCATTACCTGTTTGTCCTTTTTGATAAGTGCTCGCAGGTGTTATTAACGTAAGCGCATTATCAAGCGCTATCGAATCACCTGATGTGCTATCGTTGTATGAACCGGTAACCCGAAAGGTTAGCTCTTTATCTAATACGTTATTTGGGATTTTTAAGCTGAATGATCCCGCTTCTACCTTACCAGATGCTACCGGGTTTTCATTGCTATCAATGATTTCTACATCGCCGTTTATTAACCCTGAGGCAATCGCAATACCCTCTATTTGGGTTGTATCTTCTTCTGTTGTATTATCTAGGCAAGCGGATAATCCAACTCCCATAGTTGCAGCTAAAATGGTGCTCAATGTTTTGCGTTTAAATGCAGGATGCAGCATGAAAGATCTCCCCAGATATTTGTAACATGTGGTATGAAGGATAAAGGGGAATTCAATATTTGAGAATGTGACATATTGTCGCAGTGGCGAGATATTGCTCATTGAACAGGTGTGATGCCTCCAATATAGATTTGAACTCCGAAACTTAAGTTGTTAATAAGGAATCAATGATGAAGCTTTTTTATTCACCCACTTCACCGTTTGCAAGAAAAGTACGAATTGTAGCTCACGAGTTTGGCTTGCAGGATCAGATTGAATTTATGAAAGTAGATCCTCTTTCGGATGACGATGAATTAATAAATGCCAATCCTTTATCACAAATCCCGACGTTGGTTATTGATGACGGTGTGTCACTTTTTGATAGTAGTGTTATAGCTAATTATTTAGATGAGTTGGCGGTGAAAAATGGAAGAGAAAGCCTGTTTCAACCGAGAGCAATTAACTACTACGACGTGCAAAGGATGCATGCACTAGCGAGTGGTATTATGGAAAATAGTGTTGCACTAACCATGGAAAGACGCAGGCCAGTGGAGCAGCAATCTCAGATGTGGAAGCTACGGTGGGAAGAGTCCATATTGCGAAGTATTAGCTTTATTGCCAAAAGTGATGAGCGGTTTGAACAATTGCATATTGGGAATCTCTCGTTTGTCATTGCATTAGAATATATTGACTTTCGTCAACCACAAATTGATTGGCGAGACGATAATGAAAAACTCGTTAGCGCGATTGTTGAAATACAGCAGCGAGCTTCCTTTATAGAAACCCGCTTTGCTTAAAGCTGTGTTTATAAATTTGTTCTAATATTTAAACCAGCAGAAAAAGTATCTGACTCATTCATGAACAGGCTCCTGCCATATTCAATAGAAATACTGATATCTTTGTTAATGGGAAGGTCAGTCCCAATGTTTGGCCTTGCGACTATATAACTTTTATAAAACGACTCCCAGTTAGAGCTATCGGGATTGTCGAAGTTGGTTTTCTTATTCAGTCTATGATAGCCCAAGCCAATATCAAAACCGATATGAGGAATAAATACAACGGGTCCAATATGAAGCGGCGAGTCTTTTTTGCCAAAGTTTAATAGCTGTAATTTAATTTTACCGTTTATTTCAACTGCGTAGTTTTCGTCATCATCTTGCGCATAGATTAATTCATATCCGGTGCGGATCGCCTGGTTTAATTTACTTTTTGCCAGTTTTATTCCGTGAAGTGAATCAATACTCTGTGTTTGACGATTCAAGGAAAAATATTGATATTGAATATGCCACAAGTGACTTTGCTCATAGTTTTTTACCAGAGTCCGGTTGCGTTGCATTTCCGCCTTGCTAACAAAGGTCTCGCGTATTTCACTCTTCATGCCGGGTTTTAATTCGACTTTACCGTCTTCAGTATTGCCTTCAAAATTGAATGCATAGCTTACTAATCCTTCGCACTTTTTAAATGTCACTGTTGAGCCTAAACGTTGTGTTTTTCCATCAACTGTTAGTGCTACACCTGTTTGATTTGAACTGAAGGTTAGCTCTGGGTAGCCGTACTTGTTCAAATCGATTGGGATTACTTTTCTATTTTTAGCACTAAGTTCGAAGTTGTCCTCTATTGCGCAGTGATTGGGTGCAGTGATTCGATAACTGTGATTGCCGACGTTTAATGAAACATATTGGTTGGGGCGAACATCAACAGAATCATTAACGACTATTTTAATGTTTTCACCCGCAATGTTAAAAAGCACAAACTGTTTATTCAGTAGTTTTTTAAGATCTTTTTCGATCGTTTTGAGTTTATCCAGTTTTTGCTGATCTAGCTGATCTCTAACAAAAGTATATAATCCATCGCTGGACGCAATATTAACAGCCCATTTTTCTGCCGTTTTTCTTTTTTCAGTACCTTTGTCGGGTAAATTATTGATGCGATATGTGAGCTGCTCATCTAATTTATTTTTTGCGCAGTTTACCAGTGAGTTGTGTTTTACAATGGCACATTGTTGGCCATTGCGTTCAACAATGCTAACGCCACATAAGTCCATTTCTGATTTGGTAACCGATTTAGAGGTGAACGAGCTCCAAACTGAATCAATTGAAAAAAGATCGAAAAACGAGCTCCCGACAACGGAAGTTTCCTGACCAACTTCTGATTTAATCAGTGAGGACATATTTCGACCAAGTTCCAATCTAGCTTCATTGGAATTTGCGCCGCAACCTGAATATTCTTTGTTCGAATTTTCGGCGAATAATAGTTGAGATGCCAACAAACAAAATAATAGTAGTGAAATTCGTTGTATTGCTATCGGAGTCATTTTTCTCGTTCCTTTAACCTTTATTGGTATCCTTCTAGATCAGGGGAGCTAAATTGGAACCATTTTGTTTGAGATAAGAGGGAATATTCTAACGTAATATCTTAAAGGGTTTTACGAATAAATGACAAACTTATTGTTATGGGTAGGTAGGGCAATCAAATATTGCAATTGCCCAGATTAAGTTCTCTTTGAGTGTTGGATTATTAGAATAATGATGGAAGTGTTAACGCAAGTTTGTTCGCTTCCGCAGTTGCTTTCCCTCCGAATGCAAATCCTTTTATTTGATTTTCGCTATCTTTAAATAATGCACGTACAGCATCGTCACTCATTTCAACTTCCCAACTACCTTTGATAGCAGGCGCTGGAGGCAGCACTGAAATTGGGAATGCAGGGGTTTTTAATGTAACCGGCATTGCAGGGTAGCTAACGCTAGTACTATTGTCATTTAATGTTTGTGCCAGTGCTTTTGTGCACTTCATTAGCGGCATAATAAAGGGCATGAAGAAGCTATTAACTTCTGCGCAATCTCCTAAGGCGAAAATATCTTTTGCAGAAGATTCCAATTTCTCATTAACAATAATTCCACGATTTGTTTGAATTCCAGCCTGTTGGGCCAACGATAATTCGGTACGCAAACCGATTGCTGATAAAACTACATCACTTAAAAGTTTTTCTCCACTTTCCAGCGAAATAGATAGCTGTTGTTCGCTACTATCAATACATTTAACAGTATTATTTTTATACCACTCAACCCCGATGGCTTCTAAGGATTGTTGAAGCTTTATTCCAAGTGGTTCGGGTATCAACTGGCCTAATGGCCAATTATTGCGATCTATTACATTGACTATGTAGCCACTAGTGGCGAGATCATTGGCAAATTCGCAGCCAATTAAACCTCCGCCAAGTATACTGATGGATTTTTTATCTGTTATTGCTTCCCTAAAAACTGAATAATCGTTTAGGCTGTTTATCGAATAAACGCGATCCGTCGCGTTACCTTCAATAGGAGGCTGGAATGGTGTGGCACCCAGTGCTAAAACAAGCTTGCTATATTCAATAGTTTCACCATCTATTGAGATTGTATGATGATCTGATTCAATTGCAGTGACGATTGACTGTGTTCGTATTTCAGCATCAAGTTGTGTAGCGATATCTGTACTTGTAGCGGTAGCAAGTTGAACTGGTGTTTTCCCTTTCCCCAATGCATTAGATAACATAGGTTTGGAATAGGCCCTGCCATCATCGGCAGTAATGATAATTAAGGGAGTTTCTTTGTTAAGTTTCCGAAACTCTCGTGCAACACCATATCCTGCTAATCCACTGCCGATAATGACAATTGGCTTCATGTTTCTATGCCTCGATCATTTCAAAATCATCTTTTGATACACCACAGTCCGGGCATGTCCAATCTTCTGGGATATCTGCCCAAGCAGTACCCGGTGCGATTCCCTCATCTGGAAGACCTTCTGCTTCATCATAGATAAAACCACAAACTACGCATTGCCACTTTTTCATTTTAAGACTCCTTATGTCTTTACTATTTAGAAATTTTATCTAGTGTATCCTGATAATGTTTCGCATGTCTCTCTTCAACTTTAGCTAAAGCAGAAAAACGTTTAGCGGCAATTTCCAAAACTTTTGCAAAGCGTTCTGCGTGTTCTTGCGACTCGGCTATTTGCTCATCAATTTCTTTTACTGCAGCATGATCTTTTTCTTCCAGGGCAGTATGACGAAATTTAGGATACATTTCAGTGTATTCGTAAGTTTCACCTTCTATGGCTAATTGAAGCATTTTTTCAGCGGTTAATGTTTCTTTGGGGTATAGCAGATCCAAGTGACCAAACGCGTGCGCTGTCTCTTGTTCAGCCGTTCGTTCGAAAACTTCTGCTACTTCAATCTCCCCAAGTTCGCGTGCGCGTTTGGCGAAAAACAAATATTTTCGATTAGCCATCGATTCACCGGCAAATGCGGACTCGAGATTTTGAACTGTTTTTGATGCATTATTGCTGCTCATTTTGTTCTCCTTGAATTTAGAGGGAAAGTTATTTCACTGGAGACGATCATAGTTGATATGTTATGTTTGATCCAATAGATTAAATGTCTCAAGTTAATTGAAAGGATCGATTAATGAATTTACCTTCAATACGCCAGCTTCAATACTTTTTAGCCGTGTACGAGTTGCGTCATTTTGCGCAAGCAGCCGAGCGTTGTTTTGTTACTCAGTCAACTTTGAGCAGTGGTATTCAGGAGTTGGAAAGTCTGCTGGATACTCAATTATTTGAAAGAAGCAAGCGGAAGGTGTTACCTACCGCAAAGGGCGAGCAAATAGTTAAAATCGCACAGGAGATTCTTAACTTGTCAACACAGCTGGTTGAGCAAGCAAAAGGGAGTGACAATCCTCTTAGTGGGCCGCTGAAAATTGGTGTTATCCCAACGATAGGACCGTTTTTACTTCCTATGGTGTTACCGTCAGTTCGACGACAATTTCCTGACTTGCAGCTCTATCTCATTGAGGACCAATCTGCCAGGTTACTTGAACGACTTAACAGCGGCGATATTGATTGTGCGATTTTTGCGCTTCCTTATGATATTGGTAATATGGAATCCTATTCTTTTTGGGGGGAGTCTTTTTGGGTTGCGCTTCCTAAGAATCATCCCCTTAGTGACGGGGCGGCAATTCAATCGATTGATCTTCCTGAAAGTGAGCTCTTACTACTCGAAGAAGGCCATTGTTTTAGGGATCATGCACTGTCAGCATGTCAAAAACCCGGTCTAAAAACGAGTGGTGTTTTTCAGGGTACTAGCTTGTATACATTAATTGAGATGGTTGCTGGCGGGCAGGGAATTACTTTGTTACCAGAAATGGCAATAAAAAGTAATTCTGTACAACAAAGTGGAGTCTCATTGAGAGCATTATCAGACAAAGGACCTCATCGAGAAATATCGATCATTTATCGTCCAAATTTTTATCGAATGGACGATATAAAGTTGCTTGCTGAAACTATGAAATCGGCATTGCAGAAAGCTCATTGACCCATTGCTAGGTTTTATTATCTAAAACCGCATTGTATAAAGGGTAAGCGGATGAATGAAATCGCATTTGAAAATAAGAAAGTAAAAAATAAAAAAGGACCCTTGTTCAAAGGTTTTGTCATTAGTTTTATTAGCCAGGCAGTATTAATGTTGACACCATTAATACTAATTTATGTATTAGTGAGTGGTTTTGTTATTGCTTTACTTGCTAGCTTTGGCGCTGAGTTTATTGTTAATTGGAATACAGGTCAGAGAATGTTTAACTTGGCTAATATTTTAGCTAACTGTGTTGGTGGTGCGTTAGCCAGTGTGACAATGGCAGCTATTATTTCTATTGGTAATTTATTGATTCTGTTTTTATAAAAATTTAGTGATCTGGTTGAGGTTTAGATGTTTTAATATTTAACTTAATCTTTTCATTTATCGCTCTTCCAGTGTTGATTTGTTTCATCGCAAGGAATGCCGCTTGTGCAATTTCTGCTTCAATATTTTTCGTTAATGACTTTAACAGGGGCCAAGCGGATTCATCCCCCATATAACCCAGCAAGATAATTCCAGACAATCGAATATCATATTTGCTATTGATTAGCATTCCTGCCGCATAACGATGTATATTTAGTTGATATGCGAGAACTGATAATCCCGTTTTTTCCTGCTCATTACTTTGCTCATATTGTTGATTCCATTCTTCAATGAAGAACCAAATATCTTTTTTATTCAGTGCTGGAAGCTCCTTTTCATTCAGAATATGAATTTTCGCCCTGGCTAAAACTGGACGCCATAGGTTCATAAACTGAGTTTTTCTATTTACACTAAAAAAATTTAGCATGGTAATGACTTACTTTGCTGCACTCATAACCTTTTCGGCAGTTCGTTAGGGAATAGTCAGTTATCGACAGCTGATTAGGGAAGATAAAGGAATATTTGAAAGGCAAGCCATTTTAAATACGCTCCAATACCAGTTTTAAGCCTGGGAGGAAGACAGTGCTAATATTAGAGCGGTTTTAAGCGTTACCAACTAATCGTGAGCAGCAACTTTCGCTTGTTTTTCAAGCCGATCCTCTAGCATGTGGGGCATACTAGCGGCGTAATTTGCTGTAGCTTCAGCAGAAAATAGATAGGCTTTTGCTTTGGCGTAATTGCCATCTGCTTTCGCTTTGGCCGCTAACTTTTTGAGTTCCTTGGTTAAGCTTAGCGTCTCTTTGATAACATTCCCATCATTAGGATGCTTTTCAAATAGCCCTTCACTCTCATGTTCCAGATATTCACTTTTTGCCCAAACCGAAAGTGAATCTATAGATTCTGTCACCGATTCATAAGCGTTAGGTTTGCTAAAAGTGAGTAGCGTATTTTCTTCTTTTGCAAGTGCTAAGTTGCTGCAAGTCAATCCTGTCATGAGTATCAGGATTGAAGCGGTGAGTTTGTTTTTTTTCATAGTTGTGAATCACTCTGCTGTTAATATTTGTTCAATAGATGAGTTGTGGTTATAGTATTTCAAATGATAATGATTATCAATAGCAATTGCGTGATTTTTTTGGTTGCTTTCTTTCACTAGAAATTAGGAAGCATAACTCTATTTCTAATGCCGAATTTTTAGCATAATGGACTTGTTCATTTTATTTAGGTTAGTATTTAATGGTTTTTGGTTTGTTTAAAAAAGCTCTGCTATTAGATGAGTCGTCTGTAGAGTGGTTGTATGAGGCATATGCGTGGTCTTTAACGCAATTTGGAAGCGAGTATTTCTATCAGAAAACAATTTTGGTAGAACCAACTGACAATCATTTTCCTGGTAAGGCCAATGATCCGCAGAGTATGGCTGAGTTAATTCTGGGTAAGGTAAAACAATATGCGGGCGTTGACGCATGGCCGTGTAGATTGCTTGATCATAATCAAGCATCATTTGATATAAATCAATTACCTGCACTACCTGAACTGTTGAGTATGAAGAATGACAATCCCAATGATCCAAGCGCTTTGGTGTTGCTTTATGAGCCGATGCAAGTGCGTAAGCCAGAAGTTATGATTGCCAGTTTTTCTCATCTAATAGCGCACCACATGGGTTATCTCGCATCAGAAAAACCACCGTGTGATGACGATCAGTGGTTTCACATGGCGGAGCTTGTTGCGATTTTTATGGGTTTTGGCCTTATGTTGGCGAATACTGCCAGTCCATATCGAGGTGGCGGTTGTGCACGCTGTGTTTCTCCTTTATTGGAAAGAACAGGCCATCTATCGGAAGATGAGGTGGCTTATGCGCTAGCTATATTTAGTGTGCTAAAAAGCATTTCTGATAAATCAGTCATTAAACATCTTAAACGGTCGTTGATTCCTTTGTATAAACGCGCTGTTGACGAAATTAAAACCGATGAGAGACGCTTGAAAAAGCTCAAAGCTATTCGTAGCAATCCTTCTTTTCGCAGTGTGGAATAATTAGGGTCTGTTGACGTCTGAGTTTCATCACTGCCGGAGGCGATTTTTTCGCCTGTCAAGGCGGAAGGAGCGCCAATCAAGGCGCGAGGAGCGTAGTTTAGTCATTCTAAATGAGCAACGAGCAACGTAGAGTGGCGCTTTTTCAGGCGCAACAGTGATGAAACTCAAACGTCAACAGACCCTAGCGTAATAATCCAGTTTTACTCTGGAAACATGCTGTTATTTCAGTAAAATGCCTAAACCGAATTTGAGAAATTATGCCTACATTTGTGGCAGAATGAAAATATAGGATTTAGTAGAGTGAAAAAAGATATGATTGGATATTTGCGGATACTTGCCATTGTCGAGGGTATTTCTCTTTTGGTTCTGTTGTTTATCGCCATGCCTTTGAAATACTACTATGGTACACCTGAGGCAGTTTCTGTGGCTGGAATGACTCACGGACTACTTTTTCTTGCTTTTGTTGGATTTTGTCTCTGGGTGTCGCAGCAGAAAAAATGGTCAGACAGATTTTTTATACTTGTTATTATTTCATCGGTAATTCCCTTTGCCACTTTTGCGATGGATAGAAAACTAAAAACAATGAGTTGATCAATTCCTACTTAATGGACTTGCGAAATTCCATATTTGGCATATTCTTACATTAAGTAAGATAATAAATCTTTTTTTGAAAGCTACAGTCCCACTAAAGTTTCGTGTGTATTAGCTGAGGGGAAACACACCCTTTATACCAAAGATATTGCTTAGGGTGCTTTTGTCGGTACATCCATTGCTTCCATAGAAATATGGTCGTAAGAATTGGAGTGGTAGCCATGATGTGGAGACTCAAAGAAGTACCTAAATACTCTTCCTCGGGAACAACTGTTTCTGCCGAGCATTATAATGTTACCCGCCTCGCTTTGCGGCGTATATCTGGAGTTATTCGGATACCTTTAGAAGGGCTGTCACACATTGATATGATTATCGATGATGACTCATGGGTATGTGTTGATCGGACAATGAATGATCTGCCAATTGTTGCCTGGACAAATTTTAGTAATGCCACTCGCGGTTTGCATGAACCCATCAACTGCCAATTACACTACTATCATTTCTGTGCAGGTAAGATAGCTCGTAATGCATTGATTGCTACGAAAAGTTTATTGGATTCCAAATTAAGAAAAAAAGTAAAGAATGCTGTTGTGCTAACCAAAAAACCGACTTATCTTGTGCCTAAATAACTCCTGTTTTTGAGGAAAACTAATTTCCTGGCAAATACAATTATCCGAGTTAAATTAACTTTTTTGTTGAAATGGAATAATGTTGTATTGATTATGGTGATTCTCTAGATATTTAATAAATTGGTTGTTTGGGAGGGGTTTACTAAAGTAGTAGCCCTGGATTGTATTGCAGTCGTGCGTTTTTAAAAACTCAAGTTGATCGTTATTCTCAACGCCTTCAGCTACCACATGTAGATTTAAATTATGGGCGATAGAGATAATTGCTGTACACATTGCAGCATCATCAGAGTCGGTTAAAACATCTTTTACAAAACTACGATCAATTTTTAAAGTGCTCACACAAAATTGTTTCAAATAGGATAATGACGAATAACCCGTACCAAAGTCATCGATCGAAAGTTTAATACCAATGTCATTTAGTTTGTTTAGTGTATTAATTGCTGCTTGAGGATTTGTTGCTAGCGTTCCTTCTGTTAACTCTAATTCCAGATATTCTGGGGAAAGATTTGTTTTTTTCAAAACATTTTTAACGTCATTAAAAATATTGCCACGCTCAAATTGTATGGCAGAAATATTAACGGATACCCTTATCGGAGGTAGTCCCTGGTCTTGCCAGTATTTACATTGTTTGGCCGCTTCTTTCATTACCCATTGACTGATTGGAATGATAAGGCCTGTTTGTTCTGCAAGAGGAATAAACTCAAGAGGTGATACCAGGCCGTGTTTTGGATTGTTCCAGCGAATTAGTGCTTCGGCGCCAATAATGATTCCGTTTTTTGCATCTACTTGAGGTTGATAATAGAGTTCAAATTCATTTCGCTCAATTGCTCGGCGTAGGTCAGTTTCCAGTGTTAACTCTCTTGCGTCCTGTTTTCCCATTTCTTCGCTATATAAAACATAATTGTTTTTACCGAGAGACTTGGCGCGATACATGGCAATGTCGGCTTTTTTCATAAGATCAAGCGCGCTTTGACCATCTTTGGGGTAAAGGCTAATGCCCATAGAAGCGGTAGAAAAGAACTCTTCATCGACAAGCAAAAATGGTGTGCTAAAAGTATGGATGATTTTATCGGCAATTGTTCGAACATCGGATGGATTTGAAAGATCTCTTAATACAATCACAAATTCATCACCGCCTAAACGACTCACTGTATCTCCTTCTCTTAGGCAGGAGACTAGCCTGCTGGCTACATGACGGAGAAGTTCATCTCCCACATCGTGGCCATGCGCATCATTAACCAGTTTGAAGCGATCTAAATCCAAAAAAAGTACGGCGAGATATTTGTCATTCCACGGGCCGCGAGAAATAGCCTGAACCAATCGGTCTATTAGTAAAATACGGTTTGGTAGCGCCGTTAAGTCGTCGTGAGTTGCGAGATGCGTCATTTCTCGTGCTAATCGTCGAGCGTCGCTTACATCATGGGATACAACAACAGCCCCATTTATTTTATTTTTTGCTCCTTTGATAGGGGCGGTGGATATTTCAACGGCAGTTTCATGTAAGTCATTTTTATTAATAACCATTACGTTATCTGTTGTTTTTACTACTTTGGCTCTTTCAATACATTCATAAACGAGGGCATAATCGAGAGAAGTATGAGTTGCTTCATATTGAACAGTGAAAACATCGTGGACAGGAAGCCCGAGCGCTTCTTCACGAGACCAACCTGTTATGGATTCAGCAACCGGGTTTAAATAGTCTATATTACCTTGCTCATCAGTGGTGATAACTGCATCTGCAATTGATTCCAGCGTTGTTAACACGCGTTCTTTTTCGATGGCAAGTTCTTTGGTGCGAGCTTCAACTAATTCATTGATTTCATTGTTTCGTCGATGCAATTCATTATTTCGAGTAATAATAGATTGGACCTGAAGAACAATTAGAAAAGTGATGACCAGGCCTGATATTGCTGCAGCACTAATGAGTGAAAGATCAAGGTCGCTCCAGAATAATGGAGTTATTATCTCAAGAGAATAAGTGTCACTATTGGTATTTATTCTATAGTTATGTTTAAACAGATTTATCGTTCTGCTGCTCTCAATGTCTGTTGATCTAAAGTCATAATGAAGCAGAGTGTCAAGGGAGGCGTCGCTATAGTTTTGGTGATCTAATGTAATTTCATGCCCTGAATGAGACTTTACAAGTTTTGTTGCGTTTATGTGCAGGGCAATAACTCCTGTTACGGTTTTTCTTCTTTCTTCGACAGTTTCTGGTGTTGATTTTCCTGCATACACAGCTAAAAAAACGACAAATTCTTGATGATTATGTGTTGTTGCTATTTGTGAGGAGGTGGCAGCCTGTGCAGAGTCTATCGCATGGTTGATAGATATTTTAAACGCATCAACTGATAGGTAATCCAATCCCAGCTGTTTAACGCTAATTGGCGTAAAGGGTTCTATGAAAATGACGGGAAAATATTTCTCTCGTGAACTCGCAGTGGTGAACTTGTTGTTGGTGATTTCTGTTATAGAAAAATTAATATATCCATCGTCTTCTATGTCTCTTTCAAATGAGTTTCGATTTTTTGATGATGTTAGCTTTAAGTACAGTGATGATTCTATGTAAGGATGCCTTTCAAGTAAATTGCTAGATAATAAACGGAATTCGTCAGTCTCTACTTCATTGGATGCGTCAAATAAAGCTCTCATCCCGTAGAGTGCTTCATCGATCGAGTTTATTTTTTGCGTAATGCTATCTTTAATGATAACTTTTTGAGCATTGATTTTTTCTTTGGCTTGTTCAAATGAGGTATTAAATGCGATAAAAACCAAGGATGCTGTAATAAACATACCAATAAGCGCTGCCGCGTATGTGGAAAATGCACTATGTTTTTTTACGCTGATTACCATCTATTTTCCTCGACGCACTGCTTTGGATGCAATAGTAGATGGCAAAGTATAGGTGGACTCGTCTATTAGAGGTTCGTTGATATATATATTCCATCGCCGATTGATTACGATGGGAATTTCCCCTGGATTTTCGCCACTCAAAACTGCTTGGGCTACTTTAGCAGCCCATTCACCTTGCTCCTGAGGGAGTTTAGTCATCGCTAGCATGGCATATGGTATCATCCAGTCATAATTTGTAACGGTTAAGGTGCTCTCTTGGGTAGAAACAAATTGTTGGATATCTTCTTTATTCCAGTCGTTGATGCCGCTGTTATTGTTTAAAATAATGAAATCCGCATTTTGAGTTTTAAGAAACTCTTTTTTCCAGTCTTCATTGGTTTTTACAAATGCTGACTTCAGGTCGATTCCGTGCTCCGCGTATTTGGATTTATAGCGTTGGAAGTCTTTGTGTTCGGTTAGAACATCAGCAGAGAGGTAAACGCCAGTTTTAACTCGCCCTACTATGCTTTTTATGACTTTTAATAGGGGGCGGATTGGCGCAATCTCGATAATTCCTGTTGCATTGGAATACGGATATCCGTATTCCTCTACCGTCCAATTAACGCCACAAAAAACAAACGGTAGCTTGTCATTTTTGAAATATGGCATGATGAGATATTTGGATGCGTTATCATCGCAAGCAATAACAACATCTGGCTTCGTTTTATCGATATATTCCTTGGCTTTGATTGCCATTTCCTTGATAAATGACTCGTTGGGATTTCGTTTCGAGTCCATATAAAATTTATCGAGGGTGCAGGTATTTTTTAGTGTCTTTTCAATACCCTCTTCAATTCCATCATTCCATTCGTAACCCTTATGGTAGGACGATACATAGAGGCACTCATATGCATTTGCCTCGGTGATAAGCATGCTGCTTAGTATTAAGACGATAAAAAATATGATTGAATGAAAACCTGCTTTTGAGTGCGCTGAATATTGCTGATATTTGGCTACTTCTGTTTGTTGATGTCCATTGTTTGGATTTGAGTGGCCGCACATAATCGTTTTTCTTAATAATTATTAATGAGGGAGTGTCTAAACGTTTGTTTTCCGTATCGGCATAGAATAAAGATGCTTAAGTAGCAAAACTGAGTTGATCGCTAACTTAGGAATGAAAATTAAAAACTTGAGGGAAGGAAGTGGTTTTTAATACCTTGAAAAAAATAGTGTAGATTGTGGATTAGATAGCTTCGCTGGGAATCATGCTCAGCTTCTCCAGGCGGTAGCCATGTCTATATATCGTATTTAGCCGCCAGCCATTTTCTGGAATAATTGATAATTTTTTTCGTAACAGGCTGATGTGAGTGTCAACTGTGCGAGTGTTTAGGTCTGAGCGTTGCCCCCAAACACTTTCAAGTATGTGACCTCTGCTCAAAATACGGCCTTGATTGCGGAATAGAAACTCTGCCAATTCAAATTCTTTTGCCGTAAGAGTTACCACTTGATCCCCATAGGTTATAGTGAAAGTACTAACATCTAAAGTGTAGGGGTCATATTTAATCATTGTGTGACTGGTTAAGTTTGGTGTAGATCTTCGTATCAAAGCTTTGATACGTGCAAATAGTTCGGCTTTTCTAATAGGTTTAATGAGGTAATCGTCAGCGCCGCTTTCTAAAGCTGTGACAATATCCTCTTCACTATCTCTACCTGTTGTAAATAATATAGGTGTGCTATAGCCATATTTTTCGCGAATATTTTTAGTGACTTCAATACCTGTAGTAGTAGGCAACTCCCAGTCCAGAATTAACAAATCATAACTATCCTGAGTCAGTGCATTAAGAAGTGCTGGGCCATCATGATAAACTTGACAAGCGTTACCCATTTCTTCGAGCCAATGCTGAACAATATCAGCAGTCGATTCGTCGTCTTCAAGTAGCGCAATACGCATTATTTTGAATTCCTCTTTTTATAAATATGCACTATGACCTAGTTTTTAATTAGCGTGTCTAACAACAATTTACAAATCCGATATAACTTAGCGTAGTAAACTTGTTCGTTACCGTTAAGTTTGGGAATGATATTTTCAAGTTTTTCCGTATCTTGGGTAAAAGGCTTTAAGTCAATGGTTGCATCAGTTTTACTGCATAAGAACTTGTTGAGCTGAGTTGTCAGGTTTGATCTGAGTAATTTAAGATCTAAATTATTAATAAGAGATGACTGTAATTCAGTCGCATATACGCTTTGCTGAAGTTCTTCCCATGTTGATCTAATCGCGGATATATTCATATTTTTAGCTCTGCTATTCAAACTCTATAATATTAGGGTGAAATTGAAGTAAGCACAACCTGGTTCGGATAGTTTATTCTTAAACAAAAACAAACATTCTTTGTGAAAACGCCAGCATGATACTAGCGTAGAATTTAATTTGTTAGGATTGGATTTTAAAAACGACCGTTTATGCTCATCGATTCTTTAGCATTACCCCATGCTGTTTTTACAATGGCATAGAAGGGATCCCAGCCTGTAAGCCCTGTTACCCAAAAGTAGATGGTGATAATATGCATTATCGCAAAGTCAAGTATCTGGAGGTTCAAAGAGTAGCATGTGACGAGAATCATTAAGCCAATAAAACCGCGGAAAATGCGATCAATAGGACCGACTGTGTTTTTTATTTTATAAAAACCGACGCTATTTTTATCCATAATTATTTCTCTACGTTATTGTTGTGCTACTAAATTAAGCCATTTATAACCTAGTGCTGTAGTCGATTATTAACGGTGCATGGTCCGAGAAGCGTTCATCTTTATATATGTTGCAAGATTTCACTTTCTTTTTCAATCCGGGTGAAATGACTTGGTAATCAATGCGCCAACCGACATTTTTTGCCCAAGCCTGTCCACGGTTAGACCACCACGTGTATTGATCTTTTTCCTGGTTGATGACACGAAATGCATCGACGTAACCGATTTCGTCAAATACTTCGTCCATCCAGGCTCTTTCTTCAGGTAGAAATCCTGAATTTTTTTCATTGGCTTTCGCATTTTTAATATCAATGACCTTATGTGCAATATTCCAGTCACCGCAGATTATGTATTCTCTATCGTGATCTAACATCTCTTTCAAAACAGGCGTGAATCGAGTCATTAGTTCATATTTGAAGGCTTGCCTCTCTTCCTTTGAAGAGCCGGATGGAAGATAAAGGGAGATCACACTGATATTGTCAAAGTCGGCTTGCAAGTAGCGACCTTCACTATCCATGTCCTCCCATCCGATGCCAACTTTAATGTTGTTTGGTTTTTTCTTGCTATAAATCGCGACACCGCTATAACCTTTTTTTTCAGCATCGTGATAGTGAGCGTGATATCCCTTTGGCGAAAAACAAGGGTCTGTCAACTGGTCACGTTGGGCTTTTGTTTCCTGGATGCACACAACGTCGGCATTTTGCTCAGCTAACCATTCAAAAAAGCCCTTTCTAGCTGCTGCGCGGATTCCATTAGTATTTACTGAAATGACTCTCATTTTTACCTTATTATTAACAATCGCAATGTCGTTTATTCTAGCGTGCTTTCAAGACCATTTATAGGAGCAAGCATCAACAGACTCTAGCTAATTCCAGAGATATCCGGGATAATTTGCCAGATTGACACACAATAGTTTAGGAATATACCGCATGCAGGATTACCAACGATCATTTCTTAACTTCGCGCTTGAGACAGAAGTTTTGAAATTTGGCGAGTTTACTTTGAAATCGGGTCGATTAAGCCCCTATTTCTTTAATAGTGGGTTGTTTAATTCGGGTAGAAGTTTGGCAGAATTGGGTCGATTTTATGCTCAGGCAATTGTTGAGTCAGGGGTTGAGTTTGATGTGATATTTGGGCCAGCGTACAAAGGAATTCCATTAGCCGCGACTATAAGTATTGCGCTGGCAGACCATCATCAACGAGATGTTCCTTATTCGTTCAATCGAAAAGAAGCTAAGGATCATGGTGAAGGTGGCACAATAGTGGGGGCTCCACTTACTGGTAATGTGTTGATCGTTGATGATGTTATTTCTGCTGGTACATCTGTTCGTGAATCCGTAGATTTAATTCGTGAAAACAATGCTATTCCGGCTGGCGTTATGATTGCTCTTGATCGGCAAGAGAAGGGAGAAAGTAACACTTCAGCTATACAGGAAATTGAAAAGAACTACCAAATGCCCGTGAATAGCATCGTTCGATTTGAGCACTTGATCGAATTTATAGAGAATAATGCACATCTTGCGAAGTTTTTGCCCAAAGTAAAAGCTTATCGCGAAACTTATGGGGTTTAGCCTGTATATCTCGCCGGTGTGCGATAATAACGCGAATCCGGTGAGAAATGCAGGCTAGTTCCAAATCAGCTTAATGCCGATCGCAATGGTGATAATCTCGTAAACGACTTTGATCCATTTATTGCCTTTTTTGATGGCCAAATGGGCTCCTATGTAACCACCAAGTAGTGAGCCCAGTATGAGCGCTGGTAACCAGTCCCAAGCGATAGTGCCAAGCATGCCTAATGTTATAGCACCGGAGCCATTCCAGAATAGCCCTACTAAAATAAGTGTGTAAGAGACAGCTGTTTTATAGTCCAGCCCAAACCAGCGAACTAACCAAAGTGTGACAAATAAACCTGTACCGGATGTTAGTGAACCATTTAATACACCAATTGAAAACAACACCGTTCCGCCGATAATATACCCTTGACGTGTTCGGTTTATTATTTCAGTGTTTTGACCAAGATTAGGTTTTAATCGAGAATAAACACCGAGACTAATTGTTAATATTCCTAAAGCAATTTCTGCAATGCGGTCTTCAATATTGAGTATAATGTTAGCGCCTAAGATAACGCCAGGCAGACCTGTGCAAAGTATAAAAAGAGCAAACCGCTGGTTTAAACGCCCTTCTTTCATGTGTCTGATTGTTGCGCCAATGCCGAGAAAGACACTAGCGACTTTATGAGTTGCTAAGGCAACGCTGAAGCTTAAACCAAGAAAAATAATGGCAGGTAACTGGATGAGTCCTGCTCCGCCTCCGGCAAAAGCAGAAAAAATGTTAGCGACGAGTGAAATCACAAATAATGTGATAGAGTCATACCAATTCATAACCGAGTGTTTGCCTCACTTTATAGTGCAGATGCAATTATAATTAAAAGAAACGCATCGCGGCTGTATTTTACAGTAAGCATGCTGTTTTTATGCAACAGGGTGGTTTATAAGTTTGAAAGTTAAACAAAGGCGATGGTTTTTTCTTATCAGTCTTCTTGTGGCTTCTGTGATATCTGCGGGTGAAGTCTATTATGTATTTAAAGGCAAAAATGGGAATACAATGATTCAGGATTCTATTCCCGCGGAATATGTGCACCAGGGATATCGCATAATTAACGAGCAAGGGATGACGTTACGCACAGTTCCTAGTGTTAAGGAGCAACAGCGTTTAGCCAATATTGCAAGACATAGACGGAATGCTGAAAAAGATAGAGAAAAACAGCGTAAAGAAGATGATATGTTATTAGCGAGTTTTTCGAATGTTGAACAGATTCGTGAGGCAGGCAATAAGAAGATCTTGGCAATTCAAGGGCAAATTGATATTACCTTGAATCACATCAAAGCATTTGAAAAAAATCTGCTTGAGTTACAGGCGCAAGCAATTGAGTTTGCAAAGCGCCCTGGTGGTATTACTCAAGCTGAAGTAGATGAAGTGCAAAGTGTAAAAACAAGTATTGTACGTAATCGAGAATTTATTGTACGCCAACGTGAAGAGCAACATAATCTGCGACAAGAATATATGGAATATATATCGCGTTATCAATCCTTAACGGGTAAGTAGCAACAAAATGTTTTGCCACTGCTCGTCGGAGTGGGTAAGAGGGCTTTGAGAGAAGTTGCTACGCCGATACTGGGCTATTCTGCCTTCTATGTGTGCAAGAATCAGGTTGGCCATTACCGCAGTGTTTATCTCTGCTGAAAGCTCTTTATGCAACGCACCTTCGCGCAAGAACTGTTTAATTTGCATTTCAATGCGATCAAAAAATTGGGAAACGCGGGTTCGTAGTTTTTCACTTTCGCCCATAATAGCGTCGCCCGTTAGAATGCGGATAATGCCTGGGTTTCTATCAGCAAAAGTCAGCAATAAATGCACAATCGCTTCACTGCGTACAATTGCTGATTTTTGCTCTTGTTGAATTTTATTAATTCGACTGAATATTGTCTCTTCACTGAACTGGATCAAAGCTTCGAACATTTTTGCCTTGCTTGGAAAGTGTCTATATAAAGCAGCTTCTGAAATCCCTATTGCTTTAGCTAAACTAGCAGTTCGAATAGGTGAGCCTGGGTTTTGTTCCAATTGTGTTGCGAGAGTTTCTAGAATTTCTTGACGACGATTTTTTTTAATTGTTGTATTCATATCGTGTTCCGTTTGTAGGTTATCCTAGAATAGAGTGCAATTACTTAATTTACACTAGCTCATAGATCAACTGATATTCCTAGGATTCAGTTGTCTCATCCGTTAATCAGCGTACCGACTCCGGTATCGGTAAAAATTTCCAGTAGAACAGCGTGTTCAACCCGACCATCAATAATATGTACACTCTTAACGCCACCCTGTACAGCGTCAAGTGCACTGCCTATTTTAGGCAGCATGCCACCATAAATCGTTCCGTCTGAGATTAGTTCATCAACACGCGAAGGATCCAGTCCTGTCATGAGCTTATCATTTTTGTCTAACAAACCGGGAATGTTTGTGAGTAAAATCAGCTTTTCAGCATTGAGTGTGGCGGCGAGTTTTCCGGCAACCAAGTCAGCATTGATGTTATAGGAAACTCCTTCGTTATCCACGCCGATAGGCGCTATGACGGGGATGAAATCATCCTTCACCAGCATATTGACAACATCGGTATTGATTTCGTCGACTTCGCCTACATGTCCCAAATCGATAATTTCTGAAGCTTGCAACTCTGGGGTATTACGGCTAGCGTTTAATTTTTTAGCGCGAATTAATCCACCATCTTTGCCGGTTAGACCAACTGCACGGCCACCTTGTTGACTTATCGCGGTAACAATCTCCTTATTTACCAGGCCGCCTAAAACCATTTCCACAACATCCATGGTCTCTTCATCAGTCACTCTCATGCCGTCAATAAACTTTGATTGTTTACCAATGCGTGCGAGCAAGTCTCCAATTTGTGGGCCACCGCCATGAACAACGACGGGGTTGATGCCCACGTGTTTTAATAAAACAATATCGCGTGCAAAAGAGGCTTTTAATGCATCATCTACCATGGCGTTACCGCCAAATTTAATAACAAACGTTTTCCCTGTAAATCGTTGGATGTATGGGAGTGATTCAATTAAAACGCTAGCAATATTGTTAGCTTTATTAGTATCCAGTGGCATATTTATTCGGCTCTACTTTTATCTCAAGTTTAGTTGTTCAAATTTTCTTAAATAGCTGCAATAAACATGGTGTATGTACAATATGAAAGCATCGGCAGCATGGATGCTGTCTTCGAGCTTATATGGAAGTATTCACAGCGTTTTTCATATTGTACATATACCGTGGTTGTTGCCTTCAATATAACAAGAACTCCGAAATTTGAGTTTTATATTGTTGAAATAATTAAAAAGGAAGAGTCAAGCTCTCGTCAACCGAATGAAAAAGTTGTCGAAATTTTTCTTGAACATCTTTCATTGCCTGTTCATTACGTCCTTCAAAACGAATGACAAGGCACGGCGTTGTATTGGATGCGCGTACTAAACCCCATGCATCATCAAAATCGACACGAATTCCGTCGATGTCGGTGACTTTTGCATCTTTAAAACTTGCTGCATCAATCAAGCGTTTCATGAGCTCAAAGTTTTCACCTTCTTTGGTGTCGAGTCGCAATTCTGGAGTGTTAACCATGTCAGGCAAGGACGCAAGAACTTCTCCGGTGCTTTGTTCTTTCTTCGAAAGAATTTCAAGCAGTCGGGCACCTGTGTAGAGTGCATCATCGAAACCATACCAACGTTCTTTAAAGAAAATATGACCACTCATCTCTCCTGCTAATGGGGCACCAGTTTCTTTTAGTTTTGCTTTAACGAATGAGTGGCCGGTTTTCCACATCAAAGGTGTACCGCCCGCCTTGCGTATGGCCTGGTCGAGATTTACCGAACATTTGATATCATAAATGATTTCAGCACCTGGATTTCTTGAGAGAACATCTTCGGCATAAAGAATCATTTGTCTATCTGCCCAAATAATTTCTCCGTCAGGTGCGATTACACCTAATCGATCACCATCGCCATCAAAAGCAAAACCGATATCTGCTTTTTCTTTTTTCACCGCGGCAATTAGATCAATTAAAGTCTCAGGTTGGCTTGGGTCGGGATGATGGTTGGGAAAGTTGCCATCTATTTCGCAATAAAGCTCAGTAACATCGCAGCCCATCAATCTATAAAGCTGTGGCGCTAACTCACCAGCAACACCATTGCCACAATCCACGACTATCTTAAGAGGTTTAGTGAGTTTTACATCGCCAATAATTTCATTAAGGTACTCTTCGTTTATATTTACTTCAGAATAGTTTCCTGTCCCACTAACGATGTCTTTATTGATGATCCGATTTTTTAAATCCTGGATGGTTGAACCAGAAAGTGCTGTATTGTTTAAAACCATTTTTAAGCCATTGTAGTCAGGTGGATTATGGCTGCCTGTTAACATGACTCCGCAAGCGGTTTTTAAATGGTAAGTCGCGTAGTATAAAACCGGAGTGGGAGCTTGGCCGACATTAACAACATCGATTCCAGTGCTTAGAATTCCATCGACCAGCGCTTGTAATAATTTGGGACCCGATAGTCGACCATCTCGCGCGACTGCGATGGTTTTTTGATTTTGTCGTGTTGCTTCACTTCCTAATGCTTGGCCAATGGCATAAACCACATCGACAGTTAATGTTTTATCAACAATACCCCGAATATCGTAGGCTTTAAAAATATCGTGGGCGATTTTTTCTGAAGTGATGTTGCCGTATTGCATTTAGTATCCTTATATTCTTATTGTTTTAATGACGACCAGAATGGCCAAAGCCACCTTCGCCACGGTGTGTTTCTTCAAACTCTTCCACAACTTCAAAATCTGCTTGAACAACTGGGATAATAACCATTTGCGCAAGTCTTTCACCAATCTTGAGCGTAAAGGGCTCACTACTTCTGTTCCAGCAAGAGACCATCAGAGGTCCTTGATAATCAGAGTCAATAAGTCCAACCAAATTACCCAGTACTATTCCGTTTTTGTGGCCAAGGCCTGAGCGGGGAAGTAATACAGCTGCTAATCCCGGATCTTCAACATAAACAGAGACGCCGGTTGGAATGAGCTTTGTTTCTCCCGGTTGAATAAGCATTTCTTCATCGATGCAAGCTCGTAAGTCCATTCCTGCAGAACCCGGTGTTGCATGATGAGGTAATGGGAATTCAGTGCCGATACGTTTGTCGAGTATTTTAAGTTGAATGTTTTTTTTCATAAGTCTGTGCGATAAGTTCTACTAGTTGCTTTGCTAAGATTGATTTCTTCATCTCAGGTAGTTTCAGGCTATCCGAGGATGTAAAAACATGTACTTTATTTTGATCTGAATTAAATCCTTTGTAGTCACCTGATTTGTTTTGTCCGACATAATTGGCAATGATCATGTCGAGTTTTTTTCGCGCAAGCTTTTCTTTAGCATTTGCTTCCAGGTTTTCTGTCTCGGCGGCGAATCCTATACAAAACGGACGATTATCCATTGACGATACTTCGTTGAGAATGTCAGGATTTTTTTTCAGCTCCAGGCTTAATTCTGTTTGGCTTTTTTTAATTTTTTGTTCTGCTATACCGATTGGGCTGTAATCTGCAACTGCCGCTGCAGCAATAAAAATATCGGCTTGTTCGGCGTTTTCAATGACAGCATCGTACATTTGTTTTGCTGATATAACATTAACAACATTTACCTGGTATGGAGCAGGTAAATGGACTGGACCGCTAACCAGTGTAACCTCTGCTCCCGCCCGTTGCGCTTGTTGAGCCAGCGCGTACCCCATTTTTCCTGAGCTATGGTTGGTGATAAAGCGAACGGGGTCTAAGGCTTCTTGCGTTGGGCCGGCTGTAATCAATACTGTTTTGCCGCTGAGTATTTTTCCGGCGCTGCAAAATTCATCGACTAATTGATTAATTTCAAGCAAGCGGCCATAACCAATTTCACCACAAGCTTGACTGCCTGCTTCAGGGCCTAAAAATTCTACACCACGCGATTTTAATTTTTCAACGTTGTCCTGGGTTGCGGGGCTATGCCACATGGCTTGATTCATGGCTGGAGCCAGATATATAGGGCACTCCGCCGCCAGGCAAAGGGTGGAGAGTAAATTATCTGCGAAGCCATGAGTTAATTTGGCAATAAAGTCTGCACTGCAAGGGGCGATTAATATCTTATCCGCCCAACGCGCAAGATCGATATGTTCCATCACGCGATCATCACTGCTGAAAATATCTTTGTACACCGGGTGGCCGCTAATGGCTTGCAATGTGACTTCACCAATGAACTTTTCAGCGGATTGCGTCATAACAACACGGACAGTGATACCTAACTCTTGCAAACGGCGAATGATTTCGGGGCTTTTATAGGCAGCAATTCCCCCGGTGACACCGAGCAATACATTTTGAGTTGGGTTTTGTGATTTTTCCATTGAACGGATTTTACCCCTAAATGCCTGTATATGCACGAGGAATACAGATTATGGCGATTACAGATTGGCCAGCTGATGAGCGACCAAGAGAAAAATTACTTAAGCAGGGATCGGCAAGTCTATCTGATGCGGAATTGCTGGCAATTTTCCTTCGAACCGGGGTGAAAGGGAAAACAGCGGTGGATCTGGCAAGGAAGCTTTTGTCTGAGTTTGGAAGCTTACGCAATATTTTGCGAGCGGACCTGCAAGCGTTTTGTGTTGGCGAAGGCTTGGGGCCGGCAAAGTACACGCAGCTTCAAGCTGTGTTGGAGATGAGTCGGCGACATCTCCAGGAAAAGCTTAGTAAGGGAGATGTTTTATCTAATCCGCAAGACACAAAACGATTTCTACACGCATGTTTAGCAGATTATGGTCATGAAGTTTTTGCTGCTGTTTTTCTGGACAACAAACATCAAGTGATTAAGTTTAAAGAACTGTTCGTAGGCACATTGGACGGCGCCAGTGTTTATCCGCGGGAAGTAGTGAAACAAACATTAGCGTTAAATGCAGCAGCCGTCATCTTTGCACACAATCATCCGTCAGGAATTTCATCACCCAGTGAAGCAGATAAAAAAATCACCCTTCAATTAAAAAATGCATTAGCGTTAATTGATGTTCGAGTGCTTGATCATTTTATCATCGGAGATGATGGTGGGTTTTCATTTGCGGAACATGGTTTTTTGTAAAGCTAATAAATATCAGACGTGGTGTTTAATTTCGTAATGGAGGATAATAATAACAATAGATTTTAAATGATATGACATGAGGGAGAGGTCATGAAGCGTATTGCGCTAATTGTGGTTTTGGTATTTTTATCCATCGGGCAAGCACAAGCAGAGAAAGGGGATCAATACTATCTCGCTAATTTGGCCTATACATTGGTGGATGAATCTGCCGATCCTGACCCATTAATGCTAGTAAGCCTTAGTTACGGTTACGGCTTGAGTCAAAAATGGGCTTTGGAGGTCGATTACACGCAGTCATTTAGCGGTGGAGAGTACAAAGAAACAGATACAGTTACCAATACTACTAATGAAGGTGAATATTCTTTGTGGGCACTCTCTGTAAATGCAGCATACCGTCATTTATTTAAAGATGTCTTTTATTTTAAAGGGAAAATCGGTTATACCTACGGTGAAGACGAGTTGACACGTTCAGAGGACTCAACAAAGAGCAGTGAAATTAATTCTCTATCTGGTGCATTAGGTGTTGGATATTTGGCTGGAAATGTTGTCGGTAGCTCATTAACGCTAGAGCTTATGTTGGCAAAACAATCTGAAAATTTGACTTCGATCATGATTGGTGCCAACGCAACATTTTGATGGCTGCACAGATAATCTCGTTTTATTCGAAATAAAATCCTGTAAATTAAAGTGACTATTTAGCCCGGATATTTCATGAATTATTCGGGTTAAGTTAAATATTGAAAAATCAATGAGGTGAAGTTATGGAAGGTGAAAAACACGATTTAGCACATGAATTTCCTGAATATAAGGATAAAATTCATCATATGAAAATGGACAATTCCCATTTTGCTAAGTTGTTTGAAGAGTATCATAAGATCAATCGCGAGATTCATCGAATAGAAACGGGTGTTGAAAATACATCGGATGACTATCTAGAAGAAGAGAAAAAGAAGCGTCTTAAGCTAAAAGATGATTTGTTCGCTATGTTGCAAAGCTGAGCTTTTATCTAAGTCGTTGAATCTCGGTAAAAGATGGTTTTTTATGATTGGGTAAGTCATCTTTGCTGGTGTGTACTTCAACTCGTCGTTGCATTGTAAAAGGAATTTTGATATAAATTGCGCCCCTTCGCTCGGGAGAGCGGGAGTAAAGAATTTATTTGGAGAGAAAGTAATGTCAAAAGTTTGTCAGGTTACGGGGAAACGCCCAATTACCGGAAACAACGTTTCTCACGCTAATAACAGAACAAAGCGTCGATTTTTGCCTAACCTGCATTCACGTCGTTTTTGGGTTGGAAACGAAAGCCGTTGGGTTCGTTTGCGTGTAAGTACTAAAGGTATTCGCATGATTGATAAGCTTGGGATTGATCAAGTATTGTCAGAGATTCGTGCGCGCGGCGAAAAAGTCTAATCGAGGATTATAGAAATGCGTGAAAAAATTAGATTAGTTTCTAGCGAAGGCACAGGTCACTTCTACACTACGACTAAAAACAAACGTACTATGCCGTCTAAGATGGAAATTAAAAAGTACGATCCAGTTGTTAGAAAACATGTAATGTACAAAGAAGCTAAAATTAAGTAATTCTCTGTATGTTTATAAAAAGACCGCCAATCGGCGGTTTTTTTATTTCTGCGAATTAATAATTGTTAACAATTCTTCTGCAATATCACATTTTTTGTTGTGTATAGTAATAAAGTCTTATCTTGGTGTTATGTTGTTTTTAAAATTTTAAAAAATTTGGGATAATTCTAGACTCGCTTGCTGTCAAACCAAGTATTTGTCGCTATGATCAATTTAGTAGCGTTTACCAATGAACTTTAAGGATTAGTAATGAAAAAAAGAGCACTTAAACATTTAGTCTTGGTGTCTATAATATCTTTTTTACTTTTGGGCAGTAATGCTTATGCACAAAGAGCTTACATTGCTTTAAGTGAGGTTAGCGCTCAAATTGGTTATGGGACATTGGTTGGCGGCAGTGATTATGGTCGTACAGAGTTTGCTGTGGATTTTCTTTTTACAGAAGAAGAGGCCTATGTGGGTGATATCAGTTTTCAGGTATTCGACCAAGTGGGTAGCAAGGTTCAAGGCTTGGTTGCGGGTATAGGTGGGAAGGCCTATGCTTTGAATCAAGATAACTTTGACGCATTGGCATTAGGTATAGGCGGAATGTTAAGGTATGCAATTCCTTCAGTAAAACGTCTCATTTTGGGTGTGGATGGGTATTATGCGCCGAGTGTGGTTTCGTTTTTAGATGCAGAATCTTTTTACGAAATTGCTGCGCGGGTCGAGTTTGCTGTGTTACCTCAAGCAGGTGCTTTTGTTGAGTGGCGCGATTTTGGTTTTAAAGATGATAACGGTAAAACTCGTCACATAGATGAGAATGTGCGCATCGGCATGGAAATAAATTTCTAGTAGGTCATAGGTTCTTGCCAAAAGAGACAGTTGTTTTAGTTCATGGCTTATGGATGAATTCTCTCAGTCAGCGGTATATAGCTAAGCAATTTAGAAACGCTGGTTTTAATATCGCTTATTTTAGTTATCCAACGGTCTTTGGTTCTCTAGAGCATAACTCAGAAAAGCTACTTAGCTACCTTGAAGAGCTAGCTGACGAACAAAAAACAATACATATAACCGCTCATAGTTTGGGCGGTTTTGTCGTTTTAGCCGCTTTAAAAAAAACTCAGCTTGCAAATATTGGTCGTGTTGTTCTCTATGGCTCGCCGGTGAATGGTTGTATTGTTTGTCAAAAATTTAAGCACTTTCGAATAGCTAGGTGGTGTTTTGGTAAAAGCTTAAAACCATTATGCGATGGTATTTCCATGCCCGGGAATTACGATATTGCCGCAATTGCTGGTGACGGTGGTTGGGGTATTGGTCATTTAATTGCCCCGGTTCCAGCGCCGCATGATGGGGCAGTTGCGGTTGAAGAGGTTCGTCTAGATAATAATCACCCAACGAAAATTATCAATGTTTCGCATTTTTCTATGTTGATGTCTAAAAAAGTATCAAGTGCTATTGTTCAGTATTTGCGCTTTGGCAGATTTTAGGCGATGACTTATGAATTATAAGAGCGAGAATGTTAGAATCCGAAAAACTGTCATTATTGTGTTAGGCCTATTTGCGCTCAACAAATAGGCAGTATAAGAGGGAATCATGGCTGGTCATAGTAAGTGGTCGAACATCAAGCATCGAAAAGGTGCGCAAGATGCAAAACGTGGAAAAATATTTACTAAAATTATTCGGGAATTAACGGTTGCTGCTCGTATAGGTGGTGGTGATGCTTCCGCAAACCCGAGGCTTCGCGCTGCTATTGATAATGGCTTGAGTAACAACATGCCGAAAGATACCATCGAACGCGCAATAAAACGCGGTGCCGGCGGTGGTGATGAAGGCAATTTGGATGAAATTCGTTATGAGGGTTATGGGCCAGGTGGTGTCGCAGTGATGGTTGATTGTATGACTGACAACAAAAATCGAACTGTTGCAGAAGTGCGTCATGCGTTCAATAAAATGGGTGGAAACCTGGGGACTTCCGGTTCAGTTTCCTATCTCTTTACAAAAACTGGCATTATTAGTTATCCCGTGGGCACAGACGAAGAAAAAATTATGGAGTTGGCCTTAGATGTTGGTGCTGATGATGTTGTGACAAACGATGATGGTAGTGTGGATGTTATGACAACACCAGAAGCATTTGGCGAAGTCAAAGATGCTTTGATTGCTGGTGGTGCCAAACCAGAATCCGCTGAGGTTACAATGCATGCTGCAATAAGCACAGCACTCAATGTGAAAGAGGCGGGAACAATGATTAAGCTAATTGATATGTTGGAAGATCTGGATGATGTGCAAAATGTCTATTCCAATGCAGACATTAGCGAAGAAGTGCTAGCGCAAATCGATTGAATAATTCTCGAAACTCAAAACTACGGATATTAGGCATCGATCCAGGATCTCGTATCACAGGCTATGGTCTGATTGATGTGAATGGGCAAGACTACCGCTATGTGGCGAGTGGATGTATACGCATAAAAAGTGAAAACTTCCCTGACCGACTAAAAGAAATCTTTGTTGGGGTTGATGAAGTGATAGCCGAGTATCAACCTACTTTGGCCGCTGTTGAGCAAGTGTTTGTAAAACTTAATGTCGGCGGTGCTTTAAAACTTGGTCAGGCAAGAGGTGCTGCAATATGCGCTTGCGTTATGCGCTCACTGGATGTTGGTGAGTACATGCCTAATCAGATAAAAAAGGCGGTTGTTGGGCGAGGCCACGCAACCAAAGAACAAATTCAGCATATGGTGATGACTCATTTGAACTTAACGCAGTCTCCTCAATCCGATGCGGCGGATGCATTAGCCACGGCACTTTGTCATGCACAAACATTCCGTACGATTGGGCGTTTTTCTCAACGTGTTGCGGGAGGTCGATTGTGATTGGGCGGCTTGTCGGAGAAATTATCACTAAAAAACCGCCACAAATTTTGCTTGATGTTAATGGTGTGGGTTATGAAGTTGAAGCGCCAATGACAACATTTTACGAACTGCCAGATGTTGGAAGCAAAGTGATTTTGTTAACCCACATGGTTGTAAGAGAAGACGCACAATTGCTTTATGGTTTTGCCAGCGAAAACGAACGCAGTATGTTTCGACATCTTATCCGAATAAACGGGGTGGGCCCCAAGCTGGCGTTAACTATTTTATCAGGGATTTCTGCTTCAGAACTCGCTCGCTGTATTAATGAACATGATGTAACCGGGTTGGTGAAATTGCCCGGGGTTGGAAAGAAAACAGCGGAACGTCTGATTGTTGAGTTGGTGGACCGCATCAAAGATTTTGTGCCGAATGCTGAAGTGAATGAGTCGGGCTCAACAGCGAAAGATCAGTTGGTTGTTGAAAATGCTTCGAGTGAAGCTGAATATGCACTCATTGCCTTGGGTTATAAACCCCAGGAGGCTAGTCGAATGATTCGAAATATCGATACAAAAAACCGAACGAGTGAAGATATAATTCGTTTAGCATTACAATCTGTAGTGGCCGGTAAAAAATGATAGAAGCGGATCGACTAATTAGCACCGAGCCTGTTGAGCACGAAGAGCAATTGTCGGTTTCTATTCGCCCACGTATACTCGATGAGTATATTGGCCAGGAGGCTGTGCGTGGTCAGTTGGAGATTTTTATCGGGGCAGCTAAAATGCGTACCGAGGCATTGGATCATGTTTTGCTTTATGGCCCTCCAGGGTTAGGTAAAACAACGCTTTCTCATATAATTGCACAGGAGATGGGCGTTAGTATCCGTCAAACTTCTGGTCCGGTACTGGAAAGGCCGGGAGATCTCGCCGCAATTTTGACTAATCTTGAACCAAACGATGTGCTGTTTATTGACGAAATACACCGTCTTGGTTCGGTCGTTGAAGAAGTGTTGTACCCTGCGATGGAAGATTTTCAATTGGATATTATGATTGGTGAAGGCCCTGCAGCGCGCTCTATTAAACTTGATTTGCCGCCGTTTACTTTAGTTGGTGCAACGACAAGAGCAGGTTTGTTAACATCTCCCTTACGTGATCGATTTGGGATTGTGCAGCGTTTAGAGTTTTACAGTATCGAAGAGTTGACAACGATTGTTAAACGTAGCGCTTCACTGCTTAAAGTCGATATTGATGAAGGTGGGGCAACTGAAATTGCTCGACGTTCACGCGGCACGCCAAGAATTGCAAACCGGCTTTTACGGCGTGTTCGAGATTATGCAGATGTTAAAGCCGATGGCAAAATTAGTGATGAAGTGGCAGACCTGGCGCTTTCAATGTTAGATGTAGATAAACAGGGATTTGATCTAATGGATCGTAAGTTAATGCGAACAATGATTGAATCTTTTGACGGTGGGCCAGTCGGATTAGATAGTCTCGCGGCGGCGATTGGTGAGGAGCGCGGAACTATTGAAGATGTATTAGAGCCTTATTTAATTCAAAAAGGGTATATGATGAGAACCCCCAGAGGTCGAGTGGCGACAAAAAACGCTTATCTTCACTTTGGTCTTCTATTTGCGGATAACAATTAGCAGAAATTTGCGCCGAAGCGCAATCACTCAAAGCAGCCGCATAAATTTTGAGCTTAAACAAAATATCTATAATGCAGAATTGATGGAACAAAAAGCATTTACTGGTTGCTCCATAAAAGTGCCGGGACCAATAAAATCTCTTGTTCAAGCAGATGCCTCTGTCGTATCTTTATGCGCAAAAAAAATTGAAACCCAAACGAATTCCGGAATCTTTACTTGAGGAGTTAATGCGTGAGCACTGATTTATCCATCATCGGTTTAATTGCCGGTGCATCTCTTTTAGTACAGTTTGTTATGCTGATCCTATTGTTAGCATCGATACTGTCTTGGACGATAATATTTAGCCGATGGAAGTTGTTAAAAAAAGCAGAAGCCAATGCTAAAGAGTTTGAAGATCAGTTTTGGAGTGCAAATGACCTGAGCGATTTGTACAAAAAAGTTTCTCAAAATGACAAGAAGCCAGGCGAAAGTGGCGTTGAAATAATTTTCGAATCGGGCTTTCGTGAATTTGTTCGATTGCGCAAAGATGATGACTTGACGCCTAAAGTCATTATGGAAGGTGTGCAGCGAAGCATGCGTGTTTCCATTAATCGTGAAATTGATATTTTAGAAAATCATTTGCCGTTCCTCGCGACGGTAGGCTCTACTAGTCCATATATAGGATTATTTGGGACGGTGTGGGGGATTATGAATTCATTCCGTGCACTTGGTAATGCTAAACAAGCAACGTTAGGTATGGTTGCGCCAGGTATTGCCGAAGCCTTGATTGCTACTGCTATGGGCTTGTTTGCTGCGATTCCTGCGGTAATGGCTTACAACAAATATATTAATCAAGTCGAGAGATTAACCGGGCGTTACGACGCCTTTTATGAAGAGTTCTCTAACATATTGCAACGTCAGGCGCATAAGTAGTGAGTTATCAGCGACGTTCACGTAGAAAGGCAATGTCTGAAATCAATGTCGTTCCTTACATTGATGTCATGTTGGTATTGTTGGTGATTTTTGTTATTACTGCACCACTGCTTACACAGGGTGTGCAAGTAGAATTACCCCAGGCAGCTTCAGAACCGATTGAAAGTGACGTACAGGAACCATTGGTTGTTACTGTTGATTTGAACGGGAATTACTATCTTAATGTGGGAGAAGCGGTAAAAACCCCTATTGATCACCAAGCTCTTGTTAATAAAGTCGCTGCTATTTTGCGATTAAAACCGGAAACCCCGGTGATGGTGCGAGGGGATAAAGACGTTAATTATGGAAAAGTGGTCACCGCAATGGCGTTGTTGCAGCGCGCTGGTGCGCCAAGTGTCGGATTAATTACTGAAGCACCAGAGCTCATTTCACAATAACGCCATGCTAATCATAAAAAAATACCCCCGTTCTTTTGCTGCAGCCATTGTACTCCATGTATTTCTTGCGATTATTTTTTTGGCAAACATAGAGTTTGAACACGAACCTGCTATTCCCGAACAGAAAGAAGTAGATGTTGTTCAAGCGACAGCAGTTAATGAAGAACAGGTGCAAGCTGAATTGGCAAAACTAAAAGCTGCTGAGCTGGCAAAGAAGAAGAAAGAAGATGAACGTGTTCAGAAACTTGAGAGAGATGCGGACAAGGCAACAAAGCAGCGTGAAAAAGAACAAAGGCGATTGGCTGAGTTAGAGAAAAAGCGCAAGGCAGAACAAAAGAAAAAACAACAACTGGAAAAAGAACGCAAAACCGCCGAGCAAAAGCGTAAACAGGAAGAGAAGAAGCAGCGGGAAGCTGAGAAACAACGAAAAATTGCTGAGCAGAAGCAAAAAGATGCTGAAAAAGCCACGGCTAAAGCAGAGAGAGAGCAAAAAGCGGCAGAAGCAAAACGCCGTAAAGAGTTAGAGCAGCAACGAATAGCTGAAGCTAAACGACGCAAGGCAGAAGAAGAGCGCAAGCAGGCGGAAGAGCAAAAACGTAAAGCCGAAGAAGAGCGTAAACGCGCTGAAGAGATTGAACGGAAGGCTAAAGAGAAAGCACTGCGAGCCATTGAAGAGCAGCAAAGACGAGAGGAAGAGATAGAGCGTCAACGGCAGATGGCTGAAGAACAAAAACGCTTACAGGCTTCCAGTAACAAGAAAGCGCAAAAAATCATCAATCGTTATATCGGTTTGATCAAAAAACAAGTGGAAAATAGCTGGCGTAAACCGTCAACGGCAACACCAGGTATGTCATGTGACGTGTTTGTACGGTTGATGCCCACTGGAGATGTTGTTTCGGTAGAGGCAAAAGAGTGCACGGGTGGTGATGCTATTTTTCAGCGAAGTGTTGAAGATGCGGTTAGAACAGCCGCACCTCTACCATTGCCAACGGATAAAGCACTATTCTCGCAGTTTAGAGAAATTAGGTTTAAATTCAATCCGGAAAATTAGTTGCTATTAATTTTCTTGAGTCTAGCGGTTTAGATGAGTTAGTAAATAAATAGGTATATCTGCATAAATGCGGTTTGCGGTGAGTTAGCCTAAACTTCTATCGAAAATTAATGGAAAAATCGTCGCATTTGCGTAAGATAGCTTGCACGATATTCATTTGCATTCATATGTGATTACAAATCGATCAAAATATTATCAAAAGTAAATTCAAAGGTGTTGGGTTGATTAAAAAACTAGCTTTTATTTTCATGCTGTGTGTTTTTGGCGGAGGAAAATCCTTTGCTGCACTAACCATTGAAATTACTGAAGGGGTAAGTGATGCTCAGCCGATTGCGGTTGTCCCATTTAAATGGTTAGGTGAAGGTGAATCTCCTGCGGCAATAATAACTGAAGTTATTAATGCGAACCTTGCGCGTACGGGATTGTTTGCGCCATTAGATGAAAAAAACATGGTAGCAAAACCATATATGACGCAACATATTAATTATAAAAATTGGCGTATAATTGATATTCCTAATTTAGTTATCGGCAGAGTGCAACCCTCAGGGGAGGATGCTTTTAATATCGAATTTGGTTTGTATGATGTCTATCGTCAAAAATATATAACGGGATACCGGTATGGTGCAAAAGTAACGCAGCTTAGAAAGATAGCGCATAAAATAAGCGACATAATACATGAAGAGCTGCTAGGTATTAAAGGTGCCTTTGATACTCAGATTGTATACATCAAGAAATTCCCCAACTCAGCTGAAAAATCTTATCGCCTCTATTTGTCTGACGCGGATACCCACAATGAGCAAGAATTAATGAGGCATAACTGGCCTATATTTTCACCAACGTGGTCACCCGATGATTCCAAGATCGCATTTGCAATGGCAGGAAGTCATGGGCAAAGTATTTTTCTTTTTGATATTTTAAAAGGTGATCGGCCCAAACGTGCAACTGATCGCAAGTACAAAGCAAGTGCGCCATCATGGTCTCCTGATGGAAAAAAACTCGCCATGCAGGTTCTCGAAAATGGTAGTGCTGACATTTATGTGATGGATATTGAATCTCGAAAAATGAAGCGTATTACAAACCACTGGTCTATTGATGCTGAGCCAGCTTGGTCACCGAATGGAGAGCAAATTGTTTTTACATCTGAACGTGGTGGCTCGCCGCAATTGTACGAATATCGATTCGATAGTGGAAAAATTAATCGTTTAACCTTCAAAGGTAAACAAAATTTGCGCGCATCGTTCTCTCCTGACGGAAAGCTGATAACTTTCGTGCACTTGTCTCAAATTAATGGCTATAATATTGCCGTCATGGATCTGAACACAAAGGAAATGCGGATTTTAACTGATTCATCTAAAGGTGAATCGGAGCACGAGTCACCAAGTTTCGCACCAAATGGCGGTATGGTTATCTATGCTGCAAACTACGCGCAAAAGGGAAAACCGGGTAAGAAGACAGGTCTTGTTGCAGTTTCTGTCGATGGAAATGTTCAGCAGCATTTTGTAGACACAGGGATTGGAGAAGTTCGAGAGCCTGCTTGGTCGTCTTATCTGGATTGAATAATTTTATGGCAAATATGAGGAGTGGTATATGAAGCCGGTCATAAAGCTGGTAGTGGCAATTCTGCCTGTATTGATGATTGTTGGCTGCGGAGGAGATAAAGCCGTTGAGGAAGAAGCTGCTGCAGGTCAAGAAGTGACTGTTGATAGTGGCGCAACAACTGGCGATTCTGTTTCAGGCACAAGATTGGATGAAGGTGCGGCTGACAGTGCTATAAGCACTGGTGTTGATGATGCAGCTGCCACTGCTGAAGAAATTATTGATGAAACAGATGCATCTGCGGCTCTATTATCCGAAAGAAAAATATACTTTGATTTTGATCGAAGTGAGATCAAGCCAGAGTTTAGAGAAGTGCTGAGAGCTCACGCGAATTATTTAGCATCAAATCCTGATGCATCATTGGCTATCGAAGGTCATTGTGATGAGCGCGGGACGCGAGAGTATAATATGGCGCTGGGTGAGCGTAGGGCTTTTTCTGTAAAACAGTTCTTGTCACTTCAAGGCGTGTCAAATGATCAAATCAGGACTGTCAGCTTTGGTGAAGAGCGCCCTGATGTAGAAGGGCATGATGAATCGGCATGGAAGTGGAATCGTCGAGCTGTATTTGTTTACGCTGAATAGTTTTCAAACATTATGATAGTTTTTGTTAAAAAGGCGATTGACCGTAGAGTGGCTAATGCGACAGGTCGCCTTTTTATCTGTTTTATGTTCTTTTTCTTATTGACTGTTTCTCAGTCGATTGCTGCAAGTGATCAGTCTGTCGAACAGCGCGTTCAACGTCTTGAGCGTTTGCTGGCAAATCAAAATTTGATCGACATGCTGACTTCATTAAAGGCGCTTCAACAAGAAGTTAGCAACCTGCGTGGTGATCTTGATTTATTGAATCATGAATTGAGTCAAATTAAAAAACAGCAAAAAGATATATACATCGATCTGGATCAGCGTATTCAAGATCTAGACGGACGTGTAGCAAAGTTGCGTATTTCACCTGTCATCCCATCTCTGGGCTTGAGTGATGACGCGACTGAAGCTTTTGCTGGAGATGAAGAGGTCTCTGTAGAGGCTGAGCAAAATGCATTAAGCAAAGAGCAGGAGTATCAAAACGCGTTGGCTATTTTAAAAGATGGTCGCTACGATGAGGCAATTCAAGCCTTTCAGATTTATCTCATATCTTATCCAGCAAGTGATTTAGCGGCCAATGCACAATATTGGATGGCTGAAGCTTATTATGTTTTGAAGAACTACGAGTCAGCTGTATCTCACTTTCAAAAAGTTATAACAGCTTATCCTGATAGCCGAAAAATATCCGATGCCTATTTGAAAATGGGATTTAGTTATTACGAGCTTCAAAAATGGGCCGAAGCGAAGGCCGCGTTGAAAAAAGTTGTTTCTGATTATTCTGGTACTGCAGCTGCCCGTTTAGCAACTCGTCGACTGGATAAGATGAAAGTTGAAGGCCATTTGTAAAAATCGGCTCTGCTCAGGAGCTATACTTTCTTCTTGATTTAATGTTTCTTTGTGCAATAATTCGCCACCTTATGTAGCGGGTCGAAACTCACCCCATCCTTTGTTAATAAATAAGTCGTTGGTTATATTTATGTCTAACAATCCTCGCTTAAGGATTACCGAAATTTTTTATTCCCTTCAGGGTGAGTCGAAAACAGTCGGGTGCCCAACAGTTTTTATACGACTAACGGGTTGCCCGCTTCGCTGTCAGTATTGTGATTCTGCTTATGCGTTTCAAGGCGGCGACTGGTGGGGTGTCGATGATATTGTTACTGAGACGTTAAAATATAATTCTCAATATGTGACAGTGACAGGTGGAGAGCCATTAGCGCAAAAAAACAGCTTATTGTTGTTGAAAAAACTATGTGATGTTGGTGTGAATGTATCTCTTGAGACGAGTGGCGCGCTTGATATTAGCGAAGTTGATAGTCGTGTTAGTCGGGTGATGGATATTAAAACCCCAGGATCTGGAGAGGTGGCTAAAAATCTCTGGGGAAATATTGAGCTACTAACCTCGCACGATCAAGTCAAATTTGTCCTTTGCAGTAAAGGCGATTACGATTGGGCAAAATCCATCCTCCAAAAATATAGTTTTCCCAAAGGTTGCGAAATTCTATTTTCAGTCAGTGTTAACGAGTTAAGCCCAACTGAATTAGCTGACTGGATTGTGGAAGATAGGCTTAAGGTTAGATTCCAAGTGCAGCTGCATAAATTGCTTTGGGGGGATAAGCCGGGGAAGTAATGATATATGAATGAATCAAAAAAGGCTGTAATTTTATTATCTGGTGGATTGGATTCTGCGACTGTGCTAGCAATTGCTAAATCTCAGGGGTATGAGTGCTATACCATGAGTTTTGATTATGGGCAGCGGCATCGAGCTGAGCTTGAAGCGGCGATTAAGATATCGCGAGAATCTGGGGCTACGCAGCACAAAGTCGTAGCAATTAATTTGGCGGACTTTGGTGGCTCTGCACTAACGGACGAAGCGATTGATGTGCCGAATAATCCATCGGAGGGCATACCGATTACCTACGTGCCCGCTAGAAACACGGTTTTTCTTTCGCTTGCACTGGCTTGGTCTGAAGTACTGGGTGCAAATGATATATTTATTGGTGTAAATGCTGTGGATTATTCCGGGTATCCTGATTGTAGGCCGGAATATATCGATGCGTTTGAGAAAATGGCTAATTTGGCAACAAAAAGCGGCGTTGAAGGTACACGTTTGAATATACGAGCACCACTCATACATATGAGTAAAGCAAAGATAATTGAAGTCGGTGTTATGTTGGGCGTGGATTACAAGCAGACGGTTTCATGTTATCAGGCGGACGAAAAAGGAGCCGCGTGCGGTGTTTGTGATTCTTGTCGTTTGCGTCGGCAAGGCTTTGAAGAGGCGTGCGTTGAGGATATGACTGTCTATCGTTAGACTGTTGTGAATCATATTTTTGTTTAAATGATAATCGCAAGCCTCTTGTTTAAGTTTATGTATTCTATGCTTTTATGTCTATTCGCCCAAAAAACTTATTGCGAATTAGTGAATTTTAAAAACGACGAAAAATTTTTAAAAGGCGCTTGTCATTTGGAAAATTCTCTGTATGATACGCGCTTCCTAAGTGAGGGCCGTTAGCTCAGTTGGTAGAGCAGTGGACTTTTAATCCATTGGTCCCGCGTTCGAGTCGCGGACGGCCCACCATATTAAGCTAAACCCTGCATGTCACGCAGGGTTTTTTATTTGTTGATAAGTTCTGTTGTCAAGCAGGATTCGTTTTCGCTCATGAAAAAAGCTTGAGTTTTCATGAGTTAGATGTTGACATGCAAACGTGGTTTGTAGAGAATACACCGCTATTTTTGGAGGGGTTCCCGAGTGGCCAAAGGGAACAGACTGTAAATCTGTCGGCTCAGCCTTCGAAGGTTCGAATCCTTCCCCCTCCACCACTTTTTGAATAGACTATATTAATATAGTTGTTCTAATGGGCTTAAGACGCGGGTGTAGTTCAATGGTAGAACTTCAGCCTTCCAAGCTGAATACGTGGGTTCGATTCCCATCACCCGCTCCAAATTTATAGTGCTTGCGCTAGTTGAAGATCTGAAGCTTTGCGTTTGTTAGTTTTAACACCTAGGTTTGTTAGGGTGAGTGTGCCTTTAGGCAGTTAGATTCGCCCACATAGCTCAGGGGTAGAGCACTTCCTTGGTAAGGAAGAGGTCCCCGGTTCAAATCCGGGTGTGGGCTCCAGAATTTTTGTATTCATTTTTATTGATCAATTTAGTTATGTTAGAGGGGATCTCTCGATGTCTAAGGAAAAATTTGAACGTACCAAACCCCATGTGAATGTTGGCACAATCGGCCACGTTGATCATGGTAAAACAACTCTGACTGCAGCATTAACCAAATGTATGGCAGAAAAACACGGTGGTGAAACCAAGGGTTATGATCAAATCGATAGCGCACCAGAAGAAAGAGCGCGTGGTATAACCATCGCTACAGCTCACGTAGAATATGAGTCAGATGCTCGTCACTATGCGCATGTGGATTGCCCAGGCCATGCTGATTACGTTAAGAACATGATCACGGGTGCGGCGCAAATGGATGGCGCAATCCTTGTGTGTTCAGCAGCAGATGGCCCTATGCCTCAAACACGTGAGCACATTTTGTTATCGCGTCAGGTTGGTGTTCCTTATATCGTTGTCTACCTGAATAAAGCAGATATGGTTGATGATGAAGAATTGCTTGAGCTGGTTGAAATGGAAGTTCGTGAGTTGTTGGATATGTACGAGTTTCCTGGTGATGACACACCTGTTATCATTGGTTCCGCATTGAAAGCAATCGAAGGCGATCAATCAGAAATCGGTGTTCCTTCAATTAATCGATTGATCGAAGCGATGGATACTTATATTCCAGAACCTGAACGTGCGATTGATGGCGCGTTCCTTATGCCTGTAGAAGATGTGTTCTCTATCTCTGGTCGTGGTACTGTAGCAACTGGTCGTATCGAGCGCGGTATCGTCAAAGTTGGTGAAGAAATCGAAATCGTTGGTATTAAAGATACGGTAAAAACTACAGTAACTGGCGTAGAAATGTTCCGTAAGCTGCTTGATGAAGGTCGTGCAGGTGATAACGTGGGTATTCTTCTTCGTGGCACCAAGCGTGAAGATATTGAACGTGGTCAAGTATTATCGAAGCCAGGTAGCATTACGCCTCATACATACTTCGACGCAGAAGTTTATGTATTGAGTAAAGATGAAGGTGGTCGTCATACGCCATTTTTTAAAGGTTATCGTCCACAGTTTTACTTCCGTACTACGGATGTAACAGGTGCGTGTGAGTTGCCAGAAGGTGTTGAAATGGTGATGCCTGGTGATAATATCAATATGAAAGTTAGATTGATTGCACCAATTGCAATGGAAGACGGTTTGCGTTTCGCGATTCGCGAGGGCGGACGTACTGTTGGCGCTGGTGTAGTAGCGAAAGTTATCGAATAATTAGTTTGATCGAGTTGTTGAGGCACCTGGAAAGGTGTCTCGATTGTTGGGTGTTTAAGCACACTTTTAGAAAGTGTGATTGTCAGTAGGCCAGTAGCTCAATTGGCAGAGCAGCGGTCTCCAAAACCGCAGGTTGGGGGTTCGATTCCCTCCTGGCCTGCCATTATTTATAGTTAGGTACGTGTACCAAATGGCAGACCGAATTAAACTGATAGTTGCAGTACTACTGATTGCAGGAGGAATTGTAGGTTTCTACTATTTCTCTGAAGAGTCCACTCTTTACCGAGTAATCGGGTTGTTGGTGGTCTTTGGAGCTGCTGTGGCAGTAGGTATGATGACCGCAGTTGGTAAAAATTCTTGGGCATTTGTTCAAGAAGCTCGGACTGAGGTTAGGAAAGTTGTGTGGCCTACTCGCAAAGAGGCTTCACAAACGACGCTACTTATTATAGCTAGTGTTATTGTAGTTGGTCTTGTATTGTGGGGGCTGGATTCCTTGTTGTTGTGGGGTGTTCAGGTCTTGACTGGTCAAGGGAGTTAGTCAGCTATGGCATTACGCTGGTACGTGGTACATGCATACTCTGGTTTTGAGAAGCAGGTGCAAAAGTCACTGGAAGAACGTGTTCGTCACAGTGATGTTGCAGATAAATTTGGTCAAATACTCGTACCTACCGAAGAAGTGGTGGAGATGCGTGAGGGCCAAAAGAGAAAGAGTGACAGGAAGTTTTTCCCTGGTTATGTTTTAGTCCAGATGGATATGGATGATGCTACCTGGCATTTGGTCAAAAGTGTACCAAGGGTAATGGGTTTTATTGGTGGCTCTAGCGATAAACCTGCAGCCATAACAGAGAAAGAAGCCGATATCATTCTTCAGCGTGTTCAAGAGGGGGTTGATAAACCGAGACCCAAAATTTTGTTCGAGCCTGGGGAAGTTGTCAGAATCAATGACGGCCCATTTAACGACTTTAATGGTGTTGTTGAAGAAGTGGACTATGAGAAAAGTCGTTTAAGAGTATCAGTTTTGATATTCGGACGTTCGACGCCTGTTGATTTGGAATTCGGGCAAGTCGAAAAAGGTTGAATTCATTGTGCTCCTGCTCGCGTTTTCGCGAGTGGGAGTTTTTTGTCGTGTGAAAACCGGGGAGCTGAAAGGCGTTAGTTGCTTCATATATCGAGAGTAACGGTACCCACATAAGGAAGTTAAAAATGGCTAAAAAAGTACAAGCTTATATTAAGCTTCAGGTTAAAGCTGGTCAGGCTAACCCGAGTCCTCCTGTTGGTCCTGCATTAGGTCAGCACGGTGTTAATATTATGGAATTCTGTAAGGCGTTCAATGCTCAAACTCAGAGCATGGAAGCTGGTTTGCCAATTCCCGTTGTTATTACAGTTTATGGTGATAGAAGCTTTACTTTTATTACTAAAACTCCTCCTGCATCAGTTTTAATTTTGAAAGAAATTGGTTTGAAAAGCGGAAGCAAGACACCGGGTCGCGATATTGCTGGTAAAGTGACTCGTGAACAATTAGCAAAAGTTGCTGAAATCAAAATGCCTGATTTAACGGCTGCTGATGAAGAAGCTGCGATTCGTACAGTTGCAGGTAGTGCGAGAAGCATGGGCTTGGAAGTAGAGGGCTTATAATCATGGCAAAATTAACAAAACGTCAAAAAGCAGTAAGTGAAAAAATAGAGCCGGGCAAAGTTTTGTCTGCTGAAGATGCATTTGCTCTTTTAAAATCTTTACCACAAGCAAAATTCACAGAGTCTGTGGATGTTGCGGTAAATCTAGGTGTTGATCCACGAAAGTCAGATCAGGTTGTTCGTAGCTCTACAGTTCTTCCAAATGGAACAGGTAAAACAGTTCGCGTTGCTGTATTTACACAAGGCGCAAATGCAGACGCTGCCACTGCAGCTGGTGCTGATATTGTTGGTATGGATGATTTAGCTGCCGAAGTTAAAGCGGGTAAGATGGATTTCGATGTTGTTATTGCAACACCGGATGCGATGCGAGTTGTTGGTCAACTTGGCCAAGTACTTGGTCCTCGCGGTCTTATGCCTAATCCTAAAGTCGGTACTGTTACAACTGATGTAGCTGCTGCTGTAAAAAATGCTAAGTCTGGTCAAGTTCGGTACAGAACTGACAAAGCAGGAATTATTCATTGTAGTGTGGGTAATACCACATTTGAACCAAATGCATTAAAAGAAAACCTTGTTGCTTTATTGGCTGATTTGAAAAAAATTAAACCTAGCTCAGCGAAAGGTATATATTTCAAGAAAGTTACTGTTTCCACAACAATGGGTCCTGGGGTTCTAGTGGAAGTATCATCGGTAGCATCTTAAAAAACTTTGGACTGCTGGCTTAAAGTGTCGGTAGTCGTCAAAGACCGTAGGAGCAGCTAAGAATTAGTTGCTTAATATCCTACGCAGACGGTGACCCTTTACAAGATTGTAGTAGTGGTAAACCGTGGGTGGTGTGAAGTAGTTTTACTTTGCACTTTTGTTGGAGTATTAAACGATACCCTGGAGATTTGCTTGTGAGTTTAACTCTAAAAGCTAAAAAAGCGGTTGTTGATGAAGTATCTGTAGTTGCTGCATCAGCCCATTCAGCGGTAGCGGCAGAGTATTCTGGACTGACAGTTGAAGAGATGACCGACCTACGTGTGCAAGCACGAAAAGGCGGAGTCTATCTTCGTGTTGTCAAAAACACACTTGCTCGTCGTGCGGTCGAAGGTACTGAGTTTGAATGCATGAAAGATGGTCTAACCGGACCATTAATTATCGCGTTTTCTCAAGAAGACCCAGGTAGTGCAGCGCGTGTTATTGACGGATTTGCCAAAGGAAATAACAAGCTGATTGTTAAGCTTGTTGCTCTAGGTGGAAAGCTGTTAGCACCGTCAGATATTAAAACTGTTGCTAGCTTACCTACTAAGGATGAGGCGATTGCTCAATTGATGTCCGTAATGACCGGACCTGTTGGCAAGCTCGCTCGTACACTTAATGAAGTGCCTAGTAAGTTGGTTCGTACAGTTGCTGCTATTAAAGATCAAAAAGAAGCGGGTTAATCCCACTGCTTTTGTTCTTAGATAAATAGAATTATTTAAACATAGTCAAAGTTAGGAGATTTAACATGGCTGCTACTAAAGAAGATATCCTAGAAGCCATTGCCAATATGTCGGTAATGGAAGTTGTAGATTTGGTTTCTGCAATGGAAGAAAAATTTGGTGTTACAGCTGCTGCTGCAGTTGCTGTTGCTGCACCTGCTGGTGAAGCTGCTGCTGCAGCTGAAGAAAAAACAGACTTCGATGTTGTTATGACTAGCTTCGGCGCTAACAAAGTTGCTGTTATCAAAGCAGTACGTGGCGCGACAGGTCTTGGTCTTAAAGAAGCTAAAGCAATGGTTGAAGGTATTCCTGCAACTGTTAAAGAAGCTGCACCTAAAGATGAAGCTGAAGAGCTTAAAAAGCAATTGGAAGAAGCTGGAGCTGCAGTCGAGCTCAAATAATTACACTAAAAACTTTGTTAAGTGTAATAGTTTCTACTAATATGTAAGATTTGGCTGGTGGCTTTTGTCGCCGGCCTATTCTTGCTTGTTAATAAACCTTGATTATTGATTGCTATTTAAACAGTTTACAGAATTAATCGTTTTCGAGTTTAAAATCTGAGCAATTTGTCCTTTTTTTGCACGGCTTAAGAGGCACACTAATGGCGTACTCATTTACCGAGAAAAAGCGAATCCGAAAGGATTTTGGTAAACACCCAGATGTTTTAAAAGTTCCATATTTACTTTCCATCCAACTTGATTCTTATAAAGAATATTTACAGCGCGATGCGGCTCCAGAAGATCGAAATGACAGAGGGTTGCATGGTGCTTTTAAATCGGTATTTCCTATCGTCAGTTATACCGGTAACGCCGCTTTAGAATATGTAAGCTACCGCTTGGGTACTCCTGTTTTTGATGTGAAAGAGTGTCAAATGCGTGGATTAACATATGCCGCACCGCTTAGAGTTAAACTTCGATTGGTCATCTATGATAAAGATGCTGGTCCTGACGCTAAATCTGTAAAAGATATTAAAGAGCAAGAAGTCTATATGGGTGAGATCCCATTGATGACCAATAATGGCACTTTTGTTATCAATGGTACTGAGCGAGTTATCGTTTCTCAGCTTCATCGTTCGCCTGGTGTGTTTTTTGATCACGATCGTGGTAAGACCCACTCTTCAGGTAAACTGCTATATTCAGCTCGCATAATCCCCTACCGTGGATCGTGGTTAGATTTTGAATTCGATGCGAAAGATGCTGTTTTTGTTCGTATCGATCGTCGTCGTAAACTTGCGGCTTCTATACTGCTAAGAGCATTAGGCTATTCTACGCAAGACATGCTGGAAATGTTCTTTGATACGGATAGATTCACGCTGGAAAATGAAAAGTGGTATATCGCATTAGAGCCTACACGTTTACGTGGTCAAACGCTTACTTTTGATTTAAAAGACAAAGCGGGTAATGTATTGGTTGAAGCTGGCCGCCGCATTACAGCACGTCATATTCGTGATATGGAGAAGAATGAGCTAAGTGTTCTCGAAGTTCCAGCAGAATATCTTTACGGTAAAGCGTTCTTTAAAGACATTGTTGATGAAACTACCGGTGAAGTAATCATTAATGCTAACGATGAAATAACTGAAGAGTCTCTTGAAAAGGTTCTTACTGCTGGCATTAAAGGATTTGAGACACTCTATACTAATGATTTGGATCATGGTCCTTACATGTCCGATACATTGCGTATTGATTCAACGACTACAGATCAAGAGGCGCAATTTGAAATTTATCGAATGATGCGCCCCGGTGAGCCACCGACAAAAGACGCTGCTCAGAACCTGCTACAAAACCTGTTTTTTACTGATGATCGTTATGATCTATCAGCGGTAGGGCGAATGAAATTTAACCGTCGAATTGGTAAGGAAGATGGTGATGGTACCGGCGTTCTTACTAACGATGACATAATTGCAGTCCTTAAAACCCTAATTGGTATTCGCGATGGTCACGGTCATGTTGATGATATTGATCACCTTGGAAATCGTCGTGTTCGTAGTGTTGGCGAAATGGCTGAGAATCAATTTCGCGTCGGTTTAGTTCGTGTTGAGCGTGCGGTTAAAGAGCGTTTAAGTCTTGCTGAGTCTGAAGGCTTGATGCCGCAAGAGCTAATCAACGCTAAACCAGTTTCTGCAGCAGTGAAAGAATTTTTCGGGTCTAGTCAGCTGTCTCAGTTTATGGATCAAAATAATCCTTTATCTGAAATTACTCACAAACGAAGAATTTCCGCATTAGGTCCAGGCGGTTTAACACGTGAGCGTGCTGGATTTGAGGTTCGTGATGTTCATCCGACACACTATGGTCGTGTTTGCCCGATTGAAACCCCTGAAGGACCGAATATCGGCCTGATAAATTCACTATCTGTATTTGCCAGAACAAATGCATACGGCTTTCTTGAAACGCCTTATCGTAAAGTATTTGATGGGAACGTTACTGACGAGATTGATTATCTTTCGGCAATTGAAGAAGGTAACTTCGTTATCGCCCAGGCCAATGCAACAATTGGTGAAAATAAAACGTTAACTGATGAGTTGGTTTCATGTCGCTCGGAAGGTGAATTTATTTTGGCGACACCTGATCGTGTGAATTATATGGATGTTTCGCCAAAACAGATATTATCTGTGGCAGCATCGCTCATCCCGTTTCTTGAACATGATGATGCTAACCGCGCATTAATGGGGTCGAATATGCAGCGTCAAGCTGTGCCGACGCTGAAAGCAGATACCCCTATGGTTGGAACAGGTATCGAAAAAGCAGTAGCTGTTGACTCTGGTGTAACGGTAGTTGCGAGCCGTGGTGGTGTTATAGACTCAGTTGATGCTGCAAGAATCGTTGTACGTGTTAATGACACTGAGACGGAAGCCGGTGAAGCGGGCGTAGATATTTATAATTTGAATAAATATTCTCGTTCAAATCAAAATACTTGTATTAATCAACGACCATTAGTTAAACCGGGTGATTTGATTTGTGCTGGTGATGTGCTGGCAGATGGTCCATCAACAAGTTTGGGTGAGTTATCACTCGGGCAAAATATGTTGATCGCATTCATGCCGTGGAATGGATATAACTTTGAAGATTCGATACTCATTTCTGAGCGTTTAGTTGAAGAAGATCGCTTTACTACAATCCATATCGAAGAGATGACTTGTGTTGCGCGTGATACCAAACTCGGGCCTGAAGAAGTAACGGGTGACATTCCAAATGTTGGTGAGTCAGCATTATCAAAGTTGGATGAAGCGGGCATTGTTTATATCGGTGCGGAAGTTAAAGCTGGCGATATTCTCGTGGGTAAAGTCACACCCAAAGGTGAGACGCAATTAACGCCAGAAGAAAAGCTTCTGAGAGCCATTTTTGGTGAAAAAGCGTTAGATGTAAAAGATACTTCTCTACGTGTTCCTTCCGGTATGAATGGTACTGTTATCGACGTAAAAGTTTTTACACGAGACGGGATTGAAAAAGATGCACGTGCTAAAGAAATTGAAACAGCTGAGTTAGATCGTTTTCGCAAAGATTTAAATGATCAATTCAGAATTCTTGAAGGTGATACTTATCAGCGTATCGAAAAGTTATTGCTTAGCCAAGAGGCATCTGGCGGTCCGCATGGGCTCGCATCTGGAGCTGCTATTAGTAGTGAGTATTTAGCGGGTCTGGATCGTGAAAAGTGGTTCGAAATTCGTTTGAAAGATGATTCTGCCAACGAGCAATTAGAGAAAGTCGCTGAGCATTTAAAACAGCAGCGTTCGCTATTTGATGAGCGATTCGAGGAGCAGCGTGTCAAGATTACTTCAGGTGACGATTTAGCGCCAGGCGTCCTTAAGATGGTTAAAGTGCATATGGCAGTCAAGCGTCGTATTCAACCTGGTGATAAGATGGCTGGTCGTCATGGAAACAAAGGTGTTATTTCACAAATTGTTCCTGTTGAAGATATGCCTTACACCAAAGATGGCACTCCTATGGACATTTGTTTGAACCCTCTGGGTGTACCATCTCGGATGAATGTTGGTCAGGTATTAGAGACGCATTTGGGTTGGGCAGCAAAAGGTCTGGGTGTGAAAATTGGCAAAATGCTCGATGCCCATGCTCGTACAGAAGAGATGCGTGAGTTCTTAGGTAAGATATACGCTAATGGTGCAAACGAACCTTTGGACGATTTAACCGATCCAGAGATCGATGAGCTGTCGCATAATCTACGCAACGGTGTGCCTATGGCTACTCCTGTATTTAGTGGTGCCACTGAGCAAGAAGTTAAAGATATGTTGACGCTAGCTGATCTGCCTACTTCTGGTCAAACACACTTGATAGATGGGCGAACAGGTGAAACATTCGATCGAGCGGTAACCGTCGGTTATATGTATATGTTGAAGTTAAATCATCTTGTTGATGACAAAATGCATGCACGTTCAACCGGTCCATACAGTCTTGTTACGCAGCAGCCGTTGGGTGGTAAAGCTCAATTTGGTGGTCAACGATTTGGTGAGATGGAGGTGTGGGCGCTTGAGGCTTACGGTGCAGCATATACGCTTCAGGAAATGCTCACAGTTAAATCGGATGACGTTAATGGTCGAACCAAGATGTATAAAAACATTGTTGATGGTGATCACAAAATGGATGCAGGTATGCCTGAGTCTTTCAATGTATTGCTTAAAGAGATTCGCTCCTTAGGTATCGACATTGAACTTAGTAAGATATAAACACGAAAATGTATCCAAGAAACTTTGAGATTATTAGTTTTCTTCAAAAGGAGAAACGACTTTGAAAGATTTGCTGAACTTATTAAAGCAAGGTCAAACTGAAGAGTTTGATGGCATCAGAATCGGATTGGCTTCGCCAGAAAAAATTCGATCGTGGTCGTATGGTGAAGTAAAAAAACCTGAAACCATCAATTACAGAACATTTAAGCCAGAACGTGATGGTTTGTTTTGCGCAAAGATATTTGGTCCTGTCAAAGATTATGAATGCTTATGCGGCAAATACAAACGACTAAAGCATCGTGGTGTCATTTGTGAGAAATGTGGTGTCGAAGTAACTCTGGCTAAAGTTCGACGTGAACGTATGGGTCATATTGAGCTTGCCAGTCCTGTTGCTCATATCTGGTTCTTAAAGTCTTTGCCTTCACGTATGGGCTTGTTACTAGACATGACTCTGCGTGATATCGAACGCATCCTCTATTTTGAAGGTTTTGTTGTCATCGATCCCGGTATGACCGATCTTGAGCGAGGACAGTTGTTAACTGACGAGACTTACCTTGATGCGATTGAGCAATGGGGTGATGACTTCGATGCTCGCATGGGTGCCGAGGCTGTTTTTCAATTGCTTCGTACGCTAGATATGGAAGCGGAAGTTGCTCAGGTTAGAGAAGATATGGATGCAACATCTTCTGAGACTAAACTGAAAAAGTTGACAAAACGCCTGAAGTTAATGGATGCGCTACTTGGGTCCGGTAATAAAGCGCAGTGGATGGTAATGACAGTGCTTCCTGTGTTGCCTCCAGAATTAAGGCCTTTGGTACCGCTAGATGGTGGACGTTTTGCAACGTCAGATCTGAATGATCTTTATCGTCGAGTTATTAATCGTAACAATCGTTTGAAAAGACTTCTTGATCTAAACGCGCCAGATATTATCGTGCGTAATGAAAAACGTATGCTTCAGGAGGCTGTTGATGCGCTGTTAGATAATGGCCGTCGTGGACGAGCAATCACTGGCACAAACAAGCGTCCTTTAAAATCTCTTGCAGATATGATCAAAGGTAAACAGGGTCGTTTTCGCCAAAACTTGCTGGGGAAACGTGTCGATTATTCGGGTCGTTCAGTTATCGTGGTTGGCCCAACACTGCGTCTACATCAATGCGGTTTGCCAAAGAAAATGGCGCTCGAGTTATTTAAGCCATTTATCTTTAGCAAATTGGAGCGGCGTGGTCTGGCGACCACTATTAAAGCGGCCAAGAAAATGGTTGAGCGTGAAGGGGCAGAAGTTTGGGATGTGCTAGAGGAAGTGATTCGTGAGCATCCTGTGTTACTTAACCGGGCACCTACGCTTCATCGGCTCGGTATTCAAGCATTTGAGCCGGTGTTGATTGAAGGTAAAGCTATTCAGTTGCATCCGTTAGTTTGTGCAGCTTATAACGCTGACTTTGATGGTGATCAAATGGCGGTCCATGTGCCATTGTCACTTGAGGCTCAGTTAGAAGCGCGTACATTGATGATGTCGACAAATAATGTGCTGTCGCCAGCAAATGGTGATCCGATTATCGTACCTTCTCAAGACGTAGTTTTGGGGCTTTATTATGTTAGCCGCGAAAAAGTTAATGCCAAGGGTGAAGGTAAAGTTTTTGCTAATGTTGATGAAGCTCAGCGTGCTTTTGAAGGCGGTCATGTCGACTTGCATGCTAAAGTTAAAGTTCGAATTCCTGAGCCTGTTGTCGATGAAGAGAGCGGCGAAGTTAAATATGTAAACAAGATTTTTGAGACAACCGTCGGCAGAGCTTTGCTTCGTGCAATTGTTCCTAGTGAGTTGTCATTTGATGTTTGTAACCAAAATATGACTAAGAAAACTATTTCTAGTCTTATTAATGCTTGTTATCGAAAGTTAGGCTTAAAAGCAACAGTAATATTTGCAGACCAGTTAATGTATGCTGGTTTTAAGTATGCGACCAAAGGCGGCGTCTCCTTTGGTGTGGAAGATATGGTTATTCCTGACGAGAAGAACGCAATACTTGCTGTTGCTGAAAACGAAGTCCGCGAAATTGAAAATCAATATTCTTCCGGTCTTGTGACTAATGGTGAGCGCTATAACAAAGTTGTGGATATCTGGTCTCGTACTAATGATCAGGTTGCAAAAGCAATGATGGACGGCTTGGGTACTGAGCCGGTTGTCGATAAAGATGGTAATGAAGTTCGTCAGATGTCATATAACTCAGTGTTCATGATGGCCGACTCAGGGGCTCGGGGTAGTGCTGCTCAGATTCGACAACTTGCTGGGATGCGTGGTTTGATGGCTAAGCCTGATGGTTCTATCATCGAGATGCCGATTACGGCAAACTTCCGTGAAGGGCTGGATGTTTCTCAGTACTTTATTTCTACCCATGGTGCGCGTAAGGGTCTAGCTGATACGGCATTAAAAACTGCAAACTCCGGTTATTTGACACGTCGACTAGTGGATGTAGCACAAGATTTGGTTGTTACTGAAGTCGATTGTGGAACAACAAATGGCTTGTTAATGGAGCCTCATATCGAAGGTGGAGATGTTGTTGAGCCATTACGCGAGCGTGTTTTAGGTCGTGTTGTTATTGAAGATGTTATTTCGCCAACAACGAAAGAAGTGATTGTTACAGCAGGTACATTGCTTGATGAGAAGCTGGTTGATATGTTGGAAGAAGCCAGCGTAGATCAGATGAGGGTTCGGTCTCCAATTACTTGTGATACTCGTTATGGGATCTGTTCCACTTGTTATGGTCGTGACTTGGCCCGTGGGCATCAAGTAAATATTGGTGAAGCGATAGGTGTTGTTGCTGCTCAATCGATTGGTGAGCCAGGAACTCAGTTAACCATGCGTACATTTCATATCGGTGGTGCTGCGTCTCGTTCGGCCGCGGTTAGCAGTGTTGATGTGAAATCTAAAGGTTCGCTGAGACTTCATAATTTGAAAACAGTTAAGCACTCCAAAGGGCATTATGTGGCTGTTTCTCGATCCGGTGAAATTGGCGTTGTTGATGAATTTGGGCGCGAGCGCGAAAGATATAAAGTCCCTTACGGAGCCATCCTGAGTAAAGGGGATGGGGAGACTTGTGAGGGTGGCGAAACTGTTGCCAACTGGGATCCGCATACACATCCAGTTATTACCGAAGTAGCGGGTCGCATCAAGTTTCATGATTTTACGGTAGGTTTAACCGTAGAGCGTCAAGCAGATGATGTCACCGGTTTGAGTAGTATGGTTATTATCGATCCTAAACAGCGTAGCTCTGTCGCGAAAGATATGAGGCCAATGGTTAAATTGGTAACCGAAAATGGCGAAGATTTAATGATTGCTGGCACTGATATTCCCGCGATGTACTTCTTGCCTGCGGGTGCAATCGTTAACTTAACCGATGGAGTTGATGTTGGGGTTGGTGATGTTGTTGCTCGTATCCCTCAGGAGTCATCGAAAACCCGGGATATCACTGGTGGTTTACCACGCGTTGCGGATCTTTTTGAGGCTCGAAAACCAAAAGAACCTGCAATCATGGCAGAAATTACTGGTATTGTTGGATTTGGTAAAGAAACGAAAGATAAACAGCGTTTGGTGATTACTCCATTAGAGGGCGATGTTTATGAAGAGTTAATACCAAAATGGCGGCATGTTACAGTTTTTGAAGGTGAGCATGTAGAGAAAGGCGAAATCATTTGTGATGGCCCGCCAAGTCCTCAAGATATTCTTCATCTCTTAGGTGTTAGTGAATTAGCGAAATATATCGTTAACGAAGTGCAGGATGTCTATCGATTGCAAGGAGTTAAGATTAACGATAAGCATATTGAAGTTATCGTTCGTCAGATGCTTCGTAAAATTGAAGTGTCTGATGCTGGTGAGACTACTTTCTTGAAAGGTGAGCAAGTTGAACGTTCACGACTTCTGGAAGAGAATGATCGGGTTAAGGCTCTAGGTAAGTTGCCTGCTACATTCAATGAATTATTGCTTGGCATTACCAAGGCTTCATTGGCTACTGAATCCTTTATATCTGCAGCATCTTTTCAAGAGACAACTCGCGTCCTAACTGAGGCAGCAGTTAATGGGAAAGTGGATGATTTGCGCGGTCTGAAAGAAAATGTAATCGTTGGGCGCCTGATTCCTGCAGGGACAGGTTTAGCCTACCATGCAGATCGTCGTAAGAGTGATAATGGGCCTGCTGGTATTGATGATGGGTCTCAGGGTGGTAGTCAAGGAGATCTGCCTGAAAATATTGAGCAGGTAGTTAATTAATCAATAGGTGGAAGCTAAGATTGATGTTTGGTTAATCTTAGCTTTTGTTTGGATTTATTGAGTTGGGAATGAGTTTTGTTTATAGTGCGTTTTATCCCTCCTTTGTTGTCTTCTTAAATTAGCTGAGAGATTATTGATCAGCTAATGTGGCGTTGGTAGAGCCACAGCATTTTTGAAAAAAGTTCTCTACTAACAAAAAAATTACAATTCATTTGCTGTTTGTAATTTATTCGCGACGGCCCTTGACAGCGATAGGGCTTGTCAATACAATTGCGCGTCCTTGGATTCGCTTGCTCGGCAGGTGGAAATTCACTTGTCAATAAAATTTTGCGTTTGGAGCAGTTAGATGGCGACAATCAATCAGTTAGTGCGTAAGCCACGCGCTAAAAAAAGAGAAAAAAGTAATGTGCCTGCACTAGAGGCATGTCCGCAACGTCGTGGTGTATGCACTCGTGTTTATACAACAACACCTAAAAAGCCTAACTCGGCATTGCGTAAAGTAGCTCGTATCCGCTTAACTAACGGAATGGAGGTTACTTCTTATATCGGTGGTGAAGGCCATAACCTTCAGGAACATAGTGTTATTCTTATCCGCGGCGGAAGGGTGAAAGATTTGCCTGGTGTGCGTTATCACACTGTTCGTGGAACATTAGACACTTCCGGTGTTACAGAGCGTCGTCAAGGCCGTTCTAAATACGGTGCGAAGCGTCCTAAGTCTTAACAGATCTTTGTTCTTTTATATAGATTAAAATATTGGAAAGTTAATATGCCAAGAAGAAGAGTTATTGCGAAGCGCCAAATTTTGCCAGATCCCAAATTCGGATCACAGCGCTTGGCTCGCTTTATTAATATGGTTATGAAAAGTGGCAAGAAATCTGTTGCTGAAAAAATCGTGTACGGTGCTTTAGATCAAGTGACAGAAAAGTCCGGTAAGGATGCGTTGGAAGCGTTTGAGAAAGCGTTGGAAAACGTTCAGCCAATGGTCGAGGTTAAGTCGCGTCGTGTAGGTGGTGCAACTTACCAAGTGCCTATCGAGGTGCGTGCAGATCGTGGCGCTGCATTGGCTATGCGCTGGCTTTCTGATTCGGCTCGTAAGCGCGGTGAAAAATCAATGGGTATGCGTTTAGCGAACGAAATTTTGGACGCAGCGGAAAGTAAAGGTTCTGCAGTTAAGAAGCGCGAAGACGTCCATAGAATGGCGGAAGCAAACAAGGCATTTGCTCACTACCGCTGGTAGTTTGTGATATTTCGGAGTTTAAATAGTGGCTCGCAAGACTCCTATATCGCGTTATCGTAACATTGGTATCATGGCGCATATCGATGCTGGTAAAACGACAACGACGGAGCGAGTACTGTTTTACACCGGAGTCTCCCATAAGATAGGTGAGGTGCATGACGGTGCTGCCACCATGGACTGGATGGAGCAGGAGCAGGAGAGGGGGATTACTATTACCTCAGCTGCGACTACGACATTCTGGCGTGGGATGGATCAGCAATTTGAAGAGCATCGAATTAATATAATTGATACACCAGGGCATGTTGATTTTACTATTGAAGTAGAGCGTTCGCTTCGTGTTCTGGATGGTGCTGTGGCGGTGTTTTGTGCTGTTGGTGGTGTCGAGCCTCAGTCAGAAACTGTATGGCGCCAAGGGAACAAATACCATGTCCCCCGCATCGCATTTGTTAATAAGATGGACAGAGCTGGTGCTGACTTTGTACGTGTTATTGGTCAAATAAAAGACCGGTTAGGCGCTAACCCTATTCCAATTCAATTGCCGATAGGGGCTGAAGATGAGTTCGAAGGTGTTGTCGATCTTGTCCGTATGAAGGCTATCTATTGGAATGATAATGATAAAGGGGTGACTTACGAGTCTCGAGATGTTTCTGAAGCTATGTTGGCGGATTGTGAAACATATCGAGAATTGTTAGTTGAGGCTGCGGCAGAATCTAGCGAAGAGCTAATGGAAAGATACCTTGAAGAAGGCGAGCTTTCCGAAGATGAAATTTACCAAGGTTTACGAGCGTTATCTTTAAGTGGTGACGCAGTGCTTTGTTTGTGTGGTTCTGCATTTAAGAATAAAGGCGTGCAAGCAATGCTTGACGCTGTTGTGCGTTACATGCCATCCCCTATCGACGTCCCTGCTATAAAGGGTGTGATTGACGATAAAGGAGAGGTGGAGCAGGAAAGACCAGCTGATGATGATGCGCCTTTTGCTTCATTAGCTTTTAAAATTGCAACAGATCCTTTTGTTGGGACATTGGCCTTTTTCAGGGTTTACTCTGGCGTTCTTAAATCGGGCGATTCAGTATTTAATCCTATTAAGGGTAAGAAAGAACGTATTGGTCGTATTTTGCAAATGCATGCAAATAGTCGGGAAGAAGTTAAGGAAGTCCGGGCAGGCGATATAGCAGCTGCTGTAGGCTTAAAAGATATTACAACTGGCGATACTTTATGTGCGCTGGATAAAAAGATAACACTGGAACGTATGGACTTTCCCGAGCCAGTAATATCTGTAGCGATTGAACCGAAGACTGTCGCTGATCAAGAAAAAATGGGCGTCGCTTTGAGTAAGCTCGCACAAGAAGATCCTTCATTTCGAGTGCACACTGATGAAGAGTCAGGTCAAACGATAATATCAGGCATGGGTGAATTGCATCTGGATATTATTGTCGACAGACTTAAAAGAGAATTCACTGTGGGTGCCAATGTAGGGGCGCCGCAAGTGGCTTATAGAGAGACGATAAGCACAACTGTTGAGCAAGAAGGTAAGTTTGTTCGTCAGTCTGGTGGTCGAGGTCAATATGGCCATGTGTGGTTGAGAATTGAACCGCAAGAAAGAGGCGCTGGATACAAATTTGTAAACGAGATTGCAGGGGGTGTAGTGCCTCGTGAATATATTCCAGCGGTTGATCGCGGAATACAAGAGCAAATGGGAAGTGGCAGTTTAGGTGGCTTTCCTGTTGTTGACGTCAAAGTTACACTGTTTGACGGTTCATATCACGATGTAGACTCTAACGAAGTGGCGTTTAAAATTGCAGGTTCGATGGGTTTTAGGCAGGGTACGTTAAACGCAAACCCGGTATTACTAGAGCCTATCATGAAGGTCGAGGTTGTGACTCCCGAAGACAATATGGGGGACGTAATGGGCGACTTGAATCGTCGTCGCGGTATTGTTCATGGAATGGATGAGACGCCTTCTGGAAGGATAGTTAGAGCAGAGGTGCCGCTTTCAGAGATGTTTGGCTATGCCACCGACTTGCGTTCAGCAACCCAAGGGCGAGCAACGTACTCGATGGAATTTGCAAAATATAGTGAAGCACCATCAAGTGTGACAGATGCAGTTATTAAAAGATTTTTGTAATTATTAATTTAGAGTGAGATATTGACGTGTCCAAGGAAAAATTTGAACGTAACAAGCCACATGTAAACGTCGGCACAATCGGCCACGTTGATCATGGTAAAACAACTCTGACTGCAGCATTGACTAAATGTATGGCAGAAAAGCATGGTGGCGAAACCAAGGGTTATGATCAAATCGATAGTGCGCCAGAAGAAAGAGCGCGTGGTATAACCATCGCCACAGCTCACGTAGAATATGAGTCAGATGCTCGCCACTACGCGCATGTGGATTGTCCAGGGCATGCAGATTACGTTAAGAACATGATCACGGGTGCGGCGCAAATGGATGGCGCAATCCTTGTGTGTTCAGCAGCAGATGGCCCTATGCCTCAAACACGTGAGCACATTTTGTTGTCGCGTCAGGTTGGTGTTCCTTATATCGTTGTTTACTTGAATAAAGCAGACATGGTTGATGACGAAGAATTGCTTGAATTGGTTGAGATGGAAGTGCGTGAGTTGTTGGATATGTACGAATTTCCTGGCGATGATACACCAGTGATCATCGGATCTGCGCTCAAAGCAATCGAAGGCGATCAATCAGAAATCGGTGTTCCTTCAATTAATCGATTGATCGAAGCGATGGATACTTATATTCCAGAACCTGAACGTGCGATTGATGGCGCGTTCCTTATGCCTGTAGAAG
>Ga0316204_10001721_pt1 | contig 56082 bp, 50 predicted proteins | sample 6monrhotite_MG_2_FD_205661 | JGI IMG/M metagenome (GOLD analysis project Ga0316204, IMG submission 205661) | Microbial mat bacterial communities from mineral coupon in-situ incubated in ocean water Damariscotta River, Maine, United States -... | ecosystem: Environmental > Aquatic > Marine >... | reverse complement strand
CCCCATTCGAGTTCTTTCCGAAATTCCTTGAACATTCTTAGCTTTCCTTCAAATCAATCGGCAGGCCCTATTTTTTGCCTACCAACAGTTCCTGCCTTAACCCCGCCCGGCCATCCGGCACGGGGCACGTCTTTTTGTCCTGGGCATTGTGAAAAATGTACGAACAAAAAGACCAACGGCCAGCCCCCTTTTGAGGACTGGCCGTATGCACCTTAGCGGCGCAAGCCGAGGCGCTTAATCAGGGTCTCGTAGCGCGTCTGGTCCTTCTTCTTGGTGTAATCCAGAAGACGGCGGCGCAGGCCGACCATGATCAGCAGCCCGCGGCGCGAGTGGTGATCTTTTTTGTGAGTCTTGAGGTGTTCGGTCAAATTGACGATCCGTTCGGTGAGAACGGCAACCTGCACCTCGGGGGAACCGGTGTCTTCCGGCTTAATTGCATATTCTTTGATGAGCTCTTGTTTGCGCTCTGCAGTAATCGACATCGTGTACTCCTGTATTTAAAGATTGAGAACACGGACCGGGCGGATTTCTCCGCCTTCGATCCTGGCCAGAGCAAGCGGCACATCCCCATCCATAGCAACCACCGTTTCCCCTGGGCTCACCTTAAGATCAGGTGTGCGACCCAGAACGGTCATCGCAGAAACGGGCATGCCATGCCGCATGTTTCCAGCCTCAACTTCCGACAAGGCCAGCGCCGGGATGTCGTCCAGCACGGTCATAATCGGAAGCACAGCTTCTTCGAGGCGCGCACTATGCCCCAGAGACTCCAACGAATCCAGCGAAATCGCTTGGTTTTCGCGAAATGGGCCGACGCGCGTGCGGCGCAAATCGGCGACATAGGCGACGGTGCCCAGCCGCACCGCCAAATCACGCGCTAACGACCTGATATACGTGCCTTTTCCGCAATCGACGTCGATCACGGCAAGGTCCGGTTCAGGCATTTCAACCAGCGTGATCCGATCGATGCGCACGGTGCGCGATTTCATCTCGATCTCTTGGTCACCGGGTTGTTGTTCACGGGCCAGCTTATAAGCGCGCTGGCCGTCGATTTTGATGGCGGAATAGATCGGTGGAATTTGTTCGATATCGCCTTCGAATTCGCTCAAAACAGCTTCGATCTCAGATGCCGTAGGGCGCACGTCGGAGGTTTCGATCACCTCGCCTTCCGCATCATCGGTGCTGCGCGCTTCACCGAACCGCACCCAACAACGATAGGTCTTAGCGCCGTCCATGACGAAGCCCATGGTTTTGGTCGCTTCGCCCAAGGCAATCGGCAAAATTCCCGTGGCCAGCGGGTCCAGCGTACCGCCGTGACCGGCTTTTTGTGCGTTCATCAAAAAACGCACCTTGCCCACCGCTTGCGATGAGCTGAAACCTTTGGGTTTATCGAAAACGACCCAACCGTGAACCGGTAGGCCCTTGCGTTTGCGCGCCATCAGGCGTTCTCATCGCTTTCGTTTGCGATGTCAGCCACACCTTCATCGTCATCATCATCATCATCGGCCGCCAAATCGCGCGCCACATCGGGACGATGCAGCAAGGTATCGATATGACAGGCGAAATCGAACGATGTGTCGTGTTCGAAATGCAGTTGCGGAGCGAATTTGAGATTCACTTTTTGCACCACGGTATGGCGTAAAAATTTCCGCGCCCGGCCCAAAGCATCGACCACGGTTTTCACAGCCTCTTCATCGCCGCCGCCCAAGGGCGTGACGAAACAGGTGGCGTTTTTCAAGTCAGGACTGACGCGCACTTCGGTCACCGTCACCGGCGTGGTCGCCAGCGCCGGATCGCGCAGTTCGCCGCGCTCCAAAATCCATGCCAGCGCATGGCGCAGCTCCTCGCCAACGCGCAATTGGCGTTGGCTGGGGCCTTTGGCGGTGTTGTGATGGCCATGGCGAGTCATAACGTATGCCTTAAAGCGTGTGCCCTAAACAGAATGCGTGCAGCGTGGGTTCGAAACCCTACTCTTCAAGATGGCGCGCCACCTCGATCACGTCGAAGCACTCGATCACATCGCCTTCTTTGATGTCATCATAGTTGGCGAACGACATACCGCATTCGGTGCCTTCCTTGACTTCCTTGGCATCATCCTTGAAGCGTTTGAGCTGGCTCAGCTCGCCTTCATGGATAACCACATCGTCACGCAGCAAGCGCACTTTCGAGCCGCGCTTGACCATGCCGTCGGTAACCATGCAACCGGCGACCTTGCCGACCTTGGAAACCGCGAACACTTCGCGCACCTGCGCGTAGCCCAAGAACTCTTCTTTCAGCGTCGGCGCCAACATGCCCGACAGCGCATTGCGCATATCGTCGATGGCGTCATAGATGATCGAATAGTAACGAATATCGACGCCGTCACGTTTGGCCAGATCACGGGCCTGAGCGTTGGCGCGCACATTAAAGCCGATGATGAAACCACCCGAAGCACGGGCCAAGATCACATCGGATTCGTTGATACCGCCGACCGCGCCATGCAGCACCTGAGCTTTGACTTCGTCGGTGCCCATTTTGTTGAGCGCGGCGGAGATCGCTTCCAAAGAACCATGCACGTCGGCTTTGACGACCACCGGCAGGGTTTGGGCTTCGCCTTCTTTAATTTTCTCGAACATCTGTTCCAGCGTACCGCGGCTGGCGGCGGCGGAGCGCAGATCGCGCTTTTTGCGCTGACGATATTCGGTGACTTCACGGGCGCGGGCTTCATCGCCGACCACCACGACGTCATCACCCGCGTCGGGCGTGCCGCTGAGGCCGAGAATTTCCACCGGCATGCCGGGGATGGCTTCTTCGATTTGCTGGCCGTGATCGTCGATCAGGGCACGCACACGGCCCCATTCGCAACCGGCGACGAAGATGTCGCCGCGGCGCAGTGTGCCGCGTTGAATCAGCGCCGTGGCGACTGAACCGCGACCCTGTTCCATCTTCGCTTCGACGATGACGCCTTCGGCGGGACGGTTGGCGTTGGCCTTGAGATCAAGGATTTCGGCTTGCAGCAAAATCGCTTCTTCAAGTTTGTCGAGACCGGTGCGCGCCTTGGCGGACACGTCCACCGCCAGCACGTCGCCGCCCATTTCTTCAACCACGATTTCGTGCTGCAACAATTCAGTGCGCACTTTGGCGGCGTTGGCGTCGGGCTTGTCGCATTTGTTGATGGCGACAATGATCGGCACTTCGGCAGCCTTAGCGTGGTGGATGGCTTCGATGGTTTGCGGCATGACGCTGTCGTCGGCTGCAACCACCAAAATCACGATGTCGGTGACCTTGGCGCCACGTGCGCGCATGTCGGTGAACGCTGCGTGACCCGGGGTATCGACAAAGGTGATCTTCGCGCCGCTTTCCAGGTTCACCTGATAAGCGCCGATGTGCTGGGTGATGCCGCCCGCTTCGCCGCTCGCCACATCCGTGGTGCGTAGGGCATCAAGCAATGACGTTTTACCGTGATCGACGTGACCCATAACGGTCACCACCGGCGGACGACGGGTCAGATCGGTGTCGATATCGTCACCGCCACCGAGGCCAGTTTCCACGTCCGATTCGGACACGCGCTGCAGGTTGTGGCCAAATTCAGTGACAATCAGTTCAGCCGTATCGGCATCGATGATTTGGCTGGGAGTGGCCATCACGCCCATCTTCATCAGTTCGCGAACCACGTCCACGCCGCGCTCGGCCATACGGTTGGCGAGTTCTTGCACGGAAATGGTTTCCGGAACGACCACATCACGCACGATTTTCTTGTTCTGCGCACGGGCTTGCTGCTGTTGCAGTTTTTCTTTTTCGCGTTTGCGTTTCACCGAGGCGAGCGAACGCTGGCGTTCTTCACTGCCACCGCCGGACAATGCCGAAGAAATGGTCAGCTTGCCGGAACGACGGCGCTCATCACCACCGCGACCGCGCGTCGGTGCAGCGACTTTGCCGTCGCCGCCTTTCGGCTTTTTGATCTTTTTGTTTTTCTTGGCGTCTTCTTTCGGTGCAGCGGACGGCGCGGCTTGAGGACGCGATTGAGGCCTTGGCGGAGTTGCTGCGCGGGCGGGCGCCGATGCAGGCGCGGCCGCAGCAGGCTCAGCAGCTTTACCTTGCGGCGCGCTCTTAGCGGCTTCGGCAGCTTGACGCGCGGCTTCCTCAGCAGCCAGTTTGGCGGCTTCGGCGTCGGCGATTTTGCGTTGCTCGGCTTGCTCGGCGACGCGCTTGGCTTCTTCGGCAGCGCGAACCTTAGAACCTTCCAACGCTTTGACACGGGCTTTACGCTCGCTGTCGGTCAGATTGTCATCGTGATGTACGGGCTGAGGCGCCGGTGTGGCTGGGGCTTGCGGCGCGGCCTGAGCGGACTGAACGGCGGGCGTCTCAGGCGCGGCGGGGGCCGACTGGCCTTCGCGCACCTGGGTCATCTTACCGCTGGCGTCTTGAGCGTAGGTGCGCTTTTTCTTCACCTCGACCGTGACCATTTTGGAACGGCCGTGCGAGAAGTTCTGCTTCACCGATCCGGCGTCAACAGTCTTCTTCAGCTCGAGCTTACCGGGACGTTTTAAGGTCATCGGCTTTTTACCGGTGTCGTTTGTATCGGCGTCTTTTGAATCGCTCATATCACTCCGTTTTCGAGCTTAGCTCGAATTGGTCGGCTCTCAATTTTGTGTACCGCTCGAGCTCACATGACCCGCGAGCGGCTGCTCCAAAACACCAGCCAATCGGCTGGCATCTCGCAAAAATGCTTGTGCCATCTTGCCCGACGCGATCAGCGCGTGCACCGCGTTGTCGCGGCCGATGGCATGGCCGATCTCTTCGGCCGTAAACAGCGCCACCACCGGAACGTCCGGGGCCAGGCGCGTAATCTTTTCGCGGCCATCCTCGCCGCCGTCGGCGGCTTCGATGAGGAGACCCGGTGTCTTCGCCTTCAGGCTGGCGCGGACATTGTCGAAGCCCTGCACCAGATCGCCGCTGCGGCGCGCAAGACCCAAACGATCCAAACAGCGGTTCTTCAACAACCGCGTCACATCGTCGACCAGTGTCTCGGCCACCTTGGCCCTGGCTTTGGCCGCACGTGCAAACGCACCCTTGGCTGCGGCCGTTTTTACCATATCCAGCCGCGCGGACAACCATAAACCCCGCCCCGGCAATTTACCGGCGGCATCAAACACAACCTCATCGCCTGGGCCGATGACGAAACGCAGCATTTCAGCGCTGTTTTTCGTCTCGCCCGAAACAATGCAGCGGCGCTCGGTGCCAACACAGGGGCCGGTGCGCGCACTCATAAACTCGGCCTTATTCAGCCTCGCCGCCTTCAACCTCGCCGCTTTCAGCAGCGCTATCTTCGTCGGCGAACCAGTGTGCCCGCGCGGCCATGATGACCTCGTTGGCCTGCTCTTCGCTTATTTTCAGCAACGGCGGCAGCATTTCCACCAACTCGTCACCGGCCAAATCGGCCAAATCGTCACGGGTTTTGACGCCCTGTTCGCCCAACGCGACCGCCATTTCGGCATTCATTCCCTCGACTTCGAACAAATCGTCAGAGACGCCCAGTTCGCGGCGCTTTTCGTTCAGCTCTTCATCACGACGCTCCAAGTAACCACGGGCCCGGGCGCGCAGTTCTTCGGCCACGTCTTCGTCGAAGCCTTCGATGGTCGCCAGTTCGTCCAACGGCACGAACGCGACTTCTTCGATTGAGGTGAAGCCTTCGGTGACCAGCAAGTGGGCGATCACATCGTCGACATCGAGCGCGTCGATGATCAACTGGGTGCGCGCCTGGAATTCCTGCTGACGACGCTCAGATTCTTCGGCCTCGGTCAGGATATCGATGTTCCAGCCCGAAAGCTGCGACGCCAAACGCACGTTTTGGCCGCGACGGCCAATGGCCAACGACAATTGATCGTCGGGCACCACCACTTCGATGGTGTTCTTTTCTTCGTCCAAAACCACCTTGACCACTTCGGCCGGGGCCAAAGCGTTGACGATGAAGGTCGCCGGATCGACGGAGTGCTGGATGATGTCGATTTTTTCGCCTTGCAGCTCACCAACCACGGCCTGAACTCGTGAACCGCGCATACCGATACACGGGCCGACCGGATCGATGGAGCTGTCGTTGCTCATCACCGCGATTTTGGCGCGCGATCCGGGATCGCGAGCGGCGGCCATGATTTCGATCACGCCGTCGTAAATTTCCGGGACTTCCTGGGCAAACAGTTTGACCATGAAGTCGGGATGGGTGCGCGACAAGAAGATCTGCGGGCCGCGCTGTTCTTCACGCACGTCCATGATGATGGCGCGCACGCGATCACCGTTGTTGAAGTGTTCGCGCGGGATCGTTTCGTCACGGCGCAACAGCGCTTCGCCACGGCCCAGATCGACAACCACGTTGCCGAATTCGATGCGTTTGACGAGGCCGTTGACGACTTCGCCGATGCGGCCTTTGTATTCTTCGTACTGGCGCTTGCGCTCGGCTTCGCGGACCTTTTGCACAATCACTTGCTTGGCGGTCTGGGCGGCGATGCGGCCAAAATCGATCGGCGGCAGCGGATCGATGATAAATTCACCAACCTCGGCATCGGCTTTCTTGCGCTTGGCGCGCGAAATCGGCTGCTGAATGTGTTCGTTTTCGATTTCCGCGTCGTCGGCCATCACTTCGATATAGCGCGCCAGCGTGATCTCGCCGGTGTTGCGGTCGATGTGGGCGCGAATGTCGTGCTCGTGCCCGTACTTTGAACGGCCTGCGCGCTGGATCGCCTGTTCCATGGCTTCCAGCACTTCATCACGGTCGATACCCTTATCGCGGGCCACCGTGTCGGCGACGGTCAGAAGTTCAGGGCGCACGTGAACGCCGGTGGTGTGCATGGTAGTGTTCATTTGGTCTGCTCCGTGGTGGCCGCCGCGATCAACTCGTCGGTCAGCAACAGTTTCGCACGTTGAACATCACCGAAAGCCAGGGCGAAATGCTCGCCGTCTACACTTTCGATCTGAATAATGTCGTTTTCATCAAGGCCCAACAGGCGGCCCGTGTAACGTCTGGGCCCTTCGACGCCCTGCTGCATCTCGATCTTGGCGTCGAACCCGGCCCAGGTCTGAAAATCTTTCAGCCGTGTGAGCGGGCGGTCGATGCCCGGCGAGCTGACTTCCAGCGTGAATTCCCCTTTAAACGGGTCTTCCACATCCAGCGTGGCAGAGACGGTACGACTGATGGTGGCGCAATCTTCCACATCAATGCCGGTGCCATCCGCGCGCTCGGCCATGATTTGCAGGCGCGGATGCTGAGAGCCGGTGACCTGCACGCGCACGATTTCATAGCCCAGCTCCTCAACCGAGGGGGCGATCATCGTTTCGATGTGCTTGTCTAGACTCATACGCGACTTAGCCTTGCTCTTCTTAAAGTTCGCCGCCCTCAAGCCAATACTTGGGCCAATACCCGGCTTGAAAAAGGAAACAAAAAAGGCGGGCTCCCGGAAGGGACCCACCTCATTGTCCATCAGGTGGACAGCGAGACTGTTAACTTGGTTTGGTTTCTACACCCAACAACCGCCCAGTGCAAGCCTTTGTTAGCCCCCAGAGTAAGTCCCGAGAGTAAGCCGCGAGTTAGCCACGCACTTTGCGGCGAAAGCGCAGATACACCATGATGTCGCCCGCCAGCGCCTTTTGCTCATAGCGCGTTCGGGTCCAATCGTCGGGCGGATCGCGCCAATCGCTGGGGCCTTCGGCGAGCCATTCAAAATCGGGGTGTTTCACCGCAAAGCTCAGCACCCAGCGCACGTAGCCCATATGGTCCGACGCAAAGCGGAACTCGCCGCCGTCTTTCAACATCCGCGCCAGATCGTCCAACAACGGGGTCTGGATCAAGCGACGTTTGTGATGCTTGGCCTTGGGCCACGGGTCGGGAAACAACACGAACACCCGGTCCAGCGCGCCGTCGGGCACATCTGGGAAAATATCGCGAGCGTCATCGGCGTAGATACGCACATTTTCGGATTTGTTTTCGTCGAGCAGGCTCAGCAGCTTGGCGACACCGTTCAAAAACGGCTCACAGCCAATGATGCCGACATCGGGATGGGCGTTGGCCTGGGCGGCGAGATGCTCACCGCCGCCGAAACCGATTTCCATCCACAGTTCACGAATGTCGGGCGGAAATTGATTCGCCACCGGCGTGCCGGGTTTGATGGAAATGTGCGGCAGCACGTCTTCCATCAAGCGTTCGCGGCCGGGGCGTAGCTTTTTGCCACGCCGCCGGCCGTAAGAACGCAGATATCCCGGTTCGTTGTTGTCGAGATCTGCAGTCATGAGAAAGCGCTGCTTAAAACGCACCCTTGATCGCGTCGGCGATGTTGGTTTTTTCCCACGAGAATCCACCATCTCCATCAGGCTGACGGCCAAAGTGGCCATAAGCCGCGGTGCGCGCATAGATCGGGCGGTTCATGCCCAAGTGCGTGCGGATGCCTTTAGGCGTCAGATTGACCAAGCCTTGCAGCACGGTGGAAAGCTTGTCTTCATCGACGCGGTCTGCGCCATGGGTGTCGACATAGACCGACAGCGGGTGCGACACGCCGATGGCGTAGGCCAGCTGAATGGTGCATTTGTCGGCAACGCCGGACGCCACCACGTTTTTCGCCAAATAGCGTGCAACGTAAGCCGCCGAACGGTCGACCTTGGTCGGATCTTTGCCCGAAAACGCGCCGCCGCCGTGCGGAGCCGCGCCGCCATAGGTGTCGACGATGATCTTACGACCCGTCAGGCCGCAATCGCCATCGGGGCCGCCGATGACGAACTTGCCGGTCGGGTTGATGTAGATTTCGTCTTCGGGCGGCATCCAACCATCAGGCAGCACGTGGCTAATGTGCGGCATCACGATTTTCGCAACATCGTCACGGTTGAGGTCAGCGTTGTGCTGGGTCGAAACCACCACCGAGGTCGCGGTCACGGGCTTGCCATTTTCGTAACGTAGCGTCACTTGGCTTTTGGAATCGGGGCCCAAGCCCACGTCCGCGCCGGAATGGCGCGCATCGGCCATGGAACGCAAGATTTCATGGCTGAAATAGATCGGTGCGGGCATCAAAACGTCGGTTTCGCGGCACGCGAAGCCAAACATGATGCCTTGATCGCCAGCGCCTTCATCGGTGTCGACGCCGGTGCCTTCGTCCACGCCCTGAGCGATATCCACGGATTGAGCATGCAGGTGAACGGCGACGTCGGCGGTTTTCCAATGGAAACCATCCTGTTCGTAGCCGATGTCCTTGACACAATCGCGGACAATCTCGTCCATGCGGTCTTTGTCGACGCTGCCGTCAGCGTTGACCAAGGGTGACGGGCCGCGCACTTCACCGGCCAACACAACGCGGTTGGTGGTCGCCAGCGTTTCGCAGGCCACGCGGGCTTCGGGATCGGCGGTCAAAAAGGCATCGACAACGGCGTCGGAGATGCGATCGCAGACCTTGTCGGGATGGCCTTCGGAAACGGATTCAGAGGTAAACAGAAAATTGTCTTTTGCCACGGTATTTTCCCCGTATCAGGTTAAGTCCAATGGACCCGGGGCGGGAGGGGGGTCGGGCGAAAGCACCTGTTTGCGCTTTAACCTTGGGCCGTACCGCACCCACTTAGCCTTTTTTTACGTGGTGGCAAGCGGTCCAAATCCATCCACGGCCCATTGGGCCCCCATGCAGATAAAGCACGGGCGCAAAGCTTTCAAGCCCCGCGCCCGCACTTGTCGCATATTTTATCGCAATTGGGCAATTGGTGTTCGCGGATTAATCCTCGAAGCCAGCTGCGTTTGCGATGGATTTGGTCAGCTCGAAAACGCGCTTGCGCACTTTGGGATCTTCGATGCGGTAATACGCGCGCACCAATTCCAAAGTTTCACGACGCGCCATGGGATCGCCGGCCTGCACCATTTCGATGTCGTCGGCGCTGTTCGCCGATGCGTAATCACCACGGGTGCGCTGGACTTCGCCAGGCATTTCTTCGAAGAAATAGCTGACCGAGACATCGAGCACATTGCTCAGCTGATACAGGCGGCTTGCGCCGATACGGTTTGCACCGCGCTCGTATTTCTGAATTTGCTGGAACGTCAAGCCAACGGCTTCACCAAGTTTTTCTTGGCTCATACCCAACAAAGTGCGGCGCTGGCGAAGGCGTCCACCAACGTGAACGTCAACGGGGCGCGGCGTGCCGAGCGGCGGACGATCTTCGGCTTTCAAGGCTGTGGAAGTTGTCGTCATCAAAGGGGGGTCCTTCTCATCAAAGAGGTCAGGGGGTTTTTACAACGATGCTAAGTTATATTTAGCTTTTGTGACATCTCTTACCCCTGTCACGTGTGCCGGTCAAGTGTCCTCGTCACCCAGTACTACCATTATATGGTATGCAATCTTTGGTATGGCAAGGTCAATGATAATCTGCGTGAAAGTTGCGTTTTCTTTGCCCAAAGCCAAGTCCAAGCCCAAACATCAGCACCGCGGTGGATAAACCGACCGCCAATGCATTGCCAAAGCGTGCATACAGGCCCGGGCGTTCTAAAGCCTGGGGTAAATCACCATCAACAAAGCCTTTTTCGCCTAATGATAGCCGTTTTAAGACCCGCCCATAGCCATCGACGATACCCGAAATTCCCGTAAATGCGACCCGCACTGTGGGTAAGCCTTCTTCGACGGCGCGCAGCCGTGCGCTCACAAAATGTTGATGTGGTCCGGCGGTTTTTCCGTACCACGCGTCATTGGTCAGATTCAGCAACCACTGGGGGCGGTCGTGCGAATCGGTGACTTCGTGGGGAAAAATGATTTCGTAGCATATCAGTGGACTCACCGGCGGCAAGCCCTTGAGCCTCAAGGTCGTCGGACCGGGACCGGGGGTGAACGCGCCTTGCCCCTGGGTGATTTTGTCCAAGGGCAGCCAGTCGGAAAACGGTACGTATTCGCCAAACGGCACCAGATGAAACTTATCGAAAGACGCAACGATCTGGCCTTGTTCGTCCAATGCAAGCATTGAATTTGCAACTTTAAAATTTTGCCCGGGTGCGGACGGCGCTATCGCGCGCGGCGCGCCTAAAATGGTCAATCCGCCGGGCGGCGTCGCACCACCCACCAACCTGCGCCACGCGTTATGGTTTTCAATAAAAAAAGGCGCAGAGGTTTCCGCCCAAATCACGTGCGTGGGCGCGCGCTCACCATCCAAAGGCGGCTCTAAGCCCAATTCGATTTGTGCCATCATGTTGGGCTCGCGCAGCTCGAGCTTCCATTTATCGGCTTGGGAAATGTTGGGTTGAACCAAGCGTAAGCGCACATCGGGCACCGTCGCGTCCGAGGCCTCGGCAAGGCGATTGCTGCCCCACCCCCACATGGCGATCAGGCCCAAAAACGCGAGGCCACTCAACCACCGTGGGCCTCTGCGCATGTGCGGCGCATCGTCCGCCACCGCCCCGACAGAGGCCGCCGCCAAAACCGTCAGCAGGCTTTGGCCGAACACCCCTGCCACCGAAGCCGCCTGTATGGTCACATCCGAAACCGCCCACACGCTGCCGACCGGGTTCCACGGCAAGCCGGTGAACAACCATGCCCTAACCCATTCCAACAGCGCCCAGACCCCGGCCAGAACCAACGCCCGCGCCGTCAAGGTGCCCGGCGCCATGTGCACCACCAGCGCGGTGAGCGCACAAAACAGCCCGATGCCGAAAGCGAAGCCAAAAATGGCGAACGGGATCAGCCACGCGAATTTTTCCGCATCGACCAACAAGGCGAACGAAATCCAATACAGGCCCGCTGCGAAAAAGCCCGCGCCGAACCACCAGCCCACGGCAAACGCGCGCCAGCGGCTGGTTGCATCGACGCTCAGCCACAAAAAGCCGCTAAACGCAGGGATCAGCAGATAAATTTGATAGGTCGGCGGCATCGCAAAAACCGCCAAAGCGCCCAGCGCAAACGCCACCATGCGCGCTTGCCACACGCCCAGGGCGCACATTCGCACACGCAGCGCGGCCAGCCTTGTGGCGATCACAGCGTGCAAGCCGCCCAAGGATCAAGCTCCGCCTGATTTGGTGTTGGCGTTGGTGTCTAAAGCCGCATCCTCACCAGACAGTTCGCCCCGCAAGGACTGTGGCGCGCGCACCCGCAAACGCTTGATGCGGCGCGGATCGACATCCAAAACCTCGAACTCCACACCACTTTCATGGGTTAGCAATTCACCGCGCGACGGCACCCGACCGGCAATGGAAAACACCAATCCGCCCAAGGTGTCGATTTCGTCGTGCTCCTCATCGCTGAACAGCGCGATCTTAAAAGTCGCTTCCAGATCTTCCAGCGGGGTGCGCGCACCTGCGTCCCAACTGCCGTCGGGACGTTTTTCCAGCACCGGTTTTTCGTCTTCGTCGAACTCGTCTTCGATCTCGCCGACGATTTCTTCAACCAAGTCCTCGATGGTCGCCAAGCCGTCGATGCCGCCAAATTCGTCCACCACCAAAGCCATGTGAACACGCTTAGCGCGCATTTCCAAAAGCAGCTCCAAGACATGCATCGACGGGGCGACAAACAGCACCGGCCGGACAATGGTCGAGGTGGCGAAGTCTTTATCGCGCCCGCGCCATGTCAAGATGTCTTTGACGTGAACGATACCGAACGCGTCGTCCAGGGTTTCGCGGTACACCGGCATGCGCGAGTGTGCTTCTTCGGTGATCAGCGCGATCAGGTCGTCCAGTGAGGCATCGGCCTTGGCGGCGATGATATCGACGCGTGGCACCATCACGTCGGAGACCGTCTGGTCTTTGAGTTCAAGAATGTTGAGCAATAGCTGGCGTTCATCCGCGCCCAGCGAGGCTTCACCCTCTTCGGCTTCTTCGATCAGGTCTTCAAGCGCGTCACGCGCGGTTTCGCCGCTGCGTCCACGCAGCCAATCGATCATCGATTTGAGGGGAGATTTTTCACGCGGCCCATCTTGAAGATCTTCTGCCTCGACAGTATCGGCAAGGGGCGGTTCGGGTGGCGATGACGCTTCGTTCATCAGAAACAGGTCGTCCTTTTCTCTGGTGCTCAGTGGCGGTCAGGATAAGGGCTAGCGATGCCCAAACCCGCCAAAATCTCAATTTCCAGCGGTTCCATCTCATCCGCGTCCGCATCGGTTTCATGATCGAAACCCAGCAAATGCAGCATACCATGAACCAACAAATGCGAAAAATGATCCGCGAGGCTCTTGTCTTGCTCAACGGCTTCACGCGCCGTGGTCTCAAACGCCACCGCGATGTCGCCGAGCAGTTCGGGCGCGCCTGTAACGGGACCATCATTGTCGCTGGCCGGAAAGGACAATACGTTGGTCGGCTTATCCTTGCCCCGCCAGTCGCGGTTGAGCACCTGGATCGCCGCATCGTCGCTGAGCAGCACGCTGACTTCGACGGGCCCATCCAATTTAACCGCAGCCTCAATCGCGGCGATAAGCGCGCGATGACACAAAGCTTCATAGTCCGCCACGACCTCAGCCCAATCGCCAGCTTCAACGGCGATATCGATCGATATATCGTGAGCTAAGGACATAGCTTAATCGCGCTCTGCATCTGCATGTTCGTAGCGCGCACCGGCGCGGCGACGCTTTTCGGCCGCGGCGTAAGCATTGACGATGCGCGTCACGATTTTATGACGCACCACATCGGATGAATTGAATTCGACGAATGCCACGCCTTCGATATCGGTCAAAATATCGCACGCATCGCGCAGTCCCGAACGGATGCCGCGCGGCAAATCGACTTGGCTCAGATCGCCGGTCACCACCATGCGGGCGTTTTCGCCCAGACGGGTGAGGAACATCTTCATCTGCACGGCGGTGGTGTTTTGCGCTTCGTCCAAAATCACGAACGCATTGGCCAACGTGCGGCCGCGCATAAAGGCCAGCGGCGCGACTTCGATTTCGCCGTTTTCCAAACGCTTGACCACTTGGTCGGCGGGCAGCATGTCGTACAGCGCGTCGTACAACGGACGCAGATAAGGATCGACTTTTTCCTGCATATCGCCGGGCAAAAAGCCCAGCTGCTCGCCCGCTTCGACCGCCGGGCGCGACAAGATGATGCGGTCCACGTCGCCGCGCACCAGCAATTCAACTGCCTTGGCCACCGCCAAATAGGTTTTGCCGGTACCTGCCGGGCCCGAGCCGAACACCAGTTCGCAATCGTCGATGGCTTTGAGATACGTCGCTTGGGTTGGTGAGCGCGGCGAGATCACCCGGCGCTTGGTGCGCACCTCGACATTGACGTCAGACAGTTTACCGCCCGGCTGGCGCAACATGCGCAGCGCCGCCGCGATTTCATCGGAGGTCACTTGTGAGCCTTGGGTGAGACGGTCATACAGACCGATCAGCAGCCGTTCGCACATATCCACCGCACCGGGTCCGCCGGTGATCGCCAGTTCCGCCCCGCGCGCCACGATGCTCACGCCGAGCTCCGTTTCGACCTGCACCAAATGCGTGGCATGCGCACCGAACAGCGCCTGAGCCATCTGGTTGTCAGCAAAGGTCAGATTGGCGGTCCGGGTCTCGACACCGTTCGGATTGAGGCCGTCTTTCTTGGTGCCCATTTTCGCTTTGGGCTTAGCTTTGGCTTTGGCGCCAAGTCGGGGTTGTTTGCTCACGCGCAGGCTTTCCGGCTGTCAAGGTTAAGCTCACCCATCAAGGAGTTGGGGCCAGCTGACGTCATGGTGACATCAACGATGCGGTTGAGCAATTGTTCAGGTGCCCCCCCAGGTGGTTCGACAACCACGGCCTGCATGTAGGGGCTGCGTCCGACCAACTGGCCAGGTTTTTTGCCCATACGGTCCAGCAACACGGGCATGGACTTGCCGACACATTCAGTGTTGAACGCCAAGGTCTGGGTGTTCAGCAGCGCTTGTAACTCAGCCAGGCGCTCGGCTTTCACGGCTTCTTCGACCTGAAAGTCCATCAGTGCGGCAGGCGTGCCGGGGCGCGGCGAGTACTTGAACGAATAGGTTTGGATGAAGCGCATATCCTCAACCAATTTCATCGTATCGCGAAAATCCGCGTCGGTTTCGCCGGGAAAGCCGACGATGAAATCGGACGACAACGCCAAGTCGGGGCGCGCGATGCGCAGCTTATCGACCAGCGCGCGGTATTCATCGACACTATGATTGCGGTTCATGGCTTTCAAAATCCGATCCGATCCGGCTTGCACCGGCAAATGCAGATACGGCATCAATTTTTCAACATCGCGATGTGCAGCGATCAAATCGTCATCGACTTCGGCGGGATAGCTGGTGATGAAACGAATACGCTCAAGGCCATCAATCTCGGCGGCTTCGCGGATCAGGCGCGCCAAGCTCCACTGGGAACCGTCTTTCGCTTCACCGTGATAGCTGTTGACGTTTTGGCCCAAAAAGGTGATTTCGAGCGCGCCCACCGCGACCAGTTCGCGGGCCTCATCCAGCACTTGGGGGGCAGGGCGGGAAAATTCCGCGCCGCGGGTATAGGGCACCACACAATAGGTGCAGAACTTGTCGCAGCCTTCTTGAATGGAGAGGAACGCGGTTGCGCCCTCGACCTTGCGGTCTTGCGTCAACGCATCGAATTTACTTTCTTCGGGAAAATCGGTGTCGAGCACTTGGCCGGTGGCGCGCGCCACTTCGGCGACCATCTGTGGCAAGCGGTGATAGGTTTGCGGACCGAACACCATATCGACGAACGGCGCGCGCTTGAGTACCTCTTCGCCTTCGGCTTGGGCGACGCAGCCGGTCACCGCCAGCACCATGCGCTTGCCTTCAAGGGCCATCGCTTCTTTTTGCACACGCAGGCGGCCCAGTTCGGAATAGACCTTTTCGGCGGCCTTTTCGCGGATGTGACAGGTGTTCAAGATCACCATATCCGCGCCGTTCGCATCGTCCCCGGCTTCATAGCCAAGCGGGCTTAAGACCTCGGCGATGCGCTCGGAATCATAAACGTTCATCTGACAGCCGTAGGTCTTAATGTGCAGCTTCTTCGCCACGCTGATTTTCCTTCTTAAAAACGCCCATATGAAACGCCCAAAAAACACAAAGGGGGGCCGAGGCCCCCTGATTTCTGCGAAATTAGCATCAAGCGGGCGCAAGTCAAGGGCGACACCGTCTCGTCAACTCAGTCGCCGTCCGCGTCTTCGGCGGGATTTTCGTCATCCGCAACCTCTTCGCCACTTTCCAGGGGCACGCCGTACAGTTCCAACTTATGACCGACCAGGCGATAACCGTGCTCGGCGGCAATCTTTTCTTGCAGCGCTTCGATGGCGGAGTTGTGAAACTCGATCACGCGGCTGGAATGGATGTCGATCAGGTGATCGTGATGGTCGCCGCCCGCTTCTTCGTAACGCGCCCGGCCATCGCCAAAATCCAAACGTTCCAAGATGCCGGACTCTTCAAACAACCGCACCGTGCGATACACCGTCGCGATGGAAATGTTGGCATCGACCGCAACGGCGCGCCGATGCAGTTCTTCCACATCGGGGTGATCGGTGGCGTCTGAGAGCACCCGGGCGATGACCCGGCGCTGGCCGGTCATTTTCATGCCCTGGTCTTGACAGAGCTCTTCAATACGTGACGGCAGATCGGAACTCATATTCCGCCTTCTCCTACCCTGTCGCCGTTCGCGACAACAGTCTTAACAAAAAAACCGACGACACCCGGTTGCCGGATGCCGTCGGGTATATTTCCACCCTCATTCGCCAAGGTAAAGCCTTAGTGAAAAAGTCGGGTAAATTATTTCTTGCGCGCGCGGGTGACGGGCTTGCGCGGTTTGGTGCCCAGACCGATTTTCTTGGCCAGCGCACTGCGGTGCTTGGCGTAGTTCGGCGCAACCATGGGATAATCGGCGGGCAGCCCCCAACGTTCGCGATATTCTTCCGGGCTCATGTTGTAAGCCGTCTTCAAGTGGCGCTTGAGCATTTTCAGCTGTTTGCCGTCTTCGAGACAGATGATGAAGTCCGGCGTGACCGATTTTTTAACGGGAACCGCAGGCTTGGGACGTTCCGGTTGCGCCGCTTGCGTGCCCAAACCCGTCAAAGTCTTGTAAACTTCCAGAATAACCGTCGGCAAATCGCCAATAGAGACAGAGTTGTTACTTACATACGAGGCGACGATTTCGGTCGTCAGTTCCAGAGCCTCGGTATTTTCCATTTTCTCAGTCATAATGATTTCTCTCAACCAATTCTAAAACGTTCATGTGAGAACGGGAGTGAAGTGTTTATTTTGTAAATGATGATGCTTATATAAATGGGGACTAGGTAAACATGCAAGAAAAAGTCACAAAACGATTATGATTGAATCAACACACAATATAGAAGCCGATTATTTTCTCGACATTACAAGCGATGTTTGTCCCATGACATTCGTGCGCACTAAGTTGCTGATCGAAAACATGCAGCCCGGCGAGACAGCGCTTGTGCGGTTGAAAAATGCCGAACCGCTGGAAAACGTCCCGCGCAGCGTGCGCGAAATCGGTCATGAGGTTTTGTCTTTGGAACCGGAAGAGCCCGATGCGCCAACAGACGGCATTCATGTGCTGCTTTTGAAAAAATCAGGCTAACACGCCATACGCCATCACCACCGCATCGACGCGTGGACCATCGGAGCGGGCGTAATAGGCTTTGCGCTGCCCTGTTTGTTGAAAACCCAGCGATTGATATAGGCCCAGCGCGGGCGCATTGTCGGCGGCGACTTCCAAGAACATCGTTTGCACGCCAAGTTCTGCGGCCAAACCCAAACCTTGCGCCATCAAGGCGCGGGCGATGCCTTGACCGCGCGCTTGGGGTCGGGTGGCGATGGTCAGAACCTCCGCCTCGCCGCCACCCGCACCAAACAAAGCTACACGAAACAACGCAAAGCCCAGCGGCTCGTCGTCTTCGCGGCGCACCGCTACAAAACCATACGCGCCCGGCATGCGCAGGGTGGTGTCGAACGATCCGGCGCTCCATCCTTCATCGAAACTTTCCGCGTGCAGCGCCGCCAACACCTCAACATGCGTGAGGCCCAAACCGACCAGATAAAAAGGGCGATGGATCTCTGCCATGAACTTATACTCTGGCTCGACCGGCGTTTTTCGGCAGCTTGGCGTCGGGCGGGCGCAGATACAACGGTTCGGGCGGTGCGCCATCTGCATCAACAGAAAATTTCCCAGCCGCAATCTCGGCCACAATGCGCGTGTCGGGCAGCGAGGGCGCGGTGCTGAGGCGCACATGGATGCCGTGCTCAGCCAACATCTGTTGCGCACGCTCCGCCCCATCGCCCACCGCCAAAATGTCGGCGGTTTTTTCAAACAATGGCGCCATCGCCAAACCGTCGGCGGCCACGGGCGCGCACAAAGGGGCGAAGTCGCGATCAAAAAGCTGCACATAAATATCGGCGCGCTTGCTTTCCACCGCCGCCAAGATGATCTCCGTCGCTTGGCGTTCAGCGGCTGCGATGCCACGGGCCACGGCTTCCAACGTGGTCACGCCAATGCACGGGATGCTCAACGCCAACGCCAAACCGCGCGCCGCCGCCAAGCCGATGCGCATGCCGGTGAACGCGCCGGGGCCACGGGTGACAGCGATGGCGCTTAAATCGGCGGCGACAAGCCCGGCGGATTTAAGCGCGTGCACGGCCATCGGCAGCAACACTTCGGACTGGCCGCGGGCCATTTCCCGCGCGTCATGGGCCAAGACTTTACCGCCCCGCCACACCGTAACGGAGCACCCGGTGGTGGCGGTATCGAGCGCCAAAAGCGTAAGTGGTTTAGAATTCACGGTTTGTCCTTTTGCGTTCAGTGCGCACGTTATACTCTGCTCAAAACAATGATGCCAGTTTAGGAGCTTGCTCGCACATGACTTTGGTCGAAATCACCACTGCGACGCACGGTGTCGAGTTGGATTTGAAATACGCCACACCGGATAACTTCACCGGTAAACCGGTTTATAGCCGTGCTGCGTGCTACCTGCACCCCGAAGCCGAAAAGCTATTGATCGTGGCCCGCGATCTGGCCGCGACACAAGGCTACCGGCTGCGGATCTTGGATGCGTTCCGTCCCACACAAGCCCAGTGGAAGCTATGGAAACACACCCCCGATCCGGATTTCCTCGCCGATCCGCGCCGCGGCTCACCGCATTCGCGCGGCGTCGCGGTGGATCTCACGCTGATCAACAAAGCTTCCAGCGCTGCGCTCGACATGGGCACGCCGTTTGACTTGTTTAACCTCAAAAGCCACCACGGCAATCCCCTGATCAGCCCGCTGGCGCAAAAGAACCGCTTGCTGCTGATGGGCCTGATGACCACGGCGGGGTGGGATTTTTTCCGCAATGAGTGGTGGCACTATCAACTGTTCGACAGTCGTGATTTCGAACTGTTCAGCGACGCCGACCTTCCTGAACCGATGACAGCGCCTTAGCCCAGCCCTAAACTTTGCCGTAGACCGGAACCACCGCACCGCGCGCCGCACCGTTGTCGGGCGACGCCAGATGCACGATGGTCGCGGCCACCTCATCGGGTTTCGGCCAAGCCGCAAAATTGGCGTCCGGCATTGATGCGCGGTTCGCCGGCGTGTCCAAAATCGATGGCGCCACGGCGTTGACCCAGATGCCTTCCGCAGCCAGTTCTTCGCTCATCGCCTGGGTGATCGCGGCCACCGCGGCTTTGGACGCCGTATACGCCACCATGCCCGCACCTTGGCGCGGTTCCACGCCCGGTCGCGCGGCAACGTTGACGATGCGCCCACCAACACCCTCGCCGACATCGAGTCCACGCATGGCCTTGACGGCTTCACGCGAGCATAAAAAACAGGTCTTAGCGTTCATCGCCATTTGCTTGTCGAATGCGGCGGCGCTGGTCTCGGAAATTGGCGACATATCAAACCCGCCGGCAATGTGGATGGAGGCCCAGACCTCACCCACCGCATCGTAAAAATGTTTCACCAAAGCCTCGTCGGTCAAATCGACACCCGAGACCATCACCACCCGTTCGTGTTCATTGTGGGCAAAGCGCACCACCTCGCCGTCGTTGAACGCAGGAATGTGCACTATCGCACCTTGATCGAGCAACCGCGCCACCACGGCGGTGCCCAAAGCACCCGTTCCACCGGTCACAACCACCTGTTTATTCTTAAAAATCATGGCAAACATTCCTCAATTTATTCACGTGTGCGTGATGAATATCACTTGAGCTTTGACACTAAATGGAAACAATGACGCTTAAGATCAAGTGTAGGGGACGCACAGGATGTTCAATCGGTATCGCTTTATGGCCTTAGCGGGCGCACTGCTTTACGCATGCGGGCTGCTTTCAGGCCCCGCATGGGCCCAAGATATGGCCCAGGGTTATGACGAGCAGTACGCCCCCGACGACGGGGCGTCAATCGTCATGTACCACCGTTTTGGCGAAAACGATTTCCCCACCACCAACACCAGCTTGGAACAGCTCGACGCGCACATCGCGGAGCTGAAAAATGGCAGTTACAGCGTTCTTTCGCTTGGCGAAATTGTCACGCGCCTCAAAGCGGGCAAGCGCTTTCCCGCCAAATCCGTCGGTGTGACCATCGACGACGCCTATCGGTCCGTTTACACCGAAGCGTGGCCGCGCTTTAAAAAGGCCGGCATCCCGTTCACCTTATTCGTCGCCACCGAGCCGGTCGACCGGGGCTTGAGCCGCTACATGACGTGGGAGCAAATCCGCGAGATCGCCGCCGATCCGCTGGTCACCATCGGCAGCCAAACCGCCAGCCATCTGCACATGGTCGACAGCACGGATGCACAAAACATGGCCGATATCGAGCTCTCCAACGCGCGCTTTCGCAAGGAACTCGGCTACGTCCCCGAACTGATTGCCTATCCGTATGGCGAGTTTTCAAAGTCCGTGATCGAGACCGTTAAGCGCGCCGGGTTTGTCGCCGGGTTCGGTCAGCATTCAGGGGCATTCGGTGCCACCGACACCACTCAAGACGATATTTACCGTCTGCCACGCTTTGCCATGAACGAAAACTACGGCAACGTGGCGCGCCTGAAAACGGCGGCGGGCGCTCTGCCTATGCCCATTCAAGACGCCATCCCGCAAGACACCATCGTCGATCCCAACGGCAATCCGCCTTACATCGGCTTCACCCTGCCCACAGACCTGCCCCGCGCCAACCAAATGGCGTGCTTTTCCAATCACGAAGGCAAGCTCAAGCTTGAACGTCTCGGCCCGCGCATCGAAGTGCGCATGACCCAAAAGCTGCCCCAGGGCCGCACGCGGCTCAACTGCACCTTACCTGCGGGCGAAGGCAGATGGCGCTGGTTCGGCATGCTGCTGTACGTCAAATAGGGCGCTCAAAATAAAGACACTCACCGGCCATACACAAAAAGCCCGACAAAAAAGCCCGTCCAGGCAAACCGCCGGACGGGCTTTTTTGATGAGTTTGATAAATCTCAAATAACCAAAACTCAAATCACCGGGGCGAATTTTCCGTTGTGGCTGAGGCGCGCGCCGTCCAGCAAACCCAGCTCGTTGCCGGAAATGATCGCGTGCAGCTCGGCGACATAGGCCGCGCCGCGCTCCGAATAACGATGCAGCGCGCTGGCGAGACGCATACCGCTGACCGTTTGGCCCTTGGCGCGCATTTGGGCGCGCAAGGTGCGGTATTCTTTATACGCGCGGTGCTTGTTCAAGTTGGTGACGTAAGACGACACCGAATCGTATAAGCTGTCGAACGCGCGCACCCGGTGCGATTTGCCCGTCAGGCGCTCTTTTGGAACGATGCCTTTGTGTTTTGCTGCAAAGGTCCATTGGCCGAACATGGCGTTGCCTTCGCGCACAAACCGCGATGTGCCCCATGCGCTTTCGGTGGCGGCTTGGGCCAGCGCCAAGGACGGCGGCACCACGTCGTGATGGGCCAAAAGCGCATTGATGTCACCGCGCGCAGCACCATAGCGTTCCGCCATCGCCGCCAACCACAAACGATCCACCGCTTTGAGCTTTGAGCCGGTCTGTTTTTGCGCGTGCAAATCCCACAGGCGCGTGCGGTCTTCGACGATTTGCTCGTTCACTTGCAACACCAACGGCAGCACGGTTTTGAAAAACACCGCTTTGCGCTGTTCGGTTTCGCGAATTTTACCCAGATTTTCCGGCAGGCTGACAAGGCTCAAACGCGGAACACCCGCATAACCCTGGATGACTGCGCCCAAATCGTAATCGAGGCCACCATCAGCCGGGCCGGACGCGGTGACCATCGACGCCAACTCATCAACGTCGGCAAGGTCTTCGCCCCTGAGGGCCGCGCGGGCTTGAGCCTCGGCGGCTTTACGCTGTGCCGGGGTGACGCCGGTCTGCGGGGTGAAGCTCGCCCCTGGGAAGCTGGCTTTGGCGACGGAGATGCCGCTCGGCGCGGGCATTAGCCACGCGGTGGCGAACAAAATCGCCACCATAGATGTGGCTGCGCCCAAAGAGCTCCAATGAAATGTTTTCATGTCTGTAACTATCTCGATCTGTCGCAACAAAAGGTCGCCATAGTGGCCATGATGAGCCCGTTTGCCTGACATTGCCTTTGCAATATCCGCTGCGGGGCTCACCCCCCTCCTCGATCTGTCTCTTATACTGAGACGCTTGATCGACCGATCTGTGTTTCAAGTGCGAACTTGACGTTCTCGCCTGTTCTCCATCTTGAAATCTGGCGGACCTTGTACGTGAACTTGAGAGACCTTTCCAGCCCCTTTTTTCCACACCCTGGAAGTACCTGAGAAGGCTGTGAAAAACGAGGTCGCCCCCGGCTCAGTGAGCCGGGGGCGATCTCAAAATCGGTTCGGTTTTACCCGATTCGCGGGAATTTCGTCAGTTGACCGCACGAACCTCGGTGACTTCGGGAACATAGTGACGCAGCATGTTTTCGATGCCGTTTTTCAGCGTCGCGGTGGAACTGGGACAGCCCGCGCACGCGCCTTGCATGTGCAGGTAAACCACGCCTTCTTCAAATGAACGGAACACGATGTCGCCACCGTCCTGAGCCACCGCCGGACGCACGCGCGTTTCGATCAATTCCTTGATTTGCTTGACGGTTTCGGAATCACCTTCGCCGCTGTCGGCTTCGGCTTCGGTTCCGCTCATGACCGGTGCGCCTTGGGTGAAGTGATCCATCACGGCGGCCAAAACACGCGGCTTGACCACATCCCAAGCGGCCTCTTCGGCCTTGGTCACGGTGACGAAGTCAGAACCGAGGAACACCCCGCCGACACCATCAATTTCAAACAAACGCAACGCCAACGGCGAATTTCCGGCGGATGCGGCGTCGGTAAAGTTGGCGGTGCCCGATCCCATCACCTGGCTCCCCGGCAAGAATTTGAGGGTCGCGGGATTGGGGGTCGCTTCAGTTTGAATGAACATAGCCGTTCTCTCAGTGGTTAAATCTCTAATGTATTCGGGAATATGGGGCTTAATGCCCCCCGGATCAACCCGGATGCTGGTGTGGGTATCTTAAACGTTCAAGAAACCCACCGTTTCCTTAATCTCGGCGATGATCGGCTCGGAAATGGCGCGGGCGCGCTCTGCGCCGTCTTTGAGCACCGCGTCAACATGACCCAGATCGTCCATCAGGCGGCGCATTTCCCCCTGAATGGGGTCGAGCTTGGCCACCGCCAAATCGGCCAAATGCTGTTTGAAGGTGCCAAAACCCTCACCCGCGAACTTGGCGATGGTCTCGTCCAGCGTGGTGTCGCTGAGCGCCGCGTATATACCCAACAGGTTGGCGGCTTCGGGGCGACCATCGAGACCTTTTTGGTCTTCGGGCAAGGGCTCAGGATCGGTTTTGGCCTTGCGGATTTTTTTTGCGATGGTGTCGACGTCATCGGTCATGGTGATGCGCGACAGTTCCGACGGATCGGACTTGGACATCTTTTTGGTGCCGTCTTTTAAGCTCATCACCCGGGTCGCGGTGCCAAAAATCATCGGTTCGGGCAGCGGGAAGAAATCTTCGACGCCATAATCGTGATTGAACTTGGCGGCGATGTCGCGGGCCAATTCCAAGTGCTGCTTTTGATCTTCGCCGACCGGAACATGGGTGGCTTTATACAGCAAGATATCCGCCGCCATCAGGTTGGGGTACGCGTACAGCCCCACCGAAGCGTTTTCCTTGTTTTTGCCCGCCTTGTCCTTGAACTGGGTCATGCGATTGAGCCAGCCCAGACGCGCCACGCAATTGAAGATCCACGCCAGCTCGGCATGCGCGGGCACTTGGCTTTGATTGAAGATGATGTGCTTTTTCGCATCCACGCCCGACGCAATCATCGCTGCGGCGACTTCGCGGGTGGATGCTTTCAACGCCGCCGGGTCTTGCCACACGGTGATGGCGTGCATGTCGACGACGCAAAACAGGCATTCATAATCGTGCTGCAATTGCACCCAATTGCGCACCGCACCGAGGTAATTGCCAAGGTGAAGATTGCCGGTGGATTGAATACCCGAGAAAATGCGCGACATGAAAACTGCCTTCCGTGTGGACCGGATGAGAGGTGGCCGGTGTTGAATTATGATTTTGAGGTTATGAACCGCCCGCCGGAACAGGTCAAGATTGCTCAGGTCCCTGCTTGGGCATCTGGCTTGGGTTTGCGGCGCATCCAGCCCTTGACGTCGCCCAAGCTCGCCGCGCCCAGCACGTGGGCCGAAACCGCATACGCCGCCATGCCGCCAAACACGATCACGGCGAGGCTTAGGGCTTTTTCGAACCCGCCACCGCCGAACCAGCCGACAAGTTCCACCACCAACAGCCAGTCCAGCGTCATCACCACTGCGGCCATGATGGCGGTCGCGCTGACCATGCGCCACAAGCGACACAGCAGCCGTCCGTCGAAATGAAACTGGCCGCGCCGGATCAAGAAATACGCCAGCAATCCCGCATTGAGCCATTGACTGATCACCGTCGCCGCCGCCAGACCGACGTGCGCCAACGGCCCCATCAGCGCCAACGCCACGGCGATGTTCACGGCCACGCACAGCGCACCAATTTTGATCGGGGTGGACATGTCTTCGCGCGCGAAATAGCCCGGCGCCAGCGCCTTGACCAACACATACGCTGGAAGTCCGCAGGCAAACACCATCAGCGCCATGGCGGTTTTTGCTGTGGCTTCGGCGGAAAACTCACCGCGTTCGAACAGCGCCGAGACGATGGTGTCGGGAATCACGAACAATGCGGCTGCGGCGGGCAGGGTCAACAGCAAGGCAAATTCCACCGCGCGATTTTGACTGTCGAGCGCAGCCCCCTCGTCACCGGATTTAATCTGACGGCTGAGCAGTGGCAATAACGCCGTGCCCACCGCGACGCCGACCACACCCAGCGGCAACTGCACCAAACGATCGGCATAAAACAGATACGAGATCGAACCCGAGATCAGCATTGAGGCGATCACCGTGTCGATCAACAAGCTGATCTGATAGATGCCCGCACCCACCGCCACCGGGGCAATGCGCTTGAGCAGACGTTTGACGTCATCGGACATGTGCGGGCGCACCAGTTTGGGCATCCAGCCCGCGCGCGTCGTGTGCCACACCATCCACGCCAACTGCACCACACCGGCAATCGCCACGCCCCAGCTGAGCGCATGGGCGGGGGTCGCCATTACAGGGCTGAGACCAAACACCGCCGTGATCAAAGTGATGTTGAGCAATATCGGCGTCGCCGCAGCGGCCCAAAACTTTCCCAATGAGTTCAAGATGCCGCCCAGCAGCGACACCATCGAAATGAAAATTAAATAGGGAAAGGTGATGCGCACCAAATCGACGGCGAGGCTGTATTTTTCAGGCTCATCGACAAAGCCCGGCGCGATCAAAGCCACCACCCACGGCATCGCGATTTCGATCACAATGGTGAACAGCAACAACACGATCAGCAGGCCGCTTTGCGCTTGTGCTGCAAAGGTGCGTGCACCGTGCGGGCCGTTTTCATCTGCCTCGGATTCCAGCTTGCCGGCGAAAATCGGCACGAAGGCGAGATTGAACGCACCCTCGGCAAACAAGCGGCGAAACAGGTTGGGCAGCTTAAAGGCGACGAAAAAGACGTCGGCCATCCACCCCGCGCCCAGCACCCACGCCACGGCAACATCGCGCACGAAACCGAGCAAGCGAGAGATCAGGGTCATGGACCCCACGGTGGCGATGGCGCGAATCAGCAAAACGAATTCCCCAAAATCAACAGGCCCTTACCTTAGCCCTTAGGACTTAACGGATGCTGAACCATTGGTGGGTATTTGGATGCAATCGTATGGACTTGCCATGGCGGAAAAAAGGCGCACACTGCGACCTGAAAACCTGACATTTACGGATCATACGATGACGGAAAAATTAGATTGCGTGGTGATCGGTGCGGGCGTTGTCGGTTTGGCCATCGCCAGAACCCTAGCGCTCAGCGGGCGCGAAGTGATCGTGATCGAGTCCGAAAGCGCCATCGGCACCGCCACCAGCTCGCGCAATTCCGAAGTCATCCATGCGGGCATTTATTACACCCAAGGCAGCCTCAAAGGCACACTGTGCGTGCACGGCAAGGACTTGCTGTACGACTATCTGGAGCGTCACGGCATCGATCATCGGCGCTGCGGTAAATTGGTGGTCGCGACGTCTGAGGCCGAGGTGAAGGTGTTGCACGACGTGGTCGAAAAAGCCGCCGCAAACGGCTGCACCGAACTGGATTGGCTGGATGGCGATGACGCGATGGCGTTAGAGCCGGAGCTGAACTGCCTGGCCGCGCTGTCGTCGCCGACCACCGGCATCATCGACAGCCACGGTTATATGCTCAGCCTGCAAGGCGAGATCGAAGCGCACGGTGGTTGGGTTGCGCTGGAAAGCCCGCTGATCGACGGCAACGTCAGCGCCAGCGGCATCGTGTTGCGCATCGGCGGACTTGAGCCCATGGAAGTGCTGTGCAACACCGTCATCAATTCAGCCGGGTTGAACGCCCAAGGGGTGGCGAACAATCTGCACGGCTTGGCCAAGCAACACATCCCCCCACGCTATTTATGCAAAGGCAATTATTTTGCGCTGACCGGAAAAGCACCGTTTTCACAGCTGGTTTATCCGGTGCCCGGCACCGCGTCGCTGGGCTGTCATTACACCCGCGATCTGGGCGGACAAGGACGGTTTGGGCCCGACGCCGAATGGATCGATACCATCAACTACGATGTCGATCCCAGCCGCGGCGATACTTTTTACGAACAAATTCGTCGCTATTGGCCGGGGCTCAAAGACGGCGCGCTGAGCCCGACCTATTGCGGCATCCGCCCCAAGCTACAAGCCCCAGGCGGGCCGCCCACAGACTTCCGCATCGACGGCCCCGCCCACCACGGCGTCAAGGGCTTGGTCAATCTGTACGGAATCGAATCCCCGGGCCTGACCGCATCGCTGGCCATCGCCGAGCATGTTTTGGCGTTATTGGACTAAGCTGATGGCGCATCTTCAGGCAGCGGATCGCCCCTGGATGTGCCGATGGCCTGCAGCAAAACCTTGCGCAGACCTTTGATCTTGGATTCAGAATCGATTTTCAAGCCGAAAACGTCGCGCACATAAAACACATCGACCACCCGCTCGCCATACGTCGAAATGTGCGCCGAGGTCACCTGCAAGCCAAAGTTGGTGAGCGCGCGGGTGATGTCGTGCAAGAAGCCCTGGCGGTTGCGGCCGTTGACTTCGATCACCGTGGCGGATTGCGATGCGTCGTTGTTGACCAGCACCCGCGGCGGGACCTCGAACACACGGGTGCGCGACGGCATCTGGCGGGTGCGTTCCGCCGCCAATTCTTGCTGCGGGCGCAGGCGTCCGGTCAGCGCGTCTTCGATGCGCTGCTTCAGGCGGTTGAGCTTTTCCTCACCCGTAAACGCGTGGCCCTCGATGTTTTGCACCCAGAACGTATCCAACGCCATGCCGTTGCCAAAGGTGGTGATTTTGGCGTCCACGATGTTCGCGCCCGACAGCGCCATTGCGCCCGCGATGGAGGCGAACAGACCCGGATGGTCCAGCGTGTGGATCAGCACTTCGGTAACGTCGATGCGTTCCACCGCGCGGGTTTCCAAATACAGCGGCGTGCCTTCGTTGTGAGCATCGCGCACGATTTCGGCATGATGGGCCAAATCGTCCGTTCCGTAAGACAGGAAATAGTTGGCGTGACCCAGGGCGAGATACCAATCGACGTCTTCGGTCGACCAATGGGCCAGCTTGTCGATGAGCTTTTTGCGCACCCGGTCGGCGCGCGCTTCGCGGCGTTGGGTCGGCAGGCCGCCGGTCATCAGTTCCTGCGCACCGTAATACAGTTCACGCAGCAACGATGCCTTCCAACCGTTCCACACATTGGGGCCGACCGCACGGGTGTCGGCGACGGTCAAGATCAACAACAAGCGCAAACGTTCCGGTGACTGCACCAGTTCAACAAAATCTTTGATGGTTTTTGGGTCGTCGAGATCGCGTTTGTAAGCGTTGCGGTTCATGTCCAGATGACGCAGCACCAACCATGAAACCGTTTCCGTTTCCCATTCATTGAGGCCGAAGCGCGGGCATAGTTTTTTGGCGACTTCAGCACCGACCACAGAATGATCGCCTCCGCGACCCTTGGCGATATCGTGCAGCAGCACCGCAACGTACAGCACCCGGCGCGACTGGATGTCTTTGATCACTTCGGCGCTGAGCGGATGGTCTTCGCTGAGCAATCCGCGTTCGATGCGGCTGACGATATCGATGGCGCGGATGGTGTGCTCATCGACCGTATAGACGTGATACATGTCGTATTGCATCTGCGCCACCACGCGCCCGAAGTCGGGAACAAAACGCCCGAACACGCCCGATTCGTTGAGCCGCATCAATGCCCGCTTAGGCCCATTCGGCGACGTCAGCATGTCGAGGAACAGTTCGTTCGCCAACGGGTCGTTTTGCACCTTTTTATTGATGCGTTTTAAGTTCTGCTGCACCAAACGCAAGGCTTCGGGATGGATATCGAGATCGAATTTTTCGGCCTCGGCAAACATCCGCAACAAATTAACCGGATCGTCCTTGAACACGTTTTCGTGCTCAACCGTCAAACGTCCGCCATCGACCTTGAAGCCGGGCATTTTACGTTTGCGAAAGTTGAACGACGGTATCGAGATGCGTGATTTTTTGGTGTGCTGATGTTCCAGCACCGCGCAAATGACCCGGGTTAAATCGCCGACGTCCTTGGCGACGAGAAAATAATGCTTCATGAACCGCTCGACCGCGCTGACGCCTGCGCGGTCGGTGTAATCCATGCGCCGCGCCAAATCGTTTTGCACATTGAAGCTGATGGTTTCGTCGGGCCGGTCGGCGAGGTAGTGCAGATGGCAACGCACCGTCCACAGGAATTTTTGCGCTTTGTTGAACCGCAGGGCATCGTCTTTGTTCAGCACGCCCTTTTCCACCAAGCCGGCGATGTCGTTGATGCGGTAGAGAAACTTGGCGATCCAAAACAGGGTCTGCAAATCGCGCAAACCGCCCTTACCGTCTTTGATGTTGGGTTCCAGCACGTAGCGGGAATCGCCCATGCGCTCGTGGCGTTGGTCGCGCTCTTCCAATTTGGCTTTGACGAATTCGGCCTCGCCGCCTTTGATCACGTCCTTTTCAAAGCGCGCTTCAAAGATCCCGAACAGGTCGTGATCGCCGCTGATCCAGCGCGCTTCCAACAAACTGGTGGAAATGGTGATGTCGGTTTTCGCCAAGCGCACCGCTTCGTCCACGCTGCGCGTCGCATGACCGACTTTCAGGCCTAAGTCCCACAGCATATAAAGCATCCATTCCACCGCGTCGTTGGTGGCCGGATTGACTTGTTTGGGCAGCAAAAACATCAAATCCAAATCGGAATGCGGCGAGATTTCCGCGCGACCGTAACCGCCCGTGGCGATCAGGCTCATTGCGTCATCTGGCATCGCGAACACATGGGTGATGGTGAATTCGTGTAGCGTGCGGATCAATTGATCCAACAAATACGCGCCCGCGCGCAAGGTCCGCGCGCCGGTGGCTTCACCCGCCTCAAAGCGACGCTGAATTTCCGTGCGCCCGTCTTCCAGCGCACCCTTGAACAGCTTGAGAACATGGCTGCGCGCTTTGGGCTTTTTGACATCGCCAGCATGAGCAATCTCGCACAGCTCCGCCATAAAGGTTTTTCGACAAATGACGCCGCGCGGATTTTTGATCTTCAAACGCATTTTGTTTCCAACTGCCGTTATGGTTCCCCAACCTGCCCGGCGTGTTCCTTGTTGTATATAAGATATCGAACCGCTAAACGAGGACCAAATCGCGGCTTCCTTGTATCAAAGTGCGGTTTTCGCTCTAATGGCAGCACCCGCTTCTTTTATCTTTACGTTTCGGTTTACTCATGTCCACTCACCCGTGCCAAGACGAATGTGAACACCTGATCCGTATTGCGCGCAGCATGGCGGCGGTGCTTGACGACGCTTTCGCGCATAACCACTCGGCCTCTTTGGACCAATGGCTGAAGCGGGCCGAGGCTCTGCTCACCAGTGCAAAACTGGAAACCATCGACGGTGAGCAGGCGTTGGAAAATCTTTCCTTGGATCTCAGAAGGCGATGGCTGAACGAAACGCACTTAATATCGAACCGCTACATGATGTCGCCGCCGCACGCTCAAGTTAAATACTTGGCCGACGGGGACCGTATCCACTATCCCTACGACCGCTGGCTCAAACCCAAACTCTTGGAACAGCGCCTCCACGCGCACCGTCCACCGCCACCGGGCTGGGCGGGACGCTCATTGCTGTTCGCCAATGGCATGTCCGCCATCACCACGACGGTGCAGGTTTTTCGTACCAATGCCGTCAAATTGTGGCCCCGTTCAAAAAAAGCTCCGCTATCTTTGCATTGGTTCGGCGGTTATTTCGAAATTACCCGGGCGTTGAAGTTGCTGTGCGATGAATATTTTCAGGGTCGCAAACACGCCCAACAAGAAACGCTTTGGGAAACCGTGTCGCGCGGCGCTGCCGATCTGGTGTTGATCGAACCCATTGCCGCCGATGTCAATTTGCAAGTCTTCGACCTCGACGCGTTTATCCAAGCGTGGAAACGCCGCCGGTCCAAGCGGCCTTGCACCATCATGATCGATACCTCTTTAAGTGCCGACACCTTTCCCGTCGAACGACTGTGCGGGGAACTGGCCGACGACCCGCCGGCGATGATCGTGTCGATCCGGTCCGCCGTCAAACTCGACCAGCAAGGTTTAGAACTGGCCAACGGCGGGCTGGTCGATCTGTGGATGCCAGACAATTCCAAAAACAAAGAGCGCTTGGAAGGTTTCGAATACGACCTGGCGATGGCGCGCACCACCTTGGGCGTGGGCCTATCGCAAGACGAGTACGCGGCGTTGAGCGCACCGTTTTTCTTGGATGAAACCTCGCTGACAACACATGCCGCGGCGGTGTTCGCCAACAACCGACGTTTTGCTGAAACCTTGAACGCAAGCCTCAAGCCGGACGGTGGCCTGCTGGACCGCATCAACCATCCCAGTTTAAGCGCCGTCAATGGCCAATCGTGGGCCGAAGCGCCCTACGTCAATCTGCGCTACCGATCCGACGAACAAAGCGCGCGGGCTTTTTTGCGCACGGTGCTGGAACACGAAGCCATGGTCCGCAAACTCAACTTTCGGTCCGGCAGCAGCTTCGGCTTTCGCGCCCACCGTTTCGAAATGGGTTTTGTGCGCGGTGTTAAATTCAACTCCCTGCGCGTTGCCTTGGGCGCCAGGTCGGGTCCGTCGCTCGACGGCGTGATCGAACTGTTTCAAGAGCTCGCCGCTTATCCCGATTTTGCGGCGCTGCGCAAAGCCTATCCCAAAATCGAAGCCCAGCACCCCAAGGACAGGGTCCAGGACGAAACCTGACGATGAGCCACTCAGCCTTGCCCATTCTCTACAGTTTTCGCCGCTGTCCCTATGCCATGCGCGCACGTATGGCGCTTTTTGCCGCACGGCAAACCTATGTGCTGCGCGAAGTTGTCTTGCGCGACAAACCAGGCGCGATGCTGGCCCTTTCAGCCAAAGCCACCGTGCCGGTTCTGCATCTGCCCGATGGACGCGTCATCGATGAAAGCCTCGACGTCATGCATTGGGCGTTGGCGAAAAACGATGCTGAGGGCTGGCTGCGCCCACACGGCATGAGCGCGTTGATCAAAGCCTGCGACACGGATTTCAAGACCCACTTGGATCGCTACAAATACGCCAGCCGCTATGACGACAGCGACCCGTTGGTCCACCGTGCGGCGGGCGAACACTTCATCCAGCAGCTCGAAGCCCGGCTCGTCACAGCGCCTTTTCTGTTTGGTGCGCACAAAGCCCTGGCCGACATCGCCATCGCGCCGTTCGTGCGCCAGTTCGCGTTGGCTGACTGGGATTGGTTTTTCGCCACGCCACACGTGAACGTTCACCGCTGGCTGGGCGACTTTATCGCGTCCCAGCCGTTCACCGCCGTGATGGACAAGCATGATCCGTGGCGACCGGGTGATGACGACACGCTGATAATTGCGTCACATAACCAGACTTGATCATGCGCCCGATCACGCTACATCCATAAGCAGTGAGCACATCTTTTGTTTTAGATTTAGGACCACAACGGCCGTGTTGTTTCGCCAGCTATTTGAACCGCAGTCTTCCACCTACACGTACTTGATCGCCTGCTCTGATACGGGCCAAGCGGTGCTGGTGGATCCAGTTCTGGACACCTTTGACCGTGATCTCAAAATCGTGCGTGAACTGGGGCTCACACTGACCTACACCTTGGACAGTCATATTCACGCTGACCACTTGACCTCCGCATTGAAGCTCAAGTCCCAGGCAGGGTCACAGATCGCCCTGCCCGCTGCCGCTAACGTGGCCTGTGCCGATGTGTTGGTGCGCGAAGAAAATCCGTTCACGGTTGGCAACCTAAACCTCAAGCCACTGTTTACGCCGGGCCACACCGACCACCATCACTGTTACGCCGTGGACGACGGTGCCTTCCAGGCTGTGCTGAGTGGCGATTGCTTGCTGATCGACGGCTGTGGACGAACCGATTTTCAAAGTGGATCATCGACTGAGCTCTACGCTTCGGTGCGCGAAAAACTATTTACCCTGCCCGACGACACGCTTGTCTACCCTGGTCACGATTATCAAGGCCGTTGCGTATCGTCCATCGCCCAAGAACGCGCCCGCAATCCGCGCCTCAAAGACGGCACGAACCTGAATGTGTTCATCGACATTATGGATGGGCTGGATTTACCTTATCCGAAAAAAATGGACCTTGCCGTACCGGCCAACATGTTGTGTGGTCAGTGCCCCGCCGATGTGCCCGAAGGTATGGAGCGGCTGTGCGATGTGAGTGTGCAGGGTTAAACCCTAACAGCCCTCCATTTGGGTACAAACCGTCCGGTGCACGCGGCGTAGGCTGCATACGCCGCACCAAACTTTTTGTGCATCAAGCGTTCTTCCCCCGCCACATTAGCGTGCCACAGCGGAAATTGCGCCAGTGCCCAGAACACATAGATCCAATGGTCGAGATACACCGCCAGACCGAAATCAAAGCTCAACAAAAACGATGCATAAAGTGGATGACGCACATAACGAAACGCGCCCTTTGTGATCAGCTCACGCCCACGACTGTCGACGGGTAATGACTTCAAGCTCCACACCACCCCAGCCGAGGTTACGACAATGGAGACAAACAAAATGCTCAGGCCCAGACCCTCGTGACCATGGATAGGGTAGACATCAATAAGCCGCGTCACCACCCAAGCCGCCGCCAACATCACGAGACTCAGCGCAAGTCCGTGCGGGCCGGTACCGAATATGCGTTGAAAGGGCGTCATGAGAAGACCTCTAATCGCCTAAATCCATGGCTTTCAATTTATATAGAAAATCCAACGCTTCGCGCGGCGTCATTTCGTCGGGCAGCACGGCTTTGACGGCCTGTTCGGCCTCTGAGGCTTTGCGAGGGCCCGATGCAGATACGCCGGGATTAGCCGGCGCATGGGAAAACAGCGGCAGGTCGTCGGCGAGCTTGGTGACGGTGGACGACTGCTCGCCTTCTTCTAAGGATTTCAAAATCTGTTCGGCGCGGCTGATCACGGCGGGCGGCAATCCCGCCAATTGACCGACGTGGATACCGTAAGACCGGTCCGCCGCGCCCGGTCCGACTTCGTGCAAAAACACCACGTCGCCTTGCCATTCCTTGACCTTCATGGCGTGGCAGCTGAGCCCATCGAGCTTCGCCTGCAGCGCTGTCAGTTCATGATAATGGGTGGCGAACAAAGACCGGCACTTGTTCACTTCGTGCAGGTGTTCGATCACTGCCCAGGCGATCGACAAACCGTCAAACGTTGAGGTGCCACGACCGATTTCGTCCAAGATCACCAGCGCGCGTTCGCCTGCTTGGTTGAGGATCGCGGCGGTTTCGACCATTTCGACCATGAACGTCGAACGCCCGCGCGCCAGATCGTCCGCCGCGCCGACCCGTGAAAACAACCGGTCCACCACACCGATGCGTGCGCGCACCGCCGGAACGAACGAGCCCATCTGCGCCAGCACCGCGATCAAGGCGTTTTGGCGCAAGAACGTCGATTTACCCGCCATGTTGGGGCCGGTGAGCAACCACAAGCGGCCCAAATCGTCGTCTTGGCGGCAATCGTTGGCGACGAATTTTTCGCCGTCTCCTGCTTCCAACGCGGCCTCGACCACCGGGTGGCGGCCCTGATCGATGTCGAAATCTACGCTGTCATCGACTTGCGGGCGGATCAGACGACGTTCCACCGCCAGTTCCGCCAAGGCGGTCGCAACGTCCAATTCGGCCAAGGCGCGCGCGCACAGCGCAATCGCATCGGCGTGTGCCACCACACGGGCGGCGAGCTGTTCGAAGACTTCGATTTCCAGCGCCACCGCGCCGTCGGCGGCGCGGGCAATTTTGCCTTCCAGTTCGTTCAATTCGACGGTGGAAAAGCGCACCGCATTGGCCATGGTCTGGCGGTGGATATAGGGCCCGTCCGCACTCATCAGCTTGTCGCCATGCTTGGCCGGAACCTCAATGAAATAGCCCAGCACGTTGTTGTGCTTGACCTTCAAGGTGGCGATGGCGGTGTCGGATTGGTAATCGCCTTGCAGCCCGGCGATCAAGCGACGGCTTTCGTCGCGCATCATGCGCAGCTCGTCCAGATCGGGACGGTAGCCGGTGCGCACAAAACCGCCGTCACGCGTCAGCACCGGCAAATCATCGCCCAGCGCGGCCCGCAATTCACCGACCAATTCGCCGTGCGCACCAAGATTATCAAGGCTCAGCTCAAGGCCTTTTGAAATAGGTTTGCCGGCAAACAAATCGCGGGCATCGGCGCTGAGGCTCAAGCCACCTTGCACCGCCGCCAAATCGCGCGGCCCGCCACGGCCCAACGTGATGCGGGTCAGGGCGCGTTCCAAATCGGGGCAGCGGATCAGCAATCCACGCACGTCTTCGCGCACGCGGGTGTCATCGACACAAAACTGCACATCGCAAAAACGCCCTTCAATAGCCGCGACATCGGTCAGTGGCGCCGCCAGTCGCCCAGCCAACATACGTGCACCCGCACCCGTAACGGTGCGATCGATGACCGCTAAAAGCGATCCCTTGCGCGTGCCGGTGAGAGTTTCGGACAGTTCCAGATTGCGCCGGGTCGCGGCGTCGATTTCCATCACCCCGCCCGTTCGGATGCGCACCGGCGGCGACAGGCGCGGCAGTTTACCTTTTTGCGTCAGCTCGATGTAATCGAGCAACGCGCCCGCCGCCGCGATCTCGGCGCGGCTGAACCCGCCGAACGCTTCCAGCGTCTTGACCCCAAATAGGGTTTCCAAGCGCTTGGCGCCGTTGGTGCTGTCGAATCGCGCAGCTGGTTGCGGGGTCAGCGCGTCGCGCCAATCGTCCAGCACAAAGCGGTACGCATCGCGGTTCATCAAGCTATCGGGGTGCAAAAGCTCGCCGGGTTTCAGCCTTGCAAGCTGTGCGCCCAATTGTTCCGGCGCTGAGGCCTGAGCAAAAAACTGACCCGTGGACACATCGATCCACGCCAGTCCCAACGCGCCTTGCGCTTCGGCGATGCATGCAAGGTAATTATTGGCGCGCGCATCCAGTAACGAATCTTCGGTGATGGTGCCGGGGGTGACGACACGCACCACTTCACGGCGCACCACCGATTTCGCGCCGCGCTTTTTGGCCTCAGCAGGGTCTTCGGTCTGTTCACACACCGCGACGCGAAAGCCTTTGCGGATCAAGCGCGACAAATACTGTTCGTGGCTGTGCACCGGCACGCCGCACATCGGGATGTCGTCACCGTTGTGTTTGCCGCGCTTGGTCAAGGTGATGTCGAGCGCTGCCGCCGCTTTTTCAGCGTCTTCGAAAAACAGCTCGTAAAAATCGCCCATGCGGTAAAACAGCAAAGCGTCCGGATGATCCACCTTGATGGACAGAAACTGCGCCATCATAGGTGTGACGACCTGGGGCGTATCGGGTTGCGTCTCGGCGACGTTGGATTGGCTCATTTTGGCTATTTGAAAATCCGGCGGTGAAAAGTTCCTCACCATACCCAGCCACGGGGCTTGAAAGCAACACGCGATACCGCGTCTTGCACAATGGAAATTGCCCCAAAGCCGCTTGGCCTGGGAAGCGAAGCAGCCTAACATAGGCCCTAAGTTAGACCTTATAATCAAAAAGAACTCAACTCGGAGACCACCCGTGAACAACTCAGTCCCCACCGTCCGCGAAGCCGTCGGCATCTTTAAAGACCGCGCCAGTTTCGAAGCTGCCGTCCACCACTTGCTGGATGCCGGTTTTGACCGCACCGATTTGTCGGTTTTGGACGGTCACGAATCCCTCGACGTGGCGGGTGAGCCCGGTAAACCGTGGAAAGACGTGCTGACGGCGATGGTTGGTGAAATCAAGTACGAAGGCTCGCTGGTTGCGGCGGGCGCGATCTTGCTGGCGGGCGGGCCGACGGCGGCGGTGATCGCGTCGATCATCGGCGCGGCCACTGCGGGTGTGGCGGCGAAAGAAGTGCTCGACGAAGTCACTTCGACACCCGACAGCGAAGATTTCACCAATGCCCTGGCTGCGGGTGGGCTGATCTTGTGGGTCAGCTGCTCCGATGAGGCCCGCGAGCAACAAGCCCAAGAGCTGCTCAAGAAATTCGACGGCGCCAACGTTCATATCCATCAACGCAACGCTTAACTGCCCCTTCCCACCCCAAACAAATGCACCACATTTGAAAGACCTCCCCATGCACGACGATGATCAAATGAGCGCCATCGATCAAGAATCCTTGGTCATGCACGCTCGCGGACGCCCCGGCAAAATCGAAATCCATGCGACCAAACCGCTGACCACCCAGCACGACCTGTCGCTGGCCTACAGCCCCGGCGTTGCCGCACCGTGCAAAGAAATCGAACGCGATCCGCAACTGGCGTACGACTACACCGCCAAAGGCAATTTGGTGGCGATCATTTCCAACGGCACTGCTGTGCTGGGCCTGGGCGATTTGGGCGCACAAGCGTCCAAGCCGGTGATGGAAGGCAAAGCGGTTTTGTTCAAGCGCTTCGCCGACATCGACGGCATCGATTTGGAAGTCGACACCCGCGACGTCGACGAATTCGTCAATTGCGTAAAATTGCTGGGACCGACCTTTGGCGGCATCAATTTGGAAGACATCGCCGCACCCGATTGTTTCATCATCGAACAGCAGCTGCGCGAACTGATGGACATTCCGGTGTTTCACGACGATCAGCACGGCACCGCGATCATCACCGCAGCGGGCCTGATCAACGCGTGCGATCTGACCGGACGCGACATCACCGAGCTGAAAATCGTCGTCAACGGCGCGGGCGCAGCGGCGATTGCCTGCATCGAACTGGTGCAATGCTTGGGCGTGCGCGCCGCCAACACCATCATGTGCGACAGCAAAGGCGTGATTTTTCAAGGCCGCGAAGTGGGCATGAACCAATGGAAAGCCGCCCACGCCGCCGACACCGATGCCCGCACCTTGAAAGAGGCGCTGGTCGGCGCAGACGTATTCCTCGGCCTGTCGGTCAAGGGCGCGCTAACGCCTGACATGGTCGAAGCCATGGCCGACAAACCGATCATCTTCGCGATGGCCAACCCCGACCCCGAGATTACCCCCGAAGACGCCAAGGCCGTGCGCCCGGACGCGATCATCGCCACCGGTCGCTCGGACTACCCCAACCAGATCAACAACGTGCTGGGCTTTCCCTATATTTTCCGCGGTGCGCTCGACGTTCGCGCCACCACCATCAACGAAGACATGAAAGCCGCCGCCGCCCACGCCATCGCCTCATTGGCGCGTGAAGACGTGCCCGACGAGGTCGATATGGCCTATTCCGGCCAGCACCTCAAATACGGTCATGACTACATCATCCCCGCACCGTTCGATCCACGCCTGATCACCACCGTGCCGCCCGCCGTGGCGCAGGCGGCGATGGAATCGGGCGTTGCCCGGCGGCCGATTATCGACATGGATGCGTATCGCAATGAACTGACTGCGCGCCTGGATCCCACCGCGCCCAGCTTGCAGGCCATTTTCGAAGACGTTCATCTGCACCCCCGCCGCGTGGTGTTCGCCGAGGGCGAAGAAGAAAAATCCATTCGCGCCGCCGTGGCCTTTTACAATGCTGGCTATGGTTTCCCCATTCTGGTCGGTCGCGAGGATGAGGTTTTGGAAAAGCTGCGCGAACTGGGCCTGCCCAAATTAGACGGGGTTGAGATCACCAACGCCAAGCTTTCGGATGCCACCGAACGCTACACCGACGCGGTTTACGAACGCCTGCAACGCGACGGCAAACTGTTTCGCGATTGCCAGCGCATGGTGCACCAAAACCGCAATATTTTCGCCGCGTGCATGGTCGCCCAAGGCGATGCCGATGCCATGGTCACGGGACTGACGCGCAATTATCACGTCGCGCTCAACGACATCACCCGGGTGATCGATCCCAGCCCCGATCAATCGGTGGTCGGTTTGACGCTGATGGTCGCACAAGGGCGCACGGTGTTTTTGTCCGATACCGCCGTCAACGTCATGCCCGACGCCCAGCAATTGGCCGATACCGCCATTCAGGCCGCCGCCAAGGTGCGCCAATTGGGCCAGGAACCGCGCGTGGCGCTGATGTCGTTCGCCAATTTCGGAAATCCCATGCCCGAACGCACCCAGGTGGTGCGTGAAGCGGTGAAGATTCTCGACGAATCACAGGTCAGCTTCGAATACGAAGGCGAGATGAGCGCCGAAATCGCCCTGGATTACGATCTGCAACGCCGCGTCTACCCGTTCACCCGGTTGTCGGCGGCGGCCAACGTGCTGGTCTTGCCGGGCCTGAATTCGGCGAGCATTTCGTCGGGTTTGGTGCAGCAATTGGGCGGCGGTACGGTGATCGGGCCGTTGTTGCTGGGCATTTCCAAACCGGCGCAAATTGCACCGATGGGCGCGACCGTGTCCGATCTGGTCAACTTGGCGGCGCTTGCCGCGCATGACGCGATTTAAAAATAGGGAAAAACCGTGGCGACGTTTTACGATTCCATCACCGACACCCAACGTGACCTGATCGAACAACAGCACATTTTTTTCGTCGCCACGGCCCCCGACCAGGGCCGCGTCAACCTTTCGCCCAAGGGCATGGACAGCCTGCGTATCCTCGGTCCCAACCGGGTCGCCTACCTGGACCTGACCGGCAGCGGTAACGAGACCTCGGCCCATCTGCGTCAAAACGGGCGCATCACAGTGATGTTTTGCGCCTTCGAAGGGCCGCCGCGCATCATGCGCCTGTTTGGTCGCGGGCGGGTCATCACACAAAGTGATGGTGAGTGGGCAGAGATGGCCGCGCTGTTTCCCGACCACCCCGGCACCCGCCAGATCATGGTCATCGATGTCGAGCAAACCCAAGACTCGTGCGGCATGGGTGTGCCGCTATTTGATTATAAAGGTGATCGCGATGCGCTGGTGAACGGATGGGAAAAGCGCGGGGTTGAGGGGGTGCGCGACTATTGGAAAAAGCGCAACACCAAAAGCATCGACGGGCTGGATCCGTATCCTCTCGACGCGTGAGCGCAACAGGCACAATTGCGGCCTGTCTTCAGTGTCATATTTCTGATACATAGCTTTCAAAATCAAATGACGCCCCCAGCCGCTTTCTGGGGCGGCCTCATGAGGGAAGCTTGAGACCATGACCGACACGCCCATCCCCCCCACCACACCAAAACCCAAAACCTCGCTCGACAAAGACCTCAAGAAAATCACCAAGGTCGAAGCCGCAGCTCAGGTCCAAGGCCAGGCGATGGCGCGCGTCGGGTTGGGCTTTTTGTTCTTGGTCGCGGTGTGGATCTTCACCTCCACCCACGGCATGGCGTTCAGCCCGTTTGTGGTCGCGGCGGCGGTGATCGGCGGCTATATGGCCATCAACATCGGCGCCAACGATGTCGCCAACAACGTCGGCCCGGCGGTCGGATCGAAAGCCCTGACGCTCGCCGGCGCGATCCTCATCGCCGCCATATTCGAAGCGGCCGGCGCGTTGATGGCGGGCGGCGATGTGGTTTCGACCATCAAAAAAGGCATCATCGACCCCAGCCTAATGCCCGACGCGGCGACCTTCATGACCGCGATGTTGGCGGCCTTGCTGGCGGCTGCGCTGTGGCTCAATCTCGCGACCTATCTGGGCGCGCCGGTGTCGACCACCCATTCCATCGTCGGTGGGGTGATGGGTGCGGGCATCGCGGCCACCGGGTTCGCCGCTGTCAACTGGGGCACCATGAGCAAAATCGCCGCCAGCTGGGTCATATCCCCGGTTCTGGGTGGCGTGATCGCGGCGGCGTTTTTGTATTTTTTGAAGGTCAAGGTGCTCAACAAGGCCGACAAGATTCAAGCCGCACAAAAATGGGTGCCGGTGGTGGTGGCGATCATGGCTGGTGCGTTCACCATGTATCTGATGACCAAGGGCATCAAGAAGCTCTACAAATCCAGCTGGACGGAAGTTTTCCTCGCCGGTGCTGCCGTCTATGCCCTGGCTTGGTACGCCACCCGTGCGCGCATCAAAGTCAAATCCAAGGACATGGAAAACCGCCGCAAGTCGGTCAACGCGCTGTTCGTGTTGCCGCTGATCATTTCCGCCGCGCTGCTGTCGTTCGCCCATGGCGCCAACGACGTCGCCAACGCGGTTGGTCCGCTGGCGGCGATCGTGTCGGCAGCCGATAGCGGCGAGATTGTCACCAAGGCGGGTATTCCGCTGTGGGTGATGTTGGTCGGCGCGGTGGGCATTTCCATCGGCCTGATGCTGTTCGGCCCGCGCTTGATCAAAACCGTCGGCCAGGAAATTACCAAGCTCAACCCGGTGCGCGCGTTCTGCGTGGCATTATCAGCCGCGATCACGGTGATCATCGCCTCGGCGTTGGGCCTGCCGGTGAGCTCCACCCACATCGCGGTGGGCGGGGTGTTCGGGGTTGGATTCTTGCGAGAATACCTCAGCCACCGCGAAACCCAACGCCGCCGCATGTCGCCCATCGCGGCAGCCAACGCGGGCGCGGCCGAAGCCCTGCACACCATCGAAGGCGCCGCGCCCGAACTGCAACACATGCCCACGCTGGGCAACGCGCCGAGTGATGCCGCCCAAGACGCCGACAAAGCCGACAAAGACGTACAAAAAGCAACCCAACGCAAACTGGTGCGCCGCCAACACGCTTGGACCATCGCGGCGGCGTGGATCATCACCGTGCCGTTGGCCGCCCTGCTCGCCGCCGGACTGTATTTTGCGATGACGGCGCTGGGCATCCAGCCGTAAAAGGTCCGCCCTGCATCCTAAAAGGGTGACAGACCCCGCGAAACCTTGCCATAGTTTAGCCTAAGGTGAGGAGATTCGCGGATGAACGCGCTTTGGGTATGGATGACGACTGACGGCCTTGGTATCGGCATCACCAGCGGCGTGGTCGTTACCTTGATCGGCGCAATTGGCGTGGGCGTCAAAACGTTACTGTTCAAGTCGGACCCGCCCGTAGAGACCACCGAAACTCGGCTAACCGCCACGGGTGAAGGCAGCGCTCAAGCGGCGGGAAAGCGCGCCGTGGCGCTGCAAAGCCAAAACGGAAATTCCGTGGCCCATACAGGCGAGGGCGCGCAAACGATTATCCAGGGCGTCCCCCACGAAGACCACGCCAGTCTCGCCAAACAACTCGGTATCACCGAAGAACGCCTCAACCGCCTCTGCAACACATTGGAAAGCCTGGGTATCGCGCCTGAGGAAGCCCCTTCCCGTCTACCAGAGATGGTAGAACGCCTCAAAAGCGCCGAAAACCAATTGGAAAATGCCCCCAAGGTCGGCGGGCGAACGGATGCGCTGCGCCAACAAGCAGAAACCGCTATCGCGGCGGACGACCTCGACACGGCTGAAGAACTGCTGCGCCAAGCCGAAAATCAAGACACGCAAGTCCAGCACCAATTGCTTGATGAATCCAACGCCCGAGCCCTTGCCGTCGCCGCGTCGGCGTTTGCGCGTGGCGATCTGGCCTTCACCCGCCTCAAATACCAAGACGCCGCCAGCCACTTTTTGCGCGCGGCAGAGCGCACCCCGCAAAGTGAGCCCCGCGAACAGGTCACAGCCTTCACCATGGCCGGGCGGGCATATGACGAGGTGGCGGCGTTCCAACAGGCCGAAACCGCTTACGCCCAAGCGCGCGACAGCGCCGAAGCACATCTGGGTGCAAACGACCCGCTCACCGCCACGGTGCTCAACAATCTGGCAGCGCTCTATAAAGACACCAACCGCAAGGCGCAGGCCGAGCCATTGATGGAGCGCGTCGTCTCCATCTTTGAGAAAACTTACGGTGAAGAGCATCCCATGGTCGCGACAGCCCTCAACAATCTCGCAACGCTCTATCAAGACACCAACCGAATGAAGGAAGCCGAACCGCTGCTGAAACGCGCCTTGGCCATCGATGAAAAAGCCTTTGGAGCGGATCATCCAGAGATCGCCACTGACCTCAACAATCTGGCACAGCTCTATCAAGCCACCAACCGCATGGAGCAGGCCGAGCCGCTGATGGTGCGCGCCCTGGCCATCGACGAAAAAGCCTTCGGCGCGGATCATCACAAGGTCGCCATCGGCCTCAACAATCTCGCCGCACTCTATCAAAACACCAACCGCAGGACGCAGGCCGAGCCGCTGATGGTGCGCGCCTTGGCCATCGACGAAAAAGCCTTCGGCGCGGATCATCCAGAGGTCGCCACTGACCTCAACAATCTCGCGCAGCTCTATAAAGACACCAACCGCAGGACGCAGGCCGAGCCGCTGATGGAGCGCGCCTTAGCCATCGACGAAAAAGCCTTCGGCGCGGATCATCACAAGGTCGCCATCCACCTCAACAATCTCGCCACACTCTATCAAGACACCAACCGCAGGACGCAGGCCGAGCCGTTGATGGAGCGGGCGGTGAGGATTTTCACCGCTTCGTTGGGGGCGGAACATCCCACCACGGTCGGGGTGACACGAAACCTCGCCCTTTTGCGTCAGAAAATGGCGGAACAGGGGGAGTAAAATCCCTCTCCCCGTCACCCTGGGTCAAGCCCGGGCATGACGATGGTTTTGATCGTGGGGCAAAGCAACCAACGGGGTTAAGCGCCCCGCGCTTATTACTTGACCCCCAAGACCTCGACCGATTTGACGATGACGTCGGCGCCAGCGTTGATGATGGCGACGGCGTCGAACGGGTCGCGGAAGCTGGCGTCGCGGGCGTTGAGGATTTTTTTACCATCCAAGCTGACGATCATTTGGCCGTCTTTGGCGCGGGTCCATTCCAGGCTATGGTTTTTTTTGTCTTCCAGGGTGGTGATGGAGGCGCTGTCGATGGTGCCTTCGCCGCGCGACGTCACGCGCACCAGTTCCAGCGATGCGCCACGTGCGGTTTGCTTGGGGTTGTAGACCAAACGATAACCGGCGCTGCCGGTGCCTTGGGTGACGGCGTAGGCGAAGCTGCCCTCGCCCTTCCACGACGAAATGCTGGTGGTCAACGCAAAGGTGTTGGAGATGCGCGCGCGGGTGCTGAGCACCGCAGGCTTAGCTTCGACCGCAGCAGTTGCAGCCGGTGCGCTGTTGGTTTTGGTTTTGTTGGCCCCGGACAACACCGCGCCGAGGATCGAAATGGCGAGTTCTTCTTTGCTGATCTTGTTTGATGGCGCGGCACTGGCGGGGGTGCCCGCAACGGCTTTGGAGCGCAGGCCGTAGCCTTGTTCGACCCAAAACTCGCCGCTCACGGTGGTCCAAGTGGGATTGCGGCTAATGTCGCCATCGACGAAATCGTCAAACAGCAAACGCTGGGTCCAGGGCCGCTGATAGCGCGCCATCAAGTCGCGCAGGTCGCGCAAAAACATGCGGTCCGCCGCACGGGCCTTTTCGGCGTCATCGACCAAAGTTTTGAGCTCTTTGAGCAGGCCGTCGGCAGTGTTGGCGGTGGCCGAGGTGCCGCCCGATGCACTACCCGGTGGCGACCACGACTGATAGCGGCTGTCCTGTGCGCCCGCACCACTCGGTAAGGCCGCGAACGGCACGACGATCAAAACGGTGGCGAGCAGAGCACGGCGACACGGAGCGAACGACATAGGTGCAAACGACATAAGCACGAAACCTCCCGAGGTTGATTGTGCGCTCAGCTTATCAAGCCCGGCGCGCGGCTTCTAGGCTTTGCATGTGCAATGTTGCACTTTTGGGGCTGAAACAGCAAAACGTTACGCACGCGGGGTATGCGTGCGCCGCCAAAAATTCCGCCACCGTGCGCACCGCGATCTCGGCCGCGCGATCTGGCGGAAAACCGTACACCCCGGTGGAAATGGCGGGAAAGGCGATGGCCGCAAACTCAAACTCTGCCGCGATTTCCAAGCTGCGTTGATAACACTTTTCCAGCGCGTGCTCTTCACCCGCGTTGCCGCCGCGCCACACCGGGCCGACGGTGTGGATCACATGGCGTGCCGGTAAGTTGAAACCCTTGGTGAGCTTGGCGTCGCCGGTGGCGCACCCGCCGAGCGTGCGACATGCGGCCAACAAACCCGGTCCCGCACGACGATGGATCGCGCCATCCACCCCGCCGCCGCCAAGCAACGCAGTGTTGGCGGCATTGACGATAGCATCGACATCCAAGGTGGTGATGTCGGCCTGGGTCACGGTGATGCGGTCAAATACGGTGCTCATCAGGGCGACAGTATAGCACAGCAAAAAGGGCGGCCCTTTACGGACCGCCCTTTTGATTTTGTACGCTTGATCTTGAACGCAGCAGCGCGGTTATTTTTTCGCGGCGCGTTCGATGCCTTCGTTGATCAGTTCCTTGGCACGCTCGGGGCCTTCCCAGCCGGTGACTTTCACCCACTTGCCGTCTTCGAGGTCTTTGTAGTGGGTGAAGAAGTGCGCGATCTGTTCGACCAAGATCGGGCGAATGTCGGTGTAGGATTCGACGTTTTCGTAGTACGGATGCAGACGGTGAACCGGTACGCAGAGGATCTTTTCATCGACGCCGCTTTCGTCTTCCATCAGCAACACGCCGATGGGACGGGACGTGATCACCACGCCGGGGGCCACCACGTGCTGACCCAGCACGGCGGCGTCAACGGGATCGCCATCGTCGGACAGGGTGTGAGGAATGAAGCCGTAATTACACGGATAGTGCATGGCGGTGTGCAGGAAGCGATCGACGAACATGGCGCCGGACTCTTTGTCGAGTTCGTACTTCACCGGATTGCCGCCCATGGGCACTTCGATGACGACGTTGAATTCTTCGGGGGCATTTTCGCCGATGGGGAGTTTGGAAATATCCATGATCAAAGCCGCTCTGTGTTGGGGAGTCGATAAAGGGCAACCTGCATGTTGCGCCGCGCAAGCGGCGTGTATGCCATGGATTGCGCAGGTCGTCCACTTTTTTCAGAACGGTTTTAAGTCTTGGGTGGCGGCTCTGCGCTTGGCTTTTTCTCGTCAGCAGGAAAGCGCTTCATCATCCATACCAACAGCACCAAGCCCGGTATGGCGGCGATGGTGGTGAGGATGAAAAACGTCACCCAGTCCACCCGGTCCGCCAGCCAACCGCTGCCCGACGACATGATGGTGCGCGAAAACGCCATGAACGAGGTCAGCAACGCGTATTGCGTGGCGGTGTACGCGACATGACACAGGCTCGACAAATACGCCACAAACGCGGTGGTGCCCATGCCGGTGGTGATGTTTTCCACTGCGATGGTCACCGCCAGCATGCGCACATCGGGCCCGGCCCACGCTTGGGCGACGAACACCAAGTTGGAAGCCGCCATCAATACGCCGCACACCAACAAGCCGCGCATGATGCCAAAGCGCGCCAACACCACGCCACCCAAAATGCCGCCGGCGATGATGGCGTTGAAGCCGAACACTTTCGCCACCGCAGCGATTTCCGTTTTGGTGAAACCAATTTCGAGGAAAAACGGCGTCTTCATCACCCCCAAAATCGCATCGCCATATTTATAGAGCAAAATAAATAAGACGATGGTGACCCAACCGCGCCGGGTCATGAAATCGGCGAACGGGCAGACCACCGCGCCGTAAAGCCACGCCAGCGCTTCGGCCACCATTTTCGGCAGATGCTGCTTGCGTTCCAAAAAATCTTCGACCGCTTGCTCGCGTTGCTCGGCTTCCGGCGTGATGGCGACGTTCGGTTCGGGGTTGATCAAGATCGCCACGATGCCGACGACCACCAGCGCCGCCATGGCGAAAAAGACACTTTGCCACGGAAACATATCGGCGAAGATCAAGCCCGCCGCCGCCGTGCCCACTTGACCAAAGCGCCAACCGAACACCGCCGTCGCCGCACCGGCGGCCAATTTGTCTTCGCTGAGAATTTCAATGCGGTACGCGTCCACCACGATGTCTTGGGACGCCGACGAAAACGCCACCGCCAGCGCGAACACCGCCGTCCACCACGGATCGATGCCGGGCTGGGTCAAGCCCATCGCAAAGATCGCGGCGAGCAGAAGCAGCTGCGTGAACAGCACCCAGCCGCGCCTGCGCCCAAACAACGGCGTGAACACCGGCAGCGCCAGCTTATCCATCAACGGCGACCACAAAAACTTCACCGCATACGGTAGGCTTACCAGTGCGAACAAGCCGATGGTGGTTTTGCTGACCCCTTCGTCCACCAGCCACGCGCTCAACGGATCGGCCAGAACGCCGAACGGCAGACCGCTGGAAAAACCCAAAAACAACAGCGACAGGACACGGCGGTCACGATAGACCTGGGCCGATTGCAGCCAAGAACGCATGGAATGCTCCGCTAAATTTCCGAACGCACAGTGTCGGCGCGGGGTCTTGAGATCGGGTTAATGGGGAGGCGCGTTTTAAACAACGTTTTCGGCAACCGGCAATTCGAACCAGAATGTCGAACCGACGCCTTCGGCAGAGGTAAAGCCGATATCGCCGTCCATGCGCTCGATCAATTCTTTAACGATGGTCAGACCGATACCGGTGCCTTCGGTCTTGTCTTGTTCTTCGGACAGGCGGTGAAATGGCTGAAAGATTTCCCCTTGGCGATCTTTGGGAATGCCCAGACCCGTGTCCGTCACCGCAAACCGCCACCGTCCATTGGATCCTTGTGCGCATGTCATGGTGACCTTGCCGCCATCGCGATTGTATTTGATGGCGTTGGAAATCAAATTGATAAACACCTGAACCAATCGGTTTTCGTCCGCCAAGATCTGCGGCACGTCATGTGTGGCACAGTCGTTGGTGAACTTCACAGCTTTTAGTTCCATCATCGGCGCATTGGCGACGATGCTTTGACGCACCGCCGACAAGGGGTCTACGGGCAGAATGTTGAGGTGAATTTCCCCGCTTTCGATCTTCGCCAGTTCAAGAATTTCATTAATCAAGCCATGCAAGTGCGTGCCGGAAAAGTGGATGTCGTCGATGTAGCCTTTTTGCATCTCGGTCAAATTGCCGTCGATATTCAGCTTCATGAAATCGCTAAAGCCGATGATGGCGTTGAGCGGCGTACGCAATTCGTGGCTCATGGAGGCAAGGAATTTCGATTTGGCTTCGTTCGCGGCTTCGGCGTCTTTTTTCGCCGTTTCCAATTCCGCTGTACGTGCGCTGACCAAGCCTTCCAACTTGGCGCGCGCGGTTTCGCGTTCACGCACCGTTTTGATGCCACGTATATGCCAGCCCGTCAGGCCGAAAATGCCCAACAACCACGTCAAGCCGTGCGATATGGCGTTGCCCTTTAAAAATTGCGCCAGTTGTTGGCGATACGGCGCCATCGGCACCATGGTGCCGACGCCGCCCAACACATCGCCGACCTCATAACCTTGCACGCCATGACATTTGAGGCAGGCCTTGGTGGCGACCATCGGCCGGATCATGCGAAAGTACTCTTGCCCGTTGCGGGTCGTGATCCCTCGCACTTCTGTCTCGCCGTTCATGAAGGCGTTGATGGCATCGGCTTCCCACGGATCGGCCTCGTTTTCGGACTGAAACGGGTGGAGGCTCACCAAGCGACCCTGAACGCCATACAGATCGGCGTATTCATCCATGATCTGGCGCACCATGGTGGAGGGATTGACCAGCGTCAGCATGCGCCCGGAAGGGGTCATCACGTCGCGCTCGTCGATGTGTTCCATGAACGGGCTGGGCGTTACGTTCTGGCTGGCTTCCAAATAAACACCGCCGTGCCCGGCCGCCCAGCGGCGCAGCGCTTGATCTTTATTGAAGGCGCTGACGGCATCCTCGTGCGCCATTTCGCTGGTGTGCGTCTGGGCCAGGCGGTTGTTCCAGACAAACAACCCGCCAACGGAAACCGTCCAGATCAACGCCAGCATCAGAGTGCCGTACAGCCTTTGACGCAATTCCCGATGTATCGCCATCACGCCCCCCAATGTCTACATTTCCCGCAATCACAATAGAACGCTCTTGCGGCGATGACAAATTTCTGGCGCTTGCCTGGTGCTGAAACGTCAGTCGTCATCGTCCCCGCCGCCACCCAACCACCAATCGCCGCCAAGCGGGCCATTATTGTTCGACGGCATACCCGACGGCGACACGTTACGCTTTTTCGCGGGTTCCCATTTGTCGGTGTAGTGACAGTTGCCGCAGCGCTTGGATGCGTCGCGATGGCGCTGATCGTTGGGTGCCTTGGCGGCGTGGCAGTTGACGCACTGGCGCAGTTCCGCCTTGGACAAAAGATCATGCTTAAAGCCCGCCGGTTTCCATTTCTCGGTCTTGTGACAGATGCCGCATTTAACCTTCATCTCCGCCGTCAGACGATCGTGGGTTTTGTCTTTCGGCGTCGCCGCCTTGTGACAGCTGGCGCACTGTTCCAGCTCGGCTTTGGGCAGCAGGCTGTGTTTAAAGGTTGCCGGTTTCCATTTGTCGGTGATGTGACAGACGCCGCACTTGACGCGCATTTCCGCCGTCAGGCGGTCATGGGTTTTGTCTTTGGGTGTCGCGGCCTTATGACAGCTGGCGCACTGCTCCAGCTCCGCTTTGGGCAGCAGGCTGTGTTTGAACGTTGCCGGTTTCCACTTGTCGGTGGTGTGACAGATGCCGCATTTGGCCAGCATCTCAGCCGGTAAGCTGTCATGCGTTTTGTCTTTGGGCGTCGCGGCCTTATGACAGCTGGCGCACTGCTCCAGCTCCGCTTTGGGCAGCAGGCTGTGTTTGAACGTCGCCGGTTTCCACTTGTCGGTGGTGTGGCAGATGCCACATTTTGCCAGCATCTCAGCCGACAAGCTGTCATGCGTTTTGTCTTTGGGCGTGTGCGCCGTATGACACGCCGCGCAATTTTCCAAATCTGCCTTGGCGAGATTTGCATGCTTAAACTCGACCGGCTTCCATTTATCCGTCACATGGCACAGGCCGCATTTTTTACTGCTGGTGTCGTGCAGCTTGTCTTTGGGCGTCGCGGCCTCATGACAGCTGACGCACTGGGCCAGTTCGGCTTTGGGCAGCAGCTCATGCTTAAACGTCGCGGGCTTCCATTTGTCGCTGGTGTGACACTGGCTGCATACGGTCGAAGCACTTTTGTGGACGTTGTCTTTGGGCTTGGCGTGGCACGCGACGCAATCTTTTTGCGTCTCGGTGTCCAACAGGTTGTGCGAGAACTTGAACTGAGCGCGGTACATCGCGATGCCGACGTGATCGGAATGGCACGCGACGCATTCTTGGGCAGGCAACTTTTGATGGAAGGCTACGGTCGTCTTGCCTTCTTTTTTGAACATCACGTCACCCTTGGTGGTGCGGATACCGATGTCGTTGACCTTGTGGCATGCGACGCACTTGTCATCGGACGCACCGATGAACAAGGTGTGACAGGCGAAACAGTCACCTTCGATGTCTTTGTGACCTTCGATCAGATGGCCGGGGCTGATCATCAAGCTGGCGTAGACGAAGGCCAGCACGGTGAGCACAGCCATGTTCAGCCACAAGACGGTTTTGATGAAACGGCTCATCGCCACCCCCAAAACATAAAGATCGAAAGGATGTGGCCGAGGGTCAAAATGCCGAACACAAACGAAATCGGAAAATGCACCACCCGCCATTTGGCCATCAGGTCATAGGTGACCGAGTCCCAAAACACTTCGCGCTCGACTTCTTCTTTGCTCAGCCCGCGCGAACGATAGCGCTCTTCCATTTCTTTGAGGTGCTGACGCGAACGGTGCAGCAGACGTTGACCGACCATGCCGCTGAGCACGTTGATGACCATAAAGATCATCGCCAGCCACGGCAAAATGGCGTTGAAGTGAATGCCCGCATGCACCAACACCAAAAGCGATCCCGCCCAGGTCAGGGTTTCGTGCAGCCACAGCAAAGCCTTGGGACTGCCGAGCGTGATCATCTTGCGTTTGCGCAGCGAATAGAGAAACGACAAGATGATCATAATGGTGCCGGGGATGCCCAAATAGCGGCCCACCCACACCAAATCGAGCGCATGAAGCGCCCGATCGGAAACGATCGCCGCCGCCACCAGCATGGTGAATTGTAAGAGGAACGGAACGACTTCTTGGCGCAGCAGCGATTTCGTTTCCATGCGCTTACGCCTCCAACGTCACATCGTGCTTGGGGCGCGAGACGCACATCAAACAAGTGCCCGGTTCGGGATCGAAATCGGGGCTGTGGTTGTAACTGACCTCGCCGCCCTTGATGGTGGTCTGACAGCTGCCGCAGCCGCCCGCGCGACAGCCCGACGCGATCTCGACGCCGTTTTGTTCGGCAAACTCCAACAAGCTGTCGCACCCGGGGTCCCATTGCAGGGTCTTGCCGGATGCGGAAAAGGTCACGCTGACGGGACCTTGCGGTTGCTCACCCTCATCCGACGGTTCATCCTTTTTGCGGTTGGGACGCGGGATCGATGCGGGGCCGAACGCTTCATAATGGATGTGCTGATCGGGCACGCCCCACTCATCCAACGCCGGAACCAGACTTTCCATCATCGCCCGCGGCCCGCAGATGTAAAAGTCGTAGACTTGGAACTTCAGGGTCTGGCGCAACAAATCCACATCGACGCGACCGTCGTGTTGATAGTCACGGCCCAGCTCATCACCAGGCAACGGGCGGCTATAACAAACGTGCAGGTGGAAATTCGGATAACGCCCATCCAGGCGCTCCAAATGCTCTTGCATAGCTTGCTCTTTAGAATTGCGCACGCCGTAAAACAGCCATATCTCGCGGCCTTCGTCGTGGATCAGGCTGTCGTTGAGCATTGAGATCATCGGCGTGATGCCGATGCCACCCGCGATCAACACGATGGGTGAGGTTCCGCGCTCCAAATAAAAATGGCCGCTCGGCGCTTTGACTTGAAGCACATCGCCTTCATCCACATGGTCGTGAAAATAATTCGACGAAACGCCCGCAGGCGCGTCCGGCTGGTCAAGCGGCGGCCCCACGCGCTTGATCGAAACGCGGTAGCGCCCGCCGCCCGGCGCATCGGACAGCGAATAACAGCGCGTCACCGTCTTGGCCGGAGCCGTGGTGGCAGGATCGTCAATTGCGAGCTGAAAGGTCAAAAACTGGCCAGGTTTAAAATCCACCAAGCCGCCGCCGTCTTCAGGCTCCAGATAAAACGAGCAAATTTGGCCATCGGGGGATTCCGCCTCGCATTTGGCGACGCGAAAAGCACGCTCGCCTTTCCACGGCCCCGGCTGAAAAGCGGCTTTGAGATCATCCATGATCGGCTCGGACGGGGTCGCGACTTCCAGGCCCGCCATCCGCTTTTGCATAAAACGCAAGTCGCGCCAGCGCTTCACCAGCACCACAAAGGCAGCAATCGCCACCTGCACAAACGCCCCCAGCAGTATGTATAAAAACAGCTCTAAAGCAGTCATAAAATCGCGGTCATTCAGACGTCTTGGTTAGGCCCTTCCCCTCGGGCCAGGACGACCTTACTGCGTGTGGGGGTGGTTGTTAAGTGCGAGGATCAATTTTTGACCTGGTAGCCGGTTTTGAAGATCCACCAGATGATGGCCATGCACGCGAACAAGAAAGCGGCGATCATGGCGAGGCTGAGTTCGATGCCGACGTCGGCGATTTCATAGAAGCTCCAGCGAAAGCCGCTGACCAGATAGAGTACCGGGTTGAACAGCGTCACCTTTTGCCAAAATTCGGGCAACATGTTGACCGAATAGAAGCTGCCGCCCAAAAACACCAGCGGCGTGACGATCAACAGCGGGATAATTTGCAGCTTTTCAAAGTTGTCCGCCCACACCCCGATGATGAAGCCGAACAGGCTAAAGCTCACCGCCGTGAGCACCAAAAACGCCATCATCCATACCGGGTGCGCGACCTGGATCGGCACGAATAGGCCTGCCGTGGCCAAGATGATCAGGCCCAAAATCATCGATTTGGTGGCCGCCGCGCCGACGTAGCCGAGCACGATTTCAAACGGCGATATGGGCGCGGACAGCAGCTCATAAATCGTTCCGGAAAACTTGGGAAAATAAATCCCGAACGACGCATTGGACACGCTTTGCGTCAACAACGACAGCATGATCAGCCCCGGCACCAGAAACGATCCGTAAGCTACGCCGTCGATTTCGGTGATGCGTGAGCCGATGGCAGCGCCGAACACCACAAAATACAGCGACGTGGAAATCACCGGCGACACCACGCTTTGAAACAAGGTGCGCCACATCCGCGCCATTTCGAACAGGTAGATGGCCTTAACCGCGTGGATGTTCATGACGCTTCCCTCACCAGATTGACGAAGATATCTTCCAGCGAACTTTGTGTGGTGTTGAGGTCTTTGAACTTCACCCCGGCGCCCGACAGCGCCGCCAGCAGCGCGGTGATGCCGGTGTGCTCACCTTGGCTGTCGTAACTGTAAATCAAGTGCGCGCCGTCATCGCTGAGGTCCAATTTGAAGGCGCTTAAGGTGCCCGGCACCGCTGCTAAATTTTGCTGCAGTTCCAACACCAGCTGCTTTTTGCCCAGCTTGTGCATCAGCGTGGATTTTTCTTCGACCACGACGATTTCGCCTTTGTTGATCACACCGACCCGGTCGGCGATTTCTTCGGCTTCTTCGATATAATGCGTGGTCAAAATGATGGTCGTGCCCGCCGCGCGCAAATCGTGCACCATCCGCCACATGTCTTGGCGCAGCTCAACATCGACGCCAGCGGTGGGCTCGTCCAAAAACAAAATGTCCGGCTCATGCGACAGCGCCTTGGCGATCAGCACGCGGCGTTTCATGCCGCCGGACAGTTCCATAATTCTGCTGTCTTTCTTGTCCCACAGCGATAAGTCTTTGAGGACCTTTTCAAGGTACTCAGGATTGGCTTTTTTACCGAACAAACCGCGACTGAAGTTCACCGTCGCCCACACCGTTTCAAACGCATCGGTGGTCAGTTCTTGCGGCACCAAACCGATCATCGCGCGGGTCTTGCGGTAATCGTCGACGATATCAAAGCCCGCCACGGTGACCGAACCGCCGGTGGCGTTGACGATGCCGCAGATGATGCTGATCAGCGTGGTCTTGCCCGCCCCGTTGGGGCCCAGCAGCGCAAGAATTTCGCCGCGCCGAATGTCGAGGCTGACATTTTTCAGCGCCTCAAATCCAGTGGCGTAGGTTTTCGATAAATTTGAAATCGATATCAGGGTATCGGCTTGTGACACACGATGACCTTTCTCGGAAGTTGCTGCGTTGCGCCATTGTACAGGGATAAGTGGTCGTGCCCTGGTTCATCTTCAACGGAACGCACAAAAAAAGCCCGGCGCAATCGACGCCGGGCTTTTTGGGTGGATCAACGCGAAGGCTTTAGCTCTCCGCTTGGCGCGATTCGCGTTTGCGTTTGTTGGGGTCGAGGTAGCGTTTGCGCATGCGCACGTTTTCCGGTGTGACTTCGACTTGCTCATCGTCTTGGATGTAAGAAATCATTTGCTCCAAGCTCATGCGCCGCGGTGTGGTCAAGCGCACCGCTTCGTCGGTACCCGATGAACGCACGTTGGTCAGCTGCTTACCCTTCAACGGGTTCACTGCCAAATCACCGGGGCGGGAATGTTCGCCGATGATCATGCCTTCGTAGACCTTCACCTGGGCGCCGATGAACAGCGGGCCACGGCCTTCGAGGTTGAACAACGCGTAAGGCACCGTGGCGCCACCGCAATTGGAAATCAACACCCCGTTGCGACGACCCGGCAACGGCCCGGCGTAAGGAACGTAGGAATGAAAAATACGCGACATGATGCCGGTACCGCGGGTTTCGGTGAGGAACTCGCCCAAGTAACCGATCATGCCGCGTGCAGGCACGTGGAACACCAGGCGGGTTTTGCCGCCACCGGACGGTTTCATTTCCTTCATCTGGCCTTTGCGCAACGAAAGCGCTTCGACCACGATGCCGGAATATTCTTCGTCCACATCGACGGTGACTTCTTCCAACGGCTCGTGGCGCTTGCCGTCGATTTCCTGCATCACCACGCGCGGGCGCGACACGGACAGCTCAAAGCCTTCGCGACGCATCTGTTCGATCAACACGCCCAACTGCAATTCACCGCGACCGGCGACGTCAAAGCCGTCGCTGGTATCGGATTCGGTGATGCGCAGCGCAACGTTGCCCTCGGCTTCGGCAAACAAGCGGTCGCGGATCATACGCGAGGTCACCTTGGAGCCTTCGGTACCGGCCAGCGGGCTGTCGTTGACGGCGAACATCATCGACAAGGTTGGCGGATCGACCGGCTGGGACGCGATCGGTGTTTCGACCTGCGGTTCGCACAAGGTGTCGGCCACGGTGGCCTTTGTCAAACCGGCAATGGCGACCAGCTCGCCCGAGCCCGCTTCGGTGATCGGAGTGCGGTCCAAACCGCGAAAGCCCAGCAGCTTGGAAATACGACCCGTTTCGACGACTTCGCCTTCGCGGTTCAAGACCTTGATGGTCATGTTGGGCTTGGCGATGCCGGTTTCGACGCGACCGGTCAAAATACGGCCGAGGAAGTTATCGGCTTCCAAGGTCGTGGCGAGCATCGTGAACGGTGCGTCGTCGTTGACCTTGGGCGCGGGTACGTGTTCCAAGATGGCGTCGAAGATCACGTCCATGTTTTCTTGTGCGCCGTCCGGTTCCAACGCCGCCCAGCCGTTTTTGGCCGAGGCGAAGATGGTCGGGAAATCGAGCTGATCGTCGTTGGCGTCCATGGCCGAAAACAAATCGAAAATTTCGTCTTGGACTTCAAAGGCACGCTGTTCGGGCTTGTCGACTTTGTTGACCACGACGATGGGTTTCAAGCCCAACTTCAGCGCCTTGCCGGTAACGAACTTGGTTTGCGGCATCGCGCCTTCGGCGGCATCGACCAACAGCAACACACCGTCGACCATGCTCAAAATACGTTCCACTTCGCCGCCAAAGTCGGCGTGACCCGGTGTATCGACGATGTTGATGCGCGTACCTTTCCATTCGACCGAGGTCGGCTTGGCGGTGATGGTAATGCCGCGCTCGCGTTCCAGCTCGCCTGAGTCCATGGCGCGCTCGGAAACCTTCTCGTTGTCGCGGAAGGTGCCGGATTGTTTCAACAATACATCGACCAGGGTGGTTTTGCCGTGATCGACGTGGGCGATGATCGCGATGTTGCGAAGGTTCATCGGGGGATGCCTTTTTAAATTGCGTCAGCCGAGTTTGGCGGCGACGACTTCGTTAAGGGGGGTTTCGGGACGCGCGC
>Ga0316204_10001720_pt1 | contig 56101 bp, 41 predicted proteins | sample 6monrhotite_MG_2_FD_205661 | JGI IMG/M metagenome (GOLD analysis project Ga0316204, IMG submission 205661) | Microbial mat bacterial communities from mineral coupon in-situ incubated in ocean water Damariscotta River, Maine, United States -... | ecosystem: Environmental > Aquatic > Marine >... | reverse complement strand
ATGTCGTTTGCTGAGTTCGAGCGCGAGGTGATCGGCGAGCGCATCCGCGACAAAGTGCGCGCCAGCCGACGCCGAGGCGCATGGACCGGAGGCAGGCCAGTCCTGGGCTACGACGTCATCGACAAGAAGCTGGTCGTCAACGAAGACGAGGCAACACAGGTCCGCCAGACTTTCGAACTCTACCTAGCCCGAACATCCCTGCGCGAAGTGGTCGACGAACTCAACCGCCGCGCGTGGCGCAACAAGTCGTTCAAGGGCAAGCGCGGCCAACAACTGATCGGCAAGCCGTTCACGAAGACGCGTCTGCACGGCCTGCTGACCAACGTGCTGTATCGCGGCCAGATCAAGTGCCAGGACGAAGTCGTCGACGGGCAGCACGAACGCATCGTGCCCGACGCGCTCTGGGACGCCGTGCAGGAGCAGCTCAGCGCCAATGCCAGCAACTGCGGCTCAGGGACTCGCAACAAGACAGGCGCGCTTCTACGCGGCCTGGTTCGCTGCGGCCGGTGCGGCTCGACGATGATCCATACGTTCACGACTCGCGACCACCGACGACATCGCTACTACGTGTGTTCGCTGTCCCACAACTCCGGCTCCGAGCGATGCCCTGGGTCACGCGTCGCCGCTGGGAAGTTCGAACAGTTCGTTGCCCAACAGATCCGCGTGATCGGCGCCGACGAGACCGTGCTCGCCAAGACCATCTCGGCCACGACCAAGCTGCAGGATGAACGACGGGAACACCTCGCGGCAGAAAAGCGCAGCCTCAATAGGCAACTCAACTACGAACACAGCGACGAAGACCGCGAACAGCTTGAACATCGCCTGGCCGCCCTCGACGCGGAGGCTGTCGCGCTCGATCAGGGCACGCTGGAAGCCGACTCACTGCGAGCAACCTTGGCTTCGTTTGAGCCGATCTGGGACGAGCTGTTCCCAGCCGAACAGGAGCGGATTCTGCGGCTGCTCATCGAGCAGATCACCTACAACCCCGATGGCGGCGACGTTGACATCGATCTGCGGCCGTGCGGAATCGAGGCACTCGCCGACGAGGCGAAGGACTGATCATGAAGCTGCGCGCGAAGTTTGACAGCAGACCACCGGCCCCGGCACCAAAGCCCACCACCGTCAACACGGTGCCAGCCGCGGCTCGTAACCTCGCGCTCGCCCATCACCTGGCCGCGCTTATCGACAAGGGCTTAGTAGCGGACTACACGGCCGCAGCGCGCTTGCTCGGTGTCAGCCAACCGCGGCTCACGCACCTGATGAGCCTGCTGCTACTCGCGCCGCAGATACAGGACGCGATCCTCGCGGGCACCATCACGCCGCCAGACAAGAAGTTGCGTGAGCTGGCGCGGATCGCTGAGTGGCGAGAGCAGTACTTGGCGCTTAGCTGAGGACCTCGTGTTCGTAGCGCCGACAAGCAGAGAACGGCCTGTTCTTCCGCGGGCTGCCGGGATCGCTTCCGGTGCCGATAGGTTTGCAGAGGCGTGATCGACGCACCAGACTTGCCGGACACCATGGCGTCGTTCATGCTCCTTCAGATCGGTTCCGCAACCTGGCGAGAGCCTCGAACTGGAAGAACCTGAGTCGGTGAAGAGCCCCCCCCTTGATGCGAATCCCACGATCCCCAAAGCCGTCTGACGAGCAGCCAGACTCGCTAATCACGGTGCGCCAACTGCTGGAGAAGAGCCCGCTGTACGCCACCAAGGAACTTTCGATACCTCACCGGATCGAGGATGCCTGGCCTTACACCCTAGAACTACCTTGCTCGGTATGCGGCAAGAGCCGCCCCTTCAGCCGCTCATCCGGAAACGAAGAACACCGCTTCATTGGGGCAGGCGTTAACGTATCGGCTCCACGATTGAGTACAGGCATCTACGACGCCACTTACCATTGCGGGGACTGCCACTCGAACCCGTACAGGTTTTCGGTTCACTTCGACTGCGAAGAAGCTGCGATACAGAAGGTCGGCCAATGGCCGCGCTGGGACATCGACATCGACCCTACGCTCAAGAAGCGCCTTGGCGACGCCGAACTCTTTTACCGAAGCGCAAGGATCATGCTGGCCGAGTCGTTTGGCATCGGCGCCTGCGCCTACCTCCGTAGAGCACTCGAAGACCTAGTCGATCCCATCCTGAATCTCGAAGCCGACATCGCCGATGAACTTGGGGAGGCAGACGACGCAACAGCCTTGAGAAAGGTGCAAGGAGCCCAGCCGTTCGACGAGAAGGCTAGGGAAGCGTACAGGCGTGCCCCAGCGGACCTAGTTGTCGATGGCCGAAACCCCCTCAAAGAGCTCCACAAGTTTCTGAGCGTCGCCGTTCACAAGCTGAGCGAAGAGCAAGCAGTCGACCTAGCTCAAGAGCACTCCAACGACCTCAAGTTCGTAATCACTCGACTCCATACTTGGATGGAGGAGCGCAGAGAGTTCCGCGATTCAATGCAACAGGCTAGACGGCCCACCACATAGTTCGCCGCTAGTCTCCACTCACAACTCCGGAGCGAGGGCGCCAATGTTGGAACCACAGCAAACCTGCATCCTGAGTATCCTCCCAGGCAGTTGCCAGCCGCATTACTGGTAGCATGTGACTTGAGCGACTTGGCGGATTGCTTCGCAGCTATCGCCGCACGGCCTGACGGCCTGGGTCCTCGTTAACAAGCTGGTTGCCGACTTCGAACCGAGCCACCGGTCTGCGAACTCGGCCGAAACCAACGATCAGTCATTGGTCATCGGCGAACTCGAAGCGACCAATTCGCGCCCGAATAGGCTCGGCGCTGTTTACGGACAGGGCGCTCGTGACGGGGTCGGGGAAACCCCATATCGGCAGCTTGCGTGACCGCCATTCCGATTCGTGCACCAACGCCCCTCTGCGCCATGCTCCGAGACCAGACTCCGTACCGCCAAGCGGAGGCCCCGACCGCCGCCTGATCGATGCACGCGCCAACAATCGCGAGGCGCTTCAGGAATCTGTGTGGGTGAATCAGCCACTACTCAAGCCCCTAATCTGCCATTAGATACGCGAATTCGGGCGCGCCAGGCCCCGGAGCCCCGTCGCCGTCGGCATCGGTCGCACCCCGTGCCCCGCCTTGGGCCGATGCAGGCGGAGATGGGGTGTAGGGGCCGTCCTGGAGCCCTTGAGCCCGAGGTGGAGGGAGACTCTGGCCGCCGCTCACCCACACGAGATCCTGAAGACCCAATCGCGAACAAGTCCCTCTTGCTAAAAGGTGGGCAGCCCCCCCCCCGTTTCCACCAAGTCAACGTCAGGCGAGCGGAGCTTTTCGCGTGCGCCCGCAACCGGATTCTGACACGATTATTGAGCCTGCTGGAGAGCCATGGCCGAATCAGACCCCCAATACTCCGTCTCCTGCTCGATCCGCGCCTCGCTCCCGGATCCAGACATCGGACTTGCACTGAACGAGTTGTGCGACGAGTTGCAGCAACACGACCTGCAAGCGGTCGCCGAAACGTCGATGAAGTACGGACGTAAATCCGCGTTGACGACGGGGATCATAATCACGACCCTCGCCCTGACCGCCGTGTCGACGCTAGTCACAGTGCTCCAGTATTGGTCGAGCAGGAAGCCGCGCTATCGCGTTACGATGAAGCTCGGCGGCACCGAAGAGGAGGTATCGGGGTTGGATGCCAACGGAGCTCGCAAAGTCGCGCAGCGGTTTGCCGAAGAGGCCCCCGGCAACGCGATCGAGGTCGAGATCGTAAGGCCGTGAGCTGACATGTCGTCGCGCATCGCACTCGTCGTCAACGCCCTGACCGGCCCGGAGCTATCCGGTGGGCGGGCGGACGCGAACAACGTGTTCGCCGTACTCAACGACAGGGAGCTCGGCGCCTGCGCCCCCAACGGGCCAGCCCCGCTCCGCGACTGTGACAGCCGCGCGACATTCCAGACCAAGCTCGACGATGTGTTGAAGAACTGGCGCACCGAGGACCAGCTGATCCTGTATTTCTCGGGCCACGGGGTCGTACGGCGTGGAGTCTACTCGCTCGTGTTCGGCAAGGCACCCGACGAGTCCTTCCTACCGTTTGACGCGATCCGAGCCGACCTCGATGCCAACGGCGTGCGACGGGCAATTCTCATCCTCGACGCCTGCCAAAGTGGCGCCGTGCTCCAGAGGGGCGCTAAGCCGTGGCCAGACGGCGCGCCACTTAAGGCCGAGCTACCCGCGGGGGTCGCGGTGTTGGCGTCGTGCCGTCACAGCGAACACAGCTGGGAGAATGATGATGGTTCCGGGAGCGTGTTCACCGAACTGCTAATCGAGGGCATACGCAGTGGTCTCCGCGGCAAGGCCACCGAGGACGGCAAGATCTCCACCGGAGACATCATTAACTACGTCAACGATCGGCTGCAACACGACGACTATCGAAGCTATGCGCAGTCCGCGGCCTATGGCATCAACGAGGCTGAAAGACCGATTTGGCTGGCCTTGAATCGGACTACGCGCACATCTCTCCGCCGTCCGTTCATGGTCGGCGAGCCGCCAGCGCATGCCGTGCCACGCAACGGTCTCATCGAACACATCCAGTCGCGACTGCTAGACAGCAACGGGCCTCGCAACATCGCGCTAGTGGGGCACGGCGGATTCGGCAAAACTACGCTCATGCGTTGCCTGCTTCACAACCATGAAGTCCAGGCGAACTTCTCCGACGGGATACTCCGGGTGACTTTGGGCCCAGATGGTGAGTCCAGACTACAGTCCACGATAGAAGACTGGATCGTCGAACTGACGGGCAAGCCGTCGGGACTGCAAACGCTCGAGGTGCTGCGAGAACGCTTCGCGAGTCTTATCGCCGAGCTGCGACTACTGATCGTCATCGACGATGCTTGGTCCGAGGAATCGCTAACACCCTTCAGTCATGCCGGGAATCGCTGCAAGTGCATCATATCCACTAGGATCGGGTCCATACTCCCCCAAGGCTGCGAGAAAGTCCGCGTTGGCAGCTTCGAGGAAGCCGAGTCGATCGCGCTGCTCACCGATGGCCTCAACACATCGATAATCGAACCAGATCTCTACGAGGCACTTACGGCGCTAGCTCAACGAATGGGGCACTACCCACTCATGTTGGGGCTCGCTAATGCTTGGCTTTGCGAAGACGTCAACGATTTCGAAATAGAGTTGGCTGATTCCCTCCGAGAAGCCACCGAGGAATTCGATGCTCGCGGAATCTTAGCGTTCGACGACCAAAACGACGAGGATCGTGGAAAAGCCGTCGGGGCGTGCCTCCGCGCATCCTTACAGCGCCTCGGCCCTGAAGAGCAAGAGCGGTTGCGCGATCTCTCTGTGTTTGAAGTTGGGCGCAAGATTGCCATCCCCGTCGTGCAGATGTTATGGGAGAAGACCGGAGACATGCCAGCACGGGCTTGTCTGAAGTTGCTGAAAGACCTGTACAGAGCGGGGTTCATCGACGACCTCGACCTAAGGCGTCGCGAACTTGAACTGCACTCAGTGATCCACCAGTTCCTTGGCCACAACACTGACAGGAGTTCAAGTCTGCACAGCAGCTTGCTGGACGCACTTGAAGCGATTCCCCAGAATGAGCCAGCGTCGCCCTATCTGCAGCGCCATCGTGTCCGGCACATGATCCTCGCGGACCGCCTCAATCGCCTCGAAGTCGTGCTCGGCAATCTGGACTACGCCGCCGCACGCGTGTTCAATTGGGGTGTTCGCGAACTCGAGGACGATCTGCGACGCGCCGCCATTGCCCTGCCTCGATCGGCCAAAATCGCGGAGTTGCTTCGGATCGTCGGTCAGATGGCGCACGTGCTGACTAGGGCCGAGTCACCGGCCGAGATCGTCGAGTGCCTGCGCATGCGAGTCGACGCCGAAACGTGGGGACCGCGCTCCGGCTCAACACTTCGTCCATTGGGAAGGGCCCTCGCATGGCCGAGCGCATACGTGCGCACCCTCGCTAACGGAACCGAAGGCTGGCGTTCATGTACATGGAGCGCCGACGGCGAATGGCTTGCCTGCGGTGGCGAGTGGGGCTTAGTCGAGGTCTGGCACGCTTCCACTCGCACGCTTGCCAAGCAATGGCGTGGTCACAACGAGGTTGTTCACGACTGCGCGTTCGTCGGGTCGCGCTGGTTGCTCACACTTGGGATGCACGACGGCCTGCGCCTGTGGGATCGTCGGGACTGGAGCGAGGTTGGGCACTACAAACCAAAGAACGGAACGTACGCCGTCAGTTGCACGGCGCATCCGGACGGAGATTCAGTGGCCGCGACCTTCGAGGGGCTGGACAGGGCTCACTTGACCGTCTTCTCGTTGCCTCGCTTCGAAGCGAGGTGGTCGGCCAATGGGCACGCGGACTGCACGTGGTCCGTGGACGGCGATTGGCTCGCCGCCACGCACCAGGCGGGTGTCTCGGTCTACGAAGGCACAACCGGGGAGGTTCGCTCCACGATCGCGCTCGACAACGGCGATGAGGCGTGGGGAATCGAAGTTTGTGGAGAATCGTCGCTGGTCATAGGGACGAAGAGGGGCTTCGTCGAGCGAGTACAGGTGAAAGATCCCGCAACCAGACAAGGGCTATGTAAGACCAGTGGATCCTGCCTGCGCCTCAATGTACATGTGGAAAATCAAACGGTTGCTGTCGCCGATGGCCAGAAGGCCGTCAACCTGCTGTCCCTTGAAGGGGCACCCCTACCGGAGATCGGGCAACACCGTTCGGAGGTGATGGACTGCGCGTTCGCTCCACACGGTATACTTGCGACTGCATCGCAGGACGGCTCAGTGAGGCTATGGAATCCTAACATAGACCGAGAGCGGTCCTATCGGGAGCTCGGGGCGGTCGAGGCGGCTTTCTCACGCGATGGTTCTCAACTACTAATCTCATCGAGAACTGGGAAGCTGTGCGTGCACGATATCGCCAATGACGTTGACGTTCGAAGCTGGCAGGCCCACGAAGCAGTGTTCGCGCTAGGCGCCTCCCCCGAGTCGAATCGACTTTACACCGCAGGGATGGACGGGCGCCTATGCGCTTGGGACGTTGAGGCGGGCACGCTGGCCAGCGAGCGGAAAGCACACGACAAAGCCAAGGGCATTGCCGTGTGCGGTGACGACAGAATCGTGACAGGCGGGAACGACAAGTGTCTGAGGCTTTGGTCATCCGGTCGCGCAGATGCCGTTACGACCGTCGATCTCGAGTCTAGCGTCAACTGCATAGAGGCCGACGTGAGCCGCAGTTTGGTAGCCGTGGGGTGCAACAACGGTTCCGTGATCCTATTCGCCGTCGAAGTGCACGGCCTGCGTGAGGTACGGCGGTATCGCGTCGACGAATACGTTCTGGCGGCCGTGTTCATCGATTCCAACCAATTGGCAATAACCTGGGGGGCGGGACGCATTAGTGTCGTAGGGCCGAATGACGGAGAATTATGGGACCCGGACCCCTCAGGTCACGCGGGCGATGCATGGGGATGTGCGTTCGACACACGGCATCAATTGTTGTTCACGTCATCCATGGACGGTTTCCTAAGCGCATGGGACCTGGCCCGCCGCAAGCGCGTTCATCGCATCCTGCTTGATGAACGCCTGAGCATGGTACGACTCGATTCGGACAATGCGAAGCTGGCTGTCTGCGGCGTGAACGGCACCAGCCTGTTTGCCGTGGCAGCCCAACCACCCCCCAACGATTGAGGTGTATGACATGAGTGTAAGCACTTTCAGGGACCGGGTCGTAGCCTCACGCGAAGATCTACTCTACACCCTCAAGGGAACGGACGCCGTCTCGGGGAAGAAGGCCTACTGGATTCTACTCGTTCGTGGCCCACAAAAAGATGAGTTCGACAAGGCGCTCGCCACTGGCACCTTCAATCTCGAGCAGTACGGGGAGATCATTGAGAGTGGCTTCGGCACCGCGGTGCCGGAGTTAACCAAGACCCTACTCCGTCGCCGCTACGGCTTCGAACTTGACTGACGTTGACATCGTCCTGACGCTCCTGCGATTCGAGGGTGTGGTATCCGGAAATCGATCGCGCTCCGGCAGCAAGAGTTAAATCGGCCACTTGAATGCCGATGGTTCGGCCACATTGCCGCCGATCTCCCACTCAAGCTTCTCTTGATCACGTTCGCGGGTTTCGTCAACCGTGATCAGTCACGGCTGATCGCCTACCTGCTTGAAGAGAACCGAATCTTCCGAGAACTCCAAGGCAAGAAGCGGACTCGCCTGACCGATGACCAACGCCGACGCCTCGCGGCCAAGGGCAAACCACTTGGCCGACGGTTGCTCGACAAGGTCGCAGGGATCGTCACGCCCGACACGATCCTCAGATGGCACCGCAAGCTGGTCGCTCAGCACCACACCTACCCGGCCAAGAACCGCGTTGGCCGCCCCGGACTCATGAAGTCCATCCGCGAACTCATCGTGCGCATGGCAGTTGAGAACTCTGGGTGGGGCTACCTGCGCATTCGTGGCGAACTGAAGAAGGTCGGGCATCGTGTCGCAAAGACGACCATCGCGACAACGCTGAAGAACAACGGCATCGCACCGAGCCCCGATCGGCCGACCTCCTGGAAGACGTTCCTCAAATCGCACGCTGACGTCATCGCTGCCGCCGACTTCTTCACCGTAGACGTGTGGACAGGCGAGGGCTGGTGACGCACTACGTGTTCTTCGTGATCCATCACGCGACTCGCATGGTCGAGATCGCTGGCATCACTCCGCACCCCGGCGGCAACTTCATGGCACAGGTCGCGCGCAACCTCACGGACAGCGTCGACGGCTTCCTGCGCGACAAAAAGTTCCTGATCCTCGGTAGGGTCGAGAGCTGGCGCGGTGATCGACGACGCAGGGGAGTAGCTGTTGTCCGACGGCTTTCGCCAAATGCCGGTGCCTCAGTCCTGTCCATGATTCCGTTTCCAGCTCCCGCCACTTCGAACGGTGCGAGCGGATTTCCCGCACACCGCTCTCCTACTCGCTTTGTGCCAGGGCTTATGAGACCTATTGAGTTGGGAGCACTTTCGGCAGCAAGTTCCGGTAGCGGATGCCGTAGTCGTCAAACAACTGCAGCTCCGCGTAGAGCCACTGCCTACTCCACCTTTTCCAACCAAAGCCCCCGCGTTTTCTTGCACGCATCAAGTGCCGCCGCACCTTCTTCTCGACCCAGTCGCGGACAAATCCGAAGCATTGACTGGAGTGCCCGATACGAAAGTAGTTGGTCCACCCCCGAAGGATCGAGTTGACCTGTTCGATCAGCTCGCCCGTTGGCTGGGACCGATGCCTTCGAAACTCGTGCTTCAGCTTCTTTAGCAGCGCAGTGCGTTTCGCCATTCGCGGCGCAAACTGAGCGCGCCACTTACCGCTGACGCTCCGCACTCTGCGAAACTCAAACCCGAGGAATCCGAAGGTCTCCGATCGTGTCAAGTCCACCATCTTGGTCTTGTCTTCGTTCACATCCACTTGGAGTCGGGCGAACTCCTCACGCAGTCGTTCGACTATCGCCTGCATCAGCCACGCATGGCGAGGATGTCCATCTACAAGCACTACGAGATCATCCGCAAAGCGTGCGTACGCCAAGTGCGTGTACGCATCCTTGGTCACCTCGATCGCTCGCTCAAGCATCCGATCTACCTCATTCAGGTAGAGGTTGCTCAGCAGCGGCGAGATCACACCACCTTGAGGAACACCCGTCTCTGCCCGTCGCTTTCAAGATCAGCTTCAGCAACCTCATCACGTCGCCGTCCAGGACCCGTCGCGCCACCTTCGCGAGCAGCAGATGATGCCGCACGTTGTCGAAGTAGGCACGCAGATCAAGGTCGACCACGAGTGTCTTGCCAAGAGTGATCTCTTGCGCAACATGGGACACCGCATCATGCGCGGACCGTCGCGGTCGATAGCCATATGACCCCGCTTGAAAGTCTGCCTCAAAGATGGGCTCCAGGATGAGCTTCAGCGCACCCTGAACCACTCGGTCACGAATAGAGGGAATTGAAAGAACGCGAACCTTGCCGCCTTCCTTCGGGATCTCCTTTTTCCGATTCCGCATTGGCTGATACGTGCGGGAAACCAGCTCGTCCCTGATCTGTTCGAGGAAACGCGAGGCTCCGACGCCATCTTCGATTTCTGCGAAGGTGACACCATCAGCCCCAGGCGCACCCTTGTTGGCTCGCGCCAACCCGTATGCCTCCTGCAGCGTCTCCAGCTTACAGACATGGACGTACAGTCCCCAAAAACGCCAGGACGTTTCAGCCTTCGCCTTGGCATAGATCTTCCGTCTCAGATCTTGCAGATTCACGAGCGCATTTATCATCTCACTCCTACCTCACGTGTTGCCGGAAGAGTCACGAGCAGCAGGGCACCTTCGCTCCACGGGAGTTACTCCGCTTCATCGCTACTACGTACCCATCCGTCACCCTCTCGCCTTCGATCGACTTCCCAGGAACACTGGTTATACGATCTACCTTCCTCCGCGGATTTCGCCGCGGGGCGAGGAGGGCTTCTCCAGTTGCTTAGCGATTCCTTGTCACCGTGCTGTCGCTTCCACCCCGTCGGAGCGAGCCGTCGCGCAAACCAGAGTGCGACTAGCCCGTGTTGCCTTCGATCTCGTTGTACGATCTCGACCTCCGAATTTTTGGTTCTCGAGGCTACTGGTGCGTTCACGTTCGTTACGGCCCGGTGACTCGCTCACCGCCCCATGGACGGCTTTGTTAGTGGGCTTCAGATCATCGTTTTCACTCCTCTCTGCCACTCAAGCTACAGGGGTTCTGGCTTCTACCCTGGCAGGACTGACTCCTGCTGAAATCGCCAGCCTTTGCTGGACGCACACAACGACAGTCTGTTCACGAAGCAGTTCTGCGGCACCCTCGAAGACGCCGGCGTGAACATCGTGCGCACTGCCTTCCAAGCACCGGACATGAATGCGTTCGCAGAACGCTGGGTACAGACCGTGAAGCGCGAATGCCTGAGCAAGCTGATGCTGTTCGGCGAAGGCCATCTGCGCCGCGCGCTCTCAAGTTTCGCCGCCCACTACCATTTGGACCGGCCGCACCAAGGCATTGGCAATGAGCGGATCGCGCCGTCCAAAGACGAGCCACCGGACGGCAACAGGGTGGTCGTTGATGAGCGACTTGGCGGTCTGCTACGCAGCTACCGTCGATCGGCCTGACGGCCTTGGCCCTTGTGACAAACTGGTTGGCGACACCAAACCGAGCCACAGGTCTGCATCCTCGGCGCAAACCGACAATCGCTCATTGGTCATCGATGAATCGGAACTGGCCAATTCGAGGCGAAACACGCTCGGCGCAATATCCGGATAGGACGGCATAGACAGTCGCGTGGTGAAGTGGATCGGCCAGTCAATCGATGAAATGGAGTGGACCGTGAGGTTCTGATCCAGGCCACACGCGCCACCGTCGGCCGCCACGGGGCCGGCGCATCAACGCCCCGATTGCAGGTTTTCGCCCTGCAACCACCCCGAATCGCTGTGCCAGGTTGTGACCGAGGCACCCCTGCACTCAACCAGCGGACCGACCGGGATAGCAACTCATCGAACCTACTTCACAGCTACTGCCAGACACCCGTTGTGCCGATAACATCGGCATGATGCGCACGACGATTGCCCTTCTCGTCCTAACTCATTGTGCCATTGCTCAGCACCCTGCTCCAGCCGGGGAAAGCAAGGCGGTGTGGACTGCCAGTGAATCCCAGGCGTTTGCCTACGCCCAGCAATTGGTGTCGGCATGGCGTCAAGGGCGAGAGTGCGATGATTGGCGCCGCAGTCAGATGACTGACTTGCCGAGCTACACGGTTGTTCGAGTCGATTGGCGTGATGGCGAACCGATTCTCACCGGTGGCCAGTCTGGGCGTAGGATGTTTCGACCGGGTCGCTGCCTCGTTTACTTGGCGCCATCGAAGAGTGGTACGAACTCACGTCGTGCCTTCTGCGTTCGCGGCGATGGCATTGCTGCGTTCACCGACAACTCAAAAGATCGCGGCTTGCTCGGCGACCATCGATTCCCGGCCGATGCGGTGTTCGGCGCCGGTGGTGATGGCGACCTCACGGAGTTCCCGCGCACGTCCGGTCGCGGTCGCGACGGCAACTTTTGGCAGCCGATGCAGATGCTGCGGCAAACCACGATCAACGTGATGGTCGTCGATGACGAGAAGCAACCGATGTCGATGTGCTCGGTCGTGTGCGTTCCGACAGAGCCCCCGCATGCCATCGAGCACGCGTTGCCGGCGGGGCGTCTGCTGACGACCATCGAAGGCAATGCCAAGCTGACGGGCATGCCAGCTACTGGCCTCGGCTTTGCGTTGCTGGATGGACGCAGCCGTTTCTGGATTTCACCGAAGAACGTCACCGTGAGTGGTCGTGCCGTTCGCATCACAGTTCCTCGCGATCTGTTGCGACGTCGCCGCATGAATGCCAATGAGTCTGCGGCGATCGCGACCTTGAAGAACATCTGTAGCGCGCAAGCTCAGTGCCAAGCGTCCGGCGTAATTGACGTCAACAAGAACGGTCAGGGGGAGTACGGCACGTTTGGGGAGATGTCTGGCAGGCATGTCGTGCGTGGCGGCACCCGATGCATCACCCCACCGGTGCTGTCGGCTGCGTTCGCCAGAGTCAGAGGCGGCATTGTCATGCGCAGTGGCTACTGCTTCCGGATCTTTCTGCCCGGCAAGGACTGCGTGCCGATGCCCGAGAATGACAACGGCGGCGCGAAGGCCGCCGGCGTAGACCCCGGCCAGGCCGAGGTTGTTTGGTGTTGCTATGCATGGCCCGCTGCCGCCGGAAAATCAGGTCAGCGAGCGTTCTTCATCAACCAGGCAGGTGACGTCCTTGCCGCCGGGAATGCCAAGAGCAAGTACTCGGGGCGAGAGGCGGCTCCGGATGCAGATTCTGCATTCACCGGGCCTGGGCTCGGAGCCGCGCTTGCTGTTGCCCGGCCGGGCAACGACCAACAGTTGTGGGAGTTCATCCAGTGACGCTCACCCCCTAGTACGGGCAGCCATCTCGCAAAAACAGCAACCACGCCTGATCGCAGTTTTCGCCCTACAACCACCCCGAATCGCTGTGCCAGGTTGTGCCTACTCGTGCCACGTTGTGCCCGAGTCCATTGCACACTCGCACGCCCCATTCGCGCTTAACCCGATGTTCGACCAGCGTCCTGTTCGGTCCCCCTTTTCTGCTCTCGGGTTCATAACCCAAAGCCGTGCTCTCAGAGTACGAGAGCATTTTGGGCCGGAATAGCTCTCTGCCTCATAACCCGCTGAGCGAGGCAAGAGCGCGCATCCCGAGCCGCGCAGCGCAACCACCGTCGCATGTAACCACGCGTGCCGACGTTAGAAGCACACCGTACATGACAACGCCCTCAGGCTTTTCGGCCTGAAGGCGTTGAAGTAGTTGGCGAACCAACGATTGGTAGAGCAGTCCGGACGCTCTTCGTCACTGTTCTCTGTTCGAAGAGCGTTCGGACCGGTCATAACCCAGAGTCACCAACCCGGCCGATCGATGGACCGGCCGCACCAAGGCATTGGCAATGAGCGGATCGCGCCGTCCAACGACGAGCGACCGGATGGCAACAGGGTGATCGTTGATGAGCGACTTGGCGGGCTGCTATGCAGCTACCGCCGTTCGGCCTGACGGCCTGGATCCTCGTTGACAAGCTGATTCCCGACCTCGAACCCGGCCACCGCTCTGTCTACTCGGCCGAAACCGGCGACAGCTCTTTGGCCAGCGACGAATCGGAACAGGCCATTTCGAGGCAAGACCGGCTCGGCGCAGTTTACGGATAGGACGAGTTTGCGGATACTGCGCGCTACTCGGGGCTGACGTAATCGAGCGGCAATTCGATGCGTCGCAGACGCAACAGCGGCATTGACTGCGCCGCGAGGTCCGAAAAGATCGTGAGGTCGAAGACAAGTGTCGCTTCGCATGGGCTCGGAGCGTTCTCCTTCAGCCACGCCCGGACCGCCGTGCTGATCTTGCAGACAACCGAGTCAGCCTGCTCCGCGCATGGCTTTCTGTCGTGCGTGACATCGAACTTCGTCGGCGGCAGGAACAGGACCGGCAGCCGCACGGGCTCCAGATCGGCCTGCACCGAGTAGTCGTAGGAGACTTCGATCTGCAGCAGCTGACTGTCCTGCGGATCACCCTTGAACAGAGCCGTGAACAGAGCACCCAACTGCTCATCCAGCTTGCGCGTCTGTGGATCCCGACAGCCACCGTCTTCCGCCGGGATGGTGCTGCCGATGCACTCGATGTGAACGATCTCCGAAGAATCGAGAGTCGGGAAGATCGGGTTCGCGAACTTCACCTGCTCGGTCGTGTAGACGAAGGGCTCGGCGGTGGCGGGTTCCGGCGGCGGTAGGAGCTGCTCGTTGCGCGTCAGGTGGGCCGAACTCCAGGCATCTTGCTTGCCGAGGATATAGAGCTGCGGCAGCACGACCTTGCGCTCGGCGATGACGGCGGCCTTCGCGGCCGTGAGGTAGTCCGTGATGGGCTTGCCCGCCTTCTGGTACGTGTGCGAGTAGGTGAACAGATAGCCATCCTCGACCTCGACGCGGTTGCTGGTCCAGTACTCCTGCTCCCCCGCCTCGCCGCGCCGAATCTCGACGCAAGGCGGCGCTGTCAGGTTCAACCCGGCCGCGGGCTTGCCGATCACGTGCAGGCACAGAGCGCCGTCCGGGACATCCGCCGGGATACCCGAGCACGGAATCTGCGGGCTCTTCTCGTGTTCCTCGATGAGGAACTCGTAGACGTTCGCCTCGACCGCCTCGGGAACGACGTGCGCCTCGTCCGGTTCATCCGCCCACGCCCCCTCCACTCTGCCAGCAACGGCGATGATCGACTCGAGGGCAGCCTTGGCGATCGCGAGCTTGGCCTTCCCGTCCTCCGAGGTCAGATCCGTGGAGCCGTCGATCGACGCGAGCGAATCGGCCAGGTCCTTGCGGATGCCAGGCCAGACGACGATGAACTCGGCGAGCGTCGAGAACAGATCGGGCGCGGCGACACTCTCGGGGAAGGCCGGCCCCTGGACGTTGAACTCGACCCGGACATAGGTGCGATCCTGCGGGTAGTGGTACGGCTCCGAGTACGTGAAGTCGTAGTCCCAACGCAACGTGTCGCGCAGTTTGTCGGCCAGCGTCCGCGAAGTAGGGGACTCGGCGACCTTGGCGGCGCGGAAGTCCTGGGCCGTCATCGCCGGCGGCGTCGGGAAAGCCCGAATCGGCAACGGCACGTTGAACTGGCCGAGCGGCTGCTTCAGCATCGGCGACGCCGTTCCGGAGTCGACGAAGGACAACCAAGACGACGCTTCGTAGTCGTCGATGTGCGGCAGACCGCCGATCTCCTGCTCGATGTTCGAGGCGTGGAACTCAAGGTTCAGTGGGATGAAGCTCTCGACATAACTCTCGCCGTTCTTCGGTCGCGGCGAACTCGACAACAGGAAGGTGAGCAGCGCCGGGTCGCCTGCGGTCGTCTGTAGCGGCAACTTGGCCGAGGTCAGCGACACGCCGGACTCGATCGGTTCGAGCTGCACCGGGCTGCCGTACATGCGCGGTGGCTCGCTGATCCCGGCGGGCTGTTGAATCGAGGCCTTGACCTCGGCCTCGAACTGCACCACACCGTCGGTCGAGTAGAGATTGGACAACGCGATCAGCAACTGCTGCTCGAACGCAGCGCGGGCGTTCGCGAGCGCCTCATCGGATGGCCGCTCTCCGTCGAGAACCGGAATCACGAGCCGGGTGAGCGTCTTGGCCAGAGCCTTCTTGATGCGCAACAGCTCGGCGATGTAATCCGTCTTCGGACTGACGTGCTGGCCCACGATGCCCACGGGGCTGCTGAACTCCGGCGCCAGGATCTGATCGAATGCCGCCAGGAACTCGCGCCCCCAGACATCGAGATCGATACCGCGGAACGCCATGTCCCGCCCGGCAGCACCGAAGTCGATCGGCTTACCACTGCCCGGGACGTAGTCCCAGATCTTGACCGCGGGCAGGTTCTTGTCGGGGTTCGGGCGACTCTCGAGTTCGTTCGAGGTCGGCCGCGGCGCGAACAGCGCCGGCGCACCCGGGTTCTTGATACGGTACGAGATGCCTTGGTCCGACGCTTTGCCGAGACGCACGACCCAGAGCGGCGCTTGCACTCCCGGCTCGGAGACACGCTCCCTGTCCACGCCCTGGGCAACCCTCAGCTGTGCGTCGGGCGTCGACAGTGCCTTCTCGAAGTCGGCGGCAAACTCCTTCAAGGTGTAGGTCTGGCTGGTCTCGGGAATGCCATTCTCCTGCTTGACCATTCCCGGACCGACGCGCGCCGTCGACCTATAAACCTCTGGGGTATCACGGAAGTCGGCTGCGACCTTGTCGCTCGGCCGTGCCATGGTGAACGTCGCCGTCAGCTCGAACACCTGGCCCGCGTTGGCGGCCATCGGATCAACCGGGAGATCGATGCAATACACCAACGGCGTGGCTGGTGTGCAACCGTTCTCGGACGCGAACGGCACCGGTTCGGCGCCCGGCGCGGCGAGCTTGCCCAGGTAGGCCACGATGTCGCCGACCCACGCCCGCAACTTGTCGGCCTGCTCGGGCGTCAGCTGCACGCAGCGTCCGCCGACGTCGGCACCGAGCTCGGGGCACAGCCCCGTGCCGCCGAGGCTCGTCGCCACCCAGAACGACACCATGTGCTCCGTCACGCCACCGTCGACAGCGGTGTCCTCGAGCTGGTACCAAAGCTGCGTATAGGTGCCCAGGTCGCGCCGCGCGTTGTCCTGCCAGCTCGCGTTCTCCTCGGTCCGTCCGCATTCTTTGCTGGCGGGCTTGGTGTAGGGACAGGTATCGAGCTTCAGCTCAAAGCGCAGGGTCGGCTGCTCGCCCTGCAAGAACACCCGGTAACTGCTGGCCACGCTCGGCCAGCGCCCCAGGCCCACCAGTGCATCGGTGTAGCCGATCGGGATCGGTGGTTTGTTCGGTGGCGAGCCCGCAGCAATCGCCGGATCGTCGAGCGCCGACACAGCCACGTTGCCGAACAGATCCTGCCACGCGAAGTCGATCTGCAAGACCGAACCGATGCCGTGGTACGGGCTGTTTTTCGCATCGGGCAGGTCGACCGCAGCGGACTTGTCCTTGCCCTCGATCGCTCCTCGCCAGTACGGCATGGCCTGCTGGTACTGCCAGGTGTCGCCGGCCGCCTTGTCGGCGGGCCTCTGCAGCTTCTCGGCGGCCTTGTCCGGCGCCGCCGATTCCGTCGGCCCCATCGGCAAGCCCATGTTCGCCAGCTCGAACCACGGGTTGGTGTACACCCGGTAGCCGAGAAGGTTGTAGATCTGCTCGAGGTAGAGCTTGCCGTAACTCCCGGGGTCCTGCGGCCAATTCGGCTCGTCCGGCACGACTCGTCGAGCCTGCAGCCCTACGGCTCCAGGGGGTACCGTCGCCGTGCGCGAGTTCGGCCCACCCTTGATGACCATTCCGGCGGGGTCGGCGCCGAAGACCGCCTTCACCGCCTGGTTGTCCGCAGACAGGTCGCCCAGCTGCGCCCCGTAGTAGCTCGCCATCGAGGCCAACGTGGTGCCGCCCGCGCTGGTGCCGACCGTCACGGTGAGCTTCGGCAACAACACGGCGGTGTATGCATCCACCGGCCAGCTCGAGATCTGCGGGTTGGCCGCAGTCAAAGCCTCGGCAGTGACACCGAAGTACTTCGCGATGGCGTCCTTGTCCCCCCCCGGTCCCGCCACGCCAGTTGGCAAGACCAGATACGACCCGCGCGACACCACGAGCTGTACGCCGACAGCGAGGGCGAGCTCGGCGTTGTCTTCGGCGAGCTGGATCGGGTTCATGTAGTACGTCTTCGCGACGCACGCCAAGGTGTACTCGGCGGGCACCGGGCACATCAGCTGATCGACGAAGGGCGGCGCCGACGGCTTCCAATCGACGATCTCGGTCGGATGCGACCTCGCCGACAAACTGGTGCTGGCCGGGTCGACGAAGGTCCCGGTGACGGCGCAGTTCATGTAGCCCGCAACGCGCCGTTCGGAGTCGGTAGCGTGCGTGATCAACAGCGACAGTGACGCTTCGCCCTCATCGTTGAAGACGGCATCCGGGAAGCCGGCCTTGCGCACCGAGTCGTAGTAGTAGAGGTAGAAGCCCCCCGACCTCGTGATGCTGCATTCCCACAGCAACAGCACGAACTCGTAGAACGAGTTGTAACAGTAGCTGCGATCGGAAGGCTCGGCAGGCCCATCGACGGACTGCAGCCCGGCTGGCGGGTTGGTGTAGGTGCTGAGGTTGGCCTGCGCGATCGACATCGCGATGCGGCCGTTGCCGTCCGACTGCACGCCGGCCTTCGGCCCGTCCGAGGACGGCTGGTAGAGCAGTGTCAGTGCGTCCATGCCATCGGCCTGCGGCGTGATTGCCGCCAGCAGCCGCTCCAGCAGAACGATGTCGAACTCGTTCGCACCCAACAACTCGTAGGTGTAGCCCGTGCTCGGACTCACCTGCACGGTCGGCACCTTCTTGATCTTGAATCCGATCCGCGTGGCCCAGGCGTAGTAGTCGACGACCTGCTGGTCGGTCGCCCCGGTCGCCTCGTCGTAGGTGCTCAGCTGCACGTCGAACTGAGGCAGCACCGGCTTGCCCTGTGGCTTCGGGTTGGGCGCGGTGGACAGGTGCGGCAGGTTGATCAAGCTGTCCGGGAACGCCCAAAGGGCGAGCGCCGGTGTACCGGACGGCTTGCTGCCGTTAGGCAACGTCACATCGCCGGCGCTCTGCCAGTTCGTCTTCGAGGCGAACACGTACTCCATCGCCTGCGACTTGTAGGTCTTCTCCATGCCGAGGCCATTCAGCTTCGGCTGCAGCCCCGTCACGGTGGCGTACTCGTAGACGGCCCGAATCTGTTTCGCCTCTTGGCTGTCGTAGTCGACGGTCTTGGTCACCGAGGAGCCCCCGGCGAGTTCGACCCAACGCGAGCCCTTGCTGTTGAGCGTGAACACGAACGGTGCGGGCTTGGTCTTCGGATCGAGCGCGATGAACTCCGGCGCGATGACGAACTGCTGGCCCGTCAGCGAGTAGAGCCCGCTCTCCTTCGCGGCCGGCGGCGGCACGATGCCTTCGGTTGGCAGCCGCAGACCGTGCAAGTAGTAGCGCCCCGCCATGCCGGACAGGTGCTGCGCCGTGCCCGCCCGCAACGCCTCGTCGATGAGGTCCTTGGCATTGAGTCGCGGTAGGTGCGGCAGGTTCAGGTAGGCAGCCTCCTTCGCCCCGAGCACGAACAGTCCCTTGACGGTGGCCGGCGCGTCGTCGCCCGTCATCGCGGCGAACGTCGCGATGTCGATGCCGAACCTGCGCGTCACCGCGTCGACGGTGTCGCCCTCGGCGACGTTGTACTTGAGACTCGGAATGACGAGCTCGGCGAGCTGCGCGAACAGCGTCGTGTCGTCCTTGTTGGTCTCGACCAGCGCCGCGAGATCACCGCCGAAGTGATCCTTCGCAATCGACTGCAGAGTGTCGCCGGCCGCGATCGTGTACGGACCGGCGGCCGTCTCCACACTGCCACCGACCAGCAGCGCGTGTTCATCCGTCTGGTTGGCACCGGCCAGATCGACCGGCTCGAACGCCGATCCGCCGGCATGGACCAGGCTCTTGTAGGTCGCACTGATCGTGGCGAGCGTTTCGCCGTTGGCCACCGCGTGGCTCAAGCCACTCAGGCCAACGAGCTTCGGCGCAGTTTCCGTTCCGGCCGTCAGGGCGTGCCTCGGGTTGCCCTCGAACACGTCGGTCGCGGTGTAGTCGACATCCGCGCTACCGTCCGCCTGCATCGCCTGCTTCGCCCAGGCCACGACATCGGCAACACTCTCCGCGCCTTCGGGTTTGATCGGGTAGAGGTAGTTGCGCAGTGCGGCGCGAAGGCCGAGCACCATCTGGCGCGCGATGAGCAGGAAGTAGTCCGTGTAGACGTACTCCGCCATGGACACGGACGACTCGACGGACTGGATCCGAGGCCTGTCCATCTCCTCCTGGACGATGACCGCGAGCTTGTCGAAGTAGCTGCGCAGAGTCTTGAGGTAGTCGGCGCCGAGCTCGTTGAAGTCACCGAAGACGTACTTGCGTTCCGGTTCACTGCCGTACGCAGGCACAACCAACTCGATGCCCGGCGGCATCGGGAACGCAGTGGCGTTGGCCTTGGCGGCAACCCCCGAATCCGGCGTGGTGAAGTTGATCTTGAAGTTGCCCACCCGCGGCTGCTGGGGATCGTCGCTCCCCCCCAGGAACTCGTCGATTGCCGCGACGGGGATCGGGGTCGGATCCGGGTTGCACGGGTAGCCGAGGGTGTTGACGAGCCGCGTCAGGTTGAGCTCAGACTCGACCGGGTGGGCCGCGTTCAGTGACTGGTCCGAGATCTGCAGCCCGTCGGGGTCGACCTGACCCTCGGGTTGGGTGGCGGCGAGCACCCAGCGCAGTACGCGGGTCGCGAGCTCTTCGAACGACTTCTCCGCCGGGTCCTCGGGCCCGTCCTGATCCATCGGCACCGCGCCGAGGAACATCATCATCACGTAGTTGGCGGCCTGCTCCGCTTGCGTTGCCCCATTGCCGACAACAGTCGAGATCGGCATGAAGTAGCCGGTCAACGGCGTCGGAGTAGCCGGCGGCTGCAGGTTGCTCCAGTTCATCTGGATGATCTGGCAATCGTCGTCGTCCAACGACTGCAGACCGACGACGCTCTCGCTGGCGAAGCGCAGGCGACGCGCGTGTCGCGCGGCGATGCTCTGCGGCGCCACCGGCGAGTCGCCGAGCCACGGCGCCTTCTCCGTGGCCGGGTTCTTGATCGTGAACGTCTCCTTGATGCGCGCCGAGAACCGCAGCGTGATGTGGATCGAGAACAGGCCGAGGTCGATCTTGACCCGCACCGAGATCTCCACCGAGGCGATCGCCGTGATCGGAATGTCGGCGTACGACTCGAACGTGATCTGCACCATGATCTTCAGCTCGACGTTGACGTCGGCCTTGATGATGGCGAAGTCCACGCTGCCGAAGAGCTTGCCGATGACACCAACCGTGCCCTGCAACCAGAAGTAGTAGGACTTCTGCAGGTCGGCGTTGTTGCCGCCGGCCTTGGCGGGCAGCTCGTACGGGTTCCACCGCGCGATGATGCCCTCGATGATGCCGAAGACCGTGATGCTGAAGCCGGCCTTGAGGATTCCGTACTCGACGTACTTGCCGACTCCGACCTGCAGCCCGAAGCCAAAGATGATGACCGGGTTGAACTGCCCGAGACTGCTGTCGTGCGCGGGCAGTCGCTTCGCCGTCGAGTCGCTGAGCTTGCCGAAATAGAAACCGGCCGACCCGAGCACGGGGATGCCTGGCGGTACGATGCCCTGCACGGTGAACGACCGCGCGAAGTCCTGATTCCACGGGAAACCGACGTCTACCTTGAAGTCGCCGTTGGTGTAGATCGCGATACCGAAGACTGGCAGCGTGATCGAGTACGCGCCGACCGTCAGATTGCGCATCACGTCGGGCAGCGTGATCTCGGCCTGGTACTTGCCAACCGTGTCGGTGACACGGGAGTACATGATCTGGAAGTCGAGCCCCTTGAACACCTTCGCCGCCGGGCCCGCCAACGCGACGCGCAGCGCGTAGAGCTCGGGGTCGTTGAAGATGATCGACAGCTTCAGTAGGTAGCCCTTCTCGGGTTCGTCGCCACCCTCACCGGCACCGGCCTGCGGACGCAGATCGCGTCCGCCGCTGGCCGGCAGCATCGCCTGGGGCGCAGATCCGTTGCCGTTCTTCTTCTTGTCCTCGTCACCGAAGCGCAGCACGCCGAAGTCCGCGGCGATGAACCAGGAACTGTCGGGGGCAAAGCTGAAGTACGGCTTGCTCGGGTCGCCCTCGCCGATCGGAATCTTGCAGCCCTGCGGCACCGCGAGCGCCTCGCGGATCTTCGCAATCGCATCCTGCACGGACGTGAACTCGCGCGATCCATGGATCTTGACGTGCTGGCCGAGGCCGAGCAGGCGAAGGTCGAAGTACTTGTTGCCGCCGCCCGACGGCGTCGGCGTCTGCTCGGGCTTGGTCGCGTCCCAAGGCTCGGGCTCCTTGCCGGCATCGAGCCAGAGGAACCGTCCCTTCAACGTCACCGCGACCTTCTTGTCGTCACCGGTCGCATCCGGGTTGTAGATCAGGTCGATGCTGTCCAGCTTCGCGAACCCGAGGTCGATACCCAACGGCAGCGAGATCGTTGCCGCCCGCGTCGTGAAGTTGAACGTGAGATCGATGTCCAGCGGCACCTTGTCGAGCAGGTTCCACGGCGCGGCGAGACCGAACTTCTGTCCCGTCGCCCAGCTGATCAATGTCTCGATGAGCCCACCCAGAGTGAGACCGCGCGTCGACAACTTGCCGATCCACTGTTGCTCACCGTTCGGGGCGAGCGAACCGTCGACCAGCAGGTCGTAGATCTTGGCCTGAAGCGTGTATTTCGGTAGGCCCTCCTGCTTGCCAAACTCGTAGCAGACCTTGATCGAGACCTCGTCCTTGCCCCACAGGAAGGTCCCGCACAACTTGCCCGAGTAGGCCATCTCGGCCGGCTGTGCCGTCGTCAGCGTCCCGTTGCCATTCTGGCCACTGCCGTTCTTTCCAGTGCCGTTCTGCGACACGACGGCCAGCCCCTTGGCCTCGACCGGTCCATAGGCGAGGTCCGCCGTCGCGATCACCTGCGCCTTCACGCCCTCGAAGGGCAAGGGCCAGGTGGCCTTGCCGCCGACCGCGTATGACGAGTCCTTGGTTCGGATCGTCGCGTAGAGATCCGTGATGCTCAGGTCGACGTAATTACCGACATCGGTTCCGGGCAACAGGTACTTCTCGACCAGCTTGCCCAACGGCAGGGCACCTGCCGTCTGCCTTCCCTCGAAGACCCAGCCCGATTCACTGCCCAGGTACGCGGCCGACAGCACCAGCGTCGCCTGCACGTCGGGATCGTCGGGCAACAGAACCGTGGTTCCACTGAAGCTGCCCGTGATCTGCTTCTCGGCCTTCTCGACACCGAACTTCAAGCCGGTGATCTTGAAGATCACCTCGCCGTTGACGGAGATGGGCCAGTCCGTGTCGAGACCGCAACTGAGGCTGTACTGACGCGGCTCACCCTGCACGAAGAAACTGAGCTCGGTGAGATCGGCACCGAGTTCGACATCAGCTCCGGGCAAGAACTGGTTGATGACGTCGGACAAGCTGATAGGCTCGCTGTCCTCGGGCATCATGCCCTTGACCATCAAGTTCGGGTACGTCGCCGTGACGTCGACCTGCCCCTTGGCGATCTTGAAGTGGCCCGTCACTTCGAAGGCGGTCGAGCGCGTCTTGACGTCGCCCGGATCCGTGATCACGCAGCCGATCTCGAGGCCCGTGAGGGATACGGCAGGAACGATGTCCCAGGCCAACTCGGACTTCAGGTTGACGGCGATCGACGCCAACCGCCGCTTCTTGTCGTCGTAAGCAAGATCGATGTTGCTCGCCCCCAGATCGGTGAACGTGCTCAACGGCGGCGGCAGCAGCGCCGTCAGGTTGATGCCACCGACCATGGCGAACAGGCTGGCCGCACTGGGACGGTTGTCGTCGGCAAACGCCGCGGTGAATCGCCACTGGTCTTCCGCGCTGGGCAACAGCGCGCTGACCTCGGCGACGAAGTCGCCGAGTCGAATCGTCCCCGAGAGCGCACCGGAGATCGGTATCGCATCCAGTTCGGAGACGGTTAGTCGCCCTGAGGGCGCCGCCAACCCGAACCAAGGCACACCAGGCAGCTGCCAGGTGGCACCCGGAAGGCTACCGACGAGACTCGCGGCGATGCCGCCCGAAGCCTCGGTGAACTCGAAGGTCAACGTCATGACCGTGCCACCGAGAGCCGAGGTGGCGCCCACGACACGAATCGTCTTCTTGTCGGCCGACTCGGTGACGGTGGCGCCGTCGATGACGAACACACCGCTCGGAATCACGCGACGACACAGGTCGGCGATCCGCCCCGTCGACAAGGCATCGGGTACGAACCCGAGCTTGCCGTCGTGGTTGTTGTCGTTCAGTAGCTTGAGGAGCTCACTGAGTTTCATTGCCCGATCCTCTCGAGCTGATCGACCAGGAAGCCCAGAGCCAATCGCAGCTTGTCGTTCTTCGGGTCGTGATAGAACCTTCGCAGCGACCTGAAGTAGGCGACCGTCAGTCGCTCGTCGGGGTCATAGCCCTCACCGGTCAGCGCCATCTCTGCGAACGCGCCGAGGACGTTGTTGGGGTTTTTGTTCTGATCCGGGTCCGGCCACCACATGCACGGGTAGGAAGTGAGCTTCCTGGCGATCATGCCGGCAATCTGCGAAGCGGGGACGACACCACGCGGGGGAAATACAGGCAAAGACGGGTAGACGTCGACGTCCGAACCTCCAACCGTGAGATGGAGGTAAGGCCTGCCAAGATTCAGCGCAGTGACTGCCGTGTTCTGCCCCTCGAACACGAAGGGCAGGTTGGCGACGCTGTAGATGTAGTTGAAAAGGATGCTCGGGATCGGCCCGACCTGCACGACCAACACACCGTCGTCTTCAAGCTCCTCGAACGCGGCGCGCACCCCGTCTCTACTGGGAGCCGCCTCGCTGTAAACGCGCACCCGCCGGTCCATCTCCGAGCGCGTCAAGTACTCGGCGCACTCCGGCTTCGGCATGAAGTTGAAGGGGTTGCCACCCCGCCAGTGCCCGGTCGCCAAGAATTCCAGCAGCGTGGCGTAGTTGATGGTCTCGGAGCCGAACTTCTCCTCCGGTGAGAACACTAGCACGACCGCTTTGTCGTCGACGTACTCGAGGCTCTGTACATCCGTGATGCCGCACAGCAGATTGAACAGGATCACGACGGGGTGCAGAGACCGGGTGTTCACGCCGTAGGCAGGACAGAGCAGGAAGTTCTTCTCGTCGCCGTAGAGTTCCAACACGGCCTGCAGCACCTCGATCTTCGCCTGCCAGCGCGGCATCGCCGCGAACATGTCGACGATCCGCCGGTCCAGCTGCGGATCTTCGAGGTAGAAACCGAGGTCGTTGAACGCCGGCATATGCAGCACGTCCGGCAGCGAGAAGACCTGAGCGGGCTCTCGGATCTGGACGACGTTCTGACTGCCACCTTCCTGCCACATGTAGGGCTGCAGCTCAACCACAGCCGGGCACTGCAGATCCGCGAGACCACCCACCGGGTAGTCGAAACCACCGGTCAAGCCCAAGTCGCCCTCGGGCTTGGAGGCGAGCGACGCGAAGCGGATGTTGACGTCGCGCCCGCCGATCGGAACCGTGATCGGGTCGGTACTCCCGGCGTTCATCGGCAGCAGGATTGCGAGCTTATTCAGAGCCTCTCTGTTCTGGTAGACGACGATGAAGTCGCCCGGGAACCCCATCTCCACCAGGTTGAACAGGATGTTGATCGAGGACGACTGGTGGCCGAAGTTGCGGCTGTCGGCGACGAAGATCAGCACGGTCTTCAGCGTGGTGAGGTACTCGCCGACCTTCACCATCGACCGTTCGAACGCACCCTCGTTGTCGCCGCCGACGCCCTCACTCAGGGCACGCGCTAGGCCGAGGCTCGTCATTCGCCCCCCTTCGCGGTTTCGGCCGACTTCTTCATGTCCTGGTTGTAGGCGGCATACCAACCCAGCTTGCCCGGCTGCCCCTTCGCCTCGGGGTTGCCGAACAGGTAGAACGAGGTCGAGCCGTTGGGTGGCAGTTTGAGCATGCCGAGGAACTTCAGCGCGATGTCCGTCAGCAGCAGCAGGAACGAAGACTTGCTCGGATCCTCGTTCGGGATGAAGCACATCTGGATGTTGCCGATCGACAGCTTCATCACGCTCTCGAGGCTGATCAGCTTGGCGCCGCCCCCGGTTCCCGGCAGCTTGATGGCGACCTGCGCCTGGTACGAGTAGGAGCCAGCGGCGCTGCCGGGACTCCAAGCCAGCATCAGATCCGAACTCAACCCCGCCTTGCCGGCGAGTTCACCCGGGCTGCCCATGTCGAGTCGGAAGTCCAAACCATACCAAGTGGTCTCGGGATCGCTCGCCACACCGGACAGTCGAAAGCCCTCGGTGATGATGCCGAGGTAGCCCTCGTCCACGGGTGGCTTGGCACCGGATCCGATCGCCAGGCCGTTGATCTGCAGCGCGAAGTCGACGAACAGGCTGCCCGCACGCGGCGTACTCTGCGCCACGTCGAACGCGATCTTGGTCGCGTCGAACGAGAAGTCACGCTGCGTCGGACATAGCGTGTTGAACGCCATGTCGATGGCCAGCCCGGAGAAGCGCAGCCCCTTGCGCGGTTCGTCCTCGAGCTTGCCGGTCGAGTCGAGGTCGTTGCCGAACGAGAACACGTCGAAGATCAGCGGCTTCTCCGTGTTCTCCGGCGGCTCCCCCTGCACCACGCAGTAATCGATGAACCCCCACAGACTGAACCTCGAGACGGCGTCGTTGCCGAAGTCGGGCCCCGGGTTGTGCGAGTCGCCACACTTCTCACTCTCGGCCTTGGTGTCACTCGCCGTCGCGAACTGCGCCTTGACGATCTCCACCTTGTGCAAGACGTTGCTGTCGAAGTAGAAGGTGTTGTCAGCGGTAGTCTCGAGGCTGTAGATCGCCTTGCCACCCTGATGCTGCAGCGCACCGGAGAGCACGATCGAGTTGAAGACGTTCGCCGGATCGCCCATGCGCGTCACCGGCTGCCCGAACACCTCCTGCATCGTGAGCTGCGCGAGGCTCTTGAAGTCCTTCACGGCCGTGTTGGCAAACAACACCTGTAGCGTGAGAACCTTGAAGTCGTAGGTGGCGCCGGCGGGAGGCTGGATCGGGGTGGCGCCGCTCCTCGGGTCGTACTTCGGATCCACGTAGTAAATCAGCCCGAACATCGAACTGCTGTCCGGGATCTCGATGGTCGTCCCGTTGATCGGGCTGATGTCGATGCCGAAGTGATGCGCGTTGAAGCGCGTTGGATCGATACCGCCCAACAGGCCGACGAGCGACTCCGGCATCTGCACGATGTCGGCCTTGACCACGAGGATGCCGGTCCAATTCTCGTCGTCGATGATCTGCAGGAACTTGCGGAAGAACGGGTTGTCCTTCTGCTCCGTCTTCGCCGAATCGAAGTACCTCTGCAGCCACAACGACAACACGACGATCTGGTCGGGCGCGGGCTGGCCATCCTTGCCACGCGGACAGCTGAACTCGTTCTTTTGCGTCCACAGGTCGGTGTTGGCGACGAGATCGGTCAGCTTGCCTTTGCGCCCCTTGACGATGACGAGGTTGCTGTAGTCGCCGTACTCGTTACCCTCCCCCACGCTGGCGGCGATCGCCCACTCGCCGATGTTCATCGCGTTGCAGAAGGCGCGGTCCTGCTGCGGACACGGATTCGGGTGCCGATCGGTCGTGTCGTAGCCAGTCAGCGGGCCGAGGTTGGTCGCGTCGACCGCGACCAAAAAGAGATTGTTGGTCTGCAGCGCCTGGTGCAGGATCTCGTTCGGCGCCACGAACTTCATCTGCACGCCAGTCGCGCCACCGTTCTGGCCCAGCAACGCCCAATCGTATGCGCCGCCCGACTCGACCTGGACGATTAGACCCGACGGTGTCGTCGCCGGGTACGACTCCGAATCCGCCGCCTCCAGCGTCGCCGCCTTGGACGCAGCGGGCTTGCCCGGGCCGATGATGGTGCGCCGCAGCGGAGCCAACGCGCGAGTCTCAACGGCTTCGAGCTGGCAAGCGTTGAGCGAGACGATGCCATCGCCCGGAACGACGTTGAGGTACGGCACCAGAGGAAACACGTCGCGTTCGCCATCGGGCAACGCGACACCGGGTTCCTTGAACCAGAGCAGGCTCTCGTGGTCTTTCTGGTAGGGAAGACTCGCGCCACCGAAGAGGGACGACCCCTTGGGCTGCGAGCTGTAGTGATTGCCGTTCCCGGCGCTACGGAGCATCGCCCAGGATGACATGTAGGTTCGATCGAGCAGCTTGTCGGAAATCGGCGGTGCGCTGACGGGGGACTGCTCGGGCCACGGGTAGTTCGGCGCGTATCCCCCCTGACGAGACAGGAAACGCATCGTGTCGCCCGGCTTGAACGCAATCGACTCCGTACCCGACAGACCGCACAACAGGTCGTAGTGGTCGGCCGAAGGCGCTTCCTCGACTGCCACAATGAAGTCACCTTCGGGCGTCGCGATGAAGCGAACGCCACCAGGCGCCGCGTTGCCTAGCGTCAGAGTGAGGCACGCCCGCTTCGCTCCTTCTACGACCGGGCTCAACCAGACCCGGTGGCCGAAGTTGGTGACATAGTACGAGTGCAGTACGCTCGGCTCGTCGTCGAAGTTGCTACCGGTGAAGCGGAAGGCCGTGCGTATACGCGGCAGCTCACCGGGGCCCGGCGCTGGATCGCCGGCGACGACAAGCATGTTGCTGACGTCGGTCGGATCGAACACCGCAACGAAGCCGAGCAGGTCGCCGGCGCCGGTAATGCCGTCCGCCAGCGGATACCACGCGTAGACGGCGTCGGGCACCGGGTCGGCGGGAGGCACGTCCGGATGCGTTGCACACGGGTCGTCTGCCGCCAGCTCGGGAATCAACGCCTGGAACCCCCACTGCATCTGGTCGTGCAGACCGCGACGCTCCAGCCAGACGTCGTACTCGAAGCAACCGCGCTGCGGCCCGGTACAGTGCAGCGAGACTTTGGCGAGTGGGTTCGGCCGGAAAGCCGGCGCGCTGCCACCGGTCAGCGCGAGGTTGCCGACGATATCGATCGCATCCACCTCCTCGGGAAGAGTCAGCTTGCAACCACCGCCGACGAGGAGCGCCAGGCTGTCGGCCACGTAATCGAAGGTCTCACCGGCCTGCGTCTCCCCCCCACCGTCGTCGATCGGCAGAAACAGGACGTTGGCGATGGCCCCTTCCGGATCGGCGAGCGTGACATCGATGTCGCGCACCCAGACTAGGAACCGACCGCCTTGGTTGTGGGACACCCGCTTCAGGATCTTGACGGCAGCCTCGTAGACCGCCGGCGGATCGGCCGTCGGCGCTTGCGCCGAGAACAGCAGTGTCGCCTTGAGGTCAGGCCCGGGGAACGCATCACGCAACGTGGGGATGCCGCCGGCCGGCGGCGTCACGTCGTCAGGCAGAATCAGCGCGAACCAGCCGCGCCCCTCGGTCCCGGCCTCGGCAACATAGAGCCTCGGCGCACCCGACTGCTGCGTGAAGAAATGAGCCATGCCTCCTTCCGTCGTAGCGTGCGTCCACCACAAGCCACTGGCTGAGCCGTTGGTGTCTACGCAAGTATTGGCGCGCCATAGCCACGTCAGAAACTGGCCCGCGCACCGCTATCCAGACCTGGACGTCTACCGCCCAGCCAAACTACTGCCTACGTCGTGAAGCCGACGAGGCAGGCGAGGGTGCGCTGGTCGGGCTTGGTCGGATCCCAACCACCGGCGAAGTACGCCGCGGTGTAGTTTCGGCCACGGCGCAGCATACCGTTGACCGCCACTGCGCTCTGCGCGGCAGGGTCATTGACCGGTGCCATGAACTTCGGCGGCGTCGAATGCGAAGCCGCCGATCCTTCGAACACCCCGACCCAGTGGCCATACTCGTTGGGGTTGGCGCCCGGGGGCAACGCGTAGTTCAGCACGACCGAACTGGCATACATCGACTGCACTTCGAGCGAGGGACTGAAGGGCGTTACGACTTGCCCGGCGCCGCTCTTGGGGATGTAGCAAGTCGCGACGATGTTGCCGATGTCCTTGCCCACCGCCCAGGCCACCAGGTAACCCTCGATGCCGATATCGACGTTCGCAATGGCGACCGAGCCGTCAGGCGTGTTCTCCTGCGGCTTGATCTTGTCATTGATGATCCCCGTCTCCCACGGCACCTGCATCTCCGGCTGTTGCCAGTAGGTGTAGAAGTTGCCGTAGGTGACGGGCTGATTGCCGGCAATCGTGTGATAGGCGCCGTTGATGGACGATCCGCTGGCGTTCGCCAGAATCGAAGTCGTCGCAGTGTGGGCTTGTACGGACTGAGTGGCGACTTCTTCCGGTTGGGGTTCGGTCATCAGAGTTCTCCTATTCTCTCGACATCGCACCACAGGGGCCATCGACGTAGCGCCGACGCGGCATGGGGGAGTGGGTCGACCCCTGTGCAATTCCTCGACCGCGAGCGACCCTACCACAACGGGCAGAGAAAATGGACTGTAGCTCCGCAAAATGTACGACGAGCACACCCCTTGCGCGGCGCACCAGCTCACGCGTTACTCGTCGTCGTCGGCACCGCCCCAGTAAAAGGTGCGCATACACGCTGCTGTCATGCGCTCCTTGCCGGCGAAGTAGACCAGGCTGTAAGAGCCGGGCCGCAGTGTCTTTATCAGGTCCAGCTCTACTGACCCCTCGTTCGCGGACTCGCTCACCTCCGAGCGCGCGAGTGGCGCGAGATCATCGTACGGATCGATCTCACCGCGCCACAAGCCGACCCAGTTGCTGAACTTCTTGGGCTGGTAGCCGCGCAGCATGCGGTAGTCGACAGTCACCTGGCCCTCCTTCACCTCTTCGTTGCCAATCCACGGCGCGGGCTCGGCCAGCGACTCGAGCGTCGCTTCGACATCGGCGCTGGCACAGATCGCGCCCGGCGAATCAGCTACCGCATATCCGACGATGTAGGCGACACCACCCAAGTCGATGTCGATTACACAGTCGCCGAGTTCGCCGGCGCCGTCGACCTCGTGCTCCGCGAGTAGGTTACGCTGTGGATCCGACCACGGAATCGCCGTGCCCTCCCAGACGTAGATCTTGTTGCCGTATGTATTCGGATCATTCGCCGGCAAGGTCTGGTAGCCGACGTGCAATGCGTTACCGAGCGCCTTGATGATCCACACCCTGGTGCGCTGCAGGCTGGTGTCGTCACTTGCCATGGCCCGACCGCGTCAGCCCTTGGTCTGGAACGTCAGCACGCTCGCCGCCGTGAAGCGCGGTTCGCCCATGAAGTAGACGAGCGAGTAGGCCGCCCTCCGCCGAAGCTCATGGTTGATCGCCACCGCCCCACTGCTGGCGTTGTCGTCGATCTTGACCGACGCCAGCACCTGGAAGATCGGCGAGAACGGGTTGATCCCCCCGCCTTCGAAAAGGCCGACCCAGTTCTTGAAGTAGGCAGACGGATACCCCGTGGGAACCCGGTACCTGACGACGAGCGAACTCGGGCCTAGACTGCCTGGGTTGATGTCGAGATGGACACTCTGGCCCGGAACCGACGCGCCGTTGGCCGCAAGGCCGGCCGTTGCGCAGATCGCGGTGAAGCCCGCATCCAGCGAGTAACCCAGCACGTACGGCTCGGCCGCGATGGTGAGGTCGGAGAGCGCTTCGCTGTCAGCCGGTGCATCGAGCTTCACGCCGACACTCGCCACCGGCGGCGTCCCCGCTGGCAGGCTCTCGCCCTGCCAGATGCCAATGCGGTTCTTATTGGTCTCGGGCTGGTTGCCAACGAGGGTCTCGTAGTCGACGGACACCGTCGATCCAGTCGAACTCATGACCCGAAGCTTCGACACGTGCAGCTGCCGATCCAGCGGCGGGCGCGGGTCTGGGGAAGTGGGCGTGGTCATCTCAACCTTATGATTCGCGGGCCAGCAGCACCGTGCACGACAACACCCGTACACGACCATCGGCGCCCGCGAGCGAGGCTAGGTTGCGCCATTTATGGTGTCAAGGTATCAAGGTACCGCGGTGCGCCGCGCCACTTCGCGCACCAACGAAGGAGAGTCATGATCAAGGAAGAACATCTCATCGTCGGCCTCGAGTTCCTCACGCAGGGTCCCGAGGCAGTCCTCCCCCAGAGCTTGCAGAACGCCGCGTTCGCGACGGCGAACCACCTGCAGAAGGTCCGATCGATGCGCGACCGCAGCCGCAACTGGACCATGGGTCGGGGCATTCAGGGCCTCGGCATCGGTGAGAAGGTCTCGGGCGGCGTGCGAGGCAAGGACCTGTGCCTGCGCGTCTACGTCGACAAGAAGAAGCCGAAGAGCAAAGTCCGCAACTGCGTGCCCAAGACGGTTGCCGTGCCTTCGGTCGGCAAGCTGCCCACCGACGTAATCGAGATCGGCACCGTTGCCCTCGAGTCGAGCACCGAACGCCTCCGCCCCGCGATGCCCGGTTGCAGCGTGGGCCACAAGGATGTCTCCGCCGGCACCTTCGGCTGCCTGGTACGCAAACGAGGCAGTGCTTCGGGTCTCTACATCCTCAGCAATTCGCACGTGCTCGCCAACTCCGGGCGCGGCGAGCAGGGAGACGCCGTGTTACAGCCGGGCAAGCACGACGGCGGCAAACTCAAGACCGACACCATCGCGACGTTGTCCGAGTTCGAGCCCTTCGATTTCAGCACCAACGGCTTTCCCAACTTGATCGACGCAGCCATCGCCAAGGTCAAATCCAGCAATTCGGTAAAGCCCGAGATACGAATCCTCGGCATCAAGCCAGCCGGTGTGAGCAAGACCCTCAAGCGCGGCATGCGCGTGCGCAAGGTCGGCCGCACGACCGACTACACGATCGGCGAGGTGCTAGACATCCACTATCGCGTCCGCATGCCGTACCCCGGCCAAGGCAGCGCAGGTATGAACGATCAGGTCCTCTGCACCCGGTTCACCGAGGGTGGCGACAGCGGCTCCCTCGTCCTCAACGACCAGAACCGCGCCGTCGGACTGCACTTCGCCGGATCGCAGTCCTCGAGCATCTTCAACAAGATCGACAACGTGCTGACCGCTTTCGACATCGAGCTCGTGGTCTAGAATACTCGGACAATGGTCAAAGAAAGACTCTGTGCGAAAGCCCTCGAGATCCACCAGGACCGCCTGATGGCCGCCGCCAACGTCGTGGGGCTCGGCATCGTCAGTTCACCCGGCGCCAAGGACAGCGATGATGTCGAGCTGGCCGTCTACGTCCAGAAGAAGCTGCCTCTCGAATCGCTCGATGACGCCGACCGCATTCCGAGTGTCGTCGAGCTTCCCGAGGGCGACGACGTGCACGAGATCGCGGTACGAGTGATCGAGCAGGGCCCGGTGTCCCTCGAAGATCCGACGCAGCTTGAGTAGGCAGCGACGTCACCCGCCACCGCCCGCCACACCGGCATATACTGGATCGTCAGCGTCATCCAACCGCGTAGCATACGGAAACTCGATTGCGCGTCAGCCGCGAGAGTTTCATCGGCCACCCAAATCAGTGGCATACAGGGGTCCAGTGCACCACGTCGGGCCGTCGCTTCGGGCGCCATCCGCCATACATGACCGAACGCCTTTGCCCGTGGTATCCCGAAACTCGATCGCGCTTCGACGGCAAGAGTTACATCGGCCACTTGAATGCCGATGATTCGGCCAAATGGCTGCCGACGTCCCCCTCAAGCTGCTCCTGATCACCTTCGCCGGCTTCGTAAACCGTGATCAGTCTCGGCTGATCGCCTACCTGCTCGAAGAGAATCGCGTCTTCCGAGAACTCCCCGGCGACAAGCGACCACGGCTTACTGACGACCAGCGCCGACGCCTCGCAGCCAAAGGGAAGCCACTCGGCCGACTATTACTCGACAAGGTCGCCCGGATCGTCACGCCGGACACGATCCTCAGATGGCATCGCAAGCTGGTAGCCGCCCACCACACCTACCCGGCCAAGAAGCGCGTTGGCCGTCCAGGACTCATGAAGCCGATCCGTGAACTGATTGTGCGCATGGCAACCGAAAACTCCGGCTGGGGCTACCTGCGTATCAAGGGCGAAATGAAGAAGGTCGGGCACACCGTTGCGCGAACAACGATCGCCAAGACGCTGAAAGACAACGGCATTGCAACCGAGCCCTGATCGACCGACATCGTGGAGCACGTTCCTCAAGTCACATGCGGACGTCATCGCAGCCGCCGACTTCTTCACCGTAGACGTGTGGACCAGACGCGGCCTGGTGACGCACTACGTGTTCTTCGTCATCCACCACGCCACGCGCATGGTCGAGATCGCTGGCATCACGCCGAACCCTGGTGGCAACTTCATGGCTCAGGTCGCGCGCAACCTGACTGATCCCATCGACGGCTTCCTACGCGACAAGAAGTTCCTGATCCTCGACAACGACAGTCTGTTCACGAAGCAGTTCTGCAGCATGCTTGGCGACGCTGGTTGCGAAGTCGTGCGCACGGCTATCCAGGCACCGAACATGAACGCGTTCGCTGAGCGATTCGTGCAAACCGTCAAGCGCGAGTGCTTGAGCAAGATCATCCTGTTCGGCGAGCAACACCTGCGGCGCACACTTAACGAGTTCGTCGCGCACTATCACTCAGACCGACCGCATCAGGGCATCGGCAACAACCGGATCGCTCCGACCAACGACGAGCCGCCGAACGGCAACAGGGTCGTCGTTGATGAGCGACTTGGCGGACTGCGAGCCGAGCCACCGCTCTGTCTACTCGGCCGAAACCGACGATCAGTCATTGGTCATCGGCGAACTCGAAGCGACCAATTCGCGCTCGAATAGGCTCGGCCGAGTTTGCGGACACTGCGGGGTCAGCGGTGCACGGGATGGCTACCGGAACATTCAACCAAGCAGCAGGGACGACGCAGCTTACGAGCCAGTGTCTTCAACCAATGCGACGCAAGGGGTGAAACTCTACTCGCACTCCGAGGTGCACGAGGCCACGGTAATCAGCGTGGACGTGACGTCCGACACGATGACCGTCCGGTACGAAAAGAACGGCGCTGTCGAGCCCAAGTCGATCTCCGCCCTGTCGGCGCACTGGTTCGTTCGCAAACCATTGCCGATCCGAGGCCGATGAGTTCAGTGGCACGTTGAACACGCCCCATGGAGTTCGGACAGAGGCTAGTGAGACTCTGTGGCCACGTCACATTCCAGCGGTGATGCGACGGTTCGTGCGGGGCGCGGGTGCAGCCACGCGGTCGGCAACTCGGCGACACGACTCCGGCCGGTGCCGATGGGCGCCTGATGGACCACCCATTCCAACTGAAGCTGCTGCTCGCAACGTTCGCCGGCTGGGTGAATCGGCAGCAGGCGCAAGTCATAGACTACCTCGTTGAAGAGAACCGTGTGCTCAAGGAGCAGCTTGGCAGCAAGCGACCGCGCTTGACAGATGACCAGCGACGCCGGCTCGCAGCCAAGGGCAAGCCACTTGGCCGACGCTTGCTCGACAAGGTCGCTGGGATTGTCACGCCAGACACGATCCTCAGATGGCACCGCCGACTGATCGCCGCACACCACACCTACCCGCATGAAACGCGCGTCGGCCGCCCCGGCCTCATGAAGTCCATCCGCGAGCTGATCGTGCGCATGGCGACGGACAACTCGAGCTGGGGCTACCTGCGCATCCGCGGCGAGATGAAGAAGGTCGGGCACACCGTTGCGCGTACAACGATCGCCAAGACGCTGAAGGACAAAGGCATCGCGCCTAGCCCTGACCGACCCACCTCCTGGAAGACGTTCCTCAAATCGCACGCTGACGTCCTCGCTGCCGCCGACTTCTTCACCGTAGACGTGTGGACCAAACGTGGGCTTGTGACCCACTACGTCTTCTTCGTGATTCATCACGCCACGCGCATGGTCGAGATTGCTGGCGTGACTCCGAACCCCGGCGGTAACTTCATGGCGCAGGTCGCGCGCAACCTCACGGACAGTGTTGACGGCTTTCTTCGCGACAAGAAGTTCCTGATCCTCGACAACGATGCGCTGTTCACGAAGCAGTTCTGCGGCACCCTCGAAGACGCGGGCGTGAAGATCGTGCGCACGGCCTTGCAAGCACCTGACATGAATGCGTTCGCGGAACGCTGGGTGCAAACCGTCAAGCGAGAGTGCCTGAGCAAGCTCATCCTGTTCGGCGAGGAACACCTGCGCCGCGCACTATCTGAGTTCACCGCTCACTATCACCAGGATCGCCCGCATCAATCATTGGGCAACACTCGGATCGCGCCAACCAACGACGAGCCACCGAACGGCAACAGGGTGGTCGTTGACGAGCGACACGGCGGGCTGCTTCGCAGCTATCGCCGCACGGCCTGACGGCCTGGGTCCTCGTTGACAAGCTGATTCCCGACCTCGAACCCGGCCACCGCTCTGTCTACTCGGCCGAAACCGGCAACAGCTCTTTGGTCAGCGACGAATCGGAACTGGCCAATTCGAGGCAAAACCGCGTCGGCCACATTTCCGGATAGGACGCCATCGTCATTCATCGGATCTTGCCGAAAAGGGCGGCGCGAACCCGAGATGGCGCCACCAGACGCTCACAAGGAGAGTGACACCAGCCATACGACAATGATGCCCTGTTCGACCGTTCGACCAGCGTCCAGCTCGGTCCCCCTTTCTGGCTCTCGGGTTCATAACCCAAAGCCGTGCTCTCAGAGTACGAGAGCATTTTGGGCCTGAATTGCTCTCAGCCTCATAACCCGCTGAGCAAGCCACGAACGCGCATCCTGAGCAGCACCGCGCCCCCACCGCCGCATGTAACCACGTGCGCGAGCCTTACAACCCCACCGTACATGACAACGCCCTCAGGCATTTCGGCCTGAAGGCGTTGAAGTAGTTGGCGAACCAACGATTGGTAGAGCAGTCCGGACGCTCTTCGTCACTGTTCTGTGTTCGAAGAGCGTTCGGACCGGTCATAACCCAGGAGTCACCAACCCGGCCGATCGTCGCAAGGGGAGCCACCGAGCAGCCCTCGGAACGGCCTGCCGGCCGCCCAAAGACGGCGACCGAACCGTCGGGTACGACGGTCTCGCTGGCACTGCCGAATGCTGCTAGTCTGCTCGCAATGATGCGCCTCGTCGCGACGGTATCGCTGCTCATGATCTCCGGTGCTTGCTCTCGTGATCGAGCACCAGATACAGGTGACCCGAAGAGCCAGCAGACCGAATCGAGCGCGGAGTATCGTGCGGGCTACAGTCTTGGCCATGCATGGGGGACGGAGATTGCTCAGACTCCAGGCGGCGAACCGAACTTCGAGACGGTGTCGCACCTCGGGGGGATCTTGCGGAATGCACCATCAAGGAATCGGGAGGTATGGCGTCGGGGCTGGGTCAGCGGTGCACGGGATGGCTACCGTAACATTCAACCAAGCAGCAGGGACGACGCAGCTTACGAGCCAGTGTCTTCAACCAATGCGACGCAAGGGGTGAAACTCTACTCGCACTCCGAGGAGCACGAGGCCACGGTAATCAGCGTGGACATGACGTCCGACACGATGACCGTCCGGTACGAAAAGAATGGCGCTGTCGAGCCCAAGTCGATCTCGGCCCTGTCGGCGCACTGGTTCGTTCGCAAGCCATTGCCGATCCGAGGCCGATGAATTCAGTGGCACGTTGAACATGCCCATGGAGTTCGGACAGAGGCTAGTGAGACTCTGTGGCCACGTCGCATTCCAGTTGTGGTGTGACTCATGGTCCGGGGACGCTGGCAGCGGTTTCGCCGATGACGTGGTAATGCACAATCATCAGGCACTGCAGCTCCTACTCGCCCGTTCGCAGGCTGGGTCAACAGGTAGCAAGTCGCAGGCCCTGGTGTATGGCCTGGCGGGACCTGAATGCGCCCGTCCGAGGAGCCTATGCTGAGCCGAATCGGGGCCCGGCATCAGAATTTGCTGACCACGTGGATGATCTCACGAGCACCGATTGTCCATGTTGTCGATGGATTGCCTCCGAATCCGCGAGCCAACCAACCCGCAGATCAACGGCGTCCTGAAGTCGCTGGCTCCCGGCCAGGCCACAAGCCTGTTCCTGCAATCAGCCTCCCCCCCCCTTCAGCCACAGCCTCTTCTGCAACCATGCTGCGCAAGTCCTCGTTCGCGTTCCTCTATCTCTCCTTCGCCGCCTGCGCCGCAACCGATAACGACTCCAGGCCGGACTCCGGTGTTGCCGTCACCGGCACAAAAACCGCCGACTCGTCGGCAACGGACACCGGCAATCCAGAAGGTGCACGTCCAGCACTTGGCTTCATGCCCGGCTACGAGTCAGTCGAGGACGGCGTCGCCGTGGAAATGGTCACCGAGGGTGGGCCGGCCGCCAAGGCTGGGCTTCTCGCAGGCGATCAGATCATCGAACTGCACGGTGCCAAGGTGCTCGACATCAACGACTACGTGACCGTGCTCACAGGCCTGCGCATCGGCAGCCCGATCGAGGTGAAGGTCATGCGCGACGGCAAGGCCAAGAAGATGACCGTCATCGTCGGCGAACGCTGATCGATCTGGCCGCCACCCCCTCGCCGACCCAATCCGCACCCTATGCATCCCCTCACCGCACTAGCCAGCCCCCTCATCCTATTCGCCTCTGCTGCCGTCGCCCAGGAGCCGAAGCCCGCCCGCGATCTGGCCGCGCCACCACAGTGGCGCGCCCCGGAGTTGTCGCGGGCAGTCGCGGTATGCAACGGTCGTACCGGGGAGCCGGTCGCACTCGACACCATGCTCGATGCGTTGGCGGCTGCCGACGCGGTGTTCATCGGCGAGATCCACACCGACGAGACCACCCACCGGGTCGAGCTCGCAGTGCTGCAGGGCGTGGCCGAACGCCGCAGCGACAAGGTCGTTCTTGCGATGGAGATGTTCGAGCGCGACGTGCAGCCGGTCATCGACCGCTATTTGAGCGGCAAGACGTCGGAGCGTGAATTCCTCACGAAATCCCGGCCATGGGGCAACTACGACACCGGTTACCGGCCGCTGATCGAGTTCGCGAAGCAACGCGGGCTCACTGTCGTCGCGTCCAACTTCCCGAAGTGGCTCTCGCGCCGACTCGCCATGAGCCCCGATGGCCCGAGCTTGGACAACCTCGACGGGGCAATGCGTGCCCTGGCACCAGACGAGCTGTTTGCCAACGCCCCGGCCTACTGGCGTCGGGTCGACAACGCGATCCGCGGCCACTTGGGCATGATGCGCAGCGCCAGCGACGACGACGAACGGCTCTACGCGACGCAGTCCCTGTGGGATAACGCAATGGGAGAGGCATGTGCCAAGGCACTCGAGGCGCATCCTGGCAGTTCAGTCGTGCACGTCAACGGCGGCTTCCACAGCGCCTACTGGGACGGAACGGTGCGACAGTTCCGCCGGCGACGCCCGCAGGCGAAGGTCTTGACGGTGGCGGTGTCACCGGTCGGAAACCCCGCCGTAGCCAAGGTCGAGGGGGCACCGCGCGCCGACTACGTGGTCTTCGCCGAGGCCAGGGCCACCGACGTGAACGAAGGCATGCACTCGGTCTACGTACAACGCGAGGTCAAGTACCGACTGCACCTGCCACCGCGCGCCGGCAGTGAGAATCCCGTGCCGCTACTGGTCTGGCTCCCCGATGACGGCCTGAGCGCAGCCGACGGCATGGCGTTGTGGCGCGCCCGCCTCGGTGACGAGTGTGCGATCGCCGTCGTCGAAGCCCCGTTCCGCGAGACGCAGCGCGATCTACTTGAGGGCGGTCGGTGGTTCTGGCCCGATTCGTTTGCTGAAGACCTGGGCGCTATGGTCACTGCGACCGACCGGATCTGGGCCTTCTTGATGCGGCACCATGCGATCGACGGCCAGCGAGTATGCCTAGCGGGTGAGGGCACTGGCGCCACGGTAGTGACGGCCGCGTCGGTGCTCAGCTCAAGGATGTCAGCTAGCGCGGTGGCCCTGCTGCCACGGCGCTACTCCAAGTTGAAGGATATCCCGCTGCCGCTGCCCGAGTTCCGTGGCGATGCCCCACAGCCGCAAAAGTCGCTACGCCTGATCCTCGACATGGCCGACGAAACGTGGTGGCGTTCCGAGTTCGCCGAGTACGAGAAAGTCGGCATGACCGGCGGACTCTCGCTGCAAGGCGAAGACGCATGGCAACACGCCCTGGACCAGGAGAACGCCCTGCGAGCGGCACTCGGTCTCAAGGCCCGACAGTTGGCGGCGGATGCGGTACGCCGCCACGTACCAGCGGCAAGGGGGCGGGCGCGCTACTGGGCACGCTTGTTGGCGACCCGCACGTCGGCCGCGACGGGTGCCTTGGTGGCTGTGGTCGAACCCGATTCCGAGCCGTCTGGATCGCAGGTGATCGACGTCACCGTGACGCCGAAAAGCCTCGAGGGGCAAGGCGGCGTTCCGCCTTGCCCCGGCCCCTTCGGCGGCACAACCGTGCTAGTCCTACCGCCCGCGCTATCACCCGAGACGGTAGCCGCCTGGCGCGCCTTGGAGTCCGATGACCCGCTGCGTCGCCGCAGCCGCTTCCATCGCCTGCGCATCGCGACCCAAGAAGGTGAACACGGCTTGCCGACGGTGCTGGCCGACCTCGCAGCCAAGGGGCGGAAGAACGTCCTGATCGTGCCAGCGGTCTTCTGCGCCGACGCCGAATGGATGCACACGCTGGCTGAAAGTGTGCGCGAGCAGGCGGATCGAATGACGCTGCGCTGGCGACCGGGGCTCGGCGGTCTCCGCTAGACCGCGGTATCCGCAAACTCAATCGCGCTTCGGCTCAAAGAGTTGCGTCGACCACTCGACGGCGTGGCATGCGGAAACTCGATCGCGCTTCGGCAGCAGGAGTTACATCAGCCACAAGAATGCCGATGATTCGGCCAGATGGCCGCTGACCTCCTCCTCAAGCTGCTCCTGATCACGTTCGCGGGCTTCGTCAACCGCGATCAGTCACGACTGATCGCCTACCTGCTCGAAGAGAACCGGATCTTCAGAGAACTCCAAGGCAAGAAGCGGCCTCGCCTGACCGACGACCAACGCCGTCGCCTCGCAGCCAAGGGCAAGCCACTCGGCCGGCGACTGCTCGATATGGTCGCAGGCATCGTCACGCCCGACACGATCCTCAGGTGGCACCGCAAGCTGGTCGAGGCGCATCACACCTACCCGGCCAAGAACCGCGTTGGCCGACCAGGACTCATGAAGTCCATCCGCGAACTGGTCGTGCGCATGGCAACTGAGAACTCAGGCTGGGGCTACCTACGCATCCGCGGCGAGCTGAAGAAAGTCGGGCATCGTGTTGGGCGAACAACGATCGCCACGACACTGAAGGACAACGGCATCCAGCCGAGCCCCGATCGGCCAACAAGCTGGAGCACCTTCCTCAAGTCACACGCGGGCGTCATCGCCGCCGCCGACTTCTTCACCGTCGACGTGTGGACGAAGCGCGGACTGATGACGCACTACGTGTTCTTCGTGATTCATCACGCGACGCGCGTGGTCGAAATTGCTGGCGTTACTCCGAACCCCGGTGGCAACTTCATGACGCAAGTCGCACGCAACCTCACCGATCACGTCGACGGCTTCCTACGCGACAAGAAGTTCCTGATCCTCGACAACGACAGTCTGTTCTCGAAGCAGTTCTGCAGGATCCTTGGCGACGCTGGTTGCGAGGTCGTGCGCACTGCCTACCAAGCACCTGACATGAACGCGTTCGCGGAACGCTGGGTGCAGACCGTGAAGCGCGAATGCCTGAGCAGGCTAATCCTGTTCGGCGAGGACCATCTACGGCGCGCGCTCTCAAGCTTCGCCGCTCATTATCATTTGGACCGACCACATCAGGGCATCGGCAATGAGCGGATCGCGCCAAGCAGCGACGAACCACCGAATGGCGACAAGGTGGTCGTTGATGAGCGACTCGGCGGACTGCTACGCAGTTACCGCCGCGCGGCCTGACGGCCTGGCTCCTCGCGACAGGCTGGTTGCCGAGTTCGAATCGCGCGACCGGTCTGCGAACTCGGCCGAAACCAACGATCAGTCATTGGTCATCGGCGAGCTCGAAGCGACCAATTCACGCCAGAATCGGCTCGGCGCACTTTTCGGATACTGCGGGCAAAACGGCGTCGGCCACATTTCCGGATAGGACGCGATCGGCCTGACGGCCTGGGTCCTCGTTGACAAGCTGATTCCCGACCTCGAACCCGGCCACCGCTCTGCCTACTCGGCGCAAACCGGTGACCGCTCTTTGGTCATCGACGAGTTCGAAGCGACCAATTGCTGCCCGAATCGGCGCGGCGCAGTTTTCGGATACCGCGGGCTTGGCCATGCCAACCTAAGCACGACAAGGACTCAGCGAGCCCTTGTCGATCGAAGGTCGGAGGGCCCCGCCCTTCAAGCTTAGCTGCTAGGTCAATAGCCTAGCTACCCGTGACCGGGCACGCCCCACATGTAAGCTTCAGAGTGCTACTGAAGACGTTAGCCCCGGATGTGATCGAAAACTCGATATCGGCATCAGTGCCGCAAGAAGCTTCAAGCGGCTTATCTGATGTGTAATCAGCCTTCCTCTTTGCGCCAATGTTCAGTTGGCCCGATGAGGATATCAGCACACCATTCGCCGATATCTGAGCGTTTGTCAGATTTGCAGGGCTTCCATTGGTGATTTGGAATGTCCCCCACCATTTGCACTTCGTCGTGGCGCACGACTCGGGCGGTGGGCATTGGCCATTCACTGTCTGTGGGTTAAGGAAAGCCACCGTAACACCTACTGGCGACCCTGCACCGAACTCTGTCCATCCGGCCGTATTATACACAGGAATGGCGCCAACCTTGCAAACGGCACACCCGTCTTGCCAAGTGGCACCGAGAAGCGGCAGGCACATAGAAGCCAAGACTATTCTTGCTAGGCTCATCATCAGGTTTTTCCCCTAGTTAAGTGGAACTACTCAAAGATGGAGGCGCGACAGAAATTCTATCGCAGACATCCTCCATGCATCAATCTCATCTTGGACGGCGTAGGCCTCATGGCTACTGGGAACTTCAACCCATCCGGTTACGGAGGACCCGGTCGAAGCCACGAAACCGCCAAGGGCCCCTGCAACGCGATTTCTGCGACCCCTCGGCGCTTCGCCTCGCACCACAAGATCCACATAGGATCCCGTAAGAGAATCCCTGCTAGCAAGCAACGTCTTGCGTTGACGCCGAAGATCTGCCAAGGCTGAGCTAAATCGTTTGCGATAAGCTAACGAGCCTCGGTCTTCGTCCGGAACCAGGTGGGTGAAAAGGGCTGCCTGGAGAAGGCTGTCTTCGCGCGCCTTGACCAAGGCATCTTCGCTCACTGTGTCGACAAGGCTGCTTACCTGGCTTGGGAGAAGCTTGTCTCCCAATCTACGCCCCAAGTCTTTCAATACAGATCGCTTGATGATTGAAGACAGTTTCTCAGGTGGCTTGGACTCGATATCGACGGGATGCCGCACAACTTCTGCCGTCTCCGGAATTGGGCCTAGGGGCGACATCTCAGCCTCCGCGTTGGCCTTGGTTCCAGTGCCGGTTGGCGGTTGCGAGTCGTTAGAGCAACGCTGCCAAGCAAATCCGATTGATGCGCTCAACAATAGAACGACTAATCCCCAGGCAACCGTCTTCATTCATCTACCCTAGATGGTATCGCCTGGCTGTCAAGTGCTAGGGGTAAAACTTCAGATCCGGGCAAGAATTGGGCCTCTCCTGCAGCAGGTGAAGGTGTCCGGCGCGCACGAGTTCGCCAATAGATGCCGGCATCGCGCTCCAATGCGTGATTCGAAGACATTCGAGCATCATGCGTCAGCGGTACAGCCAACCAGGGGCTCTTCGACAAGGGGCACCATGAGCCAGGCCGCCCTGCGGACTGGCATCACAGGAAGGAGCCGCAGGCCGCAGGAGCTGTCAAGGCTCGCCGTAGGCGACGAGCGAAGCGAGCTTGGCCTTGACGGCGACGAGGGCTGTGGCGGCCGGGCAAGATCATCACGCTCCTCTGTTCGGTGCCTGTTCACCTACAGCTGCTTTAGGAGAACCAGAATTGGGAGTTGGCCGAGGAGTCGCTCGTACAACGTAAGTGCTACAAACGATGTAATTGCCTCCGGAAGTATTCCGCTCTCCTCGACATCCTCTAATGAACTCGTCCGGCAGCTGACGTTCAAGTTCGAACAAGAACTCTGTAGAGTTGTCGCAGCCATCGGCTGCGAGGAGTTCACGCCGTCGCGATTCGACAGCGCGCTCAGTAGTCTTCGGCCACATTCGAGAGGTAATGCGACGGTTCGACGCGGCGGACTGCTTCGCAGCTACCGTGTGCAGACTCTGCCAGATCACGCGCTAACTACTTGCCGCGCTTTCTCCTGACTGGCTCGGTCAACGGCTTGGGCTTTGGCTTCTTGATGGCGAGCTTCACCGGCAGCGCAGGCTTCATGGTGCCGGCGACGATCTGATTCAGTTCGAGGGCGCGAACCGTTTCGCCCCAAAGCCTGCCTTCCGGATCGAACAACATCGTCTGGCAGTTCCAACGCAGCTTCCAACTCTTGGCAGTCTTGCGATCGGGATCAATCAGGATGGGGAACGGCAACGCGCGGCCACCCCAGTGCTTCTTGCGCAGTCCCGCCTCTTCGATCTTAGCGTCGAGATCGCCGAGCGACTTCGCCGCCCCGGTATGCAACAGCACAATCGCGTAGGGCGGCTCCTCGTTTGGGTGCTTATCGCGCCACTTGCGATCGAAGTTAAGCAGCAGTGGGAACAGACGTGACGGTCTATTGCCATTGTATTGCCACACGGCGACGAGCAGCCACTTGCCTCGGAAATGCGCCATGGTGGCCTCGGCCAACTTGATGCCGCGCGCTTCCGACACGTGCCACGGCGGCATCTTACGGCCGCGTTGCAGCAACAGGTGGTTCGCCGGGATGTCGATGTCACCCGCCTTGGCATCTTCGCCAGCGGTCACCATGAAACTGAAGTTGCGCGATCCAATCTCCTGACCTCCGTAGAGATGCAGCGTGTAGTGGCCGGCTGGCAGCCTGAGATCAATGATTCCTCGGGCCGCCTTGAACCGGCCTAGGCGGCGACCATCAACCGAACGGAGGTAGCACAACACCGGAACCTCGCGCTTGCCAAGGTCGGTGCAAATAGTCGTCGCGCGAAGTCGTGCCACTGGCTCAAGTCGCAGCTTGAGGTCCGACAAGTCTTCCTTCTCATCCCAGACAAACGTCCCCGACTGTTCGCGGTCCCGCGAGAAGATCGTCAACTGCACCTTGCCGTGCCTCGGCAAGACCCGTGCGTCGAACGACCCATCGAGCTCCGTCGGAACGAAGCTCCAGTCATTCGCTTTACGCGTCGCCAATGCCGGCCAAACGTATTGTCCGCCGCAGGCGCGGAGGCCGTCGTAGTCGAACCACCAACCGGTGCCGAGCTGCGCATCCGAAACGGGTTTGCCTTGCGAGTCGACGACAACACCTTGGATGGCGAGTCCTTCGGCGGCTTCTTGAGCCCCGGCACAAACAACGATCCCAAGACCGAACACCAAGCCGCGCAACGCAATGGCGATTCCCATGCGCGAAGCCTAGCGGATTCTGGGCGGTCGAGGGGGCACTGGGGCGGCAGAGAATGTCGCAACCCTGTGACGCGGCCCCGCGACCGCGCCGACGCTGCAAAAGCGATGATCAGTTCTCATGGCCGCTGACTTCCCGCTGAAGCTCCTGCTCATCACGTTCGCTGGGTTAGTCAATCGATGGCATCCCCAATATCTGATACACTGCACAAGTCGAGCCTGACCTCCAAGCCAACCTCCAAGCGGCTCCCAACCGCATGAGGCAATCGCTTGGACACGTCACACCCGCAGGTCGAGACCATTGAGATCGGCCGCCTATTCTGCAGCCCGACCAACCCGCGCCTGAATGACCAGGCCGTCCCCCACGTAGCGTCAAGCCTGCGCCGCTTCGGCTGGCAGCAGCCCATCGTCGCCAAGCGCAACGGAGAGGTGATCGCTGGCAACACGCGGCTCAAGGCTGCACAGGAGCTTGGCATGGACGAGGTGCCTGTGTGGTGGTTCGAGGGCAGCGACCTCGACGCTGTTGCCTACAACTTGGCCGACAACAGATCGTCTGAGCACTCGCAGTGGGATGACCCCGTGCTAGTGAAGTTGCTTGAGCAGCTGAAGGCCGAAGACGCACTGGAAGGCGTTGGCTACGACGAGGATGACATCGATGCGTTAGTTGCTGAGCTACGCGAACAAGAAGAGGTCGACCGCGACCTCGACGACGAAGGCCCTGAGGAACCGCCAATCAACGCCGTCGCGCAGCTAGGCGACATGTGGCACCTCGGCAACCATCGGCTCCTGTGCGGCGACTCCACCGACCTGAAGGACGTTCATCGCGTGATGGACGGGGCCAAGGCCGCACTCGTTGCTACCGATCCGCCGTATCTGATCGACTACACCGGAGAGCGACCGAACGATGCCGGCAAGGACTGGTCGGACAGCTACGACGAACTCAGCATCAAAGACCCGGACGCGTTCTTCCGCGCGACGTTTAGCAACGTGCTTGAGGTCCTCGCGCCGCACGCCCCCGTCTATAGCTGGCACGCTCACCGACGGTGTGGCGACCTGCAACGCATTTGGGCTGACCTAGGCATTCTCGATCATCAGCAAATCGTCTGGATCAAACCGTCACCCGTCTTCGGACGCATCTTCTGGCACTTCCGACACGAGCCTTGCCTCATGGGTTGGCGCAAGGGAAGCATGCCGCAGCATGACGGCGTCCACGACACCGACTCAGTCTGGGAAGTCGACTACGACGGCAAGGCGCGGTCAGTCGGTATGGAGCATCCAACGGCAAAACCAATCGAGCTGTTCCTCCGCCCCATCAAGAAACACACGAAGCCGGGCGACATCGTGTTCGAACCGTTCAGTGGCAGTGGCTCGCAGATCATCGCTGCCGAGCAGTCAGGTCGTCACTGCCGCGCGCTAGAGATCAGTCCCCCATTCGTTGACGTCGCAATCAAGCGTTGGCAGAAAGCGACTGGCGAGCAGGCCCGGCTCGAAAACGGGCCGACGTTCGAAGACATCGCGGCAGAACGAGGAGTCCCGGAATGTTCTTAGTCTCGCTATTCGTCGTCACGATCGTGCTCGTCGCGCCAACGGCTGCGATCTACTTTCGGCGATCCGCCGCGATTGCATCGATAGCTGCAGTCATCTTGGCGCGTGCCGCATGCGGAGACGCTGCGTTCGGTGCATCGCTCATATCGCTGTTCTGCGTCACACTCGTCTTGGCGGTAGAAACAACCGAACCCGGCGCGGTCTCGACCAAGCAACGGGCGACGACGACAGGTAACGGCGACACCCGCACCAAAGCTGCTGAGGACCTCGGAGGCGAGTGATGCGTACGCGCAACAAGCGACTAGGTCGAGTTCAGCAAGCGATCGACGCATCGCCAGTTTGCGAGCACGCGCTCGAAGAAGACTACGAGTGGTTCCGCAGTTTTGGCGAACTCCCCGACGATGACCACGTCGCCTACGATATCGTCATGCAGGCATTGAACGGTGGCGAGAAGCGCCAGGAGCAAGAAACCAAACCCTTTCGCGACCGAGAGCAGCCGCGTGATGAATGGCCGCCGTCGGTTCGTGCACTCCTGTTCGATGAGGCACTGACTGCCAACAAGCAGCTACGCAAGCTCGCCCGTGCAGTCATCGCCACGGAGGTGGCATGGGGTGGCGACGTCGAGAACCCAGGGTTCGCGGCACGTCACGGCATCCCCACCTACGGATGCGTTGCGATGCATGTGAGCGGCTACACGCGGAGGCTGAAGGCTGCGCCATACGAAGACCAGGCGACTCGCCTCTTCATCCGCCACGACAACATCTGCGGTCGGATCAGCAAGAAGACCGACAGTTGGTTCGCTGCAGTTGGTGAAGCTACGGCGCAGTTCTGGACCAACGGCGAACTACCAGACGACGCACTTGTGCTGGACACGATGCTGGTATTCCTCGAACTCGACATGCTTGGCGCACACCGCAAGGGAACGGACGTCTCTGCACCAATGGCGTTGCTCAACTCCTTGGCGCGGGCCAAGGGTGACGAACGTGACGAACTCCTGGTCGAGCTGAGCGCAAGAGCAGCAGCTGGTGAACTACGGGACCCGCACAGTCAACGACCGCCTAGGGACAACTCATGACGAAGTCCATAACTGAACGTGACGAGAAGGGGCGGTTCGCACAGGGCAACTCAGGAGGACCTGGACGCCCAAAGGGGCGAGGCTATGAACTACAGCGTGCCGCCCAAGAGGCAGTCACGGCCGAGCATCTCACAGCCATGATGCGCAAGGCGATGCGCCTCGCGCTCGAAGGCAATCTGTCGGCCGACTGGGGTCCGGCTCACGGCTCGCGGGACCGTGCGCAAACCTGTAAGATCCACCCTGGAGGTCACATGGAAGAACAAGGCACGGTCACGGCACACAGCGAATCATCGTGGACGGACACTCAGAAGCACCTGATCGAGACGACGGTCAAGATCACCGGCTGGGGCGTTGCTGCAGGCTTCATCTTCGCTGGATGGCTGATGACTGAACAGGCCCTGGACTGGACGATCAAGCCCGGCACGTGCGTCTTGGTCATCGTTGCCACGATCGCTTGCAGCACCGCCTGGCACTGCGTTGTTCGGGGCGCGGCTCGGGCATGTCACGACGCCTTTCCAGCCAGCCCGACGACCGCTGACATCCGAGCAGATGACCCAACGCGAATGGTGCGTCGCACACCGACCCTGTCATTAGCAGTCGGCATCATCGTCGTCCTCGTAACGACACTCGCCTGCTTCGACGATCTGTGGGACACCAAACCCAAGGCGTCGGCAGAAGTACACACGAAGTAGCCCCCCATTCCTGGCAATGGCAGGTCCGGGCGCGTCACATTTGCCGACGCATCCGCCACTCGGCATCAGATTGCCCGCCTTTGGGGCTAGCGCGGTCGAAGACTCTCCGTACACGTGGGGACATGGACGGAGACATCGAGATCGCAAAATGGGCTGACTTCCCCGCCGCCCTTGCTGACGCTGCGAATGCACTCGCAGGAAAGATGACCGCATCGGGGCTGCCCCAAGAGCTCTACTACCGGGGACTCGCCAACGCCGAATGGGACCTCGAAACTACTCTCGAACGGCGCCTTGGCGGTCAGGAAATGACCACTGAGCAATACGTCACGTGGGCCCTGCGGCATCGCGAGGAAGTGCAAGCAGTCAGTGGCCGGTCATGGGACGCACCCAAGGGCCACCCCGACATAGTCAAAGAGATCGAAGTTCACGAAGGCCGCGAGAAGGGGGTCAATCCGTTCAGGGTCCACCTCCCGGCCTACTCATACTTGGTCTACCTGAGGCAGCACGGTTTCGCTTCGCCCTTGTTGGACTGGACCAAGTCGCCATTCATCGCCGCCTACTTTGCGCTTCACCAAGCCAATAACGACCGCGGTGAACATGCTGCGATCCACGTCTTCGACGAACGTCCGGATGGGGCGAAGGGCGGCAGCAGCTACAAGCCGTTCCTCCAGGTATGGGGCCCATTCACGGACACCCACCAACGCCACTTCGTTCAGCAGGCCTGCTACACAACAGCAACCAAGTGGGATGCCGCGCGGGAGAAACACGTTTTCGTGCCACACAAGACTGTTGTGGCCAAGTCAGGGTCACGCCAAGACATGCGCGTTCGCATCCTCATTCCGCACTCCGAGCGCCTGGTTGGGATGAAGTGGCTGGCGCAGGCCAACATCAACCACTACACGCTGTTCCAGACGGAGGACTCGCTAGTTCAGGCAATCGAGTCTCGTGTCTTCGATCTTGAGCTACCGCAGTAACGCTAGCCGGCAATCACATCGCTCCTGGCCGTGACACTCGCGCGTCACATGCTTGGCGAAATGCGGCATCCGCCGGCCAGCCAGCCCGCGCCCGAACCGCCCGCCGGCACCCGTTCGCCAACGGGGTTCCAACGGACAGATGGGCAAGGACGCCCGGATTCCCGCTCCAGGCAGCCCCTACGTTGAGGCCCCGAAACCACCGTTAATGACGGTGGAAAACGGTGAAACACGGGCCAAACGCCCGAATCCGCATGCAACAAGTGGTCCTGTGCGGCCCGAAGAAGAATGCGGACACCGCTTGCTGTGACCCGCCAGCCCATGGCTGCATGGGGGCATGCAACTCCAAGACGCCCTCGCGGCATTCCAAGTCCAGCTCCGCGCCGACGGCCGTAGCGAGCACACCCGCAGGCAGTACGAACGCCACGCCCGATCGATGATCGCCTGGCTGGATCACAGCGGCCAACCGACGGAGATCGGGACGGTCACGCCTGCGGTCATAGCCGAGTTCTTCGCCTCGGACACCGCCCGGCTCAGTGCACGCGGCGGCGAGAAGCGAGCGAGCAGCGCCAACGCGCAACGGACGAGCATCCGCTGCTTCCTTCGGTGGGCGCACGAGTCCGGCCTGGTCGCCTCAAACCCAGCACGCCTACTCAAGCGTGCTCGGTGCGCACCAGCTCCACCGAAGGGCCTGCACCACGACGAACAGGAACGACTTCTCAAGGTTTTCGACGAGGCATCCGGCCCCGAGGCAGACCGCGACCGCATGCTTGTGCAGCTCCTGCTCCGGACCGGCATCCGCATCGGCAGCGCCCTCGCTCTCGATGTCGAGGACGTTGACGTGGCGCACGGCGAGTTGACTCTGCAATCGACCAAGAACGACAACCGCACCACTGCGGTCCTACCAGCCACCGTTGCCACCGCGCTGCGGGACTACCTCGGAGACCGCATGACGGGGCCGGTGTTCCGCGCAGGCGATCGCCGAATCTCAATGCGCCATGCCCAGCGACGCATCTCAGGATGGCTGACGACGGCAGGGATCAAAGGTCGGTCCGCTCATAGCCTGCGCCATTCGTTTGCCAGCCAGCTCTTGGCGCGAACAGGTGACCTCCGGTTGACCCAGGCGGCGCTGAACCACCGATCGGTCGTCAGCACGACGATCTACGCGGCGGTTGACCGTGCGCGGTTGCGGGCGGCAGTTGGGGCGTAGCAAGCTGCGGTCTTGCCAGGAGCCGCCGTTCCGGGACAATGAGACCTCGCAGCAAGAGACCGTTGCCAACTCAGCATCAAGAACTCCAAACACAGGGTCAGATTGGCCAAACTAGAACCGCGTCGCCAGCTCTCTGAAGTGATCGCCGGCAACCTCGGCAGACTCCATCACCTCCGACAGCCTAGGAATTGTCCGTCGCTCAACAGCGGCCAAGGGAGTCGACCGTGAGAATCCCCTGGCCGGCGGGGCTGACGCCCGAACAGATACGGGAGCGAAAGAAGGCTCAAGACGATCGACTGAAACAGTACAAGCAGGAGCGGGAGCAGGAGTTCGAAGCGGCCATCGCGACCAAGGATGTCCCCAAGCTGGCGACCCTTTGGCGAGCAGCCATCGAGAATGCGTTCTTGCATGCCAACGGACCGGGCTACCAGGACATCCATGAGATGAGCCAACTGATGCTGGCTCTGGCCACTTCGGCGGCAATACGAAGCCAACCGAACCACAACATGCTGGTGATGCGCTCGGTACTTGCGGAATACAACGGTTCACGGATGCACGCTAGGCCCGCATTCGGCCTCGAACCGGGCATGCTGCACCTTCGTCAGGCGGTCTCCGTCGAGGTTGACAAACTGCTCATTGCTCACGAGGCCAAGAAAGCAAACGGCAGCTCCAAGGAACAACAGGGCCCGGACACCGCCCCTCCTGGCTCAACTACTTCCAATCAAGATGATGAAGAGGCTGCCGCACACCCAAGCGCCGCGGTTCAACAAGCTGCTGGAACGAATGAAGAGAACACCCAGATTTCGCCAACCCCGCTCGCTGCACTAGCCAAGCGGCAACAGTCCGCCGAGAAGCAGAGACCAGGACAGTTGGGCGCGGTCGACAAGGCGCTCGTTCGCCTGCTATTCCAAGACCTGACAACTCAGTGGGCCATGGGCACTCTGCACATGAGCAACAAGGAGCTCGCAGAGCAGATTCGAGGATCTCGATCGAGGCGACTCCTGTCAGGCTCTCTTAGGCCAGCTCGCATCCCACACTTCCTGCGGTTCCGTGAGTACTTCAGAGCAAACAAGAAGGGACGCCCGCTCGATCTGATTCGCGGCTTGCCGGACGCCAAGCTGCGAGATGATCTGGAGCAATACGCGAGTGAAGCAGCTGAGGACCGAGCATTCGACTGATGAAAGTGACGAGAGTGGGCTAGCGGTGCAATGACATGTCACCTGTCACTGGAAATTGTTAAGCCGTTTCACAAGCACCCGATACGCCCGTAGGGCAGGCCGCCGAATGCTTCCTCGTCACTCGGTCACTCACATAGGGTGTGACCATCAACAAGAAGGCTCCCAAGGCGAGCCAGAATCATCCAGGCTCACAGCGACCCAAACACGAGTTCGAGTTCGCAGCAACGATCGCGTTTCTCGAGCTAGAGATCGCGGAACAAGCGGGCCACAGACCTACCTACCAAGCCGCCCTCGATGAACTGAGACAACACGGCTGGGATGTTCAACGCTGCCGACAGGTGGTGACCCGATGAGCGCCTGCCCTGAGGCCCGGCCTTCGCTGCAACCCGAACAGCGCCTCAATGCCTTCGTTGACGCCTGCGGAGGCGCCACCGGCACCAGTGGCAACGAGACCGTCTTCCGGTGTCCATGCCCCGAAGGACATTCGAACGGCGACCGCACTCCGAGCGGCAACGTTCGACTCGGTGATGACGGACGCCTGCTGGTCACGTGCAGGACCGGTTGCGCAACCAAGGACATGGTCGCTGCAATCGGATGGAGCCTTGCTGACCTCATGCCACCCAATACGGCAGGTGGTAGCCGAAACTCAAGACAAGGGCAGCGGCGGGAGCCGCCCAAAGAGCACGCGACTGCTCAGGCCGCCGCACGCTCGCTTGCCTGGAATGGTCAGCTTGCCGAGTTCTACGTCTACCAAGGCGCGCCTGGTCACGACGTAGGTCTCGTTGCACGTGTTCACCGCGGCGAGGACAAGGTGATGCCGCAAGCACGGTGCGACGGCAGTATTTGGTTCACCGGGAAAGGCCAGAGCCTGCCTCGACCATGCCCCGTGTACCGACTGCCCGAGCTTCAAGTGGCGCCCCCTGATGACCCCGTGCTGGTCCCGGAAGGCGAGAAGAAGGTCGACCTGCTTCGCAGTCTGAGCTTCGTCGCGACATGCACCGCGATGGGTGCCGGCAAGGCCAAACACAGCGACCTAACGCCCCTCAAGGGCCGAGACATCGTGCTGCTCGCCGACAACGACGAGGCGGGGCGAGAACATGTGCGCAACCTGGCTGAGCTAGCACGAAGCGTGGGGGCTCGATCGGTTCACATCGCGGAGCTGCCCAACCTGCCGGTCAAAGGCGACGTATGCGATTGGTACGCCGACCGCATCAGCTCAGGTGCCGACGACAAGCAGGTCACGGAAGAGCTGCAGTCCATTGTCGACGCCGCCTGCCAATCAACCGCAGACGTCAAGCCAAGACCGAGCGAGGAGCCTTCATTCCAGTCGGGCAAGCTCGAAGCCAGGCCGGACCACAACCGTGAGAAGAAGGCCACTGCGACGCCAAGGCGCGCAGATTCCAGGGGGCAAATCTTCTTCCACACAAGTGATGGCTACGCACCGCTACACGAAGTCGTCCCCGCAGCCATCCAGCATCTGGTCAAGCATGCTGCTGACGACATCTACTCGCATGCCGACTCACTTGTTCATGTGGTGTCCGAGAGCAACCGCAATGACAGTGACTCAGAATCCCGCGCGCCTCGAATCCGCCAGATCCCCGCAGCAGTTCTGCGAGAGCACCTCGATGCAGTTGCCCAATGGATGCATCAATCGAAGACCAAGAGCGGCAAGCTCAAGACCGAGGAGAAGTGGTGCCCAACCGAAGTCGTACAAGCAATTCATGCCCGTGGCACCTGGCCTGGCATGCGGACTCTGACTGGTGTGACCACTTCCCCGGTCCTCCGATCGGACCTCACGATCCTGAACAAGCCAGGCTACGACCGAGCAACCAAGTTGCTCTACCGGCCACTCCGCAAGTACCCACCGGTCCCTGACTCACCGGACAAGGACGCAGTGTCATCGGCACTGACCGCGCTTGAAGGGCCATTCGCCGAGTTCCCGATCGTCTCCCCTGCCCACAGGGGCGCGCTTCTCGCTTACCAGTTGACGCTCGCAGCACGTCCAGCGATCAACGGGCCTGTGCCCATGACGGGGGTCACGGCTCACGTTCCTGGAACAGGTAAGACCCTGCTCGTCGACGCCGCCACGACAGCGATGACAGGCCATGCCCCCGACAAGGTCATGATTCCGGGCGGCCGGGCCAGCGACGCCGAAGCCGAATGGCGGAAGAGAATCGCAACTCTGGCGATGGAGTCGTCGCGAGCCGTCCTGATCGACAATGTGCCCGACGGCGACATGCTTCAAAGCTCATCGCTCGCCGGAGCACTTACAGCATCCGAACTGACGGAGCGCATCCTCTGCACCAATCGGACGGTCCGCGTTGCGCACCGAGTCGTCTGGACGTTTTCGGGCAACAACGTCTCGGTAGCGTCCGATCTCGCCCGCCGCTGCATTCGGATCGAGCTAGACGCCAACGTCGAAGCCCCTCATCTGCGCGACGGATTCGAGATCGGCAATTTGCTGCGCTACGTGTCCGACGAGCACCCTCGTTTGCTAACCAGCGCGTTGACGATCCTCCGCGGATTCGCCGCTGCGGGATGCCCTCAGCACGGCGGACCTGCTCTAGGCATGTTTGAGGGATGGGACGAACTCATTCGCTCATGCGTGATCTGGGCGACGGGCAATGATCCCGTTGAGACGCAGCATCAGCTTCGCGGCGAGAGTCCAGAGAGCTGCGCCCTGGCCGCCCTAATCACTGCTTGGGAAGCAGCAATTGGCACTCGCCCTGTGCAGGCGGCGGACTTGCTTCGAGTTCCAGTCGTAGCCACAGCGATTGCAGAAGCGATCCCGGCCCCTAGCGATGCTGGCTTGCCGTCCGCCAAGTCCTTCGGCCACTACCTGCGTCAGAACTCAGGTCGTGTCGTCGGTGGCCTCAAGATTGATCGGGTGGGCACCAAGGTCGGCACAGCACTTTGGGCCGTCAAGGAGGTGCTCGAATGAGCCACCGCATGGGTTCCATGGGTTTCATGGGTTTGTGGAACCTCCTTTGTCAGAGCCCGTGTGCGCGCGCGCATTGGAGAGAGGGCAGTCGACAAACCCATGGAACCCACGAAACCCATTGCCGGTCGATAGTCACGCGCGTGGCCGGACCTGTAGAGCGGGGTTTCTCCCATCCGGTCAACACATCGCCGCGAGCCGGAGGCGAATCATGATCGCCCTCGACACCCACTTCGACCACTTCGTCGAACGCCTGCGCGCCCGCCTGATCACCGGTGCCGCGACCTACGGCGACGCATCGTTCACACGGCCAGCCCCCGAACTCGTCGACGAGGTCCTACAGGAACTCGAAGACGTGTGCGGCTGGTCACTGCTGCTTTGGATACGGCTCGAACGGCTCAAGCAGAGCGTCGCCGCCGCGGAACAGGAGGCGACCAATGGCCAGTGACATCCGACTGCGCACCTGGGTGCGCGGCAGCGACAAGGACATCAGGAGCGGCCTGCTCGGCTTCGTGAGCGTCTTCTACGGCGACCTCGTCCTCGACGGCATCACCGTGCGGCGAACGGCTGACGGCCGCCTGACGCTGTCCTACCCGCAGCGGCGTGATGGTCGTGGTCGCAGTCATCCATTCATCCGCCCCGCCGACGATGACGCTCGCGTTCGGATCGAGAAAGCCATCTTCGACGCAGCTACCGAAGCACAGGAGGTGACGCCGTGAGGTCCGCGTCCCCCGCCGACATGACCGCCGCCGAGCGCCTAGCCGAACTCGCGAACATCCTTGGAACCGGCGTCCAGCGCATGTTGAGCAACGGAATCAAGCTGATTTCAGATCCGCAGATTGCCCAGGATCATCTTGCTGCGTGCCCCCCAGATGAGGCTGCATGTGGCTCACGCGTTTTGAACCCCAAGAGCACGGAGCCAGCCGCATGAGCACCATCGCCCAGCAGATCCGAGAGCTGCAAGAACTCGCGCCAGCGCAGTTGGCAGAACGATATGCCGAGCTGTTCGGCAAACCGCCGCGCGTCCGTAACGCCGCGTTCCTGCGCCGCCAAGTCGCATGGAAACTCCAGGAGCGCAAGTTCGGCGGCCTATCCGAGCAGGGCAAAGCGCGGCTCAACGAGTTGATCAGGAAGATCGACTTGCCGATCGCCGCCCCGCCGCCGAAGCCCAAGCCTCGCACACTACCAGAGCAACCAAACGCCCCCTCCATCGGCACAACGCTCGTGAAGCAATGGCACAACATGGAGATCCGCGTCGAAGTGCGCGAGGGCGGCTTCGAATGGGACGGCACGCTCTACACCTCGCTCTCCGCGGTC
>Ga0316204_10001719_pt1 | contig 56179 bp, 53 predicted proteins | sample 6monrhotite_MG_2_FD_205661 | JGI IMG/M metagenome (GOLD analysis project Ga0316204, IMG submission 205661) | Microbial mat bacterial communities from mineral coupon in-situ incubated in ocean water Damariscotta River, Maine, United States -... | ecosystem: Environmental > Aquatic > Marine >... | reverse complement strand
CGGTAATCGGTGTCGATTTCGAAGGGGCGGAACGGTTCGTGTTCGTGCTCCGCGCGCTGGTGCAAGAATTCATCGAAAAGCGCTTTCCACGCCGCGGCATGGACCTTGGCCGTGTCGGTGACGACCCCGTCCATGTCGAAGATGGCCGCATCAAAATCCTGCTCAGGAATGACGTGTGGGCTTTGACTCAATGTCATGAGACCTCCCCAAACCGGTGCGTCCATTGCGGTGCGTTTACCGACCCCAAGTTTACCACAGCCGCGGCGGCAATGTCACAAGAGCCGCAGCCAATGCGCGTAGAAAATACATTATTGCACAATGAATGGATTTATTCGCGACGTAATGCCAAGCTAGAATAACAGCGTATAATGATAGGATCGGGAGCGGTGGCCTGGAGCAATGTGATGACGCCCAAAAGCGAACTTCCCACGCCCCAAGCGGATTGGGGCCTGTTCTTCGATATCGATGGCACGCTTCTGGAAATCGCGCCCACCCCGGATGCTGTGATTGTCGGGGAAAAAGTGCTGGCCGTGCTACAGGCCCTGCATGAAGCGACCGGCGGCGCGGTGGCGCTGGTCAGCGGTCGCGCCCTCGATCGCATCGACCAACTGTTCGCACCGTTGCGGCTGCACGCATCAGGGCTGCATGGTCTGGAAATGCGCTTAGGTAATGGCGAGGTCCACCGCCCGCCGCCGCCGACGGAAGATTTCAAACATATGCGCCGGACGCTGAACAATTTTGCCTCCACGCATCCCGGCATATTGCTTGAAGACAAGGGCCAGTCGATGGCAATGCACTACCGTCTTGCGCCGGAACTGGAGAGCGAAACCCGCACTAAGGTCGAGGAGATGATCGGAAAGTGGGGAAAAGGCTACAGCCTGCTGGTCGGCAAAATGGTGTTCGAGATCAAGCCCGCGCATACCGACAAGGGCCAGGTCATCGAGGCCTTCATGGCCAGCGATCCGTTTGCCGGACGCTGCCCCGTTTACGTCGGCGATGACGTAACCGACGAGGACGCCTTCGCCGTCGTCAATCGGCTTGGCGGCCATACCATTCATGTCGGCCCCGCGTCGGAAACCCGCGCCAGCTACATGGTCCAGGACGTTGCCCATCTCCTGGACTGGCTGGCCGCGGTTGCCGGGCGCCTCGGTTCGCAAACATCATAACAGGGGAGACGGACACATGAGCAATCTGGACCTCGCCGTTATCGGCAACTGCACATACGGTGGCCTTATCGACCGGAATGGACGATTGGTGTGGGCGTGCCTGCCTCATTTTCAGGACGATCCGGTGTTCTGCAGTTTGCTCAACGACAAAGAGAATGAAAACGACGAGGAGCGCGCGTACGGATTTTTCGACATCGTGCTCGAAGGCCAAGTCAAGTGCGAACAGAACTACATCCACAACACCGCCGTTCTGGTGACGAGGCTTTACGACAACAAAGGCGGGACGATTGAAATGACCGATTTCGCGCCCCGCTTCAAGCGGCTCGGTCGAATGTTTCGGCCGATGATGATGGTACGGTTGGTGCGTCCTGTTTCAGGTTATCCGCGCATCCGCATTCGCTTGCGTCCGGCCTACGGCTATGGCCGAGCGTGGACCCTGACGACCCGCGGCAGCAATCATATCCGCTACGTCTCGCCGGACCTCACCTTGAGATGCACCACCAACGCGCCCGTCTCCTATGTGCTCAAGGAGGCAGCGTTCGTGCTCGAGGAACCCATCACTATCTTACTCGGTGCGGATGAACCGCTCACCACCCCCATCGTCGAAGCGGGCAGGGAGTTTCTGGAGCAAACGATCGACTACTGGCATGAATGGTCGCGCTATCTCTCCATTCCCTTCGAATGGCAAAAGGCGGTGATCCGCGCGGCCATCACCTTGAAGCTGTGCAGCTTCGAGGAAAGCGGGGCGATCATCGCGGCGTTGACGACCTCCATTCCCGAGTCCCCCCATAGCGAACGCAACTGGGACTACCGCTTCTGTTGGCTGCGCGACAGCTACTTCGTGGTGCAGGCGTTGAACCGCTTGGGTGCCACGGCGACCATGGAGCAGTACCTCAATTATATCGCCAACATCGTCGCCAGCACCGAGGGCGGATACCTGCAACCGGTCTACGGCATCACCCTGGAATCGGAACTGACCGAGGAAATCGTCACCAACTTGGGCGGTTATCGCGACATGGGACCGGTGCGTAAGGGTAACCAGGCCTTTGAGCACATCCAAAACGACGTCTACGGCAGCGTCATTCTGGCGTCCACCCAGGTCTTCTTCGACGAGCGCCTGAGCCGACCGGGCGACGTCGATTTGTTCAGGATGCTGGAACGGATCGGGAAGAAATGCCTCGATCTCTACGACAAGCCCGATGCCGGCCTGTGGGAATTCCGCTCCATTGCCAAGGTGCACACCCATTCCAGCGTGGTCTGCTGGGCTGGCGTTGATCGTCTGGCCAAGATTGCGGAACGCATCGGCGAAGACGATCGCATGATTTTCTGGCGCGAAAAGGCCGACCGCATGCATGAAAAAATCGTCGCACACACCTTCAACGAAGAACTCGGCACCTTTGTGGAAAGCTGGGGCGGAAGCGATGTAGACGGCAGCTTGCTGTTGATGCTGGAACTGGGTTTTATGTCGCCGTCGGACCCGCGCTTTGCCAACACCGTGGAGGCCATCGGTGCCAAGCTCAGACATGGCGACCACCTATACCGTTACATGTCGAAAGACGATTTTGGGCACCCCGAAGTTGCCTTCAATATCTGTACATTTTGGTACATCGACGCCCTGGCCGTACTCGGAAAACGGGAGGAAGCCTGCGCCCTGTTCGAGAACATGCTACAGTGCACGAACCATGTCGGCTTGCTGTCCGAGGACATCAATCCGGACACGGGTGAGTTGTGGGGCAATTTCCCCCAGACCTATTCGATGGTCGGCATCATCAACTCGGCCATGCAATTGAGCAAAAGTTGGAAGGAGGCTTTTTGAGTCGTCTCGTCGTCATATCAAACCGGGTGGCTGCGCCTACCGACAACAGGACGTCTGTGGGTGGGCTGGCGGTCGCCCTCAGGGAAGCGCTACGCGAAAACGGCGGCATCTGGTTCGGGTGGAGCGGTAAGGTCGGCAGACAAACCTCCACCAAGGCGAAAATAACGACGGAGGGCAACGTCACCTTCGTCACCATCGATCTCCAGCGCAAACATTATAACCGCTACTACAACGGCTTCGCCAACCGGGTGCTGTGGCCGCTGTGCCATTACCGTCTCGACCTTACGGCCTTCACGCGCGACGATTACAAGGCCTACCAGGAGGTCAATACGCTATTTAGCGAAAAGCTGCTGCCCTTGCTGGAAAGCGATGATCAGATTTGGGTCCACGATTATCATTTGATTCCGCTCGGCGAGCACTTGCGTGAGGCGGGCATCAAGCGGCCATTGGGGTTTTTCCTGCACATTCCGTTTCCGGCGCTTGAGGTGCTGACCGCCTTGCCGAGGCACCGCGATCTGGTGAAGGCGCTGTGCGCTTACGACGTACTCGGCTTTCAGACGCACAACGACCTCAGGGCCTTTCACGACTACATCGTTTACGAGGCGAAGGGCGAAATTCTCGGCGACAATTTGCTGCGCGCGTTCGGACATACGTTCCGCGCGGAGGTGTTCCCCATCAGCATCGACGATGTCGAGTTCGAAAATTACGGCAAGCAGGCACTCAAGAGCACTTGGTACAAACGCCTGCGCAAACATCCCGGCAACCGCAGCTGGATTCTCGGCGTCGACCGGCTGGACTACAGCAAGGGCATTGTCGAGCGTTTCCGCTCGTTCGAACGGCTGCTGGAGAGATATCCCAATTACCGCAATCACATCACGCTGATCCAGATCGCGCCGCCGTCGCGATCCGAGGTTCCGGAATACAAAGAAATCCGCGCCGAGCTCGAAAGTTTGTCCGGGCACATCAACGGGCGCTTTGCCGAATACGACTGGCTTCCCATCAATTACATGAACCGCAGCTTCAGCCACACCCAGCTCGCCGCCTTTTACCGCACCAGCTGCGTTGGCTTGGTTACGCCGTTGCGCGACGGCATGAACTTGGTCGCCAAAGAATATGTCGCATCGCAAAACCCAGACGACCCCGGGGTGTTGGTTCTGTCGCGTTTCGCCGGTGCGGCGCGTGAACTGGATGCGGCGCTGATCGTCAATCCGTTCGACCACGACAATGTTGCAGACGCCATCACCCGGGGACTCGAGATGCCCCTCGATGAACGTAAGGAACGCTGGCGCGCCATGCGGGAGGTCCTAAGGGAAAACAACCTCGCCAAATGGCGCGGCAATTTTATCAACGCCCTTCAAAATGCACCTTATGACACATAAATCGACACACACAGCCGCCCAGCATTCCGCCCTAATCGCCGACATCGGCGGAACCAACGTGCGCTTTGCCCTCACCGATGCTGGTGGAAGGCTTCGTGACGTCTCGGTTTTCGCATGTGCCGATTACCCGGATTTGCTTTCTGCCGCGCGCGCCTATCTGAACACCACCCCCGCCGGGAATCAGGCCAAGCGCGGGGCTTTCGCCATCGCCTGTCCGGTCACGGGCGAGCGGGTGCGGATGACCAACATGGACTGGGCCTTTTCGATCGATGAACTGCGCCGCCAGCTTGGGTTCGACAGCCTCGACGTCATCAACGATTTCGCCGCCATCGCCCATGCAGCGCCTCATCTTTCAAACGACGACCGGCTCCAAGTTGGCGGCGGCGCGGCCCAGGTCGGCGCGCCGGTTGGCGTCATAGGGCCGGGTACGGGGTTGGGGGTGTCCGCATTGATTCCGACGGATGGCGGCGGCGTCGCTTTGCAGACGGAGGGGGGGCACGTGACCCTGGCCGCGACCAATGAGAATGAGGCGCGGGTAATCCACGCACTGCGCCAACGTTTCGGCCATGTCTCGGCTGAGCGCGCGCTCTCGGGCCCCGGCTTGGTCAACCTTTACGAGACGCTGGCCGCGCTCGGCGGCGTGGCGGTGGAGCCCCTCACGCCCGAACAAGTCAGTGCCCAAGGATTGGCCCGCCCCAATTCACCGTGCGGCAAGGCGGTGGAGATGTTCTGCTCCATGTTGGGCACGGTGGCCGCCGACCTGGCCCTGTCTCTGGGCGCGCACGGCGGGATCTACATCGCGGGCGGCATCGTCGCCAAGATCGGCGACGCTTTCGAGCGTTCCGGCTTTCGCCAACGTTTCGAGGCCAAGGGCCGGTTTTCCGCATACTTAACCGACATTCCGACCTATGTGATCACGCACCCCTATCCTGCGCTTCTTGGCTTGAGCGATATTCTCGATCGCGAAGCCTTGCCCCAAGCCTCGTCCCTGAGTGAGCGGAGACCGTCATGACCGTTGCAAGTCAATCCCCAGCCTGGAAGGCCTTGCAGGACCATCAGCGGGAAATGACGTCGCTTCACATGCGTGATCTTTTCGCCCGGGATTCGGGGCGGTTCGAGAAGTTCTCCCTGCAAATCGACGAGATCCTTCTCGATTATTCGAAAAACCGCATCACCGGGAATACCATGCGCCTGCTGTTCGACCTTGCCCGCGCCGCCGATGTCGAGGGCTGGCGTGAGCGCATGTTCAACGGCGAGAAGATCAACACCAGCGAGGACCGCGCCGCCCTGCATGTGGCGTTGCGCAACGTGTCCGACCACCCGATCGAAGTCGACGGCGTCGATGTCATGCCCCAGGTGCTCGATGTGCTGGCGCGCATGCGCGCGTTCAGCGACCAGGTACGCGGCGGCACTTGGGCCGGCCATACCGGCAAACGCATCAGCGACATCGTCAACATCGGTATCGGCGGCTCGAACTTAGGGCCGATGATGGTGTGCGAAGCGCTGACGCCCTACGTAGACCCCGGCCTCAACATGCATTTCGTGTCGAACATTGACGGCACGCACATCGGCGAAATCCTGTCGAAGCTGTCGCCGGAAAACACGCTGTTCATCATTTCATCGAAAACTTTCACCACCCAGGAGACACTGACCAACGCCCATGCGGCGCGCCAATGGTTCTTGGGCAAAGGTGCCAATGAGTCGGACGTCGCCAAGCACTTCGTCGCGGTGTCCAGCAATGTTCCCGCCGCCGTCGACTTCGGCATCGACGCTGATAACATCTTTGAATCCTGGAACTGGGTGGGGGGACGTTATTCACTGTGGTCGTCGACGGGCCTGCCCATCGCGCTGGCCATCGGCATGGACCGCTTCACCGAACTGCTCAGCGGCGCGCATGAAATGGACATGCATTTCCGTCATACGCCCCTGGAGCAAAACATGCCCGTTGTGATGGCGTTGTTGGGCGTATGGTACACGAATTTTTTTTCCGCGCAGAGCCACGCCGTGCTGCCGTACGGCCATCACCTGGAGCATTTCATCACCTATCTTCAACAGGCCGAAATGGAAAGCAACGGCAAGTCGGTCGCCCGCGACGGCACAGTGGTCGGCCATGCGACCTGCCCGATCATTTGGGGCATGCCGGGATGCGACGGCCAGCATGCCTTTTTCCAGCACCTTCACCAAGGCACCACGTTGGTACCGGCGGACTTTCTGGCTCCGGTCGAGGTTCCCAACCCAACCGGCCACCACTACCAAATCCTGCTCGCCAACTTCTTCGCCCAGACCGAAGCCCTGATGAAAGGCAAGACGGAAGCGGAGGCGCGCGCAGAACTCGAGGCCCAGGGACTAAAAGGTGAAAGGCTGGAGAACCTGCTTCCCCACAAGCTCTTCAAGGGCAACAAGCCCAGCAATACAATCCTGTTTCGCACACTCGACCCGAAAACCCTGGGTACACTGGTCGCCCTCTATGAGCACAAAATCTTCACCCAGGGCGTCATCTGGAACGTAAATTCCTTCGATCAGTGGGGGGTGGAACTGGGCAAGACCCTGGCCCAAAAAATCCTCCCCGAACTCATGGGCGACAGCGCCGTCAAGGGTCACGATTGTTCCACTAATGGTCTGATCAATTTTTACAAGGCGCACCGTCAGAAAGATGGCTGAGCAAGATGATTGAGGGCGCTCAAACCGTCCCCTCACCTGTGTAGGTCCCGGCACAGGCTTGGCTGTTGAGGCGCGCGCGTTGAAGCAGGGCTGCGCGCGCGGCAGCTTCATTTTCCGCCTTGCCGCCCCACGCTTTGAGGGCGCTGGCCTGCAAGGCGCGACCATAGGAAAAACTGAGTTTCCACGGGTTAGGGCCGAACTTGGCATTCATCGCGTTCAGGTTGACCGTCGCCTCCACTTCGCTCTGCCCGCCCGACAAGAAGGTGATCCCCGGCATCGCCGCGGGTACGCAACGGCGCAGACTCGCCACGGTCTTGGCCGCGATTTCCTCCGCACCGGCCTGGGTCGGGCAGTCGGAACCGGCGATCACCATGTTGGGCTTGAGGATCATCCCTTCCAGCGCCACGCCATGGGCCTTGAGCGCGGCGAATACCGCGTCCAGGGTGTCCTCGGTCACGCGCTGGCAGGTATCGATGTCGTGGCCGCCGTCCATCAGGACTTCGGGTTCGACCACCGGCACCAAGCCGCCTTCCTGGCAAATCCGCGCATAGCGGGCCAGGCCGTGGGCGTTGGCCGCAATGCCGGTGGGCGTGGGATAGCCGTCGCCGATATGAATCACCGCGCGCCATTTCGCGAACTCAGCACCCAGTGCCACATATTCATCGACCCGTGCGGCCAGCCCCTCCAGGCCGTCCGTTGCCGTCTCGCCGGGAAATCCGGCCAGGGGCTTGGTGCCCTTATCGACCTTGATGCCGGGCACGATCCCTTGTGCCTTGATCAAGTCGATGATCTTGGTGCCGTCCGCCGCCGACTGGCGCAGGGTTTCGTCGAACAGGATCACGCCGCCGATGAAACTGCCCAGGCCATCTGCGTGCATGAGGTTGGCGCGGTAATCGCGGCGGCTCTCTTCGGTGGAGTCCACGCCGATGGTGTCGAACCGCTTCTTGATGGTTCCGGCGCTCTCGTCAATCGCCAACAACCCCCTGTTGTCGGCGACCATTTTTTGGGCCGTCGCAGCCAATGCATCAACGTTCATTGCGCTTCTCCTTTTTGTCGCACAGCGACAGTTCGGTGTTAACCCAGGTGCCGCCCTGGCTGCTGGACAGGGCGGCGGCGGTAATGAATTTGATCGTGCGCGCGCCATCCTCGACGCTCGGAAAGCGGGTCGCCAGCGGCGAGGGATTTCGCCCCTCCAATCGCGCCCCGATAACTTCGGCGACATCGCTGTAAAGGCTGGCGAAGCCTTCCAGGTAGCCCTCGGGATGGCCGGCGGGCACCCGGCTCACCCAGGCCGCCGCCGCGCCGCTTTGCGCGCCGGCGCGGGTGATCAGACGCACAGCCTCGCCCAAGGGGGAAAAGTGTAGGTGATTGGGCTGCTCCTGTTCCCATTGCAGTCCGCCCAGGTCGCCATAGACGCGAATTTTCAGCGCATTCTCGTCGCCGACCGCCACCTTGCTCGACCACAGCATCCCCCGCGCCCCGCCCTTGTAACGCAACAGGATGTGGGCGTTGTCGTCGAGCCTGGAGCCGGGGACGAAGGCGCTCAGATCGGCGCACAGTTCTTCCAGTTCCAAACCGGTGACATAGCTCGCCAGGTTGAAGGCATGGCTGCCGATGTCGCCGACGCAGCCCCCAGGCCCGGCCTGGGCGGGGTCGTTGCGCCAAAGGGCTTGCTGGCGGGCGGTGTCTTCCAGCCGCAGGCTCAGCGCGCATTGTGGATAGTCGACCTGCACCACGCGCACGGTGCCGATGTCGCCAGCTTTGATCATGGCGCGTGCCTGACGCACCATCGGATAGCCGGTGTAGTTGTGGGTCAGGCAGAACACCAGCCCCGTCTGCCGCACTAAAGCGACCAGATCGAGGGCGTCCTCCACGGTGTTGGTCATCGGCTTGTCGCAGATGACATGGATGCCCGCCTGCAAAAACGCCTTAGCGGCCGAATGATGTAGGTGGTTGGGGGTGACGATCGCCACCACGTCAATGCCATCGTCGCGCCCAGCCTCGGTGTGGGCCATTGTGACGAAGTCGTCATAGGCTCGGTCGGGGGGAATGTATAATTCAGCGGCAAACGCCTTGGCCCGCGCCGGGTCCGCAGAAAGCGCGCCGGCGACCAGTTCATAATGGTCGTCCAGGCGGGCCGCAATGCGATGCACGGCCCCGATGGAACCTGCTTTTCCGCCGCCGACCATACCAAGCCGCAGACGCCGTCCTAACACGCGCGCTCCCGTTTGTTCGGCCATGCCAATTCTCCTCTGTCGGTTCCAGGCACGCGGTGGCGCGTCAAAGACGGTGACCACTTTCGGGATCAAACAAACACGCCCCGCGCATGCCGAAGCGGAAGCGGATGGCGTGGCCCGCCGCCACTTCGTCCTGGGGCCGCGCCCGCGCCGACACCGTCTCGCCACCGAGGGAAAAGAAAACCATGGTATCCGCCCCCGTCGGCTCGACCACATCGACCATCCTTTGCAAGATGTAGTGGGTACCACTGACGACCTCGTCGCCTTCCCGCACCGGGCGGATCCGTTCCGGCCGCAGACCGAGAATGACTGCGTTGCCCACCCGCGCGCGCCACGCCGGGTCGGGATTGACCATGCGAATATCGAGCCCCTCGGCCTCACCCTTGCGGACCGTCACCCAAAACTTTTCAGCGTCCGCCTGAAGGATTCCTTCGATGAAATTCATCGGCTGAGATCCCATGAAACCGGCGACGAACAGATTGGCCGGTTGATTGTAAATCTTGTCGGCCGTGCCGTACTGCTGGATGATGCCTTGGTGCATCACGGCGATGCGGGTCGCCAGTGTCATGGCCTCGACCTGGTCGTGGGTAACATAGACGACGGTCCGCCCGAGCGTCTTGTGAAGCTTCTTGATCTCGTGGCGCATCTCGACGCGTAACTTGGCGTCCAGATTGGACAGGGGCTCATCGAACAGAAAAATCGCCGGGTCGCGCACCAAGGCCCGACCCATGGCAACGCGCTGACGCTGGCCGCCCGAAAGTTGCGCCGGCTTGCGGTCCAAAAGCGTACTGATCTGCAACATCTCGGCGACATCGCGTACCATGGTCTCGCGCTCGGCCTTGGGCACGCCCCGGATTTCTAGGCCAAAAGTGATGTTGCGGCGCACCGTCATGGTCGGATAGAGGGCATAGGACTGAAACACCATGGCGATGTCGCGATCTTTGGGATGGACGTCGTTGACCACCGCGTCATCGATGAGGATATCGCCCTCCGATATGGTTTCCAGGCCGGCGATCAGATTAAGCAAGGTTGACTTGCCGCACCCCGACGGCCCAACCAGAACCAGAAACTCGCCGTCGGCCACGTCGAGCGTGATGCCTTTCAGGACCTCGGTCAGTCCAAAGCGCTTGAAGACATTGCGAATGTGAAGCGTGGCCATGTTTCGTCCCTATCCCTTGACCGCGCCGGCCGAAAGGCCACGGATGAAGTATTTTCCCGCCACCACATAGACCAGCAGGGTCGGCAGGGCGGTGAGTATAGCCGCCGCCATATCCAGATTGTACTCCTTCACGCCGGTCGAGGTGGCGACCAGATTGTTCAGCGCCACGGTCACCGGCACACCGTCACTGACCGTGAACGACACCCCGAAGAGAAAGTCGTTGTAAATCTGGGTAAACTGCCAGATCACGGTGACCACGATGATGGGGACCGCCATCGGCAGCATGATCGAGAAGAAGATGCGAAAGAACCCGGCACCGTCGATGGTCGCCGCGCGCACCAGCTCATCGGGAACCGAGACGAAGAAGTTGCGAAAGAACAAGGTGGTGAAGGAAAGACCGTAAACCACATGCACTAAAATGAGGCCGTAGGTACTACCGGCCAAACCCAGCAGACCGAGAACCCGGGCCATCGGCAGCAAAATCACCTGAAAGGGAATGAAACAGCCGAACAACATCAGGGTGAAGATGATGTTGGCACCCTCAAAGCGCCACTTGGTCAGGGCGTAACCATTAATGGCGCCGAGCAGCGTCGAAATCAGGACCGCCGGCACCACCATCAATAGGGAATTCATGAAATAAGGCTTGAGGCCATTGCACGTGACCCCGACACAGGCGCTGTCCCAAGCCTTTGCCCACGCATCGAAGGTCACCGCCTCCGGCAGGCTGACCAGCGAGCCCGTGCGAATCTCCTCAAGGCTTTTCAATGAGGTGCTGACCATCACCACCAGGGGCAACAGATAATAGAAGGCGAACAGCCCCAGCAACCCGTAGAGTACGGCGCGCAGCAGCATGGCCCTAAGGTCGGAACCTCCGTGACCGGGCAGGCGAGCATGTCCGTCAGCCATGATCTTTTTTCCTCAGTTCCGAATACAGATAAGGCACAATAATGGCCATTACGGTCATCAGCATGATGACTGCACTCGCCGCAGCGTTGCCCAGTTCGCTACGCTGGAAGGCCATGGTGTACATAAAGGTAGCCGGCAGGTCGGTGGCGTAGCCGGGGCCCCCTCCGGTCAGGGCGATCACCAGATCAAAGCTTTTGATGGCGAGATGGGCGAGAACCACGATGGCGCTCAGAAACACCGCGCGCAGAGACGGCAGGATGATGCTCAGATAGATACGAGTCAAACTGGCCCCGTCCATGTAGGCGGCCTTGACGATTTCCTGGTCGAAACCGCGAATGCCCGCCAGAAACAGCGCCATGACGAAGCCGGACGATTGCCACACCCCGGCGATGACCACTGTGTAGATGGCCGTCTCCGGGTTGACCAGCCAGTCAAAGGTGAAATTCTCGAAGCCCCACGACTGCACCACCCGCTCGATGCCCAGACCGGGATTGAGAATCCATTTCCAGGCGGTGCCGGTAACGATGAACGACAACGCCATGGGGTAGAGGATGATGGTGCGGATGGCCCCCTCGGCGCGAATGTGTTGATCGAGCAGGATGGCCAGCACGATTCCGACCAGCAGGCAGAACAGGATGAACAGCCCGCCGAACACGGCAAGGTTCTCGAGCGCGACCATCCAGCGGGGATTCGTGAACAGCCGCTCGTACTGGTGCAAGCCCTCGAAATCGTAGCGCGGAAACATCCGCGACGTGGTCAACGAGATATAGCCGGTCCAGGCGATAAAGCCATAGACGAAAAGCAGCGCTGCAGCAAAAGACGGCGCGATGGCAATCTTGGGAATCTGCCGATCCAACCACTTGAAAAGTGCGGGCATGGGGTGCGTCCGCTTTGTTGTCGATACTTCAAGAATTAGGTGCGGCGGGCCGGAACATCATCCGGCCCGCCGCCAGCCATTGACGGCTGGAACGCTCCGGCTATTTCGCCGCCGCCACGGAATCGGCCAAGCGGGTGGCCGCTGCCCTCGACGACAGGTCGGAGTTGAAATGCGCGGTCACCACGTCGGTGATGGCACCAACCACGCGGTCGGGCACCGCCATCTTATGGGCCATGCTGGGCCTGAGGGTGCCGGCCTTGATGGTCGCCACCAGATCGCTCGACGAACGCTGGGCGCACATGTCGAACTTCGACATATCCATGCCCAGACGGGCCGGAATGGAGCCCTTGTACAGGTTGAAGGTTTCCTGGAACTTGGGTGCCACAATCAGTTTGGCCATCAGACGTTGCCCGGCCAGGGCGTCCTTGCCCTTGACGTCGAACATGATGAAGCTGTCGGTGTTGAGCAGGTAGCTGCCACCCGGCCCCGGTGCGCAGAGGAAGTCCTTGCCGGGCACCTTGCCGGCAGCCAGGAACTCGCCCTTGGCCCAGTCACCCATGATCTGAAAGGCGGCCTCGCCGTTCATCACCATGGCGGTGGCCAGATTCCAGTCGCGGCCCGGGAAATTCGGATCGACATAACCGCGCAGCTTGCGCATCTGGTCGAAGACCTTGACCATGGTGGCGCTGCGCAACGCCGCGTCATCCAGATCGACCATGGTCTTTTGGTAGAAATCAGCGCCGCCGACACCCAGCAGTGCGACTTCGAACACCGTGGCGTCCTGCCACGGCTGCCCGCCGTGGGCGAGCGGCGTGATGCCAGCGGCCTTTAGCTTGTCGGCGACCCGGTTGAATTCGGCCCAGGTTTTCGGTACGGCGGTGACGCCAACCTTAGCCAGCACCGCCGGGTTGGCCCAAATCCAGTCGACCCGGTGAATGTTGACCGGCACCGCCACATAGCGGCCCTTGTATTTCATGACATCTTGCAACAGCGGCGGCAGGACGCCCGCCCAGTTTTCGGCCTTGGCCACATCGGTCAGGTCACCGAGTAAACCTTCGGCGGCCCATTCCTGAATGCTCGGCCCCTTGACCTGGGCTGCGGTCGGCGGATTTCCGGCCATGGCGCGGGCCCTGAGCGCGGTCATGGCGGCATCGCCGCCGCCGCCGGCAATCGGCGAATCAACCCAGGTGCCGCCATTGGCCTCGAATTCTTCCTTCAGCGCCTTGACCGCCTTGGCTTCGCCGCCCGAAGTCCACCAGTGCAGCACTTCCACTTGCGGTTCGGCGTGCGCCTGCGCGGCCAACAAAAGAGCGCCCGCCGCGACGGCGGTCGATAAAATTTTCCTGTAAGACATCGCTTCCTCCCGAAAAGAATGAACCCGTGTAGAGCCGGTAACTTATTCTTTTGATAGTGGAATTGTCGCAGACCTTGGGCGTGGGAACAAGGGTCAAGGGCATTCGGGAGAGCCGAGACCCCGTTTTTTCAAGGAACGGGCCGTCCGCGCTGGACCTCATAGATCTGGAACCAGTCCTGGCGGTCGAGCACCAACTCTGTTGCCGCCGCCATGCGCGCCAGATGCGCCGTTCGCATGGACCCGGCGACCACCACCGGATTGCTGGGTAGCCTGAACAACCAAGCCGTCGCCACGGTGGCGAGATCGTCGACGCCGATGCGCCGACCGACGGCGGCCAGTTCCGCGTGCACCCGGTGGATCTGGTCGTCTTCATCGGTGAACAGTCGGCCCAGGGGCGACCACAGCATTGGCACGCGGCGCAGGCGTTGCATCTGGTCCAGCGTGCCGTCGCTTATCGCTTCACCCGCCAGGACCGAGCATTCCACCTGGTTCGTCACCAGCGGCGCATCGAGGCGGCTTTGCAACAGGTCAAACTGCGACGGCGTAAAGTTGGAAACGCCGAAATGGCGCACCTTGCCGTCTGCCCGCAACCGGGTGAAGGCCTGGGCCACGTCGTCGGCGTCCATCAGCGGATCGGGGCGGTGCAACAGCAGCACGTCGATCTGTTCGATACCGAGATTGCGCAGGGATGCCTCGGCTGCGGCGATGATGTAGCTGGCTGAGGTGTCGTAATGCTTGATCCGGTGCGCGGGCCGCGCCGGGCCGACTGTTGCGATGTCACATTTGGTGACGATCTCCATGCGCGCGCGCAGGCCTGGGTCCAGCGCCAGCGCCGCGCCGAAGATCGCCTCGCAGGCGTAATTCCCATAGACGTCGGCATGGTCAATGGTGGTGATGCCGAGTTCAAGAAAGGACTCAATCAAACGCAGGAGGTCCTGCGCCCCTCGCAGGTGCGGCGCATCCCGTAACCGCCAAGCGCCCCACGCCAGCGCCGAGAAAGTCATATCGTTCGCAATCTGACGCCGCCGCACGGTTACGCTCCTTTTAGGACTGGGTGTAAATTTTACATACCAACGCCACAGGCTCCAACATCACAGGCCCAGTGTCCGCAAAATGTTACTGCGTCCGCACAAATCCTATCCGTAACTGTACTCTGCTCGCACGCAGACGCAAATCGAGTTGAAGCTCCGACCTGTCGTGCGGGCAGTGTCAGAGGAAACTGGCTTGAGCCGACGAGGAATGTTTCGTACCGTCTGTAGATGCTAAATCCATTCCGTTACTTCAAAACATCGCTCGAAGTTGTCTGTCTGGCCGTCATGATGTATATCCGCTTTCCTCTGTCGCTACGGTAGGTCGATGATATTCTCGATGAGCGAGGTATCGACATCAGCTATGAGACGGTACGGGCCTAGTGGAGCCGGTTCGGGCCGATGTTCGCGGCGGAAATCAGAAAGAAGCTATTAGTATCTATGCGGGGCTCGCCGCAATGAAGATGGCATTTGGATGAAGTTTTCGTGCGGATCAACGGTGAAACTCACTACCTCTGGCGGGCTATCTACCATGAGGGTGAAGTTCTTGAATCATTCGTCACAAAGAAGCGTGATCGCAAGGCTGCACTGAGGTTTCTGAAGAAAGCGACGAAGCGATATGGCGGACCGGATATCATCGTGACAGATAAGCTTCGTTTATATCGAGCGGCGATGAAAGTGATCGGCAACGAGGCCCGCCAGGAGACCGGTCGCTGGCTCAACAATCGAGCCGAAAACTTACACCAACCCTTCCGACGGCGGGAGAAGGCAATGGCAAAATTTCGAAGTCCGGCCACAATGCCCCTGCAATTCTAGGCTCCCCGTAAAATTCCCTAAAACGGGAACAGGGAATTTGTTGAGCGTGAGCTAGGATTAGTGTCGATTAAACTGGGTGCTGATCTCTCAAAGTCTGCTTAACATCACAAACCGGTCGTCATTCAGCCTAGCTGCGGACCTCGGCTTCTAGCCATAAGCGGTATTTTGGTTAGTGGTGCTTCGGCCCAATTGGGAAGATCAGACGCTGTTGGTTCGGGCGATAGGCTTCAGGACGCGCCGACCTCCATTGGGTTCGCGGGGTTGGCGGCCCACTCCTGGAGCGAAGCGGTGTAAACGGCAACGTCGGTGAAGCCGAGACGCGTCATGATGAAGGCGTTGGATGACGCCACGATGCCGCCGCCGCAGTAGGTAATTGTCCGGGCGTTGCGGTCGCTATCGTGCATGGCGGCTAACTCGCCGTGCGGCTTGTAGCGGCCCTGTTCGTCGAGCAGGTCGATGCCGTTGATGTTCAAGGCACCTGGGATGTGCCCGGGCCGTTGGTAAAGGAAGGCCTCTCCCCGGTAATACTCCCCTGGCATCGTATCGATGAGGCAGACGTCACTGTCGTCGATGGCGGAGAGCACCTCGTCCCGGTCGGCGATCAGTTCCGGTCGGGGGGCGGGCGTAAGCTGTTTTGCGGGCCGATTGGCCGGTTCCGTCGATAGCGGTCGACCCTCGGCGGTCCAAGCATTCAGCCCGCCGTCCAGAAGCGCGGCGCGGTCGAAGCCGACCCAGCGCAGCATCCACCAAACCCGGGCCGCCCACGCCGACAGGAATCCGTCATATAGCACCACCCGGGTATCGTCGCCGACGCCCAGCTCGCCCATGGCGGAACAGAACTGCTCGGGTGTTGGTAGGGCGAACTCGAACGGGCTGCCTGAGTCGCAGAGGTCGCTTGTGAGGTCGGCGAACCCGGCGGACGGAATGTGACCGCCGTCGTAGTCGGCCCGACCGCTCGAATTGTGGGGAAAACCGTCTTCATCATCTATTTCCGTGTAGACGGTGCAGTCGAGAACCACCAGATCCGGGTCGTCCAGGTGCCGACTGAGCCAATCGGTCGTTACCAGGGTCTCCATGGGTTCCACTCCTCTAAGTTTCCAACACCGCCCGCCATGCCGTCCGCGCAATTTGCCGGGCGTGTTTCTCAATCAGATCACCATGGGCAATGATGATTTTGTCGAAGTCCCAACTGAGAATTCGCTCCAGCGACTTCCTGGCTGCGGCCTTGTCTCGCCAGCCCATTTGATATTCAGGGGCCGGTTTCGGACGGTTCCACATCCGAAATACAAACTTCCACCAGAACCTCAGGACCCAGTTAACCTGGACAGTATTGTCGCCGTAATTTTCGATCAGATCGACCAGGATCAGGGTCTTGCTTGCGCGGTGAAAAAAAGCGACCTCCCATATGAACCGTGTCCCCCGCACGAGGACTTGATCGAAGTCTTGCCTCCAGGCCGCCTCCGGCTCGTCGCTCAAGATCCCCGAGTAGGAAAGTGTTGAATCCTTTTTCTCGATGCCCGGACATATGTAGGTCTGCGCAGCTGGAAAGGCGTGCTGCGCGGATTCGACGTTCAGGTAATGGTAATTGCCGGGAGCTATGATAAGGGCCACGGGGCCAAGGGCCTCGATCTCCGTTTTTGTCACGGCATCGATGGGACTGGGCGAATGGATCAACACGCGGCCATCACCGAGCCTAATGACGGTCATTCGTGCATTGAAACGACAGCCTGCGTATCGGATTGGATAATCCTTCAGCCAAATTTGGCCTGGAACATATTCGGTCAAGACGTGCGGAGCATGGTTCATGACATAAGCATACACCATCTAAGGAGGAGGCGGGGTTGAACGAAGCCTCCTATGGGTCTGGTTGTCGGCCAAAACAGCCGGAGGAGATATTGACTGAAGGTCAGCCCTGTTGCGTGAGAAATTCCACAACAACCGGGTTTACACGGTCCGAACATTCCTCCCGGTACTGTGCAAGCTACTGAGAAATTACTCATTGCTTCCGGTGTGGCTTCTACCGTGTCTAGCATCATTCGGCTTACGATTCCTGGTCGCATTGTCGCTTCGTTTCTTCGGCGCGAATGCTCTCAATCACCTTCTGCACTTCAGGTGTTTTCGAGGAAATCCGTGTTGCCGCACCTTCCTTCATGCGGAAATCGCAGTGGTCACAGCCATCGGCAAGTGTTTGGGTGCGGGTTAGGCCCCATCCCATAGCATCGCTCAGGGCGATGTCCGACATGCAGATATAGGGAGCAAACGCCTCTCCGCCATGCTCCATCGCAAAACGGTAATTGCCACACTTAAGATAATTGACGCCCAGATCGAAGTCCTCTCCAGTGTCGCTGAGATACTCTATTTCGAACTCACCAAAACGCCCCCTTTGCCGTCGCCTTGCGCGGCTCGCAATAATCATCCTGACAATTTTTGAAAACATGAGTTTCCTGATCAGCCATCGCTTCCACCCCGGGATCGTCTCCACTCTCAGCCGGAGCGCCTGGTGACACAGCACCCAAGCTTCCTCAGGTGATTTTCCAAGTTTGTTCAGCGCCTTATAGGCCGCGAGTTCCTGGGCGGTAATGAGAAGAAAGCTGTTCAACATTCTCGCCCGCCCCCCTGCAATAAAAGGGATGTCAGGAATGAGCGCTTCATATTCCTTGCGAACACTTTCCCGCAGATTCTGTGTGAATTTCTCGCCGAATTGGCTGACAAGTGTGTCTTTCATCAGGGCGGCTGTTCTCTCAAAATCCTTTAAGAGCGCCTCTTTACGCGAGATATAGTAACCTACCATTTGCTTTGCCATTGGCTCTATTCCTCTTGTTTGGGATGGTCATGCGATGCACTGGATCGGGGCAAAGGTGCATTGGCCTATACGGTTTGCGAACGACGCGCCACCAACAGGTGTGACAAACCTACTGCAGCGCCACCGTAGACAAGCAGCCCTTCGAGTGGTGCTTCGAACTCATAAAGTTCGTGGTTAGACAGTAAGAAGTGAATAGCGGCGTGTACGATAAGAAAGCCATCGACAACCATTCTGCTGCGGCGTCTGATTACAAATGATCGGTGGCCGACCAGCCAGAAAATTGCCGTAAACAACGGAATATGAGCGATCACAAAAGCTTTCTGTGCGGTGGCATCCGGGAGTACGTTCAGAACTGGCAAAAGGCGCCATTCGAGATGAAACACAGCGTCAAGCTCGTGACAAACGAGCAGTGAAAGACCTAAAAAAAAGAGAATATGCTGCCAATCTCTGCGACTGCGTTCCATCCCCACCTCCGACAAACAAGAAGTCTAGCATCCTTGGAGAAGGCTGTCCCTTAGGACGGTACTTTTGGGTCCAGGCTGCGCTACCATTGGTGTTAGCTAATTACCCGTGGATTTCAGTTGCTGCAGGAGATAACCATGGAAGACATCGATAAACTGTTCGATAAAGCTGTTGGCGAAATCGAACGCATGCTCAACACCAAGACTGTCGTAGGCGACCCCATCACGATCGAAGGCAATACCCTGATCCCTCTGGTTAACGTTGGTTTTGGATTTGGTGTCGGCGGAGGCCAAGGCGATGATCCGAAAAAAGGCAAAGGTCATGGCGGCGGTACCGGCGGTGGTGGTGGCGTAAAGCCGGTAGCCCTTATCATCATCAATGCAGATGGCGTACGTGTTGAACCGATCAAGTCCGGCACCGCATCGGTATTGGAGAAGGTTGCCGAAACCATTGGCAAGGCTGCATCCCAAAAATATGGTAAGGCGGCCGATTAATAGAGTGTTCATCTCATGTTGACTGGAGTAGCCGCGTTCCTGCTGTTGGTAATCGCTCTTTTGGCGATTCCGCTCACATTGACGTTTCAGGCGACTTGGCCGCAAGCCTTTGAAGACGACATTAAGCTGCAGTGGGCGTTTGGTCTTGTCAGCATACGGTTGCCATTGCCTCAGTCAAAAGCGCCCTCTAAGGAGGACGAACAACTGGTGCGGAACATCGAGCGCTTTCAGAATTCATCGCGTAAAAAACGAAATGCCTTTGCCCGTATTCTCCGGCAACAATCCTTTCGTCGAAAGATCATCCGTTTCATTCACGACTTTTGGCATGCGGTTCACAAAAGAGACGTAATTCTGCGTATTCGCATCGGCCTGGGTGATCCGGCAGATACGGGACAATTGTGGTCCGTTGTTGGGCCAGTGGCGGGAATGCTCGCCAATATGAAAGACGTGTCGTTCATCATCGAACCGGAATTTTTCGATACCACCTTTGAACTGAACGGCCGTGGAAACATCCGGTTCATTCCATTGCAAATCTTCTATCTCACTATTGGAATGCTTCTGTCGCCATCGGTTTGGCAAGGCATAAGACAGATGCGCAAAGTGGATCAGTAAATGTGTCCTTTACGCGTTAGTGAAATGTTTAACGACTCCAGGCTCATGCTCTTGGCGGTAGAATTTGTCGATATTCAGCATAACAAAACGAACACTAGCTGTTGGTTGTATGGGAGCATTGAACCGATAGCTATTATCGTATGTGGCCCAGATGAAATCTTCGCGTTTGATATGGAAGCAAAGTTAATCGTCCTTGACCAACTGATACAGAAAATTCCTGAGCTGGACGACATTATTGCACCATTTAAAAAAGCATAAATTTGACCCTACGGACAAAGTTGGAGTGAGCTGAATGACCGCTTCGGGTCAGAAGCAGACATATGCAGGTGCTGTAATTAATGTCTGCTTTGTGACGAAAAGCAGACTAAGCAGTTCACTTCAATATTTCCCCTAATTTCCGCTTGATACATTATGCGACACCAAGAAACCAAACGGGAACGGTTTCAGAATTCGAAAGTCATTTTAAGAAATGATTTTGGGGATGAATCTGGGCAGGGTTATTAAGAAGTAAAAAACTTCCGATTGTTACTTATTCGCAATCGCCCTGGAAATTAAAATGGCCTTAACGCAATACAATATCAGTATTCATTTCGAGGCCCGCGAAACAAGATTAAAGTCCCGCGAACCGATGAGATTCTCAGTTTCAGAGTGCAAAGCAGCCCTATTTTTGGTGTAGCGGTTAAGTCCGCTTCTGACCCATAACCGACTTTTCAGCACTACAAAGCTTGACCACGAGACTCTTTTTGCGGCTACATAGAGCAAATGTTATTTGAATGGGCAAATGCCCCCCTGGATGAAATGCCATGTCTAAAAACAGCAACAATGACCGGAACCGTTTGGATGACGCCGCGCGGGCTGGCTGGCTTTATTACGTGGCGGAGAATAACCAGGACGAAATTGCTGAGAAAATGGGGGTGTCCCGTCAATCGGCGCAACGCCTCGTCGCCTTGGCCATGCGCGAGCGATTGGTCAAGTTTCGCCTGGACCACCCCATCGCCAAGTGCATGGATTTGGCACAGGCCCTTAAAGACCGTTTTGAATTGAATTTCTGTGAGGTGACACTGACCGACCCCTCATCGGACGATCCTGCGCTGGGAATTGCTCAGGTAGCAGCGGCAGAAATGGAAAGCCATCTCAAATCCAAAGAACCGATTGTTATGGCGCTCGGCACGGGTCGTGAAATCCGTGGTGCTGTTGAACAAATGTCGCCCATGACCTGCCCTCAACACAAAGTAGTTTCCCTGGTGGGAAACATGGCCCCGGATGGTTCGGCCAGTTTCAACGATGTCATCATGCGCATCGGCGACACCACGCAGGCTCCGCACTACCCCATGGCCGTACCCGTCGTGGCGACGACCAAAGAAGAGCGCAACATCCTGTGTGCGCAAAAACCGATTCAGAGCAACATCGCGCTGGCGCAATCTGCAGATGTATCCTTCGTCGGTATTGGCGAAATCAATGACGCGCCACCCTTGTTGAGCGATGGGTTCATCACCCAAAAAGAGCTTGATCAGTTGAAGGCTGCCGGGGGCATCGGGGAAATTGTGGGTTGGGCGTATGATTGCCAAGGTGCACTACTCTTAGGTCCGCATAATGACCGTGTGGCGAGCGTTCCTTTGAGCCAGCCAGCGACCCGTCCCACCATTGGCGTGGCGCGTGGTCCGAACAAGATTCAAGCGATCCTCGGTGCTCTTTCCGGTCGCTGGATTACGGGTCTCATCACGGACGAAACGACTGCGCAGGCCCTAATCGGCTAATTTTTTTCCATATTAGCATTTTCAATATCAATTTGTATTCCTGACGTTTTTGCGCGGAATTGGCAATATTCGTGTGCTTGATGCAGCTTATGGGAAACAAAGTTATTGACAGACCGCCCATGTATACCGAATATTTGCCCATAAGATTAGCAAATGCCCGTTATGTATCGTTTGGAATTGGGAGGTACCAATGAACCATCTAGCCCGTGTCCTTATCGGAGCGACAGCACTATCCGTGGCGGCGACATCCGCCATGGCCGAAAAACTCACCATCGCCACCGTCAACAACGGCGATATGGTCCGCATGCAAAAGCTGACGAATGACTTCACCGCCAAAAACCCAGGGATCGAACTGGAATGGGTGACTTTGGAAGAAAACGTTCTTCGTCAGCGCGTCACCACCGACGTCGCCACCAAGGGCGGTCAGTACGACGTGATGACCATCGGCACCTATGAAGTTCCCATCTGGGGCAAAAAAGGTTGGCTGGTTTCGTTGAACGATTTGCCAGCATCTTACGATGTTGACGATCTTCTGCCCGCCATTCGCGGCGGGTTGACGGTCGATGGCAACCTCTATGCCTCGCCGTTCTATGGCGAAAGCTCAATGGTTATGTACCGCAAGGACCTGATGGCCAAGGCTGGATTGACCATGCCCAAAGCGCCGACCTGGGGCTTCATCGCCAAGGCCGCCCGCGCAATGACGGACAAAGCCAACGAGGTCTATGGCGTGTGCCTGCGCGGCAAGGCTGGTTGGGGTGAAAATATGGCATTCCTGACCGCCACCTCTAACGCTTTCGGCGCTAAGTGGTTCGACATGAACTGGAAACCCCAGTTCAATGGTGAAGCCTGGAAGAAGACCCTCACCAGCTATATCGATCTGATGAATGACGCGGGCCCTCCGGGCGCATCGTCCAACGGCTTCAACGAAAATCTGGCTTTGTTCCAATCTGGCAAGTGCGGCATCTGGATCGACGCCACCGTCGCGGCCTCGTTTGTCACCAACCCCAAGGACAGCAAGGTCGCCGACAAGGTTGGTTTTGCTCTAGCGCCTGATACAGGCCTTGGCAAACGCGGCAACTGGTTATGGGCTTGGAGCCTCGCCATTCCCGCAGGTACGCAAAAGATTGAAAGCGCCAAGAAGTTCGTAGCTTGGGCGACCTCCAAGGACTATTTGGCCCTGGTGGCATCCAAGGAAGGCTGGGCCAACGTCCCGCCGGGCACCCGTAAGTCGCTTTACGCCAACCCGGAATATGCCAAAGTGTCATTCGCTCAGATGACCATCGACAGCATCAATACGGCTGACCCGAACAACCCGACCGTTGATCCGGTGCCTTATGTGGGTGTCCAGTTCGTCGCCATCCCTGAATTCCAAGGGATCGCCACGTCCGTCGGCCAGCAGTTTTCGGCAGCCCTCGCCGGAAACATTACGGCTGATCAGGCTCTTATGAACGCTCAAAAATTGACTGAGCGGTCCATGAAAAAGGCCGGTTACATAAAATAGCGTATCCTCCCCTGGGGTCGGCCTTTACCGGTCGACCCCACCCTTTCTTTTCTTAATTTTAAAAGGGAGCTTTCGCCATGGCCACCGACCATTCCCGTGTTGCAGCGCGTTTCATGATTTCACCGGCGGTTCTTCTTCTGCTCGGTTGGATGATCGTACCGCTCTCTATGACGATCTATTTTTCATTTCTCAATTACAACCTACTGTCTCCCGGCATGGAGGAGTGGATCGGCTTCACGAATTATGAGTATTTTCTCACCGATCCGGCCTTCTTTGCAGCCTTAGGCAACACGATTCTGCTCGTCGTCGGAGTCTTGTTCATCACCATTGTCGGCGGAATCGGTTTGGCGATTTTACTGGATCAGCCCATGTGGGGGCAGGGTATTGTACGCATTTTGGTGATCGCACCGTTCTTCGTTATGCCAACAGTGTCGGCGCTGGTGTGGAAGAACATGTTCATGAATCCGGTCAACGGATTGTTCGCCCACGCTGCCAAAGCCATTGGGCTGGCACCATTCGATTTCTTCGCCCATGCCCCGCTGATGTCGATCATCGTGATTGTAGCTTGGCAGTGGCTGCCGTTTGCGACACTGATTTTATTTACGGCAATGCAATCCCTTGATCAGGAACAATTGGAAGCGGCTAAAATGGACGGCGCTAAGAAATTCAGCCGGTTCTTTTATATTGTGCTGCCGCACCTGTCGCGCGCGATCACCGTGGTCATCTTGATCCAGACGATCTTCCTGTTGTCGATCTTCGCTGAAATTCTGGTGACGACGAACGGCGGACCCGGTTATGCATCCACCAACATCACCTATCTGGTTTATGCCCAATCGTTGCTTCAGTTCGATGTCGGCGGCGGATCGGCAGGCGGCATTGTCGCCGTTATCCTGGCCAACATCGTTGCGATCTTCCTGATGCGGATGATCGGCAAGAATCTGGAGGCATGATTATGGAACTCAATGCAAAAACGCGAAACAAGATCATTTTCACCGGTGTTGCCTGGTTCGTCGGCCTGCTGATTTTCTTTCCCATTTTGTGGACGGTGCTGACCAGTTTCAAGACGGAGGCACAGGCGATTGCCTCGCCCCCCTTGTTTCTTGATTTCGATTGGACTTTGGAGAATTACGGAGAAGTCCAGGAACGATCGAACTATTTCCGGCACTTCATGAATTCGGTCATCATTTCGGTTGGCTCCACGCTGCTCGGTTTGCTGATTGCCATTCCCGCAGCTTGGTCCATGGCCTTTGTGCCAGCCAAACGCACCAAGGATATCTTGATGTGGATGCTGTCGACCAAGATGCTGCCGCCGGTCGGTGTGCTGATCCCCATCTATCTGATTTTCAGGGACACGGGACTGCTCGATAGCCTTACCGGTTTGGTGCTTGTGCTGACCATGATCAACCTGCCGATCATCATCTGGATGCTCTACACCTACTTCAAGGAAATCCCCGGTGAAATCCTTGAGGCCGCCCGTATGGACGGGGCCACGTTGTGGTCCGAGATCATCTACGTGCTCACACCCATGGCCGTACCGGGGATCGCATCGACCATGTTGTTGAACGTGATTCTGGCCTGGAACGAGGCGTTTTGGACCCTCAATCTGACGGCGGCCAAGGCGGCGCCTTTGACTGCCTTTATCGCCAGTTATTCCAGTCCGGAAGGGCTGTTTTACGCAAAACTATCTGCCGCTTCGACCATGGCAATTGCGCCGATCCTAATTATGGGTTGGTTCAGCCAAAAACAATTGGTGCGCGGTCTAACATTTGGCGCTGTGAAATAGGAGCGGACCCATGGGAAGCATTCAACTCAAAAACGTCACCAAAAGCTTCGGCGATGTCCAAGTGATACCACTTTTGGACCTGGAAATTAACGAAGGTGAATTTGTGGTCTTTGTTGGGCCGTCCGGCTGCGGCAAATCCACGCTGTTGCGTTTGATTGCGGGGCTGGAGGATGTATCCTCCGGAACCATCGCCATCGACGGCGAAGATGCCACAACCATTCGCCCGGCCAGACGCGGTCTTGCCATGGTGTTTCAGTCCTATGCACTCTATCCGCATATGTCAGTCCGCAAGAACATCGCCTTTCCTTTGAAGATGGCGGGCCTGGACCAAGCCGAGATTGACCGTAAAGTCGATGCTGCGGCGAACGTCTTGAATTTGGGTGACTATATTCATCGTCGCCCCGGGCAACTGTCCGGTGGACAGCGCCAGCGTGTGGCGATCGGACGCGCCATCGTGCGCGAACCCAAAGCCTTCTTGTTTGATGAACCCTTGTCCAATCTCGACGCCGCGTTGCGCGTTAACATGCGTCTGGAAATTTCGGAACTGCATCATAACCTCAAAACCACCATGGTTTATGTTACGCACGACCAAATCGAAGCCATGACCATGGCTGACAAGATCGTCGTGCTCCGAGCGGGCGTCATTGAACAGGTCGGTTCACCGCTTGAGCTTTACCGTAATCCTGCGAACCTCTTCGTCGCCAGTTTCATTGGCTCTCCAAAGATGAACTTCATGACCGGCGATGAGGCTATAAAATTCGATGCCCACACCATCGGCGTGCGGCCCGAACACCTGACATTGTCGAGCGACAAGGGCATGTGGAAAGGAACCGTCGGCGTGGCCGAACATCTTGGTTCGGATACGTTCCTGTATGTGACCATGGAAGACGGTAGCCACTTTACGGTCCGGGCCGAGGGCGATGTCGAATATCGTCACGGTGATACCGTCTTTGTTTCAGCCGAAACGGAAAAGATGTACCGGTTCGGCGAGGACGGGTTGGCGATCTGATGGCCCGGTTGAGGGGCAAATCGGCTCTGATTACGGGTTCCGCACGCGGGATTGGAAAAGCCTTTGCTGAGGCTTACGTTCGCGAGGGCGCAACCGTCGCCATCGCCGACATTGATGTCGGGCGGGCTGAAAAGACCGCATGCGAAATCGGACCGAACGCATATGCCATTAATCTTGATGTCACTGATCGTGAGTCCATTGAACGAGCCGTTGAGACCGTAGTCACCAAAACCGGCGGGATTGATGTGTTGATCAATAATGCCGCCATCTTCGACATGGCACCGATTGCCGAAATCACGCCGGAAAGCTTTGATCGCGTGTTTGCCATCAATGTTCAGGGAACTTTGTTCACTCTGCAGGCTGTTGCAAGGTCTATGATCGCGCGCGGCTGTGGAGGCAAGATCATCAACATAGCCAGCCAGGCCGGTCGCCGTGGTGAGGCTCTTGTTGCAGTTTACTGCGCCAGCAAGGCTGCAGTGATCAGCCTGACACAATCGGCTGGCCTTGACCTCATCAAACACGGCATCAACGTCAACGCCATTTCACCCGGTGTGGTCGATGGTGCGCACTGGGACGGAGTAGACGCCCTTTTTGCGAAGTATGAGAACCGCCCTTTGGGCGAGAAGAAACGCCTTGTCGGTGAAGAGGTCCCATATGGCCGCATGGGTACGGCGGAAGATCTTGTTGGCATGGCGATCTTCCTCGCCAGCACAGAGAGTGATTACGTTGTTGCGCAAACCTATAACGTCGACGGCGGGAATTGGATGAATTGACCATGGCCCAAAAACTCAATCGCGATACGCTCGATCAATTGCCAAAAAATATTCCGGTTCCACTCTATGGTGCCGATGACATTACGCCGGGTATCGTGCACATCGGTGTCGGCAATTTTCATCGTGCCCATCAGGCAATCTATTTAAACCGTTTGTTCAATCGCGGCATGGATCGCGATTGGGGTATCATTGGCGCAGGCGTGATGCCGGGCGACGCACGCATGCGCGACCAGCTCCAACACCAAGATTGGCTCAGCACGGTTGTCGAGTTGGACCCGAATGGCTACACCGCACAGATTTCCGGGGCCATGATCGGTTTTGCCGAAGTCAACATTCCTGCGCTTGTTCACGCCATGACCCAGCCGGAAATTCGTATCGTATCGCTGACCGTCACGGAAGGCGGATATTATGTCGATCCGCAAACTGGCGGATTTAATGTCGACCATCCCATTGTCAAAGATGACGCCCGAAACCCAGACAAACCGAAAACAGTGTTTGGTGCGATTGTCATCGCTCTGAGGAAACGTAAAGCCAAAGGATTGGAGCCATTTACGGTGATGTCCTGCGACAACGTCCCGGAAAATGGCAAGGTGGCCAAGCAGGCTGTATTGGGTCTAGCCACTTTGATTGCGCCGGATTTGGTGACCTGGATCGATGACAACGTGGCATTTCCCAATTCCATGGTCGATTGCATCACGCCTGCAACGGGGGATCGTGAACGTAACCTAGTCACGGAACGCTTTGGTATTGATGATCCCACCGTTGTTGTGTGCGAACCCTTCCGTCAGTGGGTTTTAGAAGACAACTTCCCCCAAGGTCGGCCACGTTTGGAAGACGTCGGCGTGGAATTCGTCGATGACGTTGCGTCCTATGAATTGATGAAGCTGCGTATTCTCAATGGTGGGCATGCCGCTATCGCATACCCGTCTGCTTTGATGGGATTGGAATACGCACATGACGCCATGCAGTCGGATGTGGTTCGGGCATATCTCGACAAACTAGAACATGAAGAAATCATCCCAACGGTGCCGAACGTGCCCAACGTGGATTTTAACCATTACCTGAGTCAAACCATGGACCGGTTCTCAAACACTGAAATTGAAGACACGATCCCAAGGCTCTGTTTGGACGGGTCCAACCGACAACCCAAATTCATCCTCCCCACCATCGTGGACCGACTGAACGATGGCTTGTCCGTGAAGGGGCTGGCATTGGAGGTTGCCTTGTGGTGTCGCTACTGTGCGGGAAGTGATGACAAAGGTCAGCCATTGATTGTCGAGGATGAAAAAGCCGCCTGCCTTCAGGCAAACGCGCGACAGGCTCAAAGCAATCCCCAGGCATTTTTAGGCATGACAGACATATTTGGCCCCATCGCAACGAATGATAATTTCGCCAAGGAATTTTCTGCTGCACTCAGTTCCTTGTGGGAAAACGGAACCGCATTAACCCTTGCGAATTATGTCAGCGGTGACGCCTCATGATCATCTGCTGCGGTGAAGCACTGATTGACATGCTTCCACAAAAGCTCGAGGACGGGCGCGGCGCCTACGTTCCGGTTCCGGGCGGAGCGCTCTACAACACTGCCATTGCCCTGGGGCGGCTGGGTGAAGACGTCGGTTTCTTCTCCGGTCTGTCGACCGATATGTTCGGCCAACTGCTCGTCCAGCATTTGGAAGACAGCAACGTCAGTACAGCATACTGTATGCGCAGCCCAAACCCAACGACCATGGCGTTCGTGACACTGGTGAACGGTTCGGCTCGGTACAGCTTTCTCGATGAAAATACCGCTGGACGTATGCTCGACGTCAAGGCCCTTCCGCAGTTGCCCGAAGCTGTTTCAGCATTGCATTTCGGAGCGATCAGCCTGATCTCGGAACCATGTGGCTCAACCTTTGAAGAGTTCATGCGGCGCATGTGCCATGCCAAGGTGATTTCATTCGACCCCAACATCCGTCCGGGTTTCGTGACGAATGAGCAAGCTTATCGTGACCGGTTACGGCGCATGATAGGCATGAGTGACATCATCAAGGTGTCCGAAGAAGATCTGGCCTGGATGGAACCTGGTGGCCGTTTTGAGCATGTAGCGCACAATTGGATCGAAGGCGGAGCCACCGTGGTAACGCTGACCCTGGGCGAAGGCGGTGCGCGCGCGATCACCAAAGACTTTGATCTGACTATTCCGGCGAAGCCGGTCGAGGTGGTCGATACCGTTGGGGCCGGCGATACGTTCAACGCAGGTTTTCTGGCCAGCCTCAACGCAACTGGCGTCTTGGCGAAAACTCAGCTGCATACCATTGATAAAGATACCCTGAAATCAGCCCTGGAATACGGCTCCAAAGTCGCAGCCTATACTGTCAGCCAAGCCGGAGCTAATCCACCCTGGAAACGAGATATCTGAGAGTAGTCTGGTGGCCGGATTTGGCTAGAAGCGGAAATTATTGGCACCAAAATTCATTGTCTGGTTATCGACTGATTCTGTTGCAAAACTCCGACGGCGACCACCTCTACGCAATGATGGAATCAAAGCGGTGCCTCCCGCGAATCATTATTACGCTAAGGGGTCGTTATGTGAATCAATCTTGCACCCAAACCGCTCGAAAATAGTTTTGCAACAGTATCCGACTATAAGGAGACAATGACTAGTGCCCAACAGAACGGCCTTTTGGCATAGATCTGATAATTTTGAGTTATCGTGTTTTCTAAGGTTAAAAAGCTTGTGAGGTTCACAGGCCTTCATTGTGATGTCTATTCCATACGCTCAATAGTCTTCTGCAAGCGCCGCCGAATCAACCTTAATTTGATTGGTTGCTACTTATAAGGCGCTTGCACGCGGCCCTGGAGAATACACTGTAGTTCAGAAGTTATGGGCGTCGCTGAAAAACGACTCTCCGCTCCGTCTTTTCAATGAGGTCATGTGGTCCCCAGTTCATATCAGTTGATAGATCAATGCGGTCCGTAATGAGATGCCTCACGTGATCAAAATGAGCAAACTGACTGACAAAGTGTCTGTTAAAGCCACGTGCAACATTAATATCAATTTCGGTATTCGTGAAGGCATCATCGAAGTCTGCCAGGACCAAGCTAGCGATCGTTGTCCGATTGAGTGGCAGCAAAAGCTGATACGGGACCATTCCCGGAAGCGGAAGGATTAGAGCGGGATGTGAAGGTGCCCCGGTCGCCAATACAGGAACTGAGGATGAGCGCAACGGGATAGGAGAGCGGAATATCGAAAGTCCTGCCCCAAAAAAACTCGTTTCCGTCCACTCCAATGATGCCGCCTTAAGATTGAACATCTCCTTTGCGCGATTAGGGTTCTCACGAATAAGGGCGTAATACTCACGTTCCTCGTCGGTAAAAGAAATTTTGCCGTTCGGAGAAGATGCAAGTTCTGCAAGTTCCATAACCGTTGCAAAGTAGTGCGGAGTTCTAGCTTCTAGATGCCTGTGATCGGCCCCCACTAAGTGGTCCAGGTTGATTGTTAGTTCATGATTGGCCTTTCGTCCATCGGGATGATGGCTTCTGGAGCCGGTGGCCGGTATCCCAATGAGCTGTGCGGCCGTTTGGTGTTGTAATGTTTGCGCCAATTTTCAATGATGATCTGCGCCTCCTTGAGGGAATAGAAGACTTCGCCGTTGAGCAGCTCATCACGAAAGCGGGCGTTGAAGCTTTCACAGTATCCATTTTCCCATGGTGATCCTGGTTCAATGTATGCGGTCCGCGCGCCAACGGCGCTGATCCATTTGCGGACAGCCTCGGCGATGAACTCCGGACCGTTGTCAGACCGTACGTAGCCAGGAACCCCACGCACGATAAACAGGTCCGTCAGGGCATCTATGACATCCGTGGAGTTCAGCTTGCGCTTCACGCGGATTGCTAAGCATTCCCGACGGTACTCATCGATGATGTTCAATGTCCTAAAAGCCCGACCATCGTCGGTGCGATGATGCACGAAGTCATATGACCAGACATGATTGCGTCTCTCGGCTCTCAGGCGAACACACGATCCGTCGTTCAGCCAAAGTCGGCCTTTCTTCGGTTGTTTCATAGGAACCTTCAGCCCCTCACGTCGCCACAAACGCTCAACACGTTTCTCGTTGACTACCCATCCAGCGTCTCGAAGCAGAGCCGCGATCCGACGGTAGCCGTAACGTCCGTATTGTCGAGCAAGTTCGATCATGTCGGCAACAAGTCGATCTTCATCTGCGCGACCGACGGGCATATGACGCTGTGTCGAACGGTGTTGCTTCAGTACATGACAGGAGCGGCGTTCGGAAACACCAAGCTTGTCACGCACTCGGTCAATACACAGGCGACGACGTGCGGGGCTTAGAAGTTTCCCTTGGCGGCCTCGGCCAAGATTTGTTTGTCTAAGGTTAAGTCCGATACGGCCTTGCGTAACCGCTCGTTTTCCTTTTGCAGACGCTTCAACTCTTTGAGTTGATTGGTGCCCATGCCACCATATTGCTTGCGCCAGCGGTAATATGCTTGCTCGGTGATGCTGATGGTCCGAATTGCATCAATGCGAGGCGTGCCTTGCTCAACAAGCACGTCAACCTGACGTAACTTGGAGACGATTTCTTCCGGTTTGTGACGTTTGATACCCATTTATGATCCTCCGTTTTCAATGATAGACGGTGGACCAATTTAGTGGGGGAGGATCACTATTTCGGCGGCAAGCGCGGACGGGGCGCTGCCGGAAAAATCCCTGTATTTGGCCTGTTGAAGCGCGGAGGAAGGGTCTACACGAAGACGATCCCCGATGCCAGTTCGGCGATCTTGTGTTGCCAATCATTGAACGCAAAATCGTTCCAGACAGCATCGTTTATTCGGACTGTTGGCGCGGTTACAACGTGCTGGACGTATCGGATTTCCACCACTTTCGGATCAACCATTCCGAACTCTTTGCAGACAAACAAAACCACATCAACGGGATTGAGAATTTTTGGAACCAAGCCAAGCGCCACATGGGCAAATTCAACGGTGTTCCAAAGGCTCATTTCGGCCTATTTTTAAAGGAATGTGAGTGGCGTTTTAACAACAGTGACCCGTCAGATCAATTATCGCAATTGAGGCAATGGGTTAGAGAGAGTATGGGCTAGTTATCTGGGACAGCCCCCAAATTATTATCAAAAATGCATGGAGCTGGTCAGGCCCGGCGGGGTGATCTGCCTCGACAACGTCTTTTGGCATGGCGGCGTCATCGATGAAGACGATACAAGCAAACAGGCCATGGCAATCCGCGCCACCAACACCTTTATCCATAATGACGCGCGCGTGGACATGTCCATGTTGCCCATTGTCGATGGTATGACCATCGTGCTCAAACGCCACCCACCAAGTTCATAAAGGCATCATGTATATTTTACATATGGGATTGCTCAGCGCTGACCAGACTTATGCAAGATCATCTTTATGATTGGCGACAATGTTGGAAATTTTCAAGGCCATCTCCTGCATCACCGTCAAGGCGGCGGCTGGGGTGGAGGTTGCCATTTGCAGGAACATTTCGCCCTCGATGCGCAACACCTCGACCCGTCCATTGGCCCGCACGGTCACAAGACGGGGAATATTGCGGATGACCGCCATTTCACCGAACAGCTGGTGCTTGCCGATCACGCCAATGGAAACTTCAGTGTGTTCGTTAATGACCAATTGCTCAACTTCGCCCTCGATGACCAAATAGACATCTTCGGCTGGCTCATCGATGTGGAACAGCACCTCGCCATCTTCATAAATGAGACGTTGGCTGGTAAAGGCCAGTAGTTTTTGGTTGGCATCGCTCAAGGCCTCCAAAATGGGGATGCGTTGCAAAACGCCGCACAGTTCGCTGTAGTCCATCACTCCACCCCTGCCATAACCAAGTTGCGATAGATCGATCCGGTCTGGGAAATCTCTTCAATTTTGCCTTGTTCGACGACCTGCCCTTCTTTCATGACGAGGGCTTTTTCGAATTTGGCGGCCAAGTCCGTTCTGCTGAGCACCCACAGCAATCCCCGTTCGCCGCATTCTTTGAAGATATTGTCCAGCATCACTTCCTCTTGATCCGAGGCGAGAATCGATGTCGCCGAATCAACAATCAAAAGGTCGGCGCGTTTCAACATTGCGCGAGCGATGGCGATTTTTTGACGCTGCACGGACGACAATCGACTTCCACCGATGCCCACCTCCATCTCCAAACCAGCTTCGAGTATATCAAATCGCAGATCGAAATGCTCGACCGTGTGGGCAATCATTTTGTGAAGATGTTGGTTCGCTTCGGGCTTGCCGAAAACCAATTTTCCAAACAGAAGATTATCTTGAATGGACGCCGATGGATTGTAGCCGCCCTCATCGAAGAACGAAATTGTATCGTGTAAATGTTTTGGCAGCTCTGAGGCGAAAATTTCCCGCGCGCGCAGCAGATCGCGCTGGATATCCTCATCGATTAGATTTAACCGATGACGCGCGACCACCAAATTGAATGGCAACGAAATTAACATACGCCTGTCCATCTCGTTGAGGCTGTCGATTCCGTCCGCCTTGATATAGTTCAGACAATGCACAAACTCGGGCAACTCATCGGCTTGGATGAAACTGAAGCGCCTGAAATATTCATGATCGGGCGGAATGTCGCGGAACATATCGACCATCATATCGGCGAGCTGGGCACCGATACTGACGAATTTGTCATATAGCCCAACCTTATGAAGCACCTTGATCACATATGGGTTTTCGCTGAGTTTCCCTGCGGTGAAATCCTCTGTGAGAGGGGTGCCGAACAGCAGGTTTTCGGCAACCGAGAGGTTGCTGTTATAGAGGCTTCGGTTAAACGGTTCGAACGGGTGTTCGGCGCTATTTTCTGCCATATGCTGGTGGAGATGCGCGCGCGCCGCCAAAATTTTTGCCGCCACGTCAGGTTTGAGTTTTGGATCCAGTTTTTGGTTCAGGCCGAACTCATACAGTTCATCCTTTAAATCCACCAGATCCAGCACGTCGTGGACGCGTCTCGAAAACTGTTCAGGGCCGGACACGCCCGCAGCTTCGTAATCGATCCAATCGGCGGCGATATCGTGGGCCGCATTTCCAGCCTCGCGGGCTAGGCACATTTGGTATTTATGTACTTTCAGTTCATCGGCGTCATAAGCCGCAGGGCGCAAGGGTTCATGCTTCAAGCCATATGACAGATTGTCGCGCACCGTGCCGGAAAACAGCGCCGCGTTCTCACCGACGTAAGCCATGCGCCGCCCGGTGATGGACTCGTGCAGTTTGGTGAAGTTTTGATCGCCAATTTTGGCCACGCCGCCACCGGGCTTCAACAGCCGCGCAACGATTTGCGACAGCTCACTTCGGCCGCTGCCATCGGGACTGAGGATGCACGTTTTTTCGCCTAATCCAATCTGGAATGTCGCATCATCGACAATAGTGGCGCCGCTCTCTTCCTCAAGCCTCACAAAGCTTGCCGTTATGGACTGGTCGAGATGGTCAATGATCTCGGGCGCATTACCTTGCAGGGCTTCATCCAACATTCCGCTGGGGCGAAATTGGTCGACCAATTGCTGGTATTTGATCTTGGCATTTTCCATGCCTTGATAATAGGTCAACAGATCGTTCCACGGCGACGACAGGTCTTTGTAGGCAGCCAGCACAGCGACCAGTGCGCCGAACGAAAGGCTTCCCTTGATCACCAGATAACCGCCAATGGAATAAAAGAAAAACGGCGTCATCTGGGCCAAGAAATTGTTCAAAAACTTGATCATGAATTTCTTGCGGTAGATGTCATAGCGAATGGCATAGATCCCGCCAAGATGGTGAGACAGCCCGGCGCGTTCATATTCGGAGGTGTCGTGGGCATGAACCTCCTTAATGCCGGAAATGGTCTCACCCATGCTCTCTGACAGTTTGCGCACAGCAAGCACGCGCTTTTTCGCCAACGCATTGACTTGTTTTTGCAGCTTCGGAATGACGTACATTTGAAATGGATACAAGGAGATCGCCGCCATGCCGAGGTAGGGATCTTGCATGAACATGAACACCAAAATCGTCAGCATCCGCCCACCTTCAAGCGCAGGAATCGCCAAAGCATCACCGACATACCCGCCCAGCGGTTCAACCTCGGCGGTGACCATGGTGATGATTTCACCTTGGGACATCTTGCGAAAATGCGGCAACGGGAAACGCATCACCTGACTGCCGAGCTGGTAGCGAAGACGTCGCAGCATGCGTTCGCCCAGCGCACCCTTGTAGACGTTGACCCAGTATTTGAACCCGCCATTGACCAGCACCAGCGCAAGGAAAACCCCACACAAAAGGAACAGGTATTCAATTTGCCCAAAGCTATAGTTCAGAACCGTTACCGGAAAATGTTCACCGCCTATCGCGTCGTTGATAATTTCTTTGGGCATTTCCAAAACCGCATAGAGAAACGGCATGGAGAGCATGATCAAAAACAACAGCATCAGCTGTTGTTTAAGGCTGTATGCGATGATGAATTTGAAAATCGTCTGTTTCATGTCCGCCGTTCGCCTGATCTGGTCGCATGCTCTGCCCGGGCGGGACGCCAAGACACTTGGTAGAGATGCTCTCGTGGATAAGTTGTTACTTGGTCTATTCGATTCAATGTCCAAAGGGTTACCTTCGCGCCACCCTAAAAAAGGGTTTCCCGTATCAGGCTCCGTATCAGACCTTGAAATGTCCGACATCATTCCACATATATGCGAATAAGCAATTTATAGTTGTGATGTACAATATTCTGCATTTAGCGCGCACGTTCACGCGAAGCGGTTGCAAAGGCTACTATACAGGCTGGTTCCGTCACTGTTGGCGTTATCGCCCGCTGTATGCGCCTACTCATGTAACCAAAGTGCGGTCCATAACGAATAGCCTAAAAGAGCATCAACGACATTAAACATACAACTGGTGAACGAATTGGGGCGAGCTATGGGGCAGACACGTTTATTGATGTACAGCCACGACACTTACGGCCTTGGTCATTTACGCCGGTGTCGCACCATCGCTCATTCGCTGGTTGATTATTTTGAAGATTTGTCGGTTCTGATCGTATCCGGCTCTCCGATCATCGGCTCTTTCGATTTTCATCCTCGGGTTGATTTTGTACGCATTCCCGGTGCGGTGAAACTGGACAGCGGAAAATACGCATCCCTTAACCCAGCGATCAACATCGACGATCAGATAACCATGCGCGCATCTTTGCTGCAACAATCGGCCCGCGTCTATAAACCCGATATTTTTCTGATTGATAAAGAACCGTTAGGCTTGCGCGGTGAAGCCAAAGACACCCTGACCATGTTGAAATCCATGGGTACCCGACTTGTTTTGGGGCTTAGGGATGTGATGGACGAGCCTCAAAAACTGGCTGAGGAATGGGATCGTAAAAACGCCATTCCCGCGCTGGAAAACCTTTACGATGACATCTGGGTTTATGGCTTGTCGCAAATATATGACCCTCTTAAGGGCGTCGGCTTAAGCCCGGCCATCACAAACAAGATGACCTATACGGGATACTTGCATCGTTCTGTGTCAACAAAACGGGTTGCACAAAGCAATCTCAGTGACACCCGTGAAGGACCTTACATTCTGGTCACCACGGGTGGCGGCGGTGATGGCGTGCAGTTGATCGACTGGGTTTTGCGCGCTTATGAACACGACCCCACTCTACCTCACCCCGCCCGGTTGGTGATGGGGCCGTTCATGAACATCAGTCATCAGCAAACCTTCATGGAAAGGGTCAATCGCCTCGACAAGGTCAGTGCGGTGACCTTTGACGCCGATATCGAAACCCTTTTGACGCACGCAATCGGTGTTGTGTCGATGGGCGGCTACAATACATTTTGTGAATTGCTATCATTCGACAAACGCGGACTGATCGTGCCCCGCACCGTTCCGCGCCTGGAACAGTACATTCGCGCTTCGCACGCCGAACAGCTTGGCTTGGCCAAGATGCTGTTGCCGGATGACGCCTACGACGCCACCCGTATGGCTGCGGCGCTGCATGATCTTCCGCTGCAAGCGAAACCTTCCGAGGTCCATATCCCAGGTCTGCTGGGGGGGTTGTCCGCCATCAACACGATGATGGAACGTTACATAAACCAACCCGCGGATCAGGCTGTTTCCCTGGCCGCCGTGAGCTAAGGGTCGCGCCATGAGCTCACCCGTCGCCTTCGTCCTTAAAGGCTACCCTCGTCTGTCAGAAACATTCATCGCCCAGGAAATTCTGGCGTTGGAAAAACTCGGCCTCGACATCCGCCTGTTTTCGCTGCGTCATCCCACGGATGCGCAACGTCATCCCATCCATGATGAAATCAGCGCCCAGGCGCACTATCTTCCCGAATATCTTTATAAGGAAGCCCTGCGCACTTTGCAGGCCTGGATGTTCGTGCGCCGTAAGCCCGGCTACAAAACAGCCTTGAAGGTGTGGCGCAAAGACCTGAAACGCAACCCCACCGCCAACCGGATACGGCGTTTCGGACAGGCTTTGGTCCTCGCCCATGAACTGCCCGAAGACGTGCGCCATATTCATGCGCACTTCCTACACACCCCGGCATCGGTGGCCCGTTATGCAGCACTCATTTTGGGCCTGCCGTGGAGCTGTTCGGCCCACGCCAAAGACATTTGGACATCGCCACAATGGGAACTCAGCGAAAAACTCGATGATTGCCGGTGGTTGGTGACCTGTACGAAGTTCAATGCCGAGCACCTCTCCGCGCTGGCCAGCGACCCACGCCGTGTTGAGCTGGTCTACCATGGTCTCGACTTTTCCCGCTTTGCCCCGCCCCCGCGGGAACAGGCCGGGCGCGACGGCAGCACCCCGGACCATCCGGTGCAATTGATTTGCGTCGGCCGCGCGGTGGCGAAAAAGGGTCATGCGCGCCTCTTGAATGCGCTCGCCATGCTGCCGGATCATCTGCATTGGCGCTTGCACCTGATTGGCGGCGGCGTATTGTTCGACAGACTTAAGCGCCAAGCGGAACGAAACGGCTTGGCGTCGCGGATCGTATGGTCGGGCGCGCTGGCGCAAACAGAAGTCTTGGCGCGCTACCGCACCGCCGACTTGTTTGTGCTCAACAGCCTCGTCACCCAAGACGGCGACCGTGACGGTCTGCCCAACGTTTTGATGGAAGCGCAAAGCCAACGCCTCGCTTGTTTATCGACCCAGGTGTCCGCGATCCCCGAACTGATTGTGCCTGATGTCACCGGCATATTGGTTCCCGCCGAAGACGACCGGGCGCTGGCGGATGCGCTGGAACGTCTCATACGCGATCCCAGCTTGCGCCGCCACCTGGGCGACGCCGGGTTTGAGCACGTTCACCGGACATTCGATTTTCAGTGCGGTATCGACAAGTTGGCCGACCGTTTCGGCCTCCAGCCCAAACACATCCAACAGGTCGCGGAGTGAAGTCGCATGCACATCGCGTTCTACGCGCCGCTCAAACCACCGAGCCATCCCACTCCCTCTGGCGACCGACGCATGGCGCAATTGTTGATGCAAGCGTGGGGCATGTCCGGCCATCGCGTCGAATTGGCATCAAAGTTTCGCAGTTTTGATCGCGGCAACGCGCGGCGGCAACAGCGCCTGAAAGACATTGGCGAACGTCTTGCGGACAGGTTGATCCGCCGTTATCGTGCCCGTCCCGCCGGACAAAAACCCGACGCATGGTTCACCTATCATCTGTATCATAAGGCTCCCGATTGGCTTGGCCCACGCATTTCGGATGCGCTTTCGATCCCCTACATCGTCGCCGAAGCCTCATATGCGCCTAAACAAAACGGAGGCCCTTGGAATCTCAGCCACAACGCCGTCGCCGCCGCCATCAGCCGGGCAGATCTGATCATTGGGTTCAATCCTGATGACGCCACGTGCTTGCGCCCTTTGTTGGCAGCGCCCAGCAGGCAAGTCACGGTACCGCCATTTATCGATACGCAACGCTATCGTCTGGCGCGGCTGAGCCGCGATCCGTATCGTCATGCGCTTTATGAACGGCATGGTTTGGACAAGTCCGTCCCTTGGCTGCTGTGCGTCGCGATGATGCGCGACGACCAGAAACGGCGTTCCTATGAGGTGCTTGCTAAATCGCTTGGTAAAATTCGCGACCGCCCTTGGCGCTTGCTGGTCGCCGGTTCCGGCCCGGCGGAACGTGCCATCAAAGCAGCCTTTTCTGGCGTGGAAGATCGTGTGACGTGGCTGGGCCATCAAGACGCCAACGCCCTCAGTGCGCTTTACGCCGCATCCGATATCTTCGTTTGGCCAGCGATCAAGGAAGCCTACGGGATGGTGTTTCTTGAAGCCCTGTCGGCGGGCCTGGCGGTGGTCGGCGGACAGTCCGCCGGTGTGGCGAGCATCGTCCGCCATGACCGCACCGGGTTTCTCACGCCGCAAGGCGATGTGGATGCCTTCGCCACCGCCACCGCGCGTCTACTGGACAACCCAGAACTGCGCGCGGACATGTCGGCGCGCGCCCACGCGGACATATTCAACACCCACAGCTTAGAACCCATGTCCACAACCATGGACCAACTGCTGCAACGCGTGATGAGGGAGCAAGCGGCATGAGCGATCTGCTGATCCTGCGCCATGGGCCCACCCAGTGGAATGAACAACGCCGCATTCAGGGCCGCACCGACATTCCCCTCAGCGACGCTGGACGCGCGGTGGTGCAAGGCTGGCGGGTGCCGACCGACTTCACCGACTTTTACTGTGTCGCCAGTCCTTTGATCCGCGCGATGGAGACCGCCCGCATTCTCGGTCTCACCCCACAGCCCATTAACGCCTTGGTGGAAATGTCATGGGGTGATTGGGAAGGCCGGGTGCTGGACGATTTACGCGGTGAGCTAGGCGACGCCATGGCCGAGAACGAGGCCCGCGGCCTGGATTTTTGCGCCCCCGGCGGCGAAAGTCCTCGCGACACCCAAGAGCGTCTGAAGCCGTGGCTTAAATCCGTGCGCACACCGACCGTGGCGGTCGCGCACCAAGGCGTCATCCGCGCGCTTTACGCGCTCGCCAGCGGTTGGGACATGCGGACAAAACCACCCGTTAAATTGGATAAATTCGCCGGACAACTCTTTCACTTAGACACAGACGGACATCCCACCATTGCACGTCTCAACATTGATATGAGGGCTGTGTGATGGCGCCTCGAGTTCTGTTTTATGTCCAAAATCTTCTGGGGATCGGTCACATTAAACGCGCAGCGCTTGTGAGTGATGCCATGGTTGATCAAGGCTGCGATGTGTTGGTCGTGCTGGGGGGACGGGACGCGCCCGGCATCTCATTCGATGGCGCGACCATCGTTCGTCTACTTGCCGCTCACGTCGCAGATCACACCTTCACGCCGCTGTTGAACGAAGACGGCAAGGCCGTTGACGAGGCTTGGAAGCAACGTCGCACAAAGGTGTTGCTGGACACCTTTCACGCCTTTCGCCCCGATGTGATCCTCACTGAGATGTTTCCGTTTGGCCGCCGTCAGTTCCGTTTTGAATTGCTGCCACTTCTGGATGCCGCTCGCGCCACCGAAGCCCCACCCCTGGTGATATCGTCGGTGCGCGACATCTTGGTGCAAAAAACCAAACCGGGGCGCGACCGGCAAACGGCCGCATTCGTGCGCGACCGCTTCGATCTGGTTTTGGTCCATGGCGATCCGGCGCTGACCACCTTGGACGAAACATTCCCCGAAGCAAAATCCATTGCCGATCTGATCCGCTATAGCGGTTATGTCGCCCCCGCCGCCCCTGATGCGAACGCATCGTTGACCGGACCAGATGCGAACGCATCTATGGCTGGGCGAGATGAAGTGATCGTGTCCGCCGGTGGGGGCGCCGTCGGCGCGCCGCTCTTCATCGCCGCCATGGCCGCGAGGCCGCTGAGTTCTCTGGCGCACAAAACATGGCGGTTCGTGACAGGGCCCAATCTGGGCGAAGACGATTATCACGCACTTGTTCAGCACGCATCAGACGGTGTGATTGTGGAACGCTTTCGCGCCGACTTGCCGCACATGTTCACAAACTGTGCGCTGTCGATTTCCCAAGGTGGCTACAACACCATCATGGATCTGCTGCGTGCCCGAACAACAGCCATAGTCGTGCCATATGAAGACGGTGGAGAAAGTGAACAACGCCACCGGGCGAAACTATTGGCCCAACGCAACATCCTCAACGTAATCGATGCATCAATGCTGTCGCCGATCACCTTGGCCCAGGCAATAGACCATGCCACGCCACCTCAGCCGGGGCACATTGATCTTGCAGGTGCGCAAACAGCGGCGCGCATAATCGTTGAAGCCGCACGCAATCGCGCGGATGGAGGCATCCGTTATGCATGATTGGCAGAGCCTCGACGAAGAACTGAACCTCTGGCGCGACAATGATCAGTGCGCCGCATTTTGGTGGCGCGACGACGACGCCTGTGCGCCGACACCTCATCTTCGGCGCATGCTTGACATCGCCGCGCGTCATGACGCACCACTTGCGCTGGCGGTTATACCATCTGCCTTAAAGCCGGAACTGGCTCAACTTTTGAACCCACGGGTCGACGTCAGTGTTCTGCAACACGGCTTCGCGCACCTCAATCATGCGTCTGTTGATGAGAAAAAATCAGAGTTCGGCGCGGATCGGAACGTCGAGACGGTGCGCAAAGAATTGTCCACCGGACAACGGATGTTGGAAATCTTCGATCACGCCCTGCCCATCCTGGTGCCGCCTTGGAACCGCATCGCCCCGGCGCAGTTGGACACGCTGGCGGATATCGGATTCACAGGCGTTTCAACGTACGCCGCCCGTCGCTCACCTTTGGTCACACCGGAACTTGCGATGATCAACACCCACGTAGACATCATCGACTGGCATGGCACAGGCGGTTTTGTCGGCACGGATGCCGCCATCGCCCTGACCGTCGCGCACTTGCAGGCCAAACGCAGCGGCGCGGCGGATGCGACGGAACCGACCGGGCTCTTGAGCCATCATCTGGTCCACGACGAAGGGTCCTGGGATTTTATCGAGGCGTTTTTACACCATCTGAAAACCCATGATGGGGCGCACGTGGTCAATGTTGCGGTGGCCTTGCCGTGATGAACGATCCCGCCCCACAGGACCTGCTGCAGGTGAGAGACCTTGAGGTTGAGTTTCATACCCTCGGCGGGGTGATCAAAGCGGTCAATGGAATTTCGTTTCGGGTCCGCCCTGGCAGCACGGTCGCATTGGTGGGCGAATCCGGGTCCGGAAAATCCGTCACGGCCCAAGCCATCTTAGGTATTTTGCCGCGCACCGCGCGGATCACGGGGGGGCAGATCGCCTTCAACGACCCGCTGACGGGCCATCATGATCTGGCTCATTTGAATCCGTGTTCAAAGGCCTTTGCGTCGCTGCGCGGTAACGCCATGTCGATGATTTTTCAAGAGCCGATGACCTCGCTGTCGCCGTTACACACCATCGGCGATCAGATCGGTGAGGCCTTGATATTGCACCGCAACGCATCACGAGCCGAGGCGCGAGAACGCACCGTCGATATGCTGCGACTGGTCGGGTTTCCCAATCCAGGCGACGCGATCAACGCATATCCGTTCGAATTGTCGGGGGGGCTGCGCCAACGCGCGATGATCGCCATGGCTCTGATGTGCGGACCGTCGCTTTTGATTGCGGATGAGCCGACCACGGCGCTTGATGTGACCGTGCAAGCGCAGATTTTAAAACTCATCAAGGACCTTCAAGCCGAATTGGGTATGGCGGTGTTGATGATCACCCATGATTTGGGCGTCGTCGCCAACGTCGCCGATGAAGTCGTGGTCGTCTACCGCGGACAAGTGGTGGAAAGCGGTGAGCTGACCGACATCTACAATGCGCCCAAACACCCCTACCTTCGCGCGCTGCTCAATGCCGTCCCGCACTTTGACATGAAACCCGGCGAACGTCTGAAACCGATCCGCGAAATCGAAACCCGCGTTGGTGGCCTGCTGTCCGTGACCAAGGCAAGCGACCCAAAACTCAACGCCTTAGAAACCGTTCCCCTGTTAAAATTGCGCGGGGTATCCAAGTCCTTTTCCATGCGCAAAAAATTCAGCCTTTTAAAGAAAACAACTGTATCGACGGTGCGCGCCTTGGACAACGTGTCTTTGTCGGTGCGGCGCGGCGAATGTTTGGGTCTGGTGGGTGAAAGCGGTTGTGGAAAAACGACGCTGAGCAAAATCATCATGCGCGCCATGGACGCCGATGAAGGCCAAGTGGTGTTCAACCGAGACGGCACCCCGGTTGACTTGCTGACTTTAAACAACCGCCAGATGGAACCCCTGCGCCGTAAGATTCAGTATGTCTTTCAGGACCCGTACAGTTCGCTCAACCCCCGTATGACGATCTTTGACATCATCAATGAGCCGCTTGTGATCCACTGCATCGGCGACACCCAAAGCCGTCGCGAGACAGTGTTGGAATTGATGGGTCTGGTTGGCCTTGAACGCAAGCACCTCAATCGCTATCCCCACAGCTTTTCCGGCGGCCAGCGCCAGCGCATCGTCATCGCCAGGGCCTTGGCCCTGAACCCCGATCTGTTGATTTGCGATGAGCCGGTGTCGGCACTCGACGTTTCCATTCAAGCGCAAATTCTCAACTTGCTCAAAGACCTGCAACAGGAACTGGGGCTGACGTATCTGTTCATTTCGCACAATTTGGCGGTCGTCGATTACATTGCCGACCGGATCGCCGTGATGTGCGCCGGGCGGCTGGTCGAAATTGCACCGCGACGGACGCTGTTTAGTGCGCCGCGACACCCCTATACGAAATCCCTGATTTCCGCAGTGCCTTATCCCGACCCCGAACACCCTTTGAATTTCTCCGAACTTTTATCCGAACCCACGTCGAACCCAGATTTTTGGGATTATCCCTTTGGCGCGAATGAGCGCGGCGAGCCCGGTTTGATTCAAGTCGGTGATGAACATTTCATTCGCTCGCATGTGGGGGGGACGAAATGAACGCGCCGCTCAGCTGTATTGTAATCACCGACCACAACGCCCAAACCGCTCAGTCCATTGCGGCGGCGAAAGCGTACGGCTTGGGACCCTTTTCACAGATTGTCATGCGGTCCCTTGATGGCGATGCGGATCGGCATGGCGCGGGCGTGGACGCTGCACACGCCGTCGGGGCACAATGGATTCTCTTCATTGCACCTGGCGAAACCCTTAAGAAAGACGCGTTCGTATTGGCGGGACCGGCGCTTCGTGTGTATGACGCCGTTTGGGGCGCGGTCAGCTTGTTCGATGGAGACGTCGAGGTGGAACAGGTAATCCGCAAAAGCGGCCTTGCCTGTCAGGGCTATAACGATTTTTTTCATCTTGTCCTGCGCTGGTGGATCGGAAATTCGTGCTTCATCAAATCCAAAATAGCCGACCTGCAGAGGCCTTCTGCGAACACGCAAGCATCGCGTATGGAGCACCTGCTGCGTTTGTGGAAAAACCATCGTTGTTTGAAAACCGCGCAACCGCTGACGGCGGTGCGGTGCGCATTGCCCGATTTGGAAAAACATGAACGCGCATTCTTGTTGTACCACTTGGACGAACATCCCATTTACCGCAGCGTTCACAGTGGCGCGCGGTCTTGCAAACTTCCCTACACCGGTCGTAACCGGGTCATCGAACGCGAACAGACCCGGGGCCTATTTTACGAAGAAGACGAGCTCAGATATCTGCAATCACGCATCGCCCCCAATTCTGTGATCGTCGATGTCGGTGCGAACACCGGCAATCATACGGTATATTTTGCACTGTTCATGGCCGCAAAAAAGGTCATTCCCATTGAGCCCACCCCCCATGCCATCACCGCACTGAAACGCGCCGTCGCCGTAAATGCTCTGAACACCGTTGATCTCAGTAAGCTTGGCATTGGCGCGGGAAGCGAGGCCGGGGTTTATAGCCTGAAAATATCGGAAGGCGGTGGCCTCGGCGCGACCCAGCTTATGCCCGACGCTGAAGGCGATGTGCACGTCGCACCTCTGGATGAACTGATAGACGAGCCGGTCGATGTTCTTAAAATTGACGTTGAGACCATGGAAATGAGTGTTCTTGAAGGGGCTCGGCGTCTTGTGGCTGAATACCGACCGCTGGTGTATATCGAAATCGCAGACCCGAACACCGAAGCGTTCATGCATTGGATCGACGACAACGACTACCGGATCGAAAAAATCTATCCCGACAAGTTGTACGCAAATTATCTGATATCGCCGAGCGAGCTTGCGGGAGATGCCGATGTTTAAACGGGCCTGCACGCGAAACGGTTCCCTGGTGCTGGCGCTCACCGCGCTAAGCTCTGGTGCTGCTGGCGCGGAGCCCACACCCACAACTTACATGGAACCCGGTTATTTCGTCGATGATGTCTCCACAGGTCGCTTGCCCAAGGTTGGTGATAGATTGCCGCAAACGCCTTTGGTCGTGGATCTTGAAGGCACGGGCAAACAAATCGGTAAATATGGCGGCACGCTGCGCACTTTGGGCGGTCAGTCTAAGGATACACGCCTGCTGGTGGTCTACGGATATGCCCGTCTGGTCGGCTATACGGAGACTTTTGAACTGGCCCCCGACATCGCCGAACGTATCGATGTTAAAGACGGAAGGGTATTCACATTTTTTCTGCGCAAGGGGCATCGTTGGTCAGACGGCCAACCGTTCACGTCAGAAGATTTCCGCTATTACTGGGAAGACGTCGCCACCCATGAAGAGCTTTCTTCCATGGGTGTGCCACGGGCATTTCTAGTCGATGGTGAACGGCCAAAGGTTGATATTATCGATGAAACTACGGTGCGTTATAGCTGGTCAAAACCGAATCCGTTTTTCCTGCCCGCCTTGGCCAGCGCACAGCCTTTGTACATCTACCGCCCGGCGCATTATCTAAAACAATTCCATACCCGTTATGTTAAAGCGGGCGTACTTCAGAGCAAAGTCCAAGAGGCTGGACAGCGCAATTGGGTATCGCTGCATTATGCTCACGATCACGCTTACAAAAACGACGACCCCAATCTTCCGTCCTTACAGCCTTGGGTGCTCAAAACACAGCCACCATCTGAGCGTTTTCAATTCGAACGCAATCCCTATTTCCACCGTGTCGATAACCGAGGGCAGCAACTGCCCTATATCGATCAGGTGGTGATGACTATCGCATCTCCAAAATTGATCCCGGCCAAAACGGGCAGCGGTGAAGCAGACCTACAAGCCCGGTATCTAAGTTTTGGCAACTACACATTTTTAAAACAGAGTGAGAAACGCAACGATTTCACGGTACACCGTTGGCTGTCTTCGCGGGGGGCAAAGATTGCGTTGTTTCCCAATTTGAACGTGAAGGACGAGACGTGGCGCAACCTGATCCGTCATGCGGATTTCCGTCGCGCATTGTCACTGGCCATCAATCGCCGCGATATCAACCGGGCGGTTTTTTACGGCTTGGCGGTGGAAGGCAACAACACGGTGTTGCCCGGCGCACCGTTGTACGCACCCTGGTACCGCACCCAGTGGGCACAGTATGCACCGGATCTGGCCAACGCGCTGCTCGACGGGTTGGGGCTTGTGCGAAAAACCAGTGAAGGCATTCGCCTTCTGCCCGATGGACGGGAGCTGGTCATCGTCGTCGAAACTGCGGGTGAAGACAGCGAGCAGACGGATGTGCTGGGGTTGATCAGCGAAGATTGGCGCAAAATTGGCATCAAGCTATTCACGAAACCTATGCAGCGTGAAGTGTTCCGCCGACGCATCTTTGCCGGATCGACCTTGATGTCAGTGTGGACGGGAATGGAAAATGCTCTACCCAACGCAAACCTATCGCCCGCCGAATTGGCACCTACCAACCAGCAGCAATTGCAATGGCCGCAGTGGGGGCAGAACTTCGAATCCAAAGGGCGCATGGGGGTGCCGCCGGACATTGCAAAAGCAGTCGAACTTCTTGATCTGAACCGCGCCTGGAACACCACCAGCAATGTCGATGAACGAGAAAAAATCTGGCATCGGATGTTGGGAATCCACGCCGATGAGGTGTTCACCATTGGCCTGATCGCCGGGGTGTCCCAACTGGTGGTGACCAACAACCGTCTGCGCAACGTGCCCCATGAAGGCGTTTACAGCTGGACCCCCGGTGCATTGTTCGGGGTATATCGCCCGGAAACTTTTTGGTTTTCCGATGCCCCACACGATCACGCGCAAGACCGAGAGGACGTCCAATGATCGGCTACCTGCTCAACCGCCTGATCACGATGGCAGGAACGCTTGCGGCGATCAGCATGCTGGTGTTTTTGATCATTCAGTTGCCGCCGGGAGATTACCTCACCACCTATATCGCCGAATTGCAAAGCCAGGGCGTGCAAATCACCGGCGAAAAAGTCGAATTTCTGCGCCGCCAATATGCTCTGGATCGTCCTATGATCGAACAGTACTTCATTTGGGCGACGGGCTTGCTCCAGGGCGATTTGGGGTATTCGTTTGAACACAACCTCCCGGTCTCAGATATCATCGGCGATCGGCTGTTCCTGTCGATGGTTCTGAATTTTTCCACCATCTTGTTCATTTACGCGGTGTCGTTCCCCATTGGCGTCTATTCGGCGACCCATCAATACAGTTGGGGCGATCACGGGTTGTCGTTCTTGGGCTTTCTCGGGCTGGCCACACCGAACTTTTTGTTGGCGCTGATTTTGCTCTATTTCGCCAATGTCACCTTCGGCACGTCCATCGGCGGGCTGATGTCTGGGGACTACATCGACCAACCCTGGACCACGGCCAAGGTCCTGTCGGTACTGGAACATCTGTGGATTCCTGTGGTCGTTATTGGTACCTCGGGCACTGCGGGCATGATCCGTCGTCTCCGCGCAAATTTATTGGATGAGCTGCACAAGCAATATGTCACTACGGCGCGGGCGAAGGGCCTTGGCGAAGGCCGATTGCTGCTCAAGTACCCCCTGCGTATGGCGCTCAATCCATTTGTCGCCGACATCGGAAATCTATTGCCGCAAGTGGTGTCCGGTTCGGTGATTGTGTCGGTGGTGATGTCGCTGCCCACCACCGGGCCGATGCTGTTGTCTTCGCTGCGTTCTCAGGACATGTATTTGGCGGGATCGTTTCTGATGTTTCTCGCCTGTTTGACCGTTTTCGGCATGTTCGTATCGGATCTTTTGCTGGCGGTTCTCGATCCCCGAATTCGCCATGGTGCGCGAGGCACAAAATGACCGAACGCTTGCCCCACTATGTATCCCAAGAGCCGTTCGACCCGTATCTCGACGAAGAGAACGCCGTCGAGAGCCGCTTGCATATGGCGTCTCAGAGCACGATCATCTGGTGGCGGTTCAAACGCCACAAGATCGCGCTGCTGGCATTGATCTTGTTGATCCCAAGCTATCTATCGATCACCGTGACGGAATTTCTGGCGCCGTACAATCTGCACAGCCGCCACACGGATTTTATTTTCGCTCCGCCCCAGCAGCTGCATCTGTTCCATGATGGAACGCTGATCGGTCCTTTCGTTTACGCGCAGAACATGCGCCTCAATATGGACACCCTGAAACGCGAGTACAGCGACGACAAGACCAGGGTTCAACCGCTGAGGTTTTTTTGTTCCGGCGATGCGTACAAATTCTGGGGGATGATTTCGGGCGATTTTCACTTAGTTTGCCCGGCCGAAGGGGGGGAGCTATTCCTGCTCGGCACCGACCGTCTGGGCCGCGACATGGCGTCGCGGTTGTTGTACGGCGGGCGCATATCCTTAACGGTGGGTTTGCTCGGCATCACCATCAGTTTTGTGCTCGGCTTGTTTTTTGGCGGCTTGGCCGGTTTTTTCGGCGGATGGGTCGATTATTCCATCCAGCGGGTGATCGAGATTTTACGCTCGCTTCCCGAACTGCCGTTGTGGCTGGCGCTTTCGGCGGCGCTGCCCGTGACCTGGAGCCCGATATTTGTCTTCTTCGGCATCACCATCATCCTCGGCCTGCTCGACTGGCCGGGGTTGGCGCGGGCCGTGCGTTCGAAATTGTTGGCGTTGCGTGAAGAGGATTTCTGCGTCGCCGCCCAGTTGATGGGCGCGCGCCCCAAGCGGATCATCTTGCGCCACCTTCTGCCCAATTTCATGAGCCACCTGATCGCTTCAGCGACCCTCTCCGTCCCGGCGATGATCCTTGCTGAAACGGCTCTTAGTTTTTTAGGACTGGGTCTGCGCCCGCCCGTCACCAGTTGGGGCGTCTTGTTGGCCGAAGCACAAAACATCGAAGCAGTGGCGCTTTACCCGTGGCTGCTGTTGCCCATGGTTCCGGTGATTGTGGTGGTTCTCGGCTTCAATTACCTGGGCGATGGATTGCGCGATGCGGTCGATCCCCACGAATAAAGCCAGAATGGTCAGGTCCGCGATGCCTTGCGCAGCCACAGGCTCGACTCAAAAGCACCTTTCGGGCATTCGATTTTTTCAATGAGCAGCATTGCGTTCAAAGCATCAACCATCCGCGTCACGACGTAGCGGCTCGACCACAGCATGTCATAGCCTTGTCCCTGAAGCAGCGTCGCCACCGCCAACTGTTCGTTATAGCCTCGCCACGCCCACGATGGCGGATAGTCATCGGGCAGGAACATGTCGTGGATGTGCACAATCACACCAGGGGCCAGGCTTGGCATGATAATGTTAAACAGAAAGTCCACGTCGCTTGCGGGCATCAGAATATGGCTTGAATCGATGCTCAAGATGTCGCCGTCCGCCAATTCGGCAAAAGGCTTAAGCCCCGCGCCTTGCACGGTTTCACGCACCATGAAAACGTTGAGTTTTGAAATGTCGGCGCGCGGGGCTGGGTCGATGGCGGTGATCGAAATGTCCAGCACCCCGTCGCGCGCGGCGCGCGCCAAAAAGCGTGTGGAGTGACCTGAGCCAACCTCGACAATGCGTTTAGGCTTGAGCCGACGCACCATCGTATACGCAGCCATGGCGTCCAGGCGTGAAAACCAATCCTGACGCCAGCGCGGCTGAGGCGGCTTTTCGTCCCCAATCGCCAGCAAATCCGGTGCAAGCTCCTGCATCTGTGCAAGGACATCTTGAAAGACATTTTCGCGGGCGCGAAACAGCGCCTCAATGGCGTCGTAGGGTGGTCTTTGTTCGATGGGTAGGATTTGCCCAGCGTAGCGATAGGGGATGAAAAAACCCAATTTCCGAACCCCCAGAACCGTCATGAGGCCCATCTTCAAGCTCCGCATTTTTTTTCGCATCCCGCGTATTCCCATGTTTTTCTCGACGCTGCAAATCGACATCAGAGCGTAGGTTCCGAATGCCATACGCCCACAATAAACGCTCTGGCATTGTCAGAGGAAAATTTCTTGAGCCTCTGGAATACGGGCTCTACCGTCAGCGAATGAGAAATTCATTCCGATACTTCAAGACTTCAACTGAGACCATCTTGACCTGTCCCCAAAAACAAGGTCATCGTGAAAGAGAGTTCTCCCGTAGGTGAACTTGCCCCCATCTCTGGACCACCAAGAACGAGAAAATCCCGGTTGTTATGCCATTCATGTACGCCCACAGGTCCAGGTCCTTGCTTATAAATTCCGGGCCGTTGTCGACCCGAATGGTTTTGGGCATGCCGTACCGGCGCGTAACCCGATCCAGGGTGTCGACAACGTCCGATCCGCGATAGCGCATGCGAACATCAACCGCAGGCGACAGCCGACTAAAGGCATCCACAATCGTCAAAATACGGGTTCGGCGACCATCGAAGATCTAAGTCCATGGCCCAGATCTCATTTGCGGCTTTGGCGGGACTTCGGTCATCGCGAAGCTTTGCAGACACCTTTCTACAAGCTTAAAGATATTACCGACCTCTTCATCAGCAAGAAGATGCGTACCTACAATTGGATCAGGCAAGAAATATCCAGTTGGAAGATTCAGAAGAAATTGATCAAGATCCTCATCAAAATGTTAGAAAGCGTTCCTTAATCGACGATCTTTCAGTGGGGATGCCTCACTTACCTTGAATACTTCTCTTAATCGTTTCCCTCTAGCCTGTGATAACAGATTGTTTTTTTTCATTGGCCACAAAAACCGTGACAATGCACCAGTATGTGTCAACGCCTCATGAATGTATGAGTAGACAACTGTTGGCGGCTCTTCGTCCTTGGCTGAATTTTCATATCGCTGGAATGCGGCATTCGAACGGTCAACTGCATACAACATCGACTGAATATAAAAGATCGTATATGGCGGAAATATGCCTCCATATTCTTTAATCAAATCATGTGCCTTAGTTTCTCGTATTTTGTTGTCGCCATACTCCATGGTAGTATTCCTAAATCTTCACACAACAAAACTTAGGCTATCTTTTTTAGTGATTAGAGGTAACCAGTGACTGATATAACTATCACCGAAATGGATATTCTTGATCCACTTGATTATTACCGTCAAAATTTATTGCTCCATTTTGAACAGAACCGCCTCACTAAAACTAACCCAGATGCTATTTTCTTTTTTGGTTTTACAGAAGAGCACATAGCCTCGTTTCGTGAGGCTATTCCTGAAGCGTTAGATCAACTGTCACGCCCCCATATTGTGATCGATTGCTCCGAAAAAACCTTCAAACAAATTTATCTGGAAGCTATTGAGGAATCTGGAAAGCATATCCCTCAAACGGTACCCACTTACGAAGCAGCGCAAATTTTTAACGACATTTTATTGAATGGCGCGTTCTCTCTGGTGTTAGCAATGTTCTCTGAAGCAAAGGGATCTCATAAACCGGGTCATGCGCGGAGTTTAATCAAATTATTAGATGACGCTCACTTTGAGAACTACAATGTAATGAGCGATGTCGTCTTCATTGACCGGGCAGGCTTTCTAGAAAAATCTTGGGGAGATATTGGGCACTATATCAGGCTTGTCGGGCCCTATAATGCGATGCGCGGGTGGATGGATAGTGTCACTCAATCAGCCAAGGCACCTTATTTAGAACCAGTTTAGTTGCACACGACCCCACGGTTTGGACCCCAAATCAGGTCTCTAGAGATTTTTCCTGAAAATGGTCCATTTTGTCTCCCCTCGAGCGTCTCCGCGCTGGGCAGACAGGCGCAAACGCCCCAGAACTGCGGGATTCTGGGGCAGATACAGTCTGGCTCTGAGTTCGTATGAGGGGGAATGGTGGGCCCGGCAGGACTCGAACCTGCAACCAGACCGTTATGAGCGGTCGGCTCTAACCAATTGAGCTACAGGCCCCCATGGCACGCCCCAATCATACAGGGGCGCGCACCGAATGTTCAGCGCACCATGCTTATAGCAAGCGAAGGCGTGGCGCGAAAGAGACTGTTTTAAACGATTTCACACGGCTTATTGTCTCGCATTTCGAAACGGTCCTTTCGTATATAGGCCTCTAGTGTCCTGTGAGAGCTCCAATTATGGTTTGTGCCTCGACCATCATCAGGATCAACACCGATGTGCACACAAACCACCCCCGCTAAACCACTACGAGATCGCGAAACAGCCTCAAGCCGTCTGCGCAATCGTGCCCAGCATTGGGGATACATTGCGGTGGTTTTTCACTGGCTGGTTGCCATTGCTGTTGTCGGTTTATTTTCATTGGGCATGTGGATGACGGACCTCACCTATTACGACCCTTGGTACAAACAAGCCCCCGACTTGCACAAATCCATCGGCATCACATTGCTTGCTGTGTACCTTGCCCGTCTGGTCTGGCGTTTGTCGGACCGCCCGCCCGACCCGGTTATCGGGCACAGCGACTTGGTGTTAAAAGCCGCCCATGCCACGCACTGGATTCTGTATGGCGGTTTGTTCGCCGTGATGGTCAGCGGCTATCTGATTTCGACCGCCGACGGACGCGCTATTTCGGTGTTCGGCCTGTTTGATGTTCCCGCCATGATCACCTCAATCGACAAGCAAGAAGACCTCGCCGGCGTCATTCACAAGTGGCTGGCCACATCGCTGATTTCGCTCGCCATCGCACATGCTTTGGCGGCGCTGAAGCATCATTTTTATGATAAAGACAACACGCTCAAGCGCATATTTGCACGCCCCTCTCCCCCTCAATGCAAAGGACCGAGTTCATGAAACGTCTGACTTTGACCAACGTCGCTACCGCAACCATCACCGCACTGGCCCTCAGTTTCACTGTCCCCACCGCCCAAGCTGCGGACTATGTCATCGACACCAAGGGCGCGCATGCATCCATCCAGTTTCGTGTTCAGCACCTTGGATATAGCTGGCTATATGGTCGTTTCAATACCTTTGCCGGTACGTTCGCATACGATGACGTCAACCCCTCAGCGTCCAAAATCAACGTCACCATTGACACATCCAGCGTCGATTCCAACCATGCCGAACGCGACAAGCACCTACGCAGTACGGACTTTTTGGCTGTGGATAAGTTCCCCAAAGCCACATTCGTCAGCACCGGGGTAGACGTCAATGCCGACGGCAGCGCCAAAGTCAGCGGAGACTTCACCTTTCGCGGCGTCACCAAAGCAATCATGCTAGACATCAAAAAGATGGGTGAGGGCCAAGACCCTTGGGGCGGCTACCGCGCCGGCTTTGAAGGATCGACCACCATCACCATGGCGGACTATGGCCTGACCTACAACCTCGGCCCGGCCTCGACCCAGGCGGAAATCATCCTCACCTTTGAGGGCGTGCGCCAGTAAGCACCTCCCCACGCAACTGCGCTTAGGGTGCGTATACGACGAAGTGTTTGCGCACACGACCGAGCGATTCCCATTCGCCGTCGAAGTCGGGGCCCAAGGTAAAGGCTTGGCCAGCGGAGAAGGTCGAGATGTTGCCCTCAACATCGGTCAAGCGCACCGCGCCTTCGAGGATGTTGCAGTATTCGGTTTCGCCGTTTTGGCGCAGACGGATATGAAAGCGGTCTGATTGCCAGATACCGGTGAAGACTTTGCCGTCGGGAGATTCGCTGATCAGCCAGGTGGTGGATTGCGCGTTGCCGCCCAACATGATCTCGTCGCGGGTGGTTTCGACTTGCGGTTTGACGGCGGAAAGATCATCAAAAGACATTGCGTTAAGCGCGGCCATGGGAACCTCTTGCTGTTCGATTTATTGAACAGTTAACGGTCAAAAATAGGATTGTCTAGATAATTTGATGATTATTTCGATCATAATGACAAAAGGCCGGAGCGATATGCTCCGGCCTTTTGCGCTAAAACCTGAGACCTGGATCAGTAATCCAAGAAGCTGCGCAATTTGCGCGAGCGGCTCGGGTGCTTAAGCTTGCGTAGCGCTTTGGCTTCGATCTGGCGAATACGTTCGCGGGTCACGCTGAACTGCTGGCCGACCTCTTCAAGGGTGTGATCGGTGTTCATGCCGATGCCGAAGCGCATGCGCAGCACGCGTTCTTCGCGCGGCGTGAGCGAAGCCAGAACCCGCGTGGTGGTTTCGCGCAGGTTGCCGTTGATCGCGGCATCCAGCGGCTGCACCGCGTTTTTGTCTTCGATGAAATCGCCCAGGTGTGAATCTTCCTCATCACCGATCGGCGTTTCTAGCGAAATCGGTTCCTTGGCAATCTTGAGAACCTTGCGGACTTTTTCCAGCGGCATGGACAGGCGCACGGCCAGTTCTTCCGGGGTCGGCTCGCGACCGATTTCATGCAACATCTGACGCGATGTGCGCACCAGCTTGTTGATGGTTTCGATCATGTGCACCGGAATACGGATGGTGCGCGCTTGATCGGCGATGGAACGCGTGATCGCCTGGCGGATCCACCACGTGGCGTAGGTCGAGAACTTGTAACCGCGACGATATTCGAACTTATCGACGGCCTTCATCAAGCCGATGTTGCCTTCCTGAATGAGGTCGAGGAATTGCAAACCACGGTTGGTGTATTTTTTGGCGATGGAAATCACCAGGCGCAGGTTGGCCTCGATCATTTCTTTTTTCGCCTTGGCGGCTTCGCGTTCACCCTTTTGCACGGTAGAGACGATGCGCTTGAATTCCGGCACCGGCAGGCCGGCCTCTTCCGCCAGTTCCGAGATCGAGCCGCGAATGGTGGTGATGTCATCGCTGTACTTGTCGATGAACTTTTCCCAGCCCTTGCCCGGCAGCTTCTTGATATGGGTCAGCCAGTTCGGGTCTATCTCGTGGCCCTGGTAGTGCTCGATAAAGTCTTCGCGTTTGACACGGGACTTGGTGGCCATGCGCAACAGCTTGCCTTCGAGGCTCATCATCGCCCGGTTCAGGTCGTAAAGTTGATCGACCAGCTGTTCGATGCGCGCATTGTTGAGATGCACGTTGTCCATCAGCTCAATCAGTTCTTTGCGCAGCTTTTCATAGCGTTTTTCTTGGGTGTTCTTGAATTCGTCGCCGCCTTGCATGGCATCCATGCGCTTGACCTGCAGGCGATGCATTTTTTTGTAGGTCTTGGCGATTTCTTCAAAGGTTTCGATCACCACCGGGGTGAGCTTGGCTTCCATCGCCGCCAACGAAAGATTGTTATCGGCGTCGTCTTCGTCTTCTTCGTCGGCCTTGGCGTCGTCGGCGATCTTGGCGGCGGCGGCGATCTCCTCGGCGGACTTTTCGCCTTCTGCGCCTTCGCCTTCTTCTTTGGCTTGTTCCGCGGCGTCATCGGACGCGGGTTTTTCTTCGGTTTTTTCTTCGGTTTTTTCTTCGACAGCGGGGGCCTTGGCTTGCACCGCGCTTGCGCCTTGATTTTCACCGTTGGCGTTTTCGCCGCCTTCGGCGTTGTTGGGCTGGGCGCTGGGACCGCCGCCGTAGGTGGCGTCGAGGTCAATGATGTCACGCAGCAAAATTTGCTCGGCAATCAAGGCGTCGTGCCATGCCACGATGGCGCGGATGGTCAGCGGGCTTTCACAAATGCCGCCGATCATCATTTCCCGACCAGCTTCGATACGTTTTGCAATGGCTATTTCGCCTTCGCGCGACAGCAGTTCGACCGAGCCCATTTCGCGCAGGTACATGCGCACGGGATCGTCGGTGCGTCCGACGTCGCTTTCGGAAACGTTGCCGCTGACCTTTTTCTCATCATCGGCGGTATCGTCGTCGCTGTCGCTGGAGGACGCGGTTTCCTCGCCGGACGCCTCGTCGCCTTCTTCTGCCTCGATGACATTAATGCCCATCTCGGAAAGCTGGCTCATGGTGTCTTCGATCTGCTCAGAAGAGACCTGGTCGGGCGGCAGGGCTTTGTTCAGCTCGTCATAGGTGACGAAACCGCGCTCCTTGCCGAGCTTGACCATTTTTTTGACGTTGGCGCCAAGTGCGTCCAGCAACGGACCGTCTTGGTTATCACCATCTGCGGGTTGGGGCTTTTGGGCGTTTTTGTTCGATGCCATGTGACGCGTTCGTTCTTTCCCGTGTTCACGTCATGCCACCAGCCCTAAAGCTGGCACGTGCGTGAAAATTTCAATCACCTGCGCCGATTGCGACCAACCTTGGCCTAACCAGCACCGAAAGCCCCATCGTTGAGGGGCTATTTGGCGTTCCGTTCTGCAGCCGTCTGCTCTTGCATTTTCAAGGCTCGGAACCTTTCGAAGGTTTCCGGCGTCATGTGTGCGGCTAGCTGCCGCTGGGCATCGTCAAGCTCGGCTTGCAGGTCACGCCTACAATACAATTCATACGTCTCGTTCCAGCCTTCCAACGCAGATA